>Ga0070732_10000022_pt1 | contig 184432 bp, 166 predicted proteins | sample Coa_R1_5_FD_66449 | JGI IMG/M metagenome (GOLD analysis project Ga0070732, IMG submission 66449) | Surface soil microbial communities from Centralia Pennsylvania, which are recovering from an underground coalmine fire - Coalmine... | ecosystem: Environmental > Terrestrial > Soil >... | reverse complement strand
GGCTACCGGTTGCAGGGGCGCACGCCAGCGTCGGTGTTCGCCGCTCGGAAGGCCAGTTGAATGATGACGACGCTCTTGGTTGGAGTGCAAAAGTGTCAACACCTCGTCCACACTGGACACTCTAGGAAGCGTCCCCGAGCAAGGTGCGAGCCCCCACCACCCGCCCGTCCCGCACGAACACCCTCGGCACGCGCCGGCTCACGCCGGCCAGCACCTCGTAGGGAATCGTCTGCGCCGCCTCCGCCACATCGGTGACGGGGAGGGTCTCTCCCCACAGCTCCGCGACGTCTCCGACCGACACGGGCAGGTCGGCGGCGTCGACCGTGCACTGGTCCATCGACACCCGACCGGCGATCCCGACGCGGGATCCCCCGAGGACCACCGTCCCCGTTCCGCCGGCCAGCCGCGGGTACCCGTCGCCGTACCCGACGGCGACCGTCGCGATCGTGGTCTCCCGCGGCGCCCGATACGCATGGCCGTAGCCGATCGGCGTCCCGGCGGCCACGCGCTTCACGTGGCCGACGCGCGCCAGGAACCGCATCACGGGCCGCAGCGGCACCTTCCCCGCCAGGTGCCTTGCCGGCGGAATCCCGTAGAGGGCGAGGCCCACCCGCACCAGATCGAGATGCGCCTCGGGGAGGGCCAGGAGGGCCGCGCTGTTTGCGGCGTGCCGAGTCCCGCAGGGCAGCCGCTGCGCCTCGAGGTCTCGGAGCACGCTCAGGAAGATCTCCCACTGCCGCCTCGCCGCCGCCAGGTCGGGCTCGTCCGCCGTCGCGAAGTGCGTACACACCCCCTCGACGAGGATCCCGCCGTAGGCGCTGATGTCTCGGATCAGCGCGGCGGCGTCGGCGGGGCTGACCCCGATCCGCCCCATCCCCGTGTCGATCTTGACGTGCACCGAGGCGGAGCGGCCGACTCGCGAGGCGGCCGCGCTGAGCGCGTGTGCCATCTCTCGCTGAAAGACGGTCACGGAGAGATCGTGCGCCACCGCCGTCTCCGCATCTTCGGGGGACGTGTAGCCGAGGAGCAGGATGGGCGCCCGAACGCCGGCGCGCCTGAGCTCCTGGCCTTCCTCCATCGTCGCCACGCCGAGCGACGCCGCGCCCGCCTCCACTGCCGCCCGGGCCACCTCACACGCCCCGTGGCCGTAGGCGTCCGCTTTGACCACCGCCATCATCCGAGCAGGTGCACGCAACGCCGCCCGCAGTGCGCGCATGTTGTCGCGAACCGCTCCCAGATCGATCTCGGCCCAGGCACGGTGCGTCGGCGGGGTCGGTCCCGAAGGGTCGACCCCGCTTGCGGCCTCGGGGTCACGGGACGGCACTGATGCCCTCATCGACCCGCCCTGATCGGACGTCGGCGAGCGCCCGCGGGATCTCATCGGCGACCTCGTGGGCCAGCAGCCCGAGCTCTCCGCGGGCAGCAGCGGCGAGGTTCCCCGCAAGCCCGTGCAGATAGGCCGCGCACGCCGCGGCCTCGAACGGGGGCAGCCCCGCACCCAAGAACGCCGCGACCGCCCCCGTGAGAACGTCCCCCATCCCCCCGGTCGCCATCGCCGGGTTGCCGGTGGGGATGATGGACGCACGCCCGTCCGGGGAGGCCACCACCGATCGAGCTCCCTTGAGAATGACGATCCCTCGCACGAGGCGCGCGGCCGCGCGGGCGCTTTGGAGACGGTCGCTCTCCACGTCCGGGACCCCGCGGCCCAGAAGGCGGGCCATCTCTCCCGGGTGCGGCGTGATCACCAACGGGCCCGGGAGATCGGCGAGCAGGCCGGCGGCGCCCTCGAAGGCGTTCAACCCATCCGCGTCCACAACGATCGGCCGCTCGATTTGCGGCAGCACTCGGCGCACGAGCGCGACAACCTCGGGATGCGTGGTCAGGCCCGGCCCCACGGCCACCACGTCGGATGCGGCAGCGAACTCGATCACGGCCTGACCGGCCTCCTCGCTCAGCGTGCCGGCGGCGGTTTCCGGCAGCGCCCGGGTCATCGCCTCGGGGAGCGCCGCCGGGAGCATCGCGGCCAGAGAGGCAGGGAGTCCCACGGTGACCAGTCCCGCGCCGGCCCGGATCGCCCCCCGGGCGGCGAGGACGGCGGCGCCGGCGAATCCCCGGGCCCCGGCGACGATCGCAATCCGACCGAACCGGCCCTTGTGACTGTCCGCGGGACGCCGGGGGAGCGTTCGATCCACCCACCGGGCGGTGGTCAGTGAAGTGGGGATCGCGGCCTCACGCACGAGGGCATCGGGAATCCCGATATCGGCGACGTATACGTGACCGGCGTGGGCCGCCGCAGGATACTGCATCGTCCCCACCTTTGGCAGGGCCATCGCGACCGTCGCCGCCGCCCGGATGCACGGCGGGTCGGCCCGCCCGCTGGCCGCATCCACCCCCGACGGGAGGTCGACGGCGAGGATCGGCGCGCCCGAGGCGTTGGCCGCCTCGATGACTCGGGCGGGGAGGCCACCGGCCGGACCGCGGAACCCCGTCCCGAAGATGGCGTCGATGATCAAGTCGGCCTCACCGAGGGTAGCCTCAAGAGCCGAAGGGACCAGCGAGGCCGCGTCCTCCAGGCTGACGCTCCGCTCCCGCAGCGCCTCGAGGTGCGTCGCGGGGAGCCCTCGGATCTCCTCGCGGGGGGCGAGCAGCACGACGCTGGTCGGGCCGTCGCCGGCGAGGTGGCGCGCGGCGACGAGCCCATCGCCGCCGTTGTTGCCCTTGCCGACCAGCACGACGACCCGGCGCCCTCCCGAGATCCGCAGCAGCGTGCGCGCCACCTCGGCCGTGCGGGCCCCCGCCTGCTCCATGAGGGCGGCGACGGAAATCCCGCACGCCTCCTGGCAGCGCCGTTCCAAGCCGGCCATCTCGGACGGCGTGGGCAGCTTCACCGCAGTCCCGACGGAGCGCTCTGCCGCGGACGACCCGTCACTCGGCAAGCGCCTGGGCGATGGCCATCAGGCGGGTGTGGGAGATCGCGAGCGACCAGGCGCGCACGCCCAGACGATCCGAGATTTCTGCCGCCCGCCCGCTGAGGTGGACCCCCGGCTTGCCCGACGGATCGGTCGTGATCTCGATCTCTCGCCACCCCACCCCGCGCCGGCCCTGGCCGAGGGCCTTCATCACGGCCTCCTTCGCCGCGAAGCGGCCGGCGAGCCGCTCCGCCGCGGCGGGGGACGTCCCGCCCCGGGCGAGCTCCGCGGGCGTGAATACCCGGTGGAGGAACGGCTCGCCCCACCGGGCCATGGCCCGACGGATGCGGTCCACCTCCACGATGTCCACCCCGAGTCCGCGGATCACGCGCGCGCCCCCACGGACCGCGGCGCACCCCGCACGACCCGCGACCGCGCCGACATCCGCGGGCGGGCCCACGGGTTACGGCGCCGGCTGCTCCGCCTCATCGACCAGCATCACCGGGATGTCGTCGCGGATTGGGTACCGGCGGCCGCACTTCGTGCAGATGATCCGGTCGTCGCGCTGCACGACGGGTGCCTTGCAGACCGGGCAGGCGAGGATTTCCAGCAGCTCCTTGTCGATCATGTTCGAGTGCTCCTTTCCACCCTGAACCATTCGACGGTCCGCCGAAGACCCTCCTCCAGCGACGTCCGCGGACGCCATCCCAGCGCCGACTCCGCCCGAGCGTTCCCAAGGAAGATCCGGTGCACCTCTCCCGGAATCGGGGGGCCATGCTCAGGCTCCACCGCCGCCCCCACCAGGGCGCGGAGCCGGGCGGCCAGGTCGTTGATCGACGTTTCCACCGCGGTGGCGATGTGCATCGGCGCGGCGATGGACCGCCCCAGGACGCGGAGGTTCGCGTCGGCCACGTCCCCGACGTAGACGAAATCCCGGGTCTGAGTCCCGTCCCCGAAGATCACCGGCCGCCGCCCGGCGAGCATAGCCTCCGCGAAGATCGCGATCACCCCGGCCTCGGTCGACGGATCCTGCCTCGGGCCGTAGACGTTGGCGTACCGGAAGGTCACCGTCTGGAGCCCGTGCATCCGCCGGTAGTAATCCACGCAGTGCTCGCCGAGGTACTTGTGCAGCCCGTACGGCGACGTCGGCAGAATCGGGGCCTCCTCGAGGACGGGCAGGGACGCGGGCTCCCCGTACAGCGCGCCGCCCGTGGACGCGAAGATGCACTGCCGTGCGCCGTGCCGGACAGCCAGGTCGAGGAGGCGGACCGTCCCGAGGACGTTGACCTCCGCATCGAAGACCGGATCCGCCAACGACCGGCGAACGTTCGCTTGGGCGGCGTGGTGGGAGATCACCTCCGGGCGCTCCGCCCGAAACACCTCGGCCAACCCCGGACCGCGGATGTCCTCCTGGTAGAAGCGGGCGGCGGGTGGAGTCCGGTTGGCCCCGCCCCCGAGGAGGGCATCGACCACGGCCACGTGGTGGCCGGCCCGGAGGTAGGCATCGGCAACGTGCGATCCGATAAACCCGGCCCCCCCGGTGACGAGCACTCTCACTCCACGGTCACGCTCTTCGCGAGGTTTCGGGGCTGATCGACATCGTGACCCCGCAGCCGGGCCATGTGGTAGCCCAGCAGCTGCAGCGGGATCGCCGCGAGGATCGGCGCGAGGAGGGGATCCACCGCCGGGAGGACGAGCAGTTCGTCGACGTGCGGCCGGAGCGCGTCCGCGGTGTTTTCGGTCGCCACTCCGACGATCTCCGCCCTCCGCGCCCGGACCTCCTGGACGTTGCTGACCGTCTTCTGGATCACATCGGGCTGGGTGCCCACGGCGATCACCACGACGCCCGGGACCACCAGGGCGAGCGTCCCGTGCTTGAGCTCACCGGCGGCGAGCGCCTCCGAGTGCACGTAACTGATCTCCTTCAGCTTCAGCGACCCCTCCATTGCCACCGGATAATCGAGCCCGCGGCCGATGAAGAAGGCGTGGTGCGTCGTCTGCAGCCGCTCGGCGAGCTTCACGATGGCGGGCTCGAGCGCGAGGGCGCCCTGTGCGCGCACCGGGAGGCTGCGCATCCCCTGGATCAGCTCCGCCACCCGGCCTGCCGGAAGCGTTCCCCGGACCTGCCCCAAGTAAATCGCCAGCATCGTCAGGGCGGCGAGCTGCGTGAGGTAGGCCTTCGTCGAACAGACGGCGATCTCGGGACCCGCACGCGTGTAGAGCACGTCGTCCGCTTCTCGGGCCAGCGTGCTGCCCACGACGTTCGCCACCGCCATCAGGCGCGCGCCCCGCGTCCGTGCCTCCCGGGCTGCCGCGAGCGTGTCGGCGGTCTCCCCGGACTGGCTGATCGCGGCGGCCAGGACCCGGTCGCCGATCAGCGGCGAGCGGTAGCGGAACTCGCTGCCCAGATCCGCCTCCGCCGGGACCCGGGCGAGCCGCTCGATCAGCGTCCGCCCGACCAACCCGGCGTGGTAGGCGGTCCCGCAGGCGACGATCCACACCTTGGCCAGGTCGCGAACGAATTCGGGAGTCAGGGTCACCCCGTCCAGGGCGATGCGGCGGTCATCGGGCAGCCGCCCCATCATCGTCTCCTGCAGCGCCCGCGGCTGCTCCAGGATCTCTTTGAGCATGAAGTGGGCGTGGCCGTCTTTTTCCGCGGCACCCGCGTCCCACGTCACCCGCATCGGCGGTCGGTCGATCCGCCCTCCACCGATGCGCGACAGCACGACGTCCCGTCGGGTCAGGACGGCAATCTCGCCGTCCTCGATGATGATCACGTCCCGTGTGTACGGCAGGAGCGCGGGGATGTCGGACGCCAGCAGCATCTCGTCGGCGCCCAATCCGATGATCAGGGGGCTGATCCGCCGCACGGCGACGATCTTGTCTGGCTCGTCCGCCGAGAGTACCACGAGGGCATAGGCGCCGGAGGCCTGTGCCACCGCGTGCTCGACCGCAGCGGCAAGGTCGCCTCGGTACGCTTCCTCGATGAGGTGCGCGAGCACCTCGGTGTCGGTGTCGGACCGGAACCGGTGGCCGCGAGCCACCAGGCCCTCTTTCAGAGGCAGGAAATTCTCGATGATCCCGTTGTGGATGACCACGACGCGACCGTGGCAGTCGCTGTGTGGGTGAGCGTTCTCATCCGACGGATGCCCGTGGGTCGCCCATCGCGTGTGCCCGATGCCGATCACCCCGCTAAGGGGTGAGCCTTCAACGATCCCCACCAATTGCGAGAGCTTTCCGGCGGACTTGCGCACTTCGATCCTGCCGTTGGTCACCACCGCCACGCCGGCGGAATCGTATCCCCGGTACTCCAGGCGGCGCAGTCCGTCGAGGAGCACGGGGACCGCCGACCGGCCCCCGATGAACCCCATGATGCCGCACATAGCTGCCTCCCGATCGCCCCGCACAGGACCGCGCAGGCATGGACCACCTAGACGATCGCTGTGGTGTGGGCGGAAGTTGGCAGCGGCAGAGATCGCTGCTCGCGGCGACGCGCAGGTGGGGAACCCATCGCACCACCCGCTGCCAAAGATATCAACTCGTCCCGGACGCCTTCTGTCCCCGGGGTCGCCCTCGGGTTTTGGCAGCGTCCTTGAGGCTGGACCGGCCTAGGGTCACCCGCCGAATAGGAGCCGCGCGGCCCCACTCGAGATCCCCTTCCTCGTCAACTCGCCCCCTATGCGGACCGGGGCGAGTTCCGGCGCTTCACTGCGGTCTGTTCCCCCTCACCTCCCCTCGGACTGCTTCGTCGACCTTGACCCGCGGCAGGGTCACCGTCTCCCGCCGAGGTCTGCCGCTACTTCGACGGAGGATCCGAGCGTCCTGCCCCCCGCCGCGGCGCCCCTTGTGGGATTCAACCCATTATTATTCCCCTCCGCCCAGCCCCTCAGCCGCGTCGCCGTTTGGGACCCCCGGCTCGGCCGCTCCCCCGAGCCGATGGGTCACCAACTCGGTGAGCTCGCGGGCGATCTCCTCCGCGATCCCCGCATCTTCGGACTCGGTCATGACGCGGACGAGCGGCTCGGTTCCGGAGGCCCGGATGAGGACCCGGCCGCGCCCTCCCAACCGCGCCTCGGCCTCCGCGACGGCGCGCAGGATCTCGGGATCGTCGGCCCAACGCTCGGGATGGACGACCCGCACGTTGAGCAGGACCTGCGGATACCGGACGAACGGAACCCGAAGCTCGTCCAGCCGCCGGCCGGAATCGAGCATCACGTTGACGAGTTCGACCGCGGTGACCAACCCGTCCCCGGTCGTGGCCCGGTCCAGGAAGATGACATGCCCGCTCTGTTCGCCGCCCACGCCTGCTCCGCTCGCCAGCATCCGCTCCAGGACGTATCGATCCCCCACGCGGACCCGATCCAGGTGAATGCCGGCGGCGCGGAGGACCCGCTCCAGGCCCAGATTGCTCATCACCGTCGCCACGACGAGGTTGCCAGGGAGTTCCGCACGGGCCTGGCGGTGGAGGGCGGTGATCCCCATGATCGCATCCCCGTCGACGAGGTGCCCGTGCCGGTCGGCGGCGATCGCCCGATCACCGTCCCCGTCGTGGGCGAAGCCCACGTCGGCGCCGTGCGCCCGCGCCGCCGATTGGATCACCTCGGGGTGGGTGGACCCGCACCCGGCGTTGATGTTGGTCCCGTCGGGAGCGGCGTGGATGGGAATGACCGTGGCGCCCAATCGCTCCCACAGGGCCGGGGCGACCTCGCTTGTCGCCCCGTTGGCGCAGTCCACGACGATGCGCCACCCCTCCAAAGTTGCGCGGGCGAGACCGGCAACGTATGCCAGGTAGCGTTCCCGGGCGTCGGGAACGTCGACGATCCTCCCGACCCGGCTGCCGATCGGTCGCGGCAGCGCCGCCGCACGGTCCAAAGCGCCCTCGATCTCCGCCTCGACCGAATCCGGCAATTTGAACCCGGTCGCCGAGAAAAACTTGACCCCGTTGTCCTCGACCGGGTTGTGGGACGCGGAGATGACGATGCCGGCGTGCACATCGAGCAGCCGGGTCAGGTAGGCGACGGCCGGGGTGGGAATCACGCCGAGCCGCAGCACATCGGCGCCGGCGGAGGCCATGCCCGCGGTGAGGGCGGCCTCGAGGAGATGACCCGAGATCCGCGGATCACGCCCGACGGCGAAACGGCCGCGGCCTCCGGGAGCGAGCACGAGCGCCGCCGCCCGTCCTACCCGGTCGACGAGCTCGGTGGAAAGGTCCGCATTGGCGATGCCCCTGATCCCGTCGGTCCCGAACAACCGCCCCACAGACCCTCACAACGACGACAGGATAACCACGACCTGGGCCGGCTGCACCGTCAGGACGCGGATCCCCGGCGGGAGAACCGCGCGCGGGCTTATCGTGTACTGGCCGGGCCCCCGCCCCGCCGCGCTGATCTCCGCGGTGACGGACTGCGCGGTGAGACCCCGCACCAGGTCTTGCGGCCCCTCGACCTGGACGTCCACGCGGTCGGGCATCACCCGGAAGGCGCCCCCCGCGGGCACGCCGATCACCCGCACCGCGACGCCGCGCAGGACCGTGGAGAGCAGCCCACGTCCAACCCGCACGGTCACCGTCACCTGCCTCGTGGACGCCGAGACCGCGGCCGGCAGCTGCAGGGCGACCCGGCGGACGAGGTCGCCATGCGCCCCCGTGACGTCGACGGGCGCGGTGGCGGCGTTCTCCACCCCCGTGAGCGCCGCGCTGGGGCCGGTGAGGGTCACGATCCCGGGAACCGTGGTCGCGCTGGTGACCGCGAGGGCCGGCTGGGGCGTGCCCACCAGGGTCGGCACCACGGGGACGACCTTGCTGATCACCGCTTCGCGGACGGCGAGGGTCATGTTGACGTTGCTGGGGGTCACCTTGACGCCCGTCACCGCCTGGCCGGTCGCATCGACGGGAGCGACCTGCAACGAGGCCACCACCTGCTGCCTCACCGCGGCGGTGTCGAAGTACACCAAGGCGTGGCGCACCTGGGCCACCTGGCGGGAAGGACCGTTCACGACCACCACGGACGGCGCCGTATGGGCCGCCCCCAGCGTGATCCCCTCGGGCGGGGCAGCGAGAAGGCTCACCTCGATGGGGAGCCGCTTCGAGGCCAAGGCGTCGAGCACAACCAGGATCGAGGCGGGCCGCTGATCGGCGACCCGCACGTCGGGCGGCGGGGTGATGATGACCGGGACCTCGGGATGATCTCCCGGTCCCAGCCCAGACAGGTCGGCATAGGCATCGACGAGCTTTGGCGTCAGCAGCGCGACCTGGGAGCGGGGCCCCTGAACCCGGATTGTCGCCTGCAGCGGTGTCCTCGCCGACGGCCGCATCACGACTTCATTGGGGTCGAGGTTGTGGAGCTGAATATCGACCTTCATCGATCGCGAAACCAGCGGGTTTTGGGCGGTGGCCACATAGAGCCACATCACGACGGCGATCGCCCCGGAGAGGAGCAGGTAGAGGGTCCGCTCGTCGAGGAAACGCTTCATTCGCCTCGACGCCTGGCCCACTGCCAGATTCCCGGAACCCGGACGGACATCGGGACGCGTACGGCGGGAACCCGAAACCCGGGCATGCGTATCGGCTGGGGAACGGTGAGGGCGAGGAGCGTCACTTTGAGCTCCTCCTCGGTCAGGCCGCGGGTCAGGCGGCCCTCCCGCGCCAGTGAGATCGTCCCGGTCTCCTCCGACACGACCACGGCGACCGCATCGGTTTCCTCGGTGATCCCGAGCGCTGCCCGGTGGCGCGTGCCAAGCGCCCGGCTGAGCCCGGGCCGCTCGGTCAGCGGGAGGAGACAGCCGGCGGCAACGACGCGGTTGCCGCGGATGATCAGGGCGCCGTCGTGCAGGGGGGTGTTCGGGAAAAAGATGCTGATCAGCAACTGAACCGTGGCGAGCCCGTCCACCCGAATCCCGGTTTCGATAAAATCCGCCAGTCCGACATTTCGTTCCAGAATGATCAGGGCGCCGATCTTCCGCGAGCCGAGGATCCGCGCCGCCCGCGCGACATCGTTCACGAGGCGGATCCGCGTTTCGCGATCGAGCCCGTGGGTGGTGATCCCGACGAGCGACACCCCGCCCCGACCCAACTGCTCGAGCATCCGGCGAAGTTCGGGCTGGAACAGCACGAGGAGGGCGATCGGCACCACCAGGCCGACCCGGCTGAGGAGCCACTGCAGCGTGTACAGCTGCAGGTACTGGCTGATCACATAGGCGGCGAACAGCACCGCCAGCCCGATGACCAGCTGCACCGCGCGGGTCCGGCGCACGAGCATGAGGATCTGAAAGATGATGAAGGTGACGACGAGGATGTCGACCAGATCCGATGGCCGGAACGTCGGCATCGCCAGGGGCATCGCGCTCAGAGCACCTCCGCCAGTAGGGCTTTCTGCGTATGCAGCCGGTTCTCCGCCTCGTCGAAGGTCACCGACCGGGGACCGTCCAGCACCTCGTCGGTGATCTCTTCCCCGCGGTGGGCCGGCAGGCAGTGCGTCACCACGGTGTGGGCCGGCGCATGCGCCAGAAGGGCGGCGTTCACCTGGAAGCGCTGAAACACCTCGCGCCGGGCGGCCGCAGAGGACTCCTGCCCCATGCTGGTCCACACGTCCGTATAGATCACGTCGGCCTCACGCACGGCGGCGACGGGATCCTCGATCGCGGCGAGCGCGCCCCCCGACGCCTTGGCCGCGGCCTGCCCCCAGCGGACCGTCTCGGCATCCAGGCGGTACGCCCCAGGGGTGGCAATCACGATCGACATCCCGAGCCTCGCCCCTCCGTAGATGAGGGACCGGAGGGTGTTGTTCCCATCCCCCACCCAGGCAAGTCGGACTCCCTCCAGCCGGCCAAACCGCTCCCGGATCGTCAGCAGGGCGGCGAGCGCCTGACAGGGATGCTCCCAATCGGAAAGCGCGTTGATCACGGGAATGTGGGCGTGCTCAGCGAGCGTCTCAACGGTCCCCTGGGCGAATGTTCGGGCGGCGATCGCGTCCACCCACCGGTCGAGGTTGCGCGCGACGTCGGCGGGGGTCTCACGGGTTCCCATCTGAATATCGTGCGGTCCGAGGTAGACCGCGTTCCCCCCCAGCTGGAACATTCCCGTCTCGAACGTGGTCCGGGTCCTGAGCGACGGCTTTTCGAACACAAGGGCCAGGGTTTTTCCGCGGAGGACCGGGGTGTGGGCTCCGGCCCGAACCTGGGCTTTGAGCTCCACGGCGCGCTCGAGGATGCCGCGCAGCTCGTCGGGGTCGAGATCCCGGACGCTCAAGTAATCACGCCCGCGCACGGTCGGCATCGGTCCCTCCACAGCGCCCCGCGTCCCCTCCCCGGCGCGAGCGAAAAAGGGGCGCGGCCCGCGCCCCATGTCATGTTCGCCGGTCCGCTGGAGGGCTCCTGTCCGGGCAAGAACGCCCTGCTCCCGCAAGGGAGATCACGGAGAGAGTCCCCCCGAAGGTGGGAAGCTCGTGCAGATAAGATGGTGCCCGCCGGGACGATCGGTGAGACCGGGGCGACCTGGGGCCTACCGCTTCGAGTACTGGAAGCCCTTCCGTGCCCGCTTGTGACCGTACTTCTTCCGTTCCTTGGTGCGCGGATCCCGGGTCAAGAACCCGGCCTTCCGGAGCGGGGAGCGAAGTTCGGCGTCGAACGCCAGCAGCGCGCGCGCGATGCCGTGGCGCACCGCCCCGGCCTGCCCGTGCACGCCCCCGCCGGTGACGTGGGCGACGATATCGAACCGTCCCTCGGCGTTGGCGACGACCAAGGGCTGTCGGATCACCGTTTGCACGGGCCCCTTCGGGAAGTATTGCTCGGCCGGGCGGCCGTTCACGACGATGCTGCCGGTTCCGGGGATCATCCGGACCCGGGCGATCGCTTCCTTCCGGCTCCCGGAGGTCATGATCGGAGCTGTCCCTTCCATCACGCGTCACGCTCCCGCTCTGGCCGCGGATCGAGCACCGCCGGCTGCTGGGCGGCGTGGCGGTGTTCCGTGCCCCGGTACACCCGCATCTTCCGCAGGCACTCCCGCCCCAGCGGGGTCTTCGGCAGCATCCCCCGAACGGCCTCCCGAATGACGGTCTCCGGGTGGCGCTTCAGCATATCCCCGGCGACGGTCGTGCGGAGCCCGCTAGGATACCCGGAATGGTGAAAATATTTCTTCTGCTCGGCCTTCCGCCCGGTCAGGCGGATCTTGTCGGCGTTTACGACAATGACGTGATCCCCCCCCACGTACGGGGTAAACGTCGGGCGCGCCTTGCCCCGGAGGACCGACGCGATCCGGCTGGCCAGCCGCCCAAGGATCTGATCCTTGGCGTCTACGACAAACCACCGGCCCGGCTCCTTGGGGGAGGCCATCATCGTTCGCATCAGTCTTCCTCCAGCTGTTGACCGCGAATCCGCGAGAGAAGAAATGTGTGGCCGCCGCTGATGTGACGGCCACGGCTTCTTATTCTATGATGTGCGGGGTGATGTGTCAACCGGCGCCAGGACGCACGGCGAACTCTCCCGAAGACATCCTCGCATGGTATGGTTCCGCGTCACCGCACCGCTTGCCGTGTTTGCCCTGCTCACCTGGGCGGCGTCCTTCCCCACAGCGCATCGGTGGGATGGGTACGTCACGGCCTGGATCCAGCGGGCCGCACCGTTCCCCGATCTCCCCGCTGCGGTGCTCGTCTTCCTCGGCAACGGTGAGGTGGTCATCTCGATCCTCGTCCTGACCGCGGCGTATCTCTGGAGGCGGGAGCGGGAACGCGGGATCGCCGCTCTCGGGATCGCTGGGGGAATCGCCGTCCTAGGGCTCCTGGGCCTCGGGTTGAAACACCTGATCGTCCACCCGGGCCCGCCCCTGCCCTATCAGCGAGGCGTCCTTCAGTGGGGGATCTCCGTGGGGACCCCGTACAGCTTCCCATCGGGACACACGCTCAGGACCACCCTCCTCGCGGGAACGGTGTTCCGCCGGGTTCCGTGGCTGGCGGTTGCCCTGCTCGCGACGATGATGAGCGCCCTCATCTACCTGGGCTACCACTGGCTCTCAGACGTGCTGGGAGGTTTGTGCCTGGGGTGGGCGTCGGTCGAGGTCGCGCGAGCGATTACGACAGCTCGATCTCCGAGCTATCGCCGAGGTTGATCCGCCCGCGGCGGCCGGTGACCGCAGCGTTTTCGCCGATGATCGACTCCTCCAAGAGCACGCTCTCCACCCGGGCGTGCGCGTTGATGATGCTGTCGCGGATCACGGCGTTGGTCACCCGGGCTCCCTCCGCGACCGTCGCATACGGACCGAGCACCGATCCCTCCACGACCGCGGTTTCGGCGATCGCCGACGGAGGGATGACCACCGATCCCGGAATCTCCACGACGGGCGGGGGGGCATGATCGAGCAGCGCGCGGTTGGCCCGCAGCAACGCCTCGGGCGTGCCGCAATCGTACCACTCGTCGACGGGGAAGGTCTGGAGCCGCTCGCCGGAGTCGATCATAATCTGCAAGGCATCCGCCAACCAGTACTCTCCGTTCTCAATCCGGCGGTCGTCCACCAACCGCTCCAGCGCCCGCCGGAACGGAGCCGGCTGCTGAATCATGTAGACGCCGACAGCCGCCAGGTCGCTGGGGGGGACGGCGGGCTTCTCCCAGAGATGCCGGACGATGCCGTCGCCGTCAAGCTCCACGACACCGAACGCACGCGGATCGGCCACCCGGTGAACTCCGATGGCCGAGTGGGGAAGCGCGGCCGCGGCCCGCAGGTCCGCCTGGACGACCGTATCCCCGAAGACAATCAGCGTCGGGCCGGTGAGATGCTCGCGCGCCACGTAAATCGCGTGCCCGTTCCCCATCGGTTCATCCTGGTAGACAAAGTGGGCGCGAAACGGGTATCGTTCCCGGACATACTCCTCGACTTTTTCCGCGAGATACCCGACGACAAACACGATCTCCTCAACCCCGAGATCCTTCAAATCATCGAGGATATAGGCGAGGATCGGCTTTCCTGCCACGTTCATCAACACCTTGGGCTGCGTGTGGGTGTGGGGCCTGAGGCGCTTGCCCCGCCCGGCGACCGGGATAATGGCGTTCACGGTGGGCTCAGCCCTCGCGGAAGAGACTCATCAGCCTTCGCTGCATCTCGGAGCCGACTTCGTTGACGTCCTTGATCGTGTCCACCCCTCGCCAGTACGCCTGAGACTTGTAGGCGCCTAACCGCCCGGCCTTGACCAGAGCCGGAAACGTGGTGGTTTCGTGATCGCCCCGCTCGGGCAGATGGTCGCGAATGGCCGGTGATAACACGTAGACTCCGGCATTGATCCAGTACGGCAACTCCGGCTTCTCCCGAAAGTGCGTCACACGATCATCGCCGTCGATCTCCACGATCCCGTAGGGGCTCACAAAAGGCGTCAGGACAACCGTCGCCAGCATCTTCCGGGCTCGGTGGGTCTCGAGCACCGGAGACAGGCGGAGATTGGTGATCACATCGCCATTGGTCGCGATCACCGCATCTTCGCTCTCCGGCACCTGGCGCAGGGCCAGTCGAAGCGCCCCGCCTCGACCGAGTGGCTCACGCTCCACGGCGTACACGATCCGCAAGCTCAATCGCTCCCCATCATTGAAGTAGGTCTCGATGACCTCGTGGCGGTAACCGCACGAGATGACGACATCCGTCACTCCCTGCCCCTGCAGCCACTGCAACTGATAGTCGAGCATGGGGATTCCGACGATCTCCACCATCGGCTTCGGCCGGTCCTCGGTGAACGGGCGTAGCCGCTCTCCCTTTCCACCCGCGAGCACTACTGCGTACACCTTATCCCCCTCACAAGATTCCGGCCTCCCTCGAAACATCGATTCCAGTATACTCCGATGCCAGCGGGTTCAGCACACACGCGTCGAGGGCCATGTGGTTGTGGAAGCTACCGCGCGGCCATCGGGGTGACCTGATCCTTGAGGTACTCGGAGGCTTGATATGTCGGCACGAGCGTGCGGAGAGTCTCCAGCAGACCGCCAAGATCATGCACCTTGATCATCTCCTCAAAAGAAGCAATGTGGGTAAAGAGGGCCTCGGGAGACAGCGTCGGCGTCCCTCTGGCGATAAAGATTCGTTTATGCGGGGTGGCCACGGTCCCCTCCTCCGCGGCAAGCAGGTCTTCGTGCTCCTTCTCACCCGGCTCGGGTTCCGCCAGGACGATGGGTACGTCCGTCTCGGGCTCGAGCCCCGAAAGGCGAATCAACTCTCTGGCCAAGTCTACGATGTACACGGGCTCTCCCATGTCGAGGACGTGGATCTCCCCTCCTCGCCCCGCCACCCCAGCCTGGAGGACGAGGAGCACCGCCTCCGAGACCGCCATGAAGTACCGCCGCATATTCGGCCCACGGATGGTCAGCGCCTCTCCGCGGCGGATCTTCTCCTGAAAAAGGGGAATCACACTCCCGCGACTGCCCAGCACATTTCCGAACCGTACCACCAGGTATCGCGTCGCACCGCGGCCATTGAGGGCGAGACAGATCTGCTCGGCCACCCGTTTGGTCGCCCCCATCACCGAGCGCGGGTTCACCGCTTTGTCTGTCGAAATGAGCACAAACTTTTCCACCCCGACCTCACCGGCAACCATGGCGACGACGCGCGTCCCTAGGATATTGGTGGAGACGGCCTGTTCGGGATGCCGCTCCATCAAGCCTACATGCTTGTACGCCGCGGCGTGGAACACGACGTGGGGGGTGGCTTCGCGAAAAGCGCCCCGCACACCGGCCACATCGCGCACATCCACCAGAAGCGTCCTCGCCCGCTGGCCGAGTCGCCGCATCTCCTGTTCCACATAAAACAGGCCGGTCTCGTCGCAGTCCATGAGCGCAATTTCTCTCGGGTGAAAGCGAACGATCTGCCGACACAGCTCAGCTCCGATTGACCCGCCGGCGCCGGTGACCAATACGGTCCGATCTCGGAACCATTGCTCGATCGCGATCGTGTCGATCACGACCATCTCACGACCCAACAGGTCAGCCAGTTGCACCTCCCGCAGATCCGAGAAGCTCACCCGGCCGTCGAGGATCCGATCGAGTCCGGGGATGATGCGGATCTCTTTCACTCCCACCTCGCGAGCGGCGGAGATAATACCTCGAATCGACCGGGATGTGGCTGAGGGAATCGCGATCAGAAGGGCGTCGACGCGGTGGTCGCGGACGATGCGAGACAGACATGCACGATCACCTAGCACCCGCAGGCCGTTGATCACCGTGCCCAACTTCGCGGGGTCGTCATCGACAAAACCGACCGGAGCATACTCTGCCCCAGGGGTGTAGCGGAGGGATCGAGCGAGCTGCTCTCCGGCCACCCCTGCCCCCACAATCAGTGCCGGCCGGCCGCCCCTCTGGTACGGATGCGTCATGTGTTGGTACACCCTCGGCCCAATGCGGAAAGCCCCTACCGCATGGAGGGTGATGATGTAGTCGAGCAAGAGCACCGAGCGGGGGAACCCTCCAAGGAATCGGGTCTCCTTCAGCAGGAACACGAACAACCAGAATACGATCGATCCCAGCGTGACCCCACGAAACACCACAACCATTTCTTCCAATCCGACCTGCGCCCAGCTCAACGAATACAGCCCTTGCCAGGCGAAGATCGTGATCTTTGCGATGAGACTGATGGCAATGGCTACGGGCAATTGCCTTGCGACATCGGGGCGGATGGCGCCGTCAAACCGCAACAACGCCGCAGCGACCAGCGACAGCGCCAGCAACACGCTGTCGCCCAAGAGGAAGTAGACCATTCTTCTAGGCAGCATGTTCGGACCCCGGATTGACCGGGCACCCAAGCCGAGATCGTTGGCCACATCCCGATGCCCTATACATCCCTCCATCCCCCTGGCCGACCGTCGCTGGAGCGAATATCACAGAGGAGCGCGTTCGTAGCTGCGGCCTATTCCCGCGTGAGTCTCTCCAGGCCATGAGCTTGATACTCGTTTCTAGACAATGCCTGCAATTCCTCGCGCTACCACGCGATGACACCAGGCGGGATGTGTCCGCCATCGTCCCGCACCCGTCCTTCCCTTTCAGTCAAAAGCCCTTTGGCTATGGGGCATCTGTCGTGCGCAATTCCGGACCGGTCCCGCACACGTCAGGGGTCACCCGCTCCACGCCTTTGGCTGAATTGTTCCGAGATACTTCACCCGCAGGACCGGCACGCACGCAAGCAGTGGATAGAGCAGCGATGTCCATCGGCCTAGTCGCCGCACCAGGGGTGGCACCACCGTGATCGATCGAAGTACGATCCGGCACCCTGGAAAGAGCCTGCGTATCGCCCGCGGGGTGTACCCGCGGACATTCGGGTTCCAGGGGTTCCCATAACGATTATCGCACCAAATGATCATTCCCGATGGCCGCAGGACACGCCGCAGTTCGGCCGCGATCAGTTTGGCGATGGTCTCATCTAAGATCGAACTGAAGAGCACGTTGCAAATGAGCACGTCAAAGAAGCGATCGGGGAACGGCAGGGCTCTAGCATCGGCACAGGAGAGATGCATCTGAGGGTAGCGTGTCCGTGCGAGCTCGATCTGCTCTTCGCGCAGGTCCACGCCGTGGAGACGCGTCTCTTGAGCCCCGCATTGGGAGAGCCACCCCAACGTCCCAGCGGATCCACACCCGACGTCCAAGATCCTCGCCTCTCCCAGCTGCACCTGTCCTCCCGTGAGGAGCGCCAGGATTGCGGAATTGAGCTCCTCGCGTATCAACGCGTTTCCCCGATTCCGCGGGTCCCACTTCCCCAGCGTGCGCGGATCCGCATAATAGCGTGCGTAGACCGCGCGGACCCTCTCCACCTCGGCGTCGGCTGAGGGGGCCGAACCTCGATCGTCGATGTGATCATCCATCGCGCTGTCCAACGTCACATCATCCTTCGGATCGATAGGCGAAGATTCGACGACCACCGATTGCTTGAGCCACCCCTACACCCACCCCCAGGTTCATCAGGCAAAATGCGTAGATGGTGGAGACGATGGGGACCCGGATGCGATTACGATCAAGCACATGACCAAGCCCTGCGCTCGCGTAGAAGAGAGCTTGCAAGCCGAACGTGAGACGATAAAAGGGCCGATCCACCAGGGCCGCATTCGACGCCAGCATTGAGAGCAGCAAGTACGGCGTCAACCAGCGCAGGAGTTTGTGTGAAATGATTGCCCAGGAAATCCCCGGGAATCGAAATGGATTGAGCAAATGCCTCCGACTGAGGGTCCCCGCAAAGCTGCGCAGGGTCATTCGTGTTCGGGTCCGCAGTTCAGCGCCCGGGGACGAAATGCGCGGCTCGTAGGCGATCGCGTCAGGCTGAAATACCACGCGGTATCCAAGGGAGACGATATCCAGTGGCACAATGCAATCCTCCCCATACTGAGCGTCCATAGGTCTGAAGAGGCCTCGCCGGACCGCCAAGCATGCTCCGCTCCCCCAAGCCAGAATACCGAGTAAGCTCTCCTCCCGCCACAAGAAGCGCTCAAACCGCCAGTAGACATCACTCCCCGCAGCAATCGCCGAGTTGTGCGGGTTTACCCAGAGAAGCCCCCCCACGACACACCCCACCTTAGGATCGATAAGGGGGTTGGTAATGTGCTCAAGGATGTGCGCATCGAATTTCGTGTCCACATCGGAAAAAAGGATGACGTCGCTCTTGGACTCCCGCACAGCGGCATTCTGCGCAGCGGTTTTACCCCCACGACTCTCTTGCGCGCTCACTCGAATATTCTCGTACCTCCGCGCGAACTCACACGCCACGCGCACCGTTCCGTCCGTGGATCCGTCGGACGCGACGAGAATCTCAAGCCTATCGCGCGGATAAGACAGGCTGAGGCAATTCTCAAGCCTATCCGCCAGCCCCGCTTCCTCATTGTGCACAGCGATAACGATCGTGACGGTGGGGCACAAATCCTCTGCCGTCCGCAGAGGAGCGTCCCTATGCCTCTTCCTCGCATGGCTCATGGCCCACAGCAGTGCCGGGTATGCGCACCATACGTAGGTGACCAGTACGACACACGCCCAGAAACAGACAGTCGCCACCGTCATCGCCGCGTAGCCCGCTCCTCCCCGCTTCGTCAACAAGCCCGGCCGACGTTGACTGGCCGGCGGAGTAGCAATCGACCCATCTCCCACCAAATCGGGTCAGGCCTCGGGATGAGGAGCGGGCGCGCCCCGCGTCCCAAGTGTCGCCTCCAGCATGGCCAGGATCCCCCAGATGAGCAGCACGAAGAATACTCCCCCCGACCACAGAATGACCTGTAGCGGTCTATAACTCAACGTCGAAAAGACGTACAGCAGAAAGGCGTACACCGCGAGACTGGTAATGGTCTTCCGGTGCCTGACGAGCCAGATCTGAAGCAACTGCATGACGACTCCGGCCAGCACACCGCCGAGCATGACGCCCGGCACGCCAAAATTGACGTAGAAATCACCGATAAACGGGCCACTGGCGGTCGCATCCACAGGCGCGCCCGGCCACGGTATTCGTACGACGTATCTGGGCAAATCAAAGTACCCCTGTCCGGTTAGCCAGGCAAAAATCGGGCTCGTCCGCCCGTGCAGGTAGCCAATATGCCCCGGCACCAGCTGGAAATAAAGATACTGAATGTATGCGGGCGTGTAAAAAAGCCGCACACCGATCAACCTCAGCGCATACAAAACATCTGTGTGATAGAGCGCGACGGTGATCGCCACGGGAAACACCAAGACCACCCCCAGCGACCAGAGAACGAAGTTCCTCCCCACCCGCCCCTTTCGGTACAAATACAACGTAGCGAGGGCGACAACAAGGATCACGGCGATCCCGCTCCGAGCGCCGGAGGCGCCAGCGGACACCGCGCCGCCGCAGGCCGTCAACACCAAGAGCACCAACCACGCGATTGTACGCGTATGCAACCAAGACCCGAAGGCGATGGCAACAAGGGATGGATAGACCACCTCGATCAAGACGGCATACGCGTAACGCAGCGGGGAATTCAATGCGACCAATGAGTGGATCCGAAGTTGGTCAAAGCCCCGGCCGTGAAGCTTCAGCAGCTCAACGAGCGGGATGGCTCCGACACTCGAAAGGAGATCCCGGAAATAGAGGATGGATAGCCCGAGGGAACCCGCGGTCACGAGCGCAAATGGCACCTTCCCCGAGCCCAACCCCTTAGCCGGAGCAACCTCCGCGCCGAAGTACGCTCTCACCTCGGCGATGCCAAATCGAAGAAACCGACTCGTTAACCGGACCCCCAGGGGAACCGCAATCAACGCGATGTTTACCGCGAAGAGCAGCCACCTGGGAGAAGGACCCACGGGGATTTGATAGGGAGACCCATCGGGATTCAATCTTACAGGACTCAGCCGCATGAACGCGATGAGCAGCGACGGTATATACATCGTCGCCACGTACGTCAGATACCAAACACCGGGAATAGTCAAATGTCCCATATCAAAAACCCCAATGAACCCGTGCATCAGCCACATTGAGACCACGAGCGTCGCTAAAGATCCGGCTACCGCCAGATACATGGGAACCCCGGCCACCGCCACCAGACCCATAGCGAGAGCCAGACAGATGAACCAACCCGAGAACCACCACGTGCGCGCGGAGTTCACCGCTTCAATCGCCCCAGGCTTGCATGCCACATCACCGTGAACCCCTTTGACACGAATCGTATAAAGCGGACGAGGGGGATCAGGGGAGGCCAGGACACGGAGAGCATCGCCAACGCACGATACAGCGAATACGGGGTGGCGTTCCGCCTCAATCCCCTCTGCGTTAGCACGTGTGTAGCGTCGTACGCGCTAAATGCGTGCGCGAAACCCCCTCCCAGCGTCAGGTTATGTTTGGCCTCCTCCGTCGACCACACATCATCTTCAGTCTGTATGGCATGGACTTGATGAGCGTAATCATGATTTTGATGCACCGCGAGCACGACGCCCGAAAGGTCAATCACTGGAAATCCGTTGGCCCGAGCCCCATAAATGAGCCAGTTATCCCACATCCCCCGTCCCAGCGCAAACGGGGGGATATCTCTCCAGAGTCCTCGAGGAAAGGCAAAACAGTCGATGGCCGTATGGGGTCGTCGCCGACCTTCCCGGACAACACGTGTGCGCATCTCTCGTTCCCAGCCAGGAGAAAAATCCAGCGCCTCGGTCAGCGTCACATCCCACCGTCGGCAAATCATCAGCCCTTGCCCGCTCAGTGCGATGACCCGTTGGACCGCCTGAATGAAGTCGGTCATCAGGATAATGTCTGCGTTCACGTAGCACAGCCACGGGTGACTGGCGAGCCGTCCCGCCGCAGCGAAAATCGAATCAACGAGAGGCGTCCCGTAGGAATTGCGTTGCACCGTTGGGGCATGGCGCACGCGAAACTCTGACGCGACCCGCGCGGTGCCGGTCTCATCCCCGAAAAGAATGATCTCGCACGGTGGCTGGAGACGCTGCCAGCTTTGAATCGCGTTCCGCTGAATGACTCCTATATGGCCACGAAAGGCTTTGGGGATGGCAAAAAAGGTCAACACGCGCAGCCGCTTAAATTGGGAGGGCCGCCGCTGAGCGGTTCAGATGATGCCGGATGATGGTGCATTTAGGGTCCATCCACCCGCTCCCATGCGGAATATGGAACACGGCCAAGCGTCAGCGCGGCCGATCTTCATTCGGGCGTGGTGAATGGCGAGACGGCACCATCCTCCGAAACCCTCGGGCGGCCGTCTTCACCGCCCTCCGCACCCCCGAATGCTCGAGAAGTCTTCCCAACCCCAACGAGTACCACATGAATCGTCCGGTCATGCCAGGCTCCACCGCCGCGGTGAGCCCCGAGCCATTCAACTGCGCCTTGGCTGCCACCAGCATTGTCCGGCGCTTCTTCCGCAGGAACGATGAGCGAAAATCTGGATGATCGGGCATCGGGGACACGCGGTAAACGTAGGGAAACCCAACCCTGTGCAAGACCTTTAGTAACCAAGCCTCAGAAGGAATTTGGGCGATGTAATCGCGACCTTGATCCTCTCCTTCCCTCTCTTCGATTAGCGCGGTCAGCGGCGAAGCAAATGGGGCGATCATAGTTTCGATGATACAGATCTCGCGAGTGAGCGCGGAAAGATTCCGGATCGCGAGAAATGGATTCTCCAAATGGTAGAGTAGACCAAGACAGAGTACCGCATCGAACTGCCCCAGGCTTTCGATCGTGGGGTTCTCGATATCGTTCACTTCGAATCGAATTTCCGGATACCTCGCGCTCGCTTCCGCCACGTTTTCGGGACGCACATCAATCGCCCGAACATTGAATCCCATTTCCCGGAGGAATCCGGAAAAATGACCCAACCCACACCCCACGTCCAACGCCGCCTTCAGCCCGGCCGCCCGCTCCAACTCAGGTAAAAGCTTTCGCAGGCACCTCTCCTTCGCCGCGGCCAAACTCACCGCATGCGCCATGTCAAACACTCGAGAAGTAGCATTCACCGCCGCATTTTTCCCCGCGTCACAGGTTCGCGCGACCGCCGATAAGTCCGACCGCTCCCTGGCTCACGATCCTCCAGGTCCCATTCTACCCCCGGTTTCTCAATCGAACCGCGGCTAGGGAAAAAGATGTTCGCTCGCGATCGTCCAGCGCGTACTTCCAACCACATAGGGCGAATAGCAGGAGACACAGCAGGGTCATGCCACCTTGAACAACTCCTTGACCAGATAAGAACCGGCTCGCTGATGCCGCGAGAGCGAACCCACTATAGACGATGACCCCTCGCAGCAGTCCGTCCCCCGCGAAGGTCGCCGGCCCGATCCGTAAGAGCTTCGCCGCGGTCGCAAGAAACAGCAAGCATTCCAAAGCTCCTCGCAGTGTCCAGGCCAGAGCCGCGCCAACGATGCCGAACCGGGAGATCAGAAACCACAGCAAACCCGCATACACGAGCACATACGAGAGGAAGACCTTCGCCCGCATATCGGGACGGCCGATGCTATCAAGGAGATTTGCCGGGATCTGGGACAACGCATTGAGCAACATCCCGAAGGACAAAATCTGGAAGACCAAGCCGCCCTTCACCGCGAAGTCATTGCCGAGCCACGCGCGAAGGAGATCTCGACCGAACAGAACTCCCACAAAGGCCATCGGTCCCAGCCCCAGTACAATGTATTTCAGGCTCCGAATGTAGAGCCGGACGAGATCTCCTCTGCCCAGCGCCGACAGCGCGCTAAAAGCCGGGAACAACGTTGTGCTCAAGGCAGCGGGGAATATCAGCAGTCTCGACGCCACCTCGTACGGAGCGGTGTAGTAAGTTAGCGCTGCCACTGAAACCAGCACCCCGATGAGGAACCTATCGAGATAAATCAACACGGGGACAAGGAAATTACTCACCGTTACCCAGCCCCCAAACACGATGAGTGGGCGAACCATCGCCCGATCAATTGACGGCGCTTTGGCGATTGCGGGAAAGACGCGAAACCCAAAAGCCAGATAGACCACCGCCGTCGCACCAACCAGCAGGATCAAAAAGAGCACAATCGTCGTCACCCGAAGATGCATGAACGCTCCCGCCATGGGAATCAAAAATGTCAGCATGCCCGATGGAACGCGTACAACATTTACCAAATCGAATCGCTGCGCCGCTTCCAACACACCCCGCAGATTCCGCGCGCACACGATGACGGGAATGGACCCACTCAAGAGGTACAAAACCCCGCGCATTTCCGTGAGGAACTGCGGCGACGTCTTCAGGATCCTCCCGGCCAATATAGGCGTTGCGATTGCAAACGCCGCCCCCACGACCACTCCGAGAATGGCCTGGGTCACCAGGGAAGTCCAAACAATCTTGGAAATTCGCTCGTCCTCACCTCTGATCTTGGCCTCGGCCACAAACTTGGTGGTCGCCCGACCGAGGCCTAAATCGAAGAGACTGAAATACCCCACGAGAACCCACGCGATCGAGAGGATACCAAACCGATCAGGGCCTAGACCGTGAATCGTGTAGGGAAGCGAAAAGACCGCCACCAGCAAGGGGACAGCCTGGCCAATGATATTCAGAACGGTATTCTGTACCAATCCCCTGCCTTCCCGGCTTACTTCATCGCCCATCTAACCCGTGCGCCTCAGATCTTGCGGTTTCGAGTCCTGCACGACGGGATGATCGTAACCGAGACCCTGATGAGCGCATGGGCGAGGGCCATCTCGGTACGGGGAACCCGGATCAGCCCCTTGAACAGCCACTGGATCTCTTGCCGGGGGGGCCGTTTCCAGCAAGTTTTCACTCGCCCGGCTGTGACGCCAGGTTCCACAACCCGGCCAACTTTTCGGCCCATATGTCGTCATCCGTGCTTTGCCCGACGGGCAGGTAACGGACCCCTGAATGTCCGGATAGTTCCTCCTTCAAGGTCCGCCAGCAATCGATCACTGTCACGGGGGCGAGGCGATTGTTGAATTCGGCAGCCTTGACGGCGTGAAAGGCGGGATCAGGGGTTGCGATGACCACCACCTCCGCCTGGGCCAGGCATTCAGAAATCGAGTCCAGGACCACAGCACGGTCGCGGAGTTCGAGTCGAGCCGGAACTCCCGCGAGAGGGTCATAGGCAATAACCCGAGCCCCTGCGCTGGAGAGTGCCTTACATAGGTAGATCCCCTGCGATTCCTCGATGACGTGGGTGAGTGGTTTGTAGGCAAGCCCCAGCACAGCAACGGTTGTGCCACGCCCAATCAATGGGCGAAGGCCCTCGACAATCTTGTCGGCCACGTCCCGATTCATGGCGTCTGTCGTCTCCGCCAGATCGGCCCGTTGGCCCAATGCCTGAGCAATGAAGCTCAGGGCTCTGTTGTCACGAGGAAAACAGGGACCGCCATACCCGAGGGCCCCCGTTAGGTACTTACGGCCGATCCGCGAATCGAGGCCCAACGCATTGGCCACAACGTCCACATCTCCTCCCGGAAGGCGCTCGCAGAGGCTCGCCAGCATGTTGGCGAATGTGATCTTGGTTGTGATGAATGCATTGACGGCAATCTTCGTCAGCTCAGCGTTCTCCAAGCTCATGCGCACGCACGGAGCGTGGTTCTCCACAAAATTCATATAGCACCCTTCGAGCTGCCCTCCGGCGCGTTCGTCAGACTCGCCGATCAGCACAAAATCTGGATTGAGGAGATCATGGATGATGCTGCCGAGGGCAATAAATTCCGGACTGTAGCAGACCCCGAAATCTTTGCCGCAAATCTTCCCCGATTCCCGCTCGAGGATCGGCAGAAGCCCGAACCGAGTGGAACCAGGCAAGACGGTACTGGTGAGGACCACGTTATGGTAGCCATGCTTTTCGGCCAAAGCCCGACCGATTTCGCGAAAGGCCCAGGCTGCATACTGTAATGAAAAAGCCCCTCGCTCATCACTGGGGGTGGGCACAATGACGAAAGTGACATCCGACTCCAAGACAGCTTCGCGATGGCTCATCGTCGCCGACAGGCGCCTCCGATTCGCCGCGATCAGCTCCTCCAAGGCGGTTTCCTGCACCGGCGCGTGGCCCGCATTTACCGCATCGACGGCCGCCTGGTTAATGTCAACTCCAATGGCGCGAAATCCACGGCTCGCAATTACGGCCGCTAGGCTCGCCCCCAACTTGCCCAATCCAACTACTGAATAGGTTATCTTCATGGCTCCGCCGTGCAGTCGTTCAGGCGCGAGGGTCCCGTAGCATCGCATTTCTTGATCCTACTCCCTCACCATCACCCTGTCGGTCGCGCGCACCCGAAACCCCAGAACATCGTCCCGGGCTCTCAACCAGCGCACCCCCGAACATATGCGGGACGAGGGCACACTCACTAGCAGTTCTTTGCACGCAGGTGGGGTTCCTATCCCGTCAGCTTTTCGGCACGAATAACACAGTAGCGAGCGTTCGCGCGATGACCACAGCGTCGGAAAGTAGGTTTTGCCTCTGAATGTACTCCAGGTTAAGCGTTAGTTTGCGGGGCAAGATTTCACGCGTATATTTACGCTCGGCATCCTCCCCTGTGAGCAACTCCGCTTCGTTTCGAAATGCGAGTGTCACGGGATCGACAAGACCAGGTTTTACCGTGAATACCCGCTTTTGCTCCTCCGAGTAATACGCAAGGTACTCGGGCACCTCCGGACGGGGACCGACGAAGCTCATATCCCCCTTTAGGACATTGATGAGCGTTGGAAGCTCGTCTAAATCAAATCGCCTCAGCGTTCGGCCAAGGCGAGTGACGCGAGCGTCATTCTTGACGGTGATCCGCGGTCCCTCCATTTCAGCACCCGGGCTCATCGTCCGGAACTTATATATCTCAAACACGCGCGTACCCAGTCCCAGCCGTCGCTGGCGAAAGAACACAGGTCCACCAGATTCGAGCTTCAGGAGGAGTGCGATCGCCAACAGGATAGGAAAAAGTAACAGAAGGGCGAGCATAGACGCGAAAAGGTCAAACACCCGCTTGACCACCGAAAGCTCACCGCCGAGATGACTCGACGATGTCGCAAACCGCCTGGATGACATCGTCGATGTCGTCATCGGTCATCGCCGGGTACAAGGGCAGGGAAAGTAAACGCAGGTACTCTGCGTACGCCGTTGGAAAATCCGCAGGTTTATAGCCGTACTTCTCCCGATAGTACGGATGGAGATGAATCGGTATGAAGTGTACGCTGGCGCCGATGTTCCGGGCTTTGAGCTGATCGATGAATTCATTCCGCTCAACCGATTGAGCCGCCCCGGCCGTGCCAAATCGCTTCGTGTTGAGGCGGAGAGAGTAAATGTGCCAGGCGTGTTCAACATCATCTCGTTCAGCGGGCGTCTGCAACTCCTCGTACTGTCGGAAGGCCGCGTTGTACCTTTTAACGATCTCTCGGCGTCGCGATTGGAATCGCGGGAGCTTTTGCAACTGATGCAAACCAATTGCCGCCTGGATGTCGGTCATGTTGTACTTAAAGCCGGGCCCGGTCACTTCATAGAACCACGAACCTTCGGATGTATACCGTTTATAGGCGTCCCGACTCATGCCGTGGAGGCTCCAGACGCGTGCCTCATCCAGAAAGGCAGGATTTGCTATGAGCATCCCACCCTCCCCGGTGGTCAAGTTCTTGGTGGCGTAGAAGGAAAAGCAAGTAAACACTGGAGGAGAGGATGGCGAGTTGGATCCGATAATACGCCCCTTGTATCTTGCGGGGAGTGCATGAGCGGCGTCTTCTACAACGGCCAACTCATGTTCGCCGGCGATCTCAAGTATCGGCTCCATATCACAGGGATGGCCGTGGAGATGGACCGGCAGGATCGCTTTGATGCGCCCTCCCAAAACTGCCCCATGTTCTAGAGTCGTTTTTTGTTGCTTCCCGATGGCCTGCCGAATTCTATTCGGATCGATGTTGAGGGTATCTGCTTCCACATCGACCAGCAGGGGGCGAGCCCCCACGTGCTCTATGACGTGAGCACTCGAGCAGAAACTCATCGGGGTTGTGATCACCACATCGCCAGGTCCAATTCCGAGAGTCACCAAAGCCAGGTGGAGCGCCGCAGTCGCAGAACTCAGTGCCAACGCGCCGGGCGCGCCGACGAATGCGGCAAATTCCCTTTCAAAGCGGGCCACTTTCGGCCCCGTAGTGATCCAACCGGACCGCAGCGTATCAACGACTTCACTTATCTCTTCCGCTCCGATCGATGGGGGAGAGAAGTTTAGGAAAGTACTGCGCATCTGGCCGGCATTCATCCTCCTGGTGTTGGTGACCTCGCGGTTTGATTAGATCCCGCATTTAACTCCCGGTCGCCCACCTATTCGCCTTTACTTGCCGTTCCCAACTCCAAAGATCTCACTTTTGCCCGCCTCCCACTCCACCGTACATCCGGGATGAGCACATCACGCTTAGCGGCAATGCGGTCGCGATACTTCAGTAAATCTCGAAGCATGATCCGCATCTCCGCCTCGACATCGTGGGTCGGCTTGTACCCAAGGTCACGTAAATTCTGATGGTCAGGGTTGTAGTGATGTTCTTCTAACTCTATCCGAGGGTTTTCCAGGTTGCGCACGGTCACATCCAATCCTAATTCGTCCCCCACTCGGCGGACCTTCCTTGCCAGTTCGGTGATGTCATACACTTCCTCAAACTGATTCATGACCCGATACTCGCCTTCCCTGGGGGGGTTCTCCAGCACCAGAGTCAGACACTGCATAGAATCCCTGAGTGGAAGAAAGCCTCGCCGTTGATGACCTCTTCCGAAAGGCGTCAGCGGGTGCCCAATAACAGCCTGACAGCAGAAACGGTTGACTGACGTCCCAAACGCCTGGTCAAAATCCAACCTGGTCATTAAGCGTTCGTCTGTTTCGCCCTCGTCGAAACGAGTGCCGAAAACCACACCCTGCATCACGTCCGTCGCCCGTAGGTTCCAAATGTTGCAGGCAAACATAACATTATGCGAGCCGTGCACCTTGCTCCAATGATACCAAGACCCCGCGTTCCGAGGAAACACCATTCGATCCCTTCGCCCCCGATAGTCGATCTCAAAAAACCCTTCAGGAATATCAACGTTCGGGGTGCCGTACTCGCCCATCGTTCCCAACTTCACGAGATGAGCCTTTGGCCGAGTATCACGCATGGCGAAGAGCAAGTTAAAAGTGCTGACAATATTGTTCGTCTGCACGAACACGGCATGGTGAACGTCGATCATTGAGTACGGCGCGGACGGGCACTCTCCAAGGTGCACAATCGCGTCGGGCTGGAACTCCCGGAGAACTCTCTCGACAAAATCGTACTCGCGCAGGTCCCCTTCCCAGAATGAGAGCTCTCCGCCAACCCGCTCTCGGAAGGCCTTGAGCCGATCTCCCATCGGGCTAATGGGAGTGGCGCTCCACGAGCCCATTTCCTCAACCCAATTGCGCCGATAGAAGATGTCTGCCCCTCCGACCTCATGCCCCCGCGCACCCAAGTGCTTGGCCAGCGACCATCCCAGGTAACCATCTACTCCAGCGATGAATACCCGCATTTCGCCTCCCCTTTGGGGCAAACACCAGCGCGCGTCCCAAGAGAATCAAGGGAGCGGCAAATTAGTTGCACCATCCAAGAAAGACGAGAATGGGCTGTCTAACAGGGTGCTACTTGCACTCGCCAAAATGAGCATCCTTTGTTCGCACCCATGATCAAAAGCGTCGCCCCATCAGACCAACCCTGTCTGCATGATCGGGGGAAGTTTCGCCGCACTCCCACTTGGCCCCTCCCCGTAATGATAAGGAGGGGGTGCGCTGTCGTCGGGGAATCTTACCGGTATTCATTCACTCCGAGTTCGGCTGGGAAGCACACAATCGAGCGGTGCCTATGCCCCTGACATACAGCGTCAACCTCGGAATACTCAACCGATTGAAAAATGACCTGGCACTTCGAACACGCCGGGGTATCTTCGAGATTTTCATGCGAGAATGCGCTCCCACACAGAACTCGCGCGTTGCCGACTTCGGTGCCTCCGGACACCGCGAACATCCGGCGCATTATTTCTTCGAGGAGATGTATCCGCACCGCGAGAATCTCACCGTGATCGCCCGAGCAAGCGAAAACGCGGGTTGGTTCCCTGAACAATTCCCAGGGATTCGTTTTCTCGAAGCGGACCTACGTAACATACCGTTGTCGGATCTGCACTTTGACTGCGGGATCTGCAATGCGGTCGTGGAACACGCAGGACAGCGCGACCAGCAGGCAGCACTGGTACGAGAAGTTTGCCGGGTCTGCCGCTGCGTAGTGTTCACTACTCCTAATAAGCGGTTTCCTATCGAGCTGCATACATTTCTGCCTTTGCTACACTGGTTCCCAGACACTATTTACCGATACACACTCGCACACATTGGCTATAAACACTTCGCCAATGTCGAGAACCTTAACCCCCTGAACGCAAAGGCTTTCATGGGTCTATTCCCGGCCGCCCGTCGCAACCGGTTGCTGCAGCTCGGATTCCCCCTGCTGACTACCAATCTTCTCTGCGTTTCCTCCGAACAATCTCTACACCCATACCTCGATCCTACACATATGAGCCGTGAACCCAATCGACCCAATTGACGGCCCTAGATAAGTGGCCAAATTCCAAAAGATGGCCTCAATTTACCCAAAGGCATGAGAGGACAATCGATCACAATACGTTTAAAGCATGAGCAGGTAGTTGGAATTATGTTCGGCTTCCCGTTCGCTACCGCAACAGGCACAGGCGTCCGCGGAATGCGACTATTTTAGCCCCATCCTGGGTGGATGATGGATCTTGCCTCGATTACCGAACAATTACCTTCGGTTCCTTAGATCAAAGAGCACAAACGAACGCCCCTCGCCAGCCACAGGAAGCCCTCCGTTAATCAGTTCTTCCACAACGGCCGGCGGCGTCACGGCCCGAAACAATAACAAATACTCAGGATGGCGATAAATGGGATTAGCGGCGTCACGCTCGCCGAACAATTTGTACTCTGATAGGTCCAGATCCCGACTATTCAGGGTTGGGTGTATTATGTCCAGCGGCAAACTGGCGGAAAAGGCCCGTGTATAACTAGCGACACTAGCCGGGGTGAAGTCAGACACAACCGAGTGGCCTTCGAGCGCCCTCAGGATTTGAGCGTAATCGCCCAAACCCACTGGTCTCGCAACAACATCTGGAGTAATTGCAAGAACCTTCAGGATCACCAGGACCAGCAGCATCCATGCAGGCCATGGACGGCTCTCGAGATGTTTGCGTAGAGCGAACACGAAGGCTGCGACCGTCCAACCAACGACGCAGATGGTATCTAGATTAAATGTAGGAAACCATTGCATGAAGTATCGAGGAAAAACTGCATACATAATAATGCATGCTCCGGCCGATGACAGTACAAAACCAAAGACCCTCGCCTCTGAAGTTGTTAGAATAGGAATGTCTCCAAAAAGTCTAGCCCACGATAAGGAGATCTCGAACAAGACCAGGCCCACGATCGCTAAAGAAAGCGTGCTTACAGGAATCGCGAGCCATGTCGGCGCAAAGCCTCTTCTCGTCCAGGATATGGCAACAGAAAGCGCAAGTGATAGAAAGAAGCCCCCCAAATAAACAACGATGAATGACGCTACTATTCCGCGAATCACCCTTCTCAGTCGAGCGTTCAGCCCACCTAAACTGACCAATGCACCACACAAAATCACCATTCCAAGAAGCATCACACCAATCATCACGCTCCCATATTTGACTGCCCCTTCCCCTGCGACAATGCGATGAATAAACGCGTAACCTAGGTCCGCGGAATAACTATGCATTCTTTCCCACCATCCAACGGGCGGCGCAAACCCCGGATTCAGGATGTGGTGAGAGGAATAAAATTGGGTTGTATCCTGAGACCAATTCCCCCGGAACAACCGCTCCAGGTGAAGCCGATTTAATGCTTGAAATAGGAAATCTGTCGCCCATGTTCTAAGACCAACACCCGCCAAAACCTGGGCTTGTCGGAGTGCAAAAGCCATGATGAATGCAGACGCCACACAGATGAACAGCCGCAGACGGCTACGCCTTGCGATCAGTTCTGAATAAGCGGTGAGTTGCATCAAGCAAACCAGGGCGAAGGTATAGAAGAAAAAAATGTAATCCACAAAAAGAAGTATCAGCGCAATGATTAGCAAGGCAACGCTAGGAATGAGCTTATTGCGCGCGCGGACCAACTTAAAATGCACGAACAGGCACCCGAAAAATGCGGGGTATGAGAACGCGCGATGTATATTAAATCCCCACACGAATAACGCAGAGGAATCTAGGCATCCAAAAATTAAGAATAGTACTCCTCCAAGGCGAGACCCTGATAGATGCGTCCAAAATAGATATGCAACGTACAACCCGATTAGAAACGGGATGACACTCAATGCATTTTGAGCTTCTATCGAGCGAATTCCAATCTCAGATAAGAAGTAACTGAAGTAGATGCCAACGTTGCCGTGATGGATGTAGAGGTATGGATGCGCTGCGGGATTTGGATTTGTCGCTTCATCCTGAAGGCCCGCCCATCGCCATCCAAATCGTTCAAGGTTCATTGCGCCGTGATAAGCTTCGTATGCCTCCCCTATGATGTCACTTGAAAAGCCCATGAAATTGTTGGGAATCCAGATATAAAGCCCCATGAGCAGGAACAGGATCAGATAAAAGGCGGGGGTCTGTGTGGTCCGTCTCAGCAACCTAGTCCCTTGCACACAGTACCCGAGAATAAAGCTGACCAGTCGTGCGTCCTACTTCCCAAGCTCCAAGTCCGCTGGAGGAGAAGTTAGCGTGAGAACACGATAATCTGCAACGATGTTGAGCACCCGGTATACAGCCAGGAAAATCAACACAGTCACTGTCACGCGGCGACCAATACGCGGCCATCCATCCCTTCCTCTCCCCATTCGCGTTATCCATACCATCGCATAGATCACAAATGCGTACGCTAGTAGCACGAAACTAATGATCATTGGGAATCTGTGGTGCATGTAAATCTCAACCGATAGAGGAGCAAAAAAATATAACCCTAGCGTCTCCGCACCTCCCACCAACGCAACCGTCTTGGCCGCCATCATTACCTGATCGAGTTCAGCACTGTCGCCCTTCCCAATCAATCCCAAGAACCCCAACCCAGTAAACCCCGCAGCGACGACACCTCCCACAACTACCACGCCCAAAGTTACAACTCCCAAGTATGGGGTCCAGAAGATCGTGACATATTGAAGAAATCCCCGTGCGATATGTGACAGGCTATCGTCCGGCACCGCAAACGGACGCAGCACGTGATGCTGAAGATACCACTTGTCAATGTCCCGCATTGGTGGCAGAGGGAAATATATCAGATGGCTGTGCAGGAACGATGTCTTGATCACAGCCGAATAGTAGAGGTCCTTAGTCCAGAAATCGAATCCAAGCCCCCCAATGATTTGCAGTTGTCGCAACAGGAAGGGGATTGCGTAAACCAACAAGACAGCGGTGAGGCGCACACGTAGAGAAAATGAAGATTTCGTGGCCAATATCAATAGGGCCGCAAGGAAAAATGCAAAAACTAAGAAATCATAACCCACCATGAAGCCAATTACGGTGCAAAGGAGGAACGCAATAATATGGGGGAGGTGCTTTTTCTGGCCTTCCTCCAACCATCGCAAGAGATGATAGCCTGACCCAAAAAGCGCCAGCCAATGCCAGCCGCGAATGAGATTGACTGCAAAAACCAAATTGAAATAGTACTCTCCTGCCAGCAATGCCAGGAAAATTAACGCGAACAGAGCTGAACCGGATGCCTGACGCACAAATAGATATGCATAGTAGAGGCCCATGCAGAACGCTACAATTGTCATCAATACAGCAGGAACAAACGGGTGCGGAGAAAAACGTGCGAACAGATAATATACTAATGCCCCAATGTTGACGTTGTGCGTGTACAAATAGGGCCCAACTCGCTGTATGAGCCAATGACCGGTGCCATCTTCAATGTAGTTTTCCCCCGCATCCCTGGACGACAGCGTCTCCCCGGGGGCAGGATAGCAAGTTATGTAGGTGACATATTGGCTGCAGTCTGAAGCCCACGGGAGCCACCCAATTCTCTGTCCCCAAAGGATTAGGCCACATAGAACCAAAGCGGAAATCCCCAGCGCCAACCATTCTTCAGTCGCGTGTCCAGCGAAGCGGATCCGTGAAATTCTTCCCTGGATCCCAATCAAAAGGTTCCCCTCGATCGCCCGACAGATATACACCCTACGCTGATCGACCGGTAAAGTTGCGGGTACGCTGCCAGAATTAACCCTTCATCCAACCCACTTAGTCATTAGCTCATTGCCCCCGGCGGAATTTGCCACTCATAGACATAAGCACGAAACGGATATAAGCACCTTGGAAACTGCAATCTGGGCCACGCGAACACAAATGGGAACGTTACCCAAAATGGGCAGTGAAAAACCTTCCGTAACATATGCGTACCGAGAGGTAGGGATCGGAGGGATACCTCGTCCATCGCGTGCGTGGACCAGAAGAACATGTCAAGTTTTGGATAGATACGCCGAATAATGCCCCACACCGCTCGCTGGATCCAGAAGAAAGGGGGCAATGGGCTCACTTCGATCCCATAGATGCACCCACCCGGTCTTAGGACACGCCCGAATTCTCGGAACGTGGCTTCCAGATTAGCATAGTTCTCGCGCACGCAATGTCCCACGAGGTGATGAAGCAAGTAAAAACACACAATCGCGTCCACGGAGCGGTCCCGGAACGGAAGCCGAGATGACGAGCCAAATATCCGCAGGTCGACCTCCCCATTCAGCCGGACGGACTCCAAGGAGGCATCCACCCCAACCAGAAAGTATCGCGTGGAACGCCGGTATGGCAGTCGAGGCCCACAACCTACGTCGACAACCACACGATCCCCTGGCCTGAGGTCGCCGAGGCGCATGTCGACCCATTTCGTCTGCTGCGAGTAACACATGCACCGCGTGCCGCGCTGCTGGGTTGTCATAGACATCTGCGCGTGCGAGTCGTCGAAGAAAGAAGATCGTTGATGCTCTTCCGCCAGAACGACGCCATCAATAACCTTCAGCGCGCGGCCACAGCCGCTGTTCTTGCACCGCAAAACCTCCCCCTCCATCCCAACCGGCGAATGACACCTGGGACAGGCGAGCAGGTTCCCGAGCGCGTATGCAATATTCTCAGCGGTCGGCACAATTGCCACTAAACATCGAAATGCTCATCTCCTCAAGCGGCGCGGATGATCTTTACTCGCCACGCTATTCCGTAATAGTCCAATAATAGTCGCCTGTATAACGAAGTTCATGAAAAAGTCGGCGCCACACCTCAGGGGAAAAATAGGTCAGCGCCGTCAACTGCCACCGCTCGAAATTCTGTCGCTGCTCTTCGGTCAGGAAGGAATCCACTTGCAAGTACTTGTGCGCCCGGCTCACCCGTTCCATTTCCCGGATGGCCTGCTTGCAACGCGCCAGCTCCAAGTTGTGAATAGTGTTTACCGAGATGACAAGGTCGAACGATTTATCGGGAAAGGGGAGCTGATCGGCGGTTCCGATTACCAAAAAGGGTTTGACGCCATCCATCGCATGCTCAATTGCATACGCCGAGACATCCAGCCCCGCAATCCGGACCCCCGGAATGACGCGCTGCAAATCGCTGAGCAAAAACCCTTTGGCGCACCCGACATCGAGGATCCGGTGCTCACGGGTGAGTCCATAGAATTCCTGCATGTGCTTTGCGACGGGGATCCAGCGTCCGTCGTAATGATAACCGCCGTATCCCTGCGTCCGGTCACCATCGAAGTATTCCTGCCCGAAACGGCGAGCAACTTCACGTTGGAGAGGTCTGGACCGCTCGCGCGCCCGTATCGGTCGCTTGATCTTCGGGTAGGAATCAAGAAGGTTCACTTCTCGCATGATTAGGGTCTCGCCGTGGTCGCATACATCTGCTCGAACGTCGCGCGCATGGCGTCTTCGAAGCCCGAAAAGGAAAAAACTCCCACCTGTTGACGTAGGCGCGAAACATCAAATTCCCGGTGAGTCACACCACCGTTTCGATGAAGATGGGACACCGCGAACTCAAACGGTACAGCGCGCCTCAGCACCTCTACGACCTCTGCAAAAGAACGGCTGACCCCGGTGGCCACATTGAGCACGCCTGTCGCCTCGGTCTTGATGAGCCGCCCTACAATGCGAAGCAAATCGTTGATAAAAAGATGATCCCTTCTCTCCTCTCCTTGCCCAAACAGGCGGATGGAACGTTCTCGAATTATCGAACGGATGAAGGCGTTAGGACCATAGGAGTTGTGCGTATCTCCAGGACCAAAAACCGCAGTCGGGCGCAACACGAGCAGGGGGATACCCTTGGCCTGCATCGACTTCCGAATCACACACTCAGCGGTGTATTTCGAGATTGCATAATAGTTCCCCCCCGGCGCCACGGGCGTGTCCTCCGTTATTGCCTGGGTCTGGATCGGGTAAACGGCGTCTGAACTGATGCAAACACACTTTGCGGGAGGGTGCGCCTCAAGAAAAGTACCGAGGTGCCCTGCCATCGCGATGTTGTCCATGAGCGTCCTCAGAGTATCTCCCCTCTCGCGTGTGATCGTCGAGGCGAAGACCACAACCGTCTCACTGTCCACATGCGCTGCCAGTGCTTGCACCCCCTCTTCCAACCGCAAATCCATCGTCCTCGAAGAAAACCCGAGGACATCACAATCCCCCTCACGCTGGAGATGTGCCTGCAGGCCGCTACCAATAAAGCCGGTGTTCCCCAAGATCACGACTCTCGGCATCAGATCTCAAACCCCCGCTCGCCCAGGATTCCCGTTCCATCGAATCCACCGAGGTGCGCGCCGGCGAGGTACTCACACCGTCTAAAATACTTCACGGGGGCAATCCCAAGGAACAAGGCAAGCGGCCGACCGATATCAATCGATCATCCCCCGCCCCATGGAAACGTACCGGATTCCCTTGAATTCCTCCCGGCGCTTTTCGAGAGCGCCCACGCAGTCGATCACTACGGGGTTCCGCATGGCCCGCATGAGGGTAGCCGCATCAACCGTCTCAAACTCGTCCCAACCCGTCATGATCAACAAACAGTCCGCGTGGGCAAGGGCTTCATCCCGGGAAGAGGCCACCGTCGTGCCTTCTGCCAAAACCGGAGACTGCACAACGGGGTCGTACGCCCGAATGGTCGCCCGCGACCGCAGGCTGGAAATCACGCTAAGCGCAGGCGAGTTCTTCAGTGAGTGGGTCCCCTTCTTATACGCCAAACCCCACACGGCAATCGTTGGCACCGGGACATAAGCGAACACCAGGGATTCAAGTTTGTCGAGAACCCACCGCAGTCGCCGGGCGTTGCATGCGACGATTGCTTCTATTAGAGAAGTGTCGGTTCCATACTCTTCCGCAAGAGTTCGTAGCATCACCAGATCTCGTTCCAAGTTGCCACCAGAGATCCCGAGGCCTGGGTGAATGTAGGCCGCCGGACCAATGCGCGCATCCAACCGGAGCGCGGGAATGACCTCCGACCAATCCGCGCCCACTCTCTCACAGAGGTCTGACAGCGTATTTGCGAAAGTCACCCCACAAGCAAGATAGAGATTAATCGCCGCCTTCGTTAGCTCGGCACTTTCATATCGCATGCGCTGTACTGGACAACCGAAAAGTTCGAGTTCCCGTTTCAGTACATCGGGCAGCAGGCAGTCAGGAGCCTCGCACCCCAACATGATCCGCTCCGGATGAAGAACACGATCCACCGCCTGCCCGAACACCAAGGTCTCCACCCAGTAGAACACGGCCAGGTGCTTATCGGGATGGTTCCGCCCGATGCGCTCTACCAGCGAGCGCGTGAAACCGGGCGGAAGTTGACTCATGAGGACCAACGTGGTCAGGGGCTCCAAGTGCGGGATCGCTTCCTCCACGAGCTTACGGATGGCCGACACGTCACCGCGGTTATCCTCAGTGGTCGGGACATCCTGCGAAAGAACAACCAGGGGGCACGCGGCCAAGGTGGCAACGTCCGTGTTGAATGTCATCCTGGGGCGCGCGGATCGTAGGAGCTCGGCAAGTCCCGGCTCATGGACGGGAATTTGTGATCTGGTGAGCGCTGCAATAATACTGTTGTCGCGATCGACCCCAATCACATCATCGCCTCGCGAAGCCCAGGCGATGCTGGTCACAAGGCCGAGATGCGAGAGCCCTAAGAAACCGATCGGCGCAGTCGGGGGCATGTCAGCTCAACGAGGAGGTCGCCAAATGAAGGAGTGTGCGGGACATCCAGAGGTCGTTTTCGAATGAAGTTTTGTTCGCGATCACCATCTGCTCAAAATGTGCAAGGTCTGCAGCCCATGTAGGGTCGGGTGCGGTGACTACCTCCCGGGTTTCATCTGGGACTCCACTCGGAAAACGGCGCCGCTGAATAACCAACTCGCTCGCGCCCCATTTCGTCAAGCCTTCCATTTGAAGTGCGCCTCGCGCCCCGATCACTTCAATCGTCCACCGATTCTTCCAACTCAGGTAGCTACATTCAATCACGATACGGCGATCCGTCGTGGCAAGGATGCAGTGGTCAGCCCCCGTGAGCTCATGTGCACCCCGTTCCCAGATCAGGAAATCCGAACCGGCCCGGCCGAAGACGAAACCAGTCAAATCAACAAGATGGCTCGCCAGATCCTGCAAAACCCCCAGCCGATCATCTCGCCACGTGCCGGCAACGCTTCCAGCGGTCCCGTACCCGTAAAACATCCTGGCTCGATAGACGTCCCCAATTGATCCGGCGGCGATAAGATCTCGAAGTCTTATGACGTGGGGCTCGAACCGAAAGTTGTAGGATGTGTACCAGATCACTCGCCGCCGTTGTGCCGTCTGTTGCAGGTGATGCGCCGTTGCCTCGTCAGGAAATATCAACGGCTTCTCCACAAGCGCATGCTTGCCGCGGTTCAATAGAAAATCCAAAAGTTCGATCTTTACCTGATTCGGAACCGCGAGCACGGCTGCATCATACTGCGCCAGCGGGCACTCCGAAAGGGTCCGATAGTCGGCCGCCGTGTTATAGGGATCCACCGTAGCAATGCATCGCCCACCAAGCAATTGCTTCCGTTTCAACCCAATATTGCCATAGCCGACGACGAGGTATTTCATCGGTATTGCGCCGACTTCTCCAGCGCGTCGAGCTTTTGCGCCACCTCCTGAGGGGTAACCGACATGTTGCCCTGTCGTTCGCACGCGTTCGCAGCTGCCACCGATCCGAGAATCGCGGCAACAACAATATTCTCGGTCACACGCTGGGCCAGCGACGCGTACGCGAGCAATGCGTCACCCGCCCCGATTGGATCAACGATGTGATCGGCGAAGCTGTCGACCGTGAAAAACTCTCGGGGCATGTTCCCGGGAGTCCGGTAGCCAATCAACCCTCGCTCGCCCAGCTTCAAGATCAGTGCCCGGCAACGAGCCGCTTGGAATAGCTTGAGGGCCAGCGGGCGGACGACGGAATCTTGATCCCCCAACGCGAATCGGGCTTCGCGCTCATTGGGGGTCAACAGATCAAACTCCGTGAAATCGAGAATGTTGCCCCACCGGTTGCTGACTTGGCTGTCCGCCACCCGGAGGGCCCCCGCCGGAATATACTCCTTGAGCTGCTTCACCGTATGGTTATTGAAGATCCCGTGCCGGAAGTCACTGAATATAACGACCTCCGCTGGACTGGTGCGCAGGGAATCGCCGAGGGTGTCGAGAGCGTGCTCGGACACCGCGCGGTTGTCTACCCGATCTACCTGAAGCAACCTGTATCCCTCGCTGAAGAAGCGCTCTTTGTACGTTGTCGGCCGAACCTTATCGATCACCGGAGCGAAATGAATGCCCGCGTGAATCATCTCCCGCACAACGAATTCCTTCGGCTCGTCATCTCCGAGCACGGTCGAGAATGTCACCTCAGCCCCGGTAGCCTGCATGTGCTTGGCCACGGCCGCCGCTCCCCCCGCAAAAAGCTCTTTGCGGTCGTAGCGCACGCTCAATGTCGGCGACTTCGCGGTCGCACCGAGCAGGGAACAGTAGCAGTAGCTGTCGACGATCGTATCGCCAAGGACGTGCACGTGCACTCCACGAAAACGCTCCAGCGCCCGCCGCAGGTCGGCGAAGCTGATGCCTTCAGACTCCATCAAGATGAGGAGTTTATCAACAGCGATCTTGGGAGGGTGCTCCTCGATAAGCGCGGAGGACGAGTACACGACATCCCCCGGTGTAAACAGGATCTCGCCACCATATGTTTCCAACGCTGCCATTTCGTCGCGGGTCTTCGACGGGAGGCCATTTGCCAAATATTCATAGCCTTTCGCGAAATAGTCCGGCTCAAGAAACAAAATGTTCTCCGTCGGGGTCGCATTATGATCGATGATCACAAAGTCAACAATCTCAAGTGCCGCGAGATTGGTGGCCCGTAGCTCCTCAGGCACGTACGGCCGGTAATCGGCCTTTGTGATCTGCGCATCCGCGGTGATGCTGGCAATGAGCAGGTGAGCCTTATCCTTCGCATAGGCAAGATGACGCAGGTGCCCGGGGTGAACGATATCAAAAACCCCATGGCACATCACGACCGTCTTGTTTCGCGGACGCTTGCCGATGATTTCAGCCACCACTTCTCGGGTTTTAATCTTCTGGCGGAAATCTGCGCCCACGGGGCTCTCCTCTCGTCAGGATCGCTGCTGTCCGAGAAATCGAAACCACGCTTCCGTGGCCACCTGGATCGACTCCGGGGTCCAAACCGGGGCGGTCGCCCAATTCTCGAGGGTCTCCAGCATGCGGGCGACGCCATTTTCGAATGCCACATGAGGAGTCCACCCGAGATAATTGCGAATCTTCTGGGTATCGGCCCAGGTGCAATCAGGCTCCCCCGGACGCTTCGGCACATGGACAACATCGCCTTCGAGAAGTTCCACCAACCGGTTCACGCTCTGCGGTTGTCCCGCCCCGAGATTAAAGACCTCGCACGTGTAGGGCGACTCGGCCGCCAAGAAAAACGCGCGAGCAACGTCCGTCACATAGACAAAATCACGCGCTTGGGTACCATCTCCAACCACCGTAAACGGGCATCCCTTGCATTTCTGGGCGAGGAAAACCCCAAACACCGCACCATACGCCCCCGCAGTGCGCGCACGGGGCCCGTAGGCATTGAAGATCCGCAGCGAGACGACCGGCAGGCCGTAGACTTTTCCCCAGTGCAACACCGCACACTCTCCCAGATACTTGCTCAACGCATAAGGATACTCTGGGGCGATCGCAGCGGTTTCCGGGGTCGGAACTTCCGGCATCGATCCGTAGCACGAGGAGGATGCCGCGTATATGAACTTCCGGACCCCCGCGTTCCGAGCAGCCTCTAATACCCGCAACGTTCCCATGACGTTGACCTGCATATAGACAAGGGGGTGCTCGATCGATGGGACGATGTCTCCAACGCCGCCAAAATGGAACACATAGTCAACGCCCACAAACCATGCTGAGTCGGCAGGGAGGTCGTTTATATCCTCATGGCAAATGGCAACACGGGGGTTGCCCGAGTGTTGCGCCAGATTTTCCCGCCGTCCCGCAGCCAGGTTGTCGATAACAACGACATCACATCCTCGTTCAACCAGGAGATCCACCATATGGCTGCCGATGAAGCCAGCCCCCCCCGTAACGATGGCTTTCATGCAGAGACCAACCTACTTTCTCCCGACGCTAGCATCCGCGCCCGTTTTGCCGTTAGACAAGATGTGATGCTTTGATCGTTTTGACATTATAATATCTGACATCTTCAAGGGGGTTTGGAATTCTCCCCGCTTGAAACGCCGCGCATAGATCGGCGACTGCATCTTCGACTGTCCGTTTCGGCTCATAGCCCAATTCTCTTCGAATTTTATCGGACGACACATGGTAGGAACGTATGTCATCCGTGGGGGTGGTCTCCATAGCAATGGGCTTTAGATGGGGCATCTCGGTTGTCACGATCGATCGAACGATTTCGCCCAACTCCGCGATGGAGTTATTCTGATACGAAGCATTGAAGATCTTCCCGGCGATTTGGTTCACGGGAAATTCGAGCAGGTCCGCATAGAGATCAGTGACATCTTCGATATGAATATTCGGACGCTTCTGCGACCCACCGAAGATCGTGATCTTGCGCTTATTCACGGCAAGGTTCGTCAATATGTTGACGCTGAGATCCAACCGTAGTCTGGGCGAATACCCACAGACCGTAGCCGGCCTAATAATGACGGTCGTGAACTCTGGAGATTGTTGCTTCAACAGGACTGGCTCGCACAACCCTTTATATTTATTGTAGTCGGTTAAGGGGACGAGTGGGTGTTCCTCCGTTACATTCGGACTATCGCTCACGCCGTAGACGCTCGACGTCGAAGCGTAGACGAAGCGCCGCACGCCACTGTGCTTGGAAATTGTCACGAGGGGGTCGAACGCATCGTAGTTGATCGACTTACTGAGGGTGGGATTCAGTTCGAAGCTCGGATCATTGGAGATACACGCCAAGTGAATCACGGCGTCGCACCCGGGAAGGGCCCGCTTGAGCAACGCCTGGTCACGGATATCCCCCTTGATCTGTTCAAGAGCCGGATTCGTCTCATGGGAAGCCAATACACGATCTCCAAACAGATACAGATCGACGATCTTGACACGATACCCGCGAGCCAGCAATTTCGGTACGAGAATCGCCCCGACGTACCCCGCCCCTCCGGTGACCAGCACAGTCTTCATGGTTTTGCCTTTTCCTTAAGCGAGGCCGTTTTCACCGATCCCAGTCTTCCTCGCCAAACTCTCCCGACGCGGAGCCTCCACCATGTCCCCAAAATTACCGCAAGCGCCATCCGGATGTTGCGGAAAGTGATGGCTTTGGACTTTCCAAACGCTCGCTCCTGATGAATCAGGCCCACTTCAATAAAACTTCGCCCACCATCCAGCGCGTGCACCAACATCTCGGTCAAAAAGAAGAAGCCCGTGCTGCGGCTGGGAAGCGCCATTGCCAGCTGAGTAGGATACACCGTCGGGCCCTGATAGTAGTGAAGATGATGCCCAAACAACGTATTCAGGAGGGTAGTGCACACCCAAGTCATCACTCGACGATGCCACGCGCGCGCTTCGCGATTCGCGTGGTAGGGAATGATGAGGTCAGACGATCCCACGGCATCAAAGATCGCCCGAATTGAATCCGCGTGCACCTCGCGGTCACCGGGGAGGAAGCCGAAATACTCCTTTGTCGCTAGCCCCAATGCCGTCCGATATCCCCGGGCGATGCCCTCCTTGCTTCGGTTGTGAATAACCCGGATCCGCGGGTTGTCACGCGCAAGCCCCTCCGCCACTTCCGCTGTTCCATCGGTGCTACCATCGTCGACCAAAAGGATCTCATAATCGGTCAGCCCAGGCTGAGTTGCAGCGACGATATCGTGAATGGCGCCTTCGAGATTCCTGGCCTCGTTGTGTGCGGGGACGAATATAGAAAGCGACGGTCGGGACGTGGTCATCACAACCTCAGTATGGGCCGGGGAATCTGGCCTGAACGTCAGCCAGCACCTTGCCGGCTGATTCGTGTCGCCCCATAGTGTCCAGGCAAGCCCGCATGATCGTCATGGGCGTGGGATGGAACGCCTGTTCAAGTGGCCTGGAGACTGGCGCAGGACAGTCAGGAAGAGTCACTCGTCGAACGGGAGCTTTCAAATCCGCGTGTGCTTCCTCCGCCGCGAGCGCCGCTATCTCACTAGAGAAGCCACACATGGCCCAACTCGTATCCGCGACCACGAGTCGGCCAGTCTTCCTCAGCGAGCAAAGGATCGCGTCCCTATCGAGCGGTCGGATGCTCCGCGGATCGATCACCTCCGCGCTGACATCATATTCGGCAAGGACATCGGCTGCGCGAGTGGCCTCAAAGGCCATCAGCGACGCCCCGACGATTGTCACATCCGTACCCTCTCGAATCACCCGCGCAGTGCCAAACGGCACCGACACCGGATCTTCTGGGACCTCGCCCTCCAACTCGTATAGTGCCCGGTTCTCCAACAATACAACCGGCGTATCACCCCGGAGAGCAGCACAGAGCAGTCCTTTGGCATCGGCGGGAGATGCCGGAGTTGCCACGTAGAGCCCGGGAAAATGGGCAAAGAGCGCCTGAAGGCTCTGCGAGTGCGTGGCCCCCTGCCCCCAGCCCCGACCAACAATACCTCGAAAAACCACCGGGACCCCGTGCTCAGAGGCGTACATGTACTTCCATTTCGCCGCTAGGTTTAGGATCTGGTCCAGAGCCAGGAACATGAAATCGTTTCTCGGATGGACAACCACGGGCCGTTTACCCATCGCTGCCGCCCCAATCGCAATCCCCGCAAATGCGTTCTCGCAGTTCGGGATATCGATCACTCGAGCCGGTCCAAATCGCTCGTACGCCCCCCGCGTGGTCCCGAATATTCCCTTGAAATCGTCCACACCGATGCCCGCGACGAAAATATTCGGGTCCCTCTCCATACTCTGAACGAGGGCTTGGCTAATCGCCTGCCAGTACTTCAATCGCTGCACAAATACCCCCGTTAAATCACAGGCATCGTAACAAGCTGGGTCGAACGTCGGGACCGAAATTGGGGTGCTCTGTGTCCGTCTCCCAATCCCACCTCATTGATCAGTACGTCCCCTCGAGTAGGCTATCGGGGGAAGGAAACGGACTGCGCTTCGCTACGGTCACGGCGTCAGCGATTTCTTGCTGAAACTCTCGGCGCCAGGATTGCAACTCGTCTCCGGCACAGACGGAGTGTCCCAAGCAATATTCTGAAAGTCGCTTAATCGGACACCGCTCCATCCACTCCTCAACTTCTGCTTTCGAGCGGTATCCTCGATCGAAATCCCACAGTGGTCCCACGTGCTCTCGCCAGCGATACGTCGCGCATTCCAGAAAGGACGGCCCGCCGCCCTCGCGACCTCGCTCCACCGCCTGCTGAGTTTCATGATAAACCGCAACGGCGTCGTTCCCGTCCACATGAGCCGACGGAATCCCATAGGACCGCACCCGCTCGTAGATCGCCCGGTCCGTCGGGTGCCGGACCGCCAATGGAGTATGGGTTGAGTACAGATTGTTCTCACAAACAAATATCACTGGAACCCTGCGAACCGCCGCGAAGTTCAAGCTTTCGTGAAAAATGCCTTCCTCAACGGCGCCGTCGCCAAAGAAGCATACCGCCACCCTAGGCGTGTTGTCCATCTGGAATGCGAATGCCGACCCAACGGCCACCGCGATTGTTTGCCCAAGAATGGCAGAAGAGGCAATGATTCCAACGTCAGGCTGCGTGAGGTGCACGGATCCACCCCTCCCCCTCGCTGCCCCGATCTCCTTCCCGTAGAGTTCCCCCACCATGCCGATCAGGCTACCGCCCTTCGCCAAGTAATGCGCGTGACACCGATGGCCGCTATAGATGACATCTTCTCGCTGAAGTGCGGCGCAAACCCCGACAGCCACAGCCTCTTGGCCGATCGAAAAGTGCGTGGGAGTGCGCATCTCTTGCTCGGCATAGAGTTCGGCGAGCGTTTCTTCGACGCACCGGATGCGCATCATCTGCCGCAGCAAGGTGCGCACAAGGATACCGGGGACTTCCTGAGCGTCCTTTCGAGTAATGGTCATTGAGTGTCTAGCCGTTGGTGGGGTGTTCCAATCACAAAGGCCCCCCGTCACCGCATGTGCCCAGTTTCACCGGAGATATCCGGGGTTCAAGCAGCGTACCCCCCCGTCACGGCAAACCCGTTCTCAGACCAACGTAGAGGGGGCGCCAAATGGGGCATCATGTGGGAGTTCGATTCAAATAACACAATTCCTCCGAAAAGAGTCAGCCCCTCGCAGGTGGCTCATAGGGGGTGGGTCGCCACGAGCGCCGCGGTGGCGCTGGCTTAGGGTTGGCCTCTGCGTTTTTGGAGGGGATTGGCGTTCAGTAGTTCTTGCTTAGCTTTACCGTCCGCCGCTGGCCTTCAATTACTTTGAAAGCTGGTCCGGCAAACGCCAACCGAATGGCCGGGTCCAGCTTGACAATTGCCCACATATCCCACGGACCCCCATCTTCGGCGACGACGGTGTTGTGGAACGGGCCTGTGCCTTCGCGCGCACTACGCACTAGAGGCTCACTTGAGCATTGCGAGAGACGTGCCCCCGGCCGCAGGGACACGAAGGCTCCAGCCATATACAATGTCGGCGTGCGTATGCAAATATAGTATTGAGGGTGCAGGTAATTGGTGTTGGTAGCTCGGTCAGCTTCCCATAATTTGTCCCCGGATATCAACTGAGTGATCCCCCCCGCTCCCTTTTCGTATTTCTCTTCGGAGACGAGGTCGTCCGCATAGGCCCATGCCCCCGTAAAGTAGGCAATGGGCGCGGCGTACACGTCGCTGATGAACGTCGTCCCTCGGTATGGCGGTTGTGCCAACTGACGCATGAACTGATAGTCGGTAGGCGATATCGCCGTGACGTAGACGGTTTGTATCCTCGCCCAGTAGACAACCGCCAACAAGAGCACGACGAGCGAAACCCCCCGCGCGATATGCGGCACAACGACACGTCTCAGATGCTCCCCGGGTCGGCGCCAGGGGGGAGAAGCTGTTCGAGGCTGCGCACCCACCGTACGGTGACTCGCCTGGGCGATTGCAATCAGCATGTAGAGACAGAGGGCTGTCCACACATCCACAATGAAAACGGCCAGCGGTACGTAACGGACTAAGTATCCCTGAGAAAGGTACCCGGGCGAAAGCACGTACAAACACACATACCCCGCCCCAACGGCCACTAGATATCTGAAACCCCCCATGAGGTTGCCATCATCGTGAGGCCGAAAGAGCGGTTGGTCAGCCCACCAGACCACAATCAATCCCAGGAGATAAGCACCGGCCAATCCCGCAAGCAACACAACAAGGGGAAAATAGCGCTGGATCGTCCCCAGCCAGATCGGGGCGAAATCAGCGCCGTAGAGGTGCCGGTAATACAACCCATATCCGGCGGTGGCGAAAAGGACGAAAATCACGAGGCCGAGGCGGTGCCAGACGCGCTCATCGCCCGGGGCCTTTGATGTGGAAATAGCTCCCTTTATGCGAACGCCAGTGCGGACCAGCCATGTGACGGTCACGACCCACATCAGCCAAACGAGATATGGCGTATTGACAAGCACCCCGAATTTACCGAGGGTGTGGAGAAACAACTTGATGCTGAGATATCCGCGAGTATCGGGGTTATCACGCCAGTAGACAATGTGGTGCTGCAGGAAGAACTGCAGCGTATGAATGGCCCCGCTTTCCCCGCCGGATTGGATGTAGAAATTTCGATTCAAGATCGTGCGCTGGAAATCGCTCCAGGTTGTCGCCAACCCGAGAAATGCGACATTCTGCCCGATCAATCCCCCTAACGCAACAATCGCCCCCGCCCCGGCAATTACCGCGGCGCGAAAAATGAGACCTGGCTGCTTCCAGTAAATGAGCAACCCATAGCATACGCAGGTCGCGACCGTAAAGATTGCGAAATTGATCTCGAAATAGAACAATGCCACGCAGGTGAGAAAGAACAAGCCCCCCGCCCGACGAGCGTGCCGGCCACCCAGGGCTAGAACACAGAGCAGGCAGGCGAAGAAGAAAAATCCATGCCACACTCGAAACGAATTCACCTCCCACTGCATAAATGACAAGTAGTCGGTGGCAAGAACAGCGCAGACCAGGAAGGCAAAAAGATTTCCCGCAATGCGCGAGAAAAATGTAAAACACATGTAGATACCAGCCGAACCCACCAAGAGTGCCAGCAGCGCAATCTGCCACTCAACGCGCGTCAGCCCCAAGCGCATCAGGAGCAAAACCGGAAGGCGTGGAAAGTTGCCCTCGTGTGTATACACATAAGGATGCGCGGCTGGATCAAGGGAATACGCTTCGTCCGTGAGCCCTAACGCTCCACCAAAACCGAAATGAAGCAAATTCCGGGCGTGCATATAGGCGGAGAAACTCTCATTGTTGTCCGACCCGTAGGGCAGAAAATGCGACACGGTCAGCACGGCACTGACCAGCACCAAGTACAATCCGAGGGCCAGCCAGAGATACCGTTGCCGATGACCACCCCTCTGCTGTGCAGGCGCGGATTGGCCCATCCCAGTATTATCGTTTAGGGTTGCACTCTCTCGCAAGCTCCGGCCCTCAACTGTTCCCTGCGCTCGAAAGCACCGCTACCCAAGAAACCGTTCTGATTGCTCCCCCGACCATTGACTCCCGAACAGAAGCGAACCAAACTCAACGCCAAGAAGATACTTCGGCCGCCGGCCGAGCAAGCCCTGTGCAGGTTGAAGGAACGGTGGCCTGCACGCATGAGGAATTTAGAGGAAGTTCCTACCACCATGACGCATAAGCAGAGGCGTGATTGTCGACCCCAGTTCTCTTCGAGATCCGAACTGCTGATGTATCGTTGCGCCCGTTCGCGCCAGAGATCGAGAGGGCCAACCGCTTGATTATCACGCGCAGTCCACTACGGGTCTCCCTAGGCGGAGGCGGCACAGACCTGCCGTCATACTATCGCCGACATGGAGGATTCGTCTTGGGCGCCGCCATCGACAAGTACGTCTACATCACGCTGCATCAGACATTCGCCCAAGAACTCATTGTGAAGTACTCGAGAATGGAACGAGTCAAATCTGTGGACGAGGTCCAGCACGAGATCGTTCGAGAGGCCCTGAAGTTGACGGTAGATGGGCCCCCCCATCTCGAAATCACGAGCATGGCCGACATTCCGGCGGGGACTGGATTGGGGTCTTCTGGCAGCTTCACCACCGCCTTGCTCAAAGCGCTCCATGCCCATAGGAAGAATCTGATCCACCCGCAGGAACTCGCTGAGCAAGCGTGCCACATCGAAATTGACGTTTTGGGGAAGCCGGTGGGCAAACAGGATCAGTACATTGCTGCGTACGGAGGCCTAACTTGCCTCCACTTCAAGCCTGACGGCGGTGTCGAAGCCTGGCCGCTCAAGATCCCAACCGATGTCCTGCATAATCTTGAAGACAACCTGCTCTTATTCTTCACCGGTTATTCTAGGTCGGCGCCAGAAATTCTCCATGACCAGGATGAGAAGACCAAGTCAAGTGATGGCGCGATGTTGAACGAGTTGCACGCCGTCAAAGAGATCGCCATGAAGAGCAAGGAGGCGTTGGAGAGCGGGGACCTGGTTCGGTTTGCGGAACTGATGAACACCCATTGGGAGCACAAGCGACAGCGCTCTCAGGGCATTAGTAACACCCAGATCAACGAGTGGTATGACCTCGCCAGGGGCAGTGGCGCGTTGGGAGGGAAGCTCGTCGGGGCCGGTGGAGGAGGGTTCCTCATGTTCTATTCGGAGGATAAGGTACCGCTCCGTCGCGCGATGCGGGATGCCGGGTTAACCGAAATTCGGTTCAGATTTGATTTCGAAGGCACGAGATTGATTGCACAATCATAGGGGTCGCCGCCCCCCACCATGTCGTCCTTGAAGCAGGCAAGCAAGAGTTTATTCATCCTGGGAACGGGGCTGGTCATCTACTGGCAGCCGCTCGGGCGGTGGATCCCGATAAAGCCGAGCGATATCGTCTTCATCTTGGGTCTCTGCGCGTGGATGCTCGTTTCTCTTAAAGAGAAGCGAACGCCGCAACTGTCGGGTGGGAGCATGATGCCCGTCCTCCCCATCCTGGCTCTCCTAGTCTCCGTGCTTGGCGCCACCCTCGCCGGCTATTTGCGCTACCACCTGGCTATGACCCGCGAAGGAGCGATCCTCCTCATCCGGCTGGCCGTCTGCATGGCCCTGTTCCTGGCTGTCGGTCGTTTCGCCCTGATCGATCGAGGGTTCAGACGGCGAACCGGGCTGGCCTTGTTGTCGCCCATCGCGCTTTTCCCGGCGATGCTGGTCCCGGCTGTGGCACTAAGCATGTGGGGGGGGGACGGCCGCTTCCAAGGGCTCACGGTGAACCCAAACACCGCCGACTTGGCATTTATCATTGCCCTGGCGCTTGCCGGTACGCTTGCGATGCACGCCGTGGCGATGAAACACCCCCGGGCTGCGGCCGGCTTTTCAATCGTGGCCATCGGCATGCTCACGCTCATCGTGTGGACTGAATCGAGAGCATATCTCGTAGGAGCGTTCGCGTCTGTCATCGTCGGCGGAGCCCTCACTGCTTCGAGCCTCAAGCTCCCCAAGCTCAGGGTCGCAGCCGCCGCCGCGGGCGTCTGTGCGGTCGCTGCTACGGCGAGCGTGCTGCTGGGCCCTCCCTCACTGGCGCACTCCTACCTCATTAGGATGTCCCTGGAGACATCCGCCGCGCAGCAGACCGAGGCCCTATCGAACTGGGCTCGTATATCCGCCTCCGGGGGGCCGCCGCCTCAGGCATCGGGACGCCGCTCCGCGGTCGACCGTGGGGCCTTTGGTAGGCTGGTGCGGTTCCGTGATGCGATCGGCCGGCGGCTGATCGAGAACCCTCATGTCCAGGCCGCAGCCTATTATGCGCAGCTCCTCTCCACCAACTCCTTGGGCTTCGGAGTCAACTACGGAGAGAAGTTCTTCATCTATTTCCCGTGGATCAACCGGAACCACCAAGGAGCAAACAGCATCCTCGACGTGCCGGTGTACGGAGGCATCGGCGCCGTCCTCAGTGTCGCTTATCTAATGTTTCTCGTGGCAAGGAGGATTAAGGAACACCTAGCAGCGGAGGCTGATGAAACGACCTCCTACGGGCTCGCCGCCGCGGCGGCCTTAGGGGGCCTCTGGGTAGCAGCGATTCTCCTGGGCTCCCCGATCTTCGACTACCAGTTCTGGATCGTGTCGGCAATCGCGCTTTCGTAGCGGGAAGAGGCGCGCTCCCCCACCCCGGGACCTCACAAGCAGTCCCGCATCAACTCACCCCACGCCCGCCCGACCGCCGCGTCCCTCCACGGGGGAAGGCGGAAGCGTTGGCGCAACGTCCACACCGCCCGCGCGGAGACCCGAATCATGCGCGCGGGAATCATCCTAAGGCCGGTGCGAACCGCGCGCGCCACCAGTGGCGGGAACAAATCGGCCAGGAGGCCATCGACCTGAGCGGGATCCTCGCTGGCGAGATAGGCCGCGGCCAACCTGAGCTTGCATCGCCGCAGAATCCCGGCGGCCGCGCATGCCCCTCTCTCCGCCTCGTCCATTTGCGCGAACAAGCGCTCAAACATCTCGAGGGTGTGCCGCTTCAGGATCCACTGAATGTCCATCCGGGTATTGCTGCCCCGCCGAATTTCGACGACGACCAAGGCCTCGTCCAGATGGGCAAACCGGACCCCCGCCCGCGCCAGCCGCAGGCACAGGTCCCATTCCTCTGGATAGTAGCGCTCCTCGCGAAACAGGAACTCTCCCCGCAGGATGTCGCCAACGGCCATGATGGTGTTCGGGTTGATAAAGGACGAACGCAGCAGTTCCGCAAACACGCTGCGCGGGTCGCCGTAGTACCTGCGCCCCCGCAGCCGGTCGGGTCGATTGGGGTAGTAGTGGAGCGCGTCACAGAAGACGACCTGGTAATCCGGGTGTGTCTCCAGGAGTTCCACCTCCCGCTCCACCTTCCGCGGGAAATAGCAATCGTCGGCGTCCAGAAACGTAACGTACTTCCCGCTGCTGATTCGTATCCCGCGATTCCGCGCCGCGCCTTGCCCCCGATTCTCTTGGGCGATGTAGGTGATCCTGGAATCTCGAAATGACCGCACGACTTCGCCGGTATTATCCCTCGACCCATCGTCCACGACGATGATCTCGATGCGCTGATGGGTTTGCGACAGCGCAGTCTTGATCGCCCGGCCCACGTACGCAGATGCGTTGTAGGCGGGGATCACAATGGACACGAGCGGCGGGCCGTTGCTGCTCATGGCTTACCCGGGTTTCCCGCCAACGAGAATTCATCGCCGAGTCGCGCCCAGCGGGTCTCCAGTCGTCGAAGATCCTCTGGTCGATCGATCCAGTAGAGCTTTTCGCGCTTCGACATACGGTACCCGTACAGTCGCGCGTTTCGCGCGATGAGCTCCGGGAACACGTCGCGCCCGAAGTCCACGCTGCGTCTCGATGGGATCATCTCGACGATCTCGGGCTCGAGGACAAGAATCCCGGCGTTGACCCAGTGCGTGAACACCTCTCGCGGCTTCGGCTTCTCTAAGAAGCGCTTCACGCGATGGTCGCGGTCAAGCCCCACGATGCCGCTGTGGACGGCGTCGCGCCGGTGGAACAGTGCGATCGTCCCGATCCCTCCCTTCGTTCGGTGGCAGGCCCACAGGCGGTCCAGGAGGCATGTGCTCAGGTTGTCGCCGTACCAGACGAAGAACGGGGCGTCGAAAAACCGACGCATCCGCCTCACCCCACCGGCGGTGCCCAACGGCTGCTCCTCGACCGAGTATCGAATCCGGACGCCCCACGCCGTCCCGTCCCCAAAATAGTTGGTGACCATTCTCGGTAAATGGTGGAGGTTGATAACGATCTCGGTCACGCCGAACTGCCGCATCCACCTCAGCGTGTATTCCAAAAGGGGCCGCCCGCCGATCGGCATCATGCACTTGGGGGTGGTGTCGGTCAGAGGCCTGAGGCGCGTCCCCAACCCAGCGGCGAGAATCATGGCCCTGGTCGGCAGATCGTTGGGGTTCCGGGAAGGCATCACGTGAGTCCGCGCCTGCGGCTTCCGCTATTGCGGGAGCCGCACGACACCGCCATTCCTGCTGGACTCGTAGACCGCGTAGGCCATCCTTATCGCCTGCCACGCGTCGCTCGCATTCCCCGACGGCTCCCGCCCCTCGCGAATGGCCGCGAGGAACTCTTCCCACTCTGCCCGCCAACAGCTCTCCGGGTCGGAAAAATCGAAATGTTCCTCATCCGGGGACCCCCAGTCTGGATGCCGCCGGCCCCACGTCAGCCGCTCCGCCCCGTAACTCCGGCCCAAACCTTCCACGATCAGATACCCATCCCGCCCGAACACCTCGAACGCGAAGAGGTTCTTCCACTGCGTCCAGCTGGCGTGGAGTGTGGCCACCCGCCCCGAGGTGGTGCGGAAGAGGCCGAACGCGTTGTCCTCGACATCGGCGCCCCGCGGCGCGGCCCCGACGCTCGCTCGCCAGAAGTAGGAGTGGGTGAACCCAACCCCTTCAACGAAATCGCCCAGGAACCAGCGGAACAAATCGATGGCATGAATCCCCTGGTCCAGCAACTCACCGCCGCCGGCGATCTCGACATTGAATCGCCATTCGTCCGCATAGCCGCGGCGACCGCCGTGCCCGTACCGGCAGCGGACAAAATAGGGTTCCCCGATGCTCCCGGCTTCCAAGAGGGTGTGGGCCTTGCTGATGGCTGGATGGAATCGGTGGTTGAAGCCGACCTTGACCACCAACGGTCGGCGGTCGCCAGCCAACCGGCGGTTCCCCTGCGCGTCGCGCAGAGCGCGACACACCAGCGCCGCTTCCGCGGGCGTCCGGGCCATCGGCTTTTCGACCAAGACGTGCTTCCCGTGCTCCGCCGCGGCCCGAGTCGCTCCCGCCAAGGCATCGTGCGTGGTCGACACGATCACCGCGCCGATGTCGTCCCGCCGGATCGCCTCACCCCAATCCACGCTGGCCTGACACCGCCAATCCGTCGCCACGGACTCCGCGCGCGCGAGATCTCGATCAACGGCGAGGACCAGGACCCCTCCCTTTGACTCCCGGAGGGCCTCCGCCCGGCGCCGGCCGATCTTCCCGCACCCAATGAGGGCGATGCGCATTTCCGGGGATCGATCGCCGGACACCGATCTCGGCCTCAGCGCAAATCCCCGGCGTCGGGCGGTGATTCGCGGTGATCGGCGAACTGACCGAGGAGGGGGCGCAGCGTAAAATCGTCGAGGCGTCTTATGGTCAACCACGGAGCGGCCATCAATTCTAAGATCCGTGCCGCGTCCCACGACTGCCAGCCGTCGTAAGGCGCGGCGATCAGCTTGCCGGTGAGTCCATCCGATTTATGCGAAGCGAGAAAGACGGTAAGCTGCGCGGCAAGGTCTGCGGGCACGCCGCCCTCGCCCGCATCACGGAGCTTGCGTATGCGGCGGAGCTCGGTCCCGGCGCGCTCCCCGGCCGCCAACACGTGGTCCTGCATGCGCGTATCCACCATCCCGGGCGCAATGGCATTGACCTGAATGTTGTGGTCCCGGACTTCCTCTGCCAGCGTCTCCGTCAGGCGGACCACCGCGACCTTCGATACCGCGTAGGCCGAAAACCGCGGGAAGGGTGAAGTGGCGCCACGCCCAGAAAAATTGACGATCTTGCCCGCTCGGCGAGCGACCATGTGCGGCAGCACCGCCCGGCAGCACAAGAACGTGCCGTAAAGATTCACCTGAAGCGCCTGAGCCCAATCCCCTTCATCCACTTCCCAAACCCTGCCGACCGGGCCGAGGATGCCGGCCGCGTTGACGAGGGCATCAATACGGCCATACGCATCCAGTGCGGCGCGGGTGACCCGATCCACGTCTTCGGGCCGCGCAACGTCGGCCGGGACAATCCGCACCTCGCCGCCGATCTCCCGGACCTTGACCGCCACCCTTTCCAGCTCCGTCGCCGTGCGGGCGGCTAAGACCACGCGCGCGCCTTCGCGCGCGAACGCGAGGGCAACGGCCTCCCCGATCCCCCGGCCGCCGCCCGTAATGATCGCGGCATTCCCCTGCAACGCCGGTTGGGCTCCGGTAGAGCGGCTAGGATTCATGGCTTCCGAATCACGTAACTGGTCCCCGGTGGCGAACTCACGCCCGAAGCTCGGCGGGACCAGAAGCAGGGGAAGGTGTCCGGTGACTTACCCCAGCCCCAAAAGCCTGCCGGCAACGCGGGGTGTGCCGCCGGAGAGGGGAACCGGCTATCGGTCGATCCGCTGGAGCACGCCGCGCTCGCGCATCGTGCGCTCGGCTTCCTCCAGGTACTTCTGCGTCCCGGACTGTCCTCGAATCCAGTCGACGAACTCGGCCACATTTTGCTCCACCGGAACGACGGGATGCCAGCCCAGCGCTCGCAGCTTCGAGATATCCGAGACCGTGTGTCGGGTATCCCCCAGCCGGAACTCGCCGGGGATCAATGGCTTGAGATCAGACCCAAGAGCCCTCAGCATCATGTTGGCGATTTCCAGAACGGTCACCGCGCGGCCCCCGCCGACATTCAGCACCTGATAATCGGCCCGCTCGTCCTCCATCGCCAAGACGTTGGCGCGAGCCACGTCGCGAACGTTGACGTAATCACGCAGCTGCCGCCCATCCTCGTACACAATCGGCGGGAGCTCGTGCATGATGCGCAGCGCAAACCGTCGGGCCACCCCCGAGTACGCATTGTAGAACGAGTTCCGCGACCCCTGGACGTAGGTGTATCGCATGCACACGGTGGGGATCCCGTAGCGCCGGCCCAACCGGTCGGCCAGGAGTTCGATGGCGTACTTGGAGATGCCGTACGTCGTGCCCGGATTGATCGTGCTCTCCTGAATGAGCAGGGGCTTCATGTTCCCCCCGCACGTCAGACAGCGAATCTCCCACTCCCCCCGCTTGAGCTGATCGACCGGCCGGGGGCCGGGAGTATGAATCGCCGACGCCGGCAGGGACCGGATGGGGGAACAGCCCGAGGCCAGCTGCTCTTGAATGGTGGGCATCCGCCCGTTGCCCGCACAGGCCGGGCAGACGTATATCCCCTCGCCGGACACCGCCTGCGAGGACGCAAAGATCACCTTCCGAACGGGGAAGCGCTTTCGGTCGCCAATCGTCAGCTCCAGCAGCAACGCGCTGCTCTCGGCATTCGTATGGATGAATCGCGAGAAGTCCGGCATGTAATCCTGGTACGCGGCGAGATGGAACACGTACGACACGCCCTGCAGTGCCCGGGTCATGTCCTCTCGCCGCGACACGTCGCCGTGGACGAACTCCGCGTCGGTGGAGACGAAACTCGGCTTCCCCTGCGGATGAACCCGAGGTTGAAGGCTATCGAGAATGCGGACCTCGTATCCCTTCTCCAGCAGCAGGTCGACCGTGTGCGAGCCGATGAACCCCGCGCCGCCCGTCACAAGGCAGAGGGCCATGGCTAGCGGCCCCCTCCCACGACCCCAGCGACGCGGGCGCGCATGCCGTTAGGCCTTCGACCCCGCACGCGCGGGAAGGGTGTAACCGGCCCTCACGGCGTCACTCCTAAACATCATCACGGTGTCCAGCGAGTACTCGTGCAAGTCCCTGCCGACGAGATCAAGTTTCTTCAGGATGTCATTGGTCACCGTGATGATGTGGCATCCGATCGCATCCGCTTGAAAAATGTTCAAGAGTTCCCGCGGGCTCGCCCAGATGAGCTCGGCGTTCGGGGCGCACGCCAGCAGCTCAACGGCGGCCGCCATCAACGGCACGGGGTCCCGCCCCGTGTCCGCCACGCGCCCGGCGAACACGGATACGTAGGCAGGGCTCCCACCGACCAGCGCCGCCACGACGTCACGCACCTGATCAAGCGCCAGCACGGCGGTGACGTTCACCTTGATCCCGGCAACGGTCAGGGCATGGATCAGATCGATCGATGACTCCCGCCGCGTATTGCTCACCGGAATCTTGACGTAGACGTGACCGCCCCACGTGGCGATCTCCCGCGCCTGATAGGCCATCTCCTCAAACTCGTCCGAGAATACCTCAAACGAGATCGGGCGATCCGGAATCGCCTTGAGGGCGTTCATCGCGAACGTTCGGTAGTCGGTGACCCCCGCCTTCCGCATCAGCGTCGGGTTCGTGGTGAACCCTTTGATCCACGGGTGGCGGGACATCTCCATCATGCCCTGGAGATCGGCGCCATCCGCGTAGATCTTCACGCGCAGCTCCGATACCGGCGTCATGTACGTCCTCCTCTGGGGGCGCACTGGCTCATGATCCACGTTGCCGCATCCAGAAGCGATCGCGTACGATAATCGGGAGAAACGGTCGGGCTCTCTTCCGCATGATTCCCCGCCAGGTGGATCGTCAGACATCCGGCCCGCCGGCCGGCCTCGATGTCCCTCCATCGATCCCCGATCATCACGCTGCGGGAAAGATCGATGCAACGTTCCCTGGCCGCCTCGATCAGTAGCCCCGGCTGCGGCTTCCGGCAGGTGCATCGGTCCGCGTCATCATGATAGCAAACGTAGATCCCTTCCAACGGCAACGCCCCGAGTAATACGGCATTGATCGCTTCGACGACCTCGCGCCGCTGGGCCCCCCGCGCCACGTCGGGCTGGTTCGTGACGGCGACGAGGGCGAACCCATGCGCCTTCAACTCGTGTAGCGCGGCCTCCGCCCCGCTCATGATCCGCAGTTCCTCCAGACTAGCCGGGGGCAGGGCCTTGCCCTCTCTGACAACCACCTCGTTGAGCACGCCGTCGCGGTCCAGGAAGACGCCGGCACGCAAGGCCGGAGCGCTCATCGCTGCGATTCCCACTTCGTGGGGGCGCTTTTCAATCGTGGGTGCGACACCATCAGGTGCCAGATGATCGATTGAAAGGCCTCCGCATGGGGCGTCACGCGGTCCGCGTTCACCGACGGGACCAAGATGCACACATCCGCCACCCGTGCGGTAAACCCCTCAGGGCGACCCACGATGCCGACAATCCTCGCCCCCTGTTGCTTGGCATACGTCAAGGCATGGACCAGATTCGCACTGATGTTCCGTTCGAGGTCTCCACCGCCTACCGAAAGGACGAGCACCAGATCGGCCGACCGCAGGCGGCTGACGCGAAGCCAGCCTTCGAACACAGACGCCCACCCGTCATCGTTCGCCCGAGCTGTCAGCTCGGGGACGTTGTCGGTTGGGCAATACGCTTCGAGACCCGCGAGCTTCCGGAAGTCGTTGACGGCATGCGAGGCGTTCGCGGCACTCCCGCCAACGCCCAGCACAAACAGCCGGCCCCCGCGGTCCCGCACCTCCGCCAGGAGCTCTACAGCGTTATCGATGGTGCCGGTGTCGAGTTGCTGGAGAATCCGGGAGACCTCGCTCAGGTACTCCCGAGGAAAGCTCACCGCGCGCCCCGACACGCCATTTAGGGTCCTAGGTTTGCCACGGACGACCACTTTACCTTCTCGCGCCGCCGCGACGGGGACAGCCCCCGCCGGGCCACGCTAATCCGACCAAAAGCGCCCCGTGCGGGACCGCTCGCAGAACCTCCGGAAGAAACCCAGCGCCCACGAGATATGCACGCAGGGAAAAACGGCCGCGAGGCGGGGCCAGAGGTGCCACCGGCGGCGATTCCCCGCCAGGTACCCGGAGACGGCAAGATCGCAGGCGCCGTAGCCGGCCAGCAGCACGCCAAAACCCGGCAGAAATGTCCGGTGCACGAGCGCGACACTCCCCAGGGTGACGACCGCCGCCAGGAATGCCGGGGGAACCGCCTGCCGCCACGAGGTGAGCTTCCCGTGCTTGATCAAGTTGCCCGCGCGCGCTCCTCCGTATCGGAAATACAGCCTGCACAGATCGCCCAGCGTCTCCCGCGGATAATAGTGGACGCAGATATCGATGTTCAGGTAGATTTTGCCTCCGCGTTCGCGTATCCGTTGATTGATATCTGAATCCTCGCTGAGAACCGGGGCGACATCATCGAAAAGCCCGACCCGGTCAAAGACCTCGCGGCGGAAGCTGCCGAGGTACACCGTGTCCACGTACCCGCTCTTCCTGCCGAGCCGGAACTGGGCGTTCCCGATCCCGAACGGATGCGCCATCGCGATCCCAATAGCTTCTTGCATCGGGGCGTCGGCAAGCGGCCGTTGGACCCCTCCCACGTTGTCCGCCCCCGTCTCCAGCAGGGTCCGCACACACTGCCCCACATACGTCCGCGGGATCACGGATCTGGCGTCCACCCGGACCACGACATCACCGGCGGATGCGCGGATCCCGGCGTTCAACGCCGACGCCCTCTGCCGCGTGGGGTTGTCGATCAGCCGAATGACGGGAGCCTCACCCCCCGCCCCCCGCACAGTGGCGGCCCGGACCCGTTCCACCGTCTCCCTCGTGCCGTCCTGGCTCATGCCGTCAACCACGAGAATCTCGATGCGGTCGCGCGGATAATCCTGGTCGAGCAACCGCCCCAAGCAGGCCTCGATGTATCTCACCTCATTGCGCACGGGAACCACCACGGACACTCGGGGCTTCCGGTCGGGCGGTTGAGCCGACGCGCCTCCCCCCGGCCGACTCGGCTCGTCGCGCGTGTGCACGTCGATCCGCTCCCGCTTCAGAGGGCGCTCAACAAACGGCGCACCTGTTGGACACGGTTCGTGGCCAGATGGTCACGCAACGCGCGCGCCGTTCCCCGCACCTGCGTCTGCTTTCGTTCCTCCTCCCGGTCCAGGAAGTAGGCGATCGTCCGCATCCATTCCGCCGCGTCGAGCGGGACCATCACGACCTCGTCCGTGCCGAAATATTTCCGGATCGCTGGCACCTCGTCGCAGATCTCGAACCCGCCGCACGCCGGGATCTTGAACGTTCGCTGGTTCACGATATAGTGCGGCTGCGATCCATCGGGTTCGCGCTCATGAAAATTCAAACAGATCTTGGCCGAAGAGTACAGCAGCCGCTCCTCCTGCGGGGGGATCGCGAGCCGCTGCCGGTCGATCGCCCGGGCCAGGGGAAACGCCCCCGCGGCCCTGCAGGCCCTGCTGCTCGCCCTGAGGATTTGGTCCCGCATCCCCCACCCGGGCCCGAACACTCCAACCCGATAGGCTCTCCGCAAAGGGGCCAGCACGTGCTCCGCGAACCAACGCTTCTTCGTAAGATTGGCGCCGAGGTACACGACGTCATACCGATAACGCCCCACCGGGGCCACCGGGAAATGTTCCTCGGGGTCGGCCGCGTTCGGGATCACATGGTACCTCTTCCCGGTCTCCCGCTCGAAGGCTGCCATCTGCTCGGGTTCTCGCTCGCCAAAGTAAATATCGGCAACGTCCTCTGCTCTGAGGATCTCTCCCCTTCGGGGGTCGACCCGAGCCTCAAGAGGCCAGTGCACCCACAGCAGCACCTTCGTCCCCCGCCGCCGCATGCCCCTGAGTGTTTCACGCTCTCGGTCGATATCCAGGAGGTTCACGGCGGTAAAGAACAGATCGGGCTTGACCTCATTCGCCTTTTCCGCCAGGCGTTCTCCCGCCCTCAGCAGAAAGAACTGGTCCCCGCAGGCAAGGAATCCCGCCCGCCACCCCTGACAGATCCACCGGTCCGCGCCCAGCCCGTCGGGGTACGGAATGTGATAGAGGATTCGCATGTCGCCACCCTAGCTCGAGAACCAGTGCCGGCACCGCCGGTGAATGCGATCGTACGCCCGCTCCCCCAGCAGCGAAATCCCATATTGCACGTAGCCGAGGGGGTGCAGCGGGGACAGCCCGATGGCCTCGAGAATACGGGCTCGCCCCTGCCGCAGGGCGCCCGTGCGGCACAACTTTCCGCCGATCTTCCTTAGGTAGAATCCTCTCAAGCCGCGGCCCATGTGGTGTCCGTATCGCGCCAACACCAGCTCCTCGACCCGGCGGGCCTCGTCGATCCGATCGCCGAGGCGAGCCCCCTGGTGGGTGCGGATCCGGACGACGATCTCGGGCACGAAGTCGACCTCAAACCGCTCGGCCAATCGGAGATAGAGCTCCCAGTCCTCTGAGGTGACGAGGTCCTCATTGAACCCTCCCACTTCGCGCACGGCCGACGTCCGCATCAGCGGATTGGAGGCAGAGCCCGTAAACGCATCCCCCTGCCGCAACAGCCCGTCGAACACGCGCCCGCGCAGCACCGGCCGGTGCGTCCCCGACTCGCGCCCCTCCGAGGTGACGCGCACAAAGCCGCCGTACACCAGCCCGAGGGCGGCCGGGCCCCGCTCGAACACGCGGAGTTGGCGTTCGAGTTTCGGGCGAAGCCACTCGTCATCGTCGTCGAGAAACGCGACGAACTCCCCCCGGGCTTCCCGCAACCCGAGATTCCGCGCGGCCGCGACGGGCTGACGGGGGTGGACGATGAGCCGAATTCGCGGATCGACAAAATCCGCGACGACCGCCCGCGTCTCGTCCGCGGAGGAGTTGTCGAGTACCAGGAGCTCGTAATCCTCAAAGGATTGTGCCAGGACGCTTTGGATGGCGCCGCGCAGGTAGTCCGCCCGGTTGAACGAGGTGATGATCGCGGACACCCGGCACAAGGCTATCGCACCCGATTCGCTTCCACGGTGGCCCGAAGCCCGGCGTCCAACGAGCGCCGTGGGGTCCACCCGAGCTCTCGCGCCGCCTTGGAGTGATCGAGGCAGTATCTCAGTTGCTCGCCGGGGCGATCCGGATGATAGATCGGCGCGGCCGCCACACCCAGCAGCGCCGCAATGCGCCCGTACAGATCGTTCAGGGTCGTCTCGACGCCCGTGCCGATATTGTAGACGGGAACCGGATGGTCGTGGGGGACGGCCAGGGCCAGCAGATTCGCGTCGACCACGTCGTCGATGTGCACATAATCCCGAGTCTTGCTCCCATCCCCCCAGATCTCCGCCTGCCCACCGGAGGAGAGCCGCCGGATGTAATCGGCCATGGCCCCGGTGCGCTGCCCCGGCCCGTAGACCGCCGAATACCGCAGCACCACGTAGGGCACCCCGTACGTCCGGTGGTAGAATCGCAGATACCCCTCGATCGCCTGTTTTGCCACGACGTAGGGTGAGACCGGGTCGATGGGAGAAGTCTCCGCCACCGGCAACGGCGCGGTGTTCCCGTAGAGGAACCCCGAAGAGGCGAACACGATCTTCTGGACGCCAATCTCTTTGGCCTTCTGCAGCAGGCGAATCGACCCGACCACGGCGTCCACGTCCAACAGCGGATCTTGGACCGACTTCGGGACCAGGACGTAGAAGGCAAAGTGATAGATGAGGTCGGGTCGCTCGCGGTCGAGGATCTCGACGAAGCGCTCGTCGGCAATATTCAGCTCATGGCACCTCACCCCCGCAGGCACGTTGGCTCGACTGCCGGTTGAGAGGTTGTCGACGACGACGACGACGGCCCCCGCGCGAAGCAGCGCGCGTGCGGTGTGGGATCCGATGAATCCCGCCCCGCCGGTGATGAGCACCTTCATGCCTCGCACGTCAATGGCCATGCGTCACCTCCGCGGACTCCCCTACCAAGAGGCGACCATCGCGGAGGCCGCGGATTTGCGCAGCCCGACCCACACGCCGGCGAAGATGATCCCCCCTACGGGGACGGCGAGCCAGACGGCATGCCCCACGGCCCACATCCCCCACAATGCCGCCGCCCCCGCAGCTCCCGAGCTGATCACGGCCCACACCAGCGCCCCATTCACCGGCCGCAATGGCGTGCATCGCCCGGCGAGGACGAAGAGCTCCCCCAGGATCACGACGTGCGTGGCGACGGTGGCCCAGGCCGACCCATACAGGCCAAACGGGGGAATGAGCAAGGCATTGAGGATCACGTTGACGACCGCCGCGGACAAGAGGCACCAGAACAGCGTGCGCTGCCGATCGAACACGATCATGGCCTGAAAACTGGGGGTGTAGATGAAGATCAGCACCACCGTGATGGCCAGGATCTTCAGCGCCGTCCCGGCGGGATGGAACGCCGGGCCGAAGACCACCCCGATCACGGGGTCCGCCGTCGCCACGACGGCACAGGCGATGTATCCACCGACGGCCACCATGCCGGCGGACCAGGTGTCCCATCGCCGGCGAAAGGTCGCGTCGACGTTGGTCGATGTCGAGGCAAAGGCCGGAAAGATGACCAAGGAGAGCAGCCCGGTCGGCACCAGCAGGATGCCGGTGATCCGAATCGCGACGTTGTACCATCCCGTGTCGACGATCTTGCCAAAATACCCGAGCATCACGGAATCGACGTTCATATAGACGGTGGTGGCGCCGCTGGCCAGCGCCAGCGGGAGCGCCACGCGCAGAACGCGGGCCCAGACGTCTCGCCGGATGCGGAGGCTGATCCGCCAAGGACCTCTCCGCATCGCGACGAGGACCAGCCCGAGGGTGAGCAGGCCGGAGATGAGGTACGCGTACGTCACATTCAAGACCGACGGCGCCCGCCAGGCGATCCAGCCCACGCCCACAACCAGGAAGACCGCCTGGGCCACCCGCACCATGAACTCGTACTCCATCCGCTGCCAGGCCCGAAACACCGAAAACGAAAGGTTGACCATCTCCAGCACGAAAAATGCGGCGCCAAGCACCAGGATCATCCACCGGGTCGTCGGGTCCGGCGTGATCAAGATCATGCCCAGCGCCAGTCCCGCCATCCCAAGTCCCCCCAAGGCGAGCTTCATCAGGAGGATATCGGGCAGCAGGTGTTCATTCGCCTTGGCGATGGCCAGTTCCCGAGTGGTGGTCAGCGCCAGGCCGGAATCGAAGACGACGTCGAACATCGCGGCGAAGGAATAGGCGAAGGCGAACCGTCCGAATTCCGCGGGCCCAAACACCCGCGCCAAAATCGGCAACAATAGGAACTTCAACCCCCGGACCACCGTCTCGGCCAGGGTGGCCCACACCATATTCTTCAGGACGATCTGCGTCCAATGCAGGTTGACGAACAGGGCCCGGCGGACCAGATCCAAGACTCTTGTCGGGGCGCGCAGCCCTCGGATCATCATCGGGCGGACGGCCGGGTGGTCCGTTCGAAGAGCTCCGTGAAGCGATCGGCCATCACCTCCCACGAGTTCGCGCGCGTCAGGGCGGAAGCTCTCGTTCCCATCTCCACCCGGTCTCCGTCGGGCAGCGCCAGGAATGCGCGCATGGCGTCGGCGAGCGACGATGGGTCCTCCGGGACGCAGACGAAGCCGATGGCGTGGCGCTCCACCAACCCGCCCATTTCCGAAACGTTGCTGGCAATCACGGGCCGCTGATGCGCACAGGCCCCCTTCATCAGCGGGCCGCTGCCCCCGCGGTAGGCCCGAGTATACGGAAGCACCAGGGCGTCCGCGGCGAAGAAATACGCCGAGACGTCGCGGTCGGCGGCGTAGCCCAACCGCAGGATCACCCGGTCGCTCACCCCCGCATCGCGCACCATCTCCGCGATCTGGGCCGCCGCATACTCCATAGGATGTCCCACAATCATGAGTCGGAACTCTTTTTCCCGCAAGAGCGCCGCGGCCCTCACCAGATATTCGATCCCCTTGTCCCGCCGGAGCATGCCGAAAAACAGGAACACGGGCCCCCCGTAGTCGATCCCCAGCGCGGCGCGCGCCGCGGCGTGACTCAGCGCGGCGGCGGGAGGATCCCCGCCGTCCGGGATCACCGCGATCGGGAGCCCGGGGGGAATCCGCAGTTGCGTCCGCAATCGCTCGCGATGCCACTCGCCGAGCACGGCGCACGCCGCGATCTCAGTCCCCAGGGTGGTTCGGAAGATCTCGCGCTGGATCACCTTGTAGCTCTTTGCGAATATCGATCCCGGATAATCGCGGAACGAGAAATTTGCGGCGTTGACCTGCATCACGACAGGGGGCACGAAGTGCCGGTGGGCCCAGAGCAGCAGCGCCGCGACGAGGAATTCCACGTCCGTCATATACACGACGTCGAACGTCCGGCGCCGGCAGAGCTTCAATGCCGCGGACGTGACCGCATAACTGTTCCGATAATACCCCCAGTAGTAGTAGGGCCGGCAGTGGTTCATCGCCCGATCGAACGCCTCGAACGCCAGCCGCCCCCCGCCCACGAGTTCCGTGGAAAATGCCGGCGGCTCGTTCAAATACGACTCCGGGCGGATCAGGTTCGTGCAGAGGGTCACCGTGTGGCCGCGCTTCGCCAGCGCCTGACAGAGCTTCGTGGCCACCAGCCCGTAGTGGCCCATCTTGTCGCCAGTCGGCTGGACCACGAGAACGCGATACCCCGCTGCCGTCGTCACAAGAGCTCCGGGCCCGCCCCCACGATCGACCTCACGGCCCCGGCGAGCCGACGGAAAACCTACCGGCCCTTGAGCGCGAAGGCATGCATGATCGTCTTCAGGATGATCAGCAGGTCGAGCCCCAGCGACTGGTGCTTGATGTAATAGAGATCGTATTGAAGGCGCAGCAACGCGTCCTCGTGGGAGCTGGCATAGCCCTGCCGGACCAGCCCCCACCCTCCCATGCCCGGCTTCGCGATATGCCGGAGGCGATACACGGGGAACTTGGCGACCAGCTCCTCGACAAATTCCGGCCGCTCGGGTCGGGGGCCGACGATACTCATTTCTCCTCTCAGGACGTTGAGAAACTGGGGAAACTCATCGATGTGCGCCGCTCTCAGCACCCGGCCGACCCGAGTAACCCGCGGATCGTGTTCCCGCGCCCAGACCGCGCCGTCTTTCTCGGCATCACTGAACATCGACCGGAACTTGTAGGCGCGGAACACCTCTCCGCCCTTGCCGATCCGTTCTTGAATGTAGAAGATCGGCCCCGGCGAGTCGAGCGCGATCGTCAGGGCAATCAACGGTAACAGCGGAAGGAGGCACGCCAATCCCAGGGTGGCCAGGGCGATGTCCATGATCCGCTTGGCCAGCTGCCACAGGGTGCTGCTGACCTTCGGGTACACTGGGATGGAGGCATACCATTTCTCTCCCACGCGCTCCACGGGGACCCGGCCGGTCAGTTGTTCGTAGATCACCGACATCGGGACCATCTCCACCCCCCCCTCCGCGCAGCCCATCAGGCTGTGGAAAAGGTCGGCGTCGACCTCCCCCGGAATCGCCAGGATCAGGGTGGACACGCGGTGAACGGCGATCAGATCGGCGATCCCTTGGCTGCTCCCGAGCACGGGCACGTCGGCCGGTCCATCGCCGCCGTCGGCGGGGAGGTCTCTGGCCACGGGGATGAGGGTTCCCGCATTCTTCGGATCATCATCGACAAACCCCACGAGGTGATATCCGACGCGGTCGACGGTCATCAGCGCCTCGGCGATCGCCCGCCCCGCCCATCCCGCTCCGATGATAAGGGTCCGGCGCTCGTGCGATGGCATGGGAAGAGCCCAACTGTAGATCCCGCGCCCGAGGAGCACGCCGGCGATCAGGAAGCACGGAAAGCTGGCGAGCGTCCACCGGGACGTAGGGAGTGGTGGGGTGATATACGGAATCACCAAATAGAGCAGGACGGCCAGGACCGCCGCCTTGATCACTTCGGGGACGCTGGCCGCAAACCGCCCGGCGACACGGGGTTCATACACATCAAAGGCATGGCCGGTGATCAGCCAAAGCCCGCTGAGAATGATGAACCAATAAGGGTGGCGAGCCACCAGCATCGGGTCCACCCCAGGGTGCGGCCGAAACCCCAGGGCCAGGATCAACGCGGTGTTCACCGCCACCAAATCGATGCCCATGAGCAGGATTCGCCGCTCCGAGATGTCCAGCGGCATCCGGAATGCACGGCCCACGCTCATCTGGCGCGGAAGGATCAGGCTCCCCTTCGCGTCGCGATCAGGCATCGACGTGATCGGTGTGTCCGGGCACTATCGCCGCACCGGCTCGGAGACCCGTCCCCGCTTGACGAGTTGGTCACGGATCCACCGGTAGGTCTTCGCCAGACCCTCTTCCAAGGTGACGCGTGGCTCCCAGTTCAAGACGCGGCGGAGCGTCGTGTTATCGCTGTTTCGCCCGCGCACCCCCTGCGGTTTGGTCAGATCGTACCGCTTGGTGATTTTCTTTCCCGCGACGCTGGCGACGATGTCGACAAGTTCATTGATGGTCACCATCCGGTCCGATCCCAGGTTGATCGGCTGGTGTTCATCGGTCTGCATCAGGCGGTAAATCCCCTCGACGCAGTCGTCGATGTAGCAATAGGACCGAGTCTGCTTGCCGTCCCCCCACACCTCGATCTCGCCGCCGTCCGGTGCCAGGGCGATCTTCCGACAGATCGCCGCGGGCGATTTCTCCCGCCCGCCATCGTACGTCCCCAGCGGGCCGTAGATGTTGTGGAACCGGACCACGTAGGTGCTCAGGCCGTAGTCCTCATGATAGTGGCGGCACATTCGTTCGGTGAAGAGCTTCTCCCAACCGTATCCATCCTCGGCATCGGCGGGATAGGCGTCCTCCTCCTTGAGGGGGGTGACATCGGTGACGTTTTGCCGGTACCCCGGGTACACACACGCGGAGGAGGTGAACAGGAACTTTCGAATGCCATTGACCCTCGCCGCCTCGATCATGTGCGTGTTGATCAACACGCTGTCGCGCATGATCTCCGCCTTGTACTCGGTGATGAACCCGATCCCACCCATGTTCGCCGCAAGGTTGTAGCACTCGTCGATCCCGCGGGTCGCCTGAAGACAATCCGCCCACCGCCTCAGGTCAAGCACCTCAAACTCATCGCCGGCCGTCGGTTCGTACTCCGGGCGTTTAACATCCACCCCCCGCACCCAACACCCCCGCTGTTTGAGCGCCTTCACCAAATGGTGCCCGATAAACCCTCCGGCACCCGTGACCACGACTTTCGTTTTCACCAAAGTCCCCCCCGTTTCGTTTCATCCCGTTTCACTGTATATCGTGTCGGCGCGGACCGGGCCTATCGGCCGATGCCGGCGTAGTGGAACCCCGCCGCCCGCGCCGCCTGCGGATCGAGAATGTTCCGGCCATCGATGAGCACCGGGCGGCGCATCAGGGACTTGAGACGGGGAAGATCGAGCGTACGAAACTCCTTCCAATCCGTGAGCACCACCACCGCGTCGCTGCCGCGGGCCGCCTCATAGGGATCTGGAAAGTACGTGACGTAGGGCAGAATCTGCCGGGCGTTGGCCTCCGCCGCCGGGTCGTGCGCCCGCAGCACCGCCCCTTCCCGGCGAAGCGCCTCAAGGATCGCGACGGAGGGGGCGCCGCGCATGTCGTCGGTGTTCGGCTTGAATGCCAGGCCGAGGATCGTAACGGTCCGGTTCGCAATCACCCACAAGGCATCCTTGAGGAGACGGAGCAGCACGTCCCGCTGCCCGTCGTTCACCCGGGCGACCTCCTCGAGTAATCGGAAGTCGTACCCGGCCTCACGTGCCAACTGCACGAACGCCGCGACGTCCTTGGGAAAACAGGACCCTCCGTACCCTACCCCGGCGTCGAGGTAGGCCCGGCCGATCCGCGCGTCGTACCCCATACCGTCCGCGACCATGCGCACGTCGGCCCCCACGCGCTCGCACACATTCGCCACGGCGTTGATATACGAGATCTTCATGGCGAGGAAGGCGTTGCTGGCGTGCTTGATCAGTTCCGCGGTGCTGAGATCGGTCACCACGACCGGACAGTCGAACGGTGCGTAGAGTTCCCGCAGCAATCGTTCGCTCCGCTCGCTTTCCACCCCCAACACGATCCGGTCGGGATGCAGGAAGTCATGCACGGCGGAGCCTTCGCGCAGGAACTCCGGGTTGCAGGCGACGTCGAACGGGACCGCCCCTCGAGTCAGCAGGTGGATTTGATCCCGAATTCGGGCGCCGGTCCGGGCGGGCACCGTACTCTTCTCCACGATCAGTCGGTATTCGGTAAGCGCGGGGGCGATGACCTCGGCGACCGCGGCGACCGCGGAGAGATCCGCGTCGCCGGCCTCCCTGGACGGGGTGCCCACGGTAATGAAGATCACTTCCGACCTCCGGACGGCATCGGCCGTGTCGGTGGTAAACGTGATCCGCCCGGACCGGAGGGCGCGCTTCAGCAGGTCCTCGAGCCCCGGCTCATAAAAGGGCACCCGCCCCGCTTCGAGCAGCTTGAGCCGGTCGGCGTCCTGGTCGACGGCGATGACGGTGTGCCCGAGATCGGCGAAGCAGGCCGATGTGACCAGGCCCACGTAGCCGGTGCCGATCACGCTCAGGCTCATCGCACGTCGCTGGCTCACCAGGCGGCTCCCGACTAATGATAACTCCGCTGTCCGGCGGGCGCCGGGGAGTGGTCGGGAATCGGCCTCGCCGCGGACGGCACCATCAGCGTATCATCCGGCCGATCCCCCTGGCAATTCCCGTCGCCGTCGTCGCTCCCCGTCGGAAGCGGCACGACCAGCAGCGCGATGATCAGCCAGAACCCCATCAGCGTGGAGATCGACAACAGCGTATTGTCGCCGAACTGGTCGATCAGGAGCCCGATCCACATCGCGGTCGCCAACGACCGATACGGGTCCCGCAGTTGGCGCCCCATGCGTCCCGCGGCGCGGAAGACGGTGAGAATGACCCACAACACGCTCAGGAACCCCAGCGCGCCCATCTCGACCGCGTAGTTGAGCCAGAGGTTGTGCGCCGACCACTTCACTTCCTCACCGGGAGGCTTGAGCTGGTTGAACAGGACCAGAAACGTGCCGGGCCCGCTGCCGAGCCAAGGATGCCCCCGGAAAATCTGGAACGAGATCTGCCAAATGCGGAGCCGGTCACCGATCAAATCGCCGAACAGGTGCTGCGTGCGCACCGCGATCGCCGGCACCACCATTCCCGCCAGGCCGAGCCCGATCACCAGCGCGACCGCTGTCGAGACGAACGCGGCCGCCATGCGGCGGGGTCGGTCTCGGAACTCGCGCCAGGTGAGGTAGGCTGTGCCCACCACCCAGGCGATCAGGGACGACCTGGATTCGGTGGCCAGGAGGCCGGCCAGCGTCACAAGACCACAGACAATCCAACCCACCCGCTCCCGGCCCCGTGCCCGGTAGGCGAGGCCCAGTGCCACCAGGCTGCCGAGGAACAGCGTCGTCCCGAGCCCATTGGGCCCAAGCCCGATCCGCTCCGGCGGAATCTGCGCCCGGTGGTCGCCGGCGGCGGTGGCCGCGACCATCCCGACGAGAGCCGCGGGGACGGCGCCCAGCGCCCACACTTTCAGGAGGATCGTCCTGGAGCTGGGGTCGTGGTAGACCAGCCAGGTGAACGACCCGAAGACGACCACCGCCGGAATGATGGTGAGGATCACCGGGTGAACGGTGAGCGACGGGTACGCGGATGCGAAGGCAGAAATCACCAAGATGACCCCGAACACGGACAGGGGCAGGTCGAGGGGGGTGGAATGCCACAGCGGCGGCCGGCGCCGCACCAGCCGCCAGACGGCGCCCCCCAGCAGGAGGGGGAACCCAATCGTCGCGTGGCCCGCGGAGTACAGCGCCATCGTGACCATTACCACCCAACGCGTATACGTCAGTTGAGGGTCCCGCCCCCTCACGCACGGGCCCTCCGGGCATCCGTGTGGATCCGCGCCTTCACCTCGCGGACAAGGGCGGCGACAAGCTCATAGCGGCCAAACGACGGCATGAAGTAGGCGCCGTCGATCCGCCCCACGAGCGCCTCCAGCAGCTCCCGGGCGACCCGGAGCCCTTCGTCCCGGCCGGCACTCCCCGCCGCCTCCATCCGGTCGCGCACCCATTGGGGGATGGTAATGCCGGGCACCTCGTTGTGCAGGAACTCGGCGTGACGAGAGCTCTGCAGCGGAAGCACGCCCACCAGCACGGGCACAGGCAGTTTCCCGACCCGCCGCTCGAACAGGTCGAGCGTCTCCGGCTCGTACACCGGCTGGGTCATGAAAAAGTCCGCCCCGGCCTCCAGCTTGCGCTCGAGTTTCGGCAGTTCCCGGTCCAGCGTGCCCGGATTCATGTCCAGGGCGCACCCGGCGAGAAAGCGCGCCGGCCGGCCGATCGATTTTCCGGAAAGGTCGAGCCCCTCGTTGAACCGCTTGATGATCCGCACCAATCCCGGGCTGTCCACGTCGAAGACCGCGGTCACGTTCGGGTAGTCTCCCCTCGGGGGTTCGCCGGTCAGGGCGAGGATGTTGCGAACCCCGAGGGCGTGGGCCCCGATTAGATCGGCCTGCAGCCCCATCAGGTTCCGGTCTCGGGTCGTGAAGTGGATGATCGTCTCGATGCCGACCTGTTGCTGGATCAGGAAGCACATCGCCAGGGCGCCCATCCGGATGCGGCCGATCGGGCTGTCGCCAACGTCGATGACGTCCGCCCCCGCCTCTTTGAGCAGTCGGGCCCCGTCCAGGTCCTTGGTCGCATCCAACCCCTTGGGGGGGTCGACCTCCACGCTGATGACAAATGTCCGTCCAAGTTTCTGGGCGAGCTGGGTCGGCTGATCGCCCGGAAGCGTGATCTCCTCCGGACGCCTGCCGGGCACCACCGTCACCGCCGGCCGAACGGGCGCCGGGCGGAGATCGGCGATCGCGCGGCCGATCGCCGAAATATGCGCCGGGGTGGTGCCGCAACACCCACCGATGATCACGGCTCCGGCCTGAACCATCTTGCGGGCGTAGATCGCCATGTGCTCCGGCGAAGAGAGATAGAGGTACCGCCCCTCCACCAGGGTGGGGAACCCGGCGTTGGGTTGGGCCGACAGCGGCGTCCGGGCCAGCGCGGCCATCTGCTGGATGACCTCCAACATCGGCACGGGCCCCACGCTGCAGTTCGCGCCGATGACGTCGACGCCGGCCTGCTCCAGGGCCGCGACCACCTCAGCCGGTCCATGCCCGTACTTCGTGCGGCCGTCCTCGGCGAAGCTGATCTGCGCAACCAGCGGCAGGTCGCACGCGGCTCGGGCGGCCGAGACCGCCTCCAACAGCTCCGCCAGATCGGTGAAGGTCTCCAGGATCAGAACATCGACGCCCCCCTCGACGAGGGCGTCGATCTGGGCGCGAAACGCCTGACGCGTCTCTTCGGCGCTGATCCGCCCGAACGGCGCGACGGGCTTTCCGAGCGGCCCGATCGATCCGGCGATCCACACGGACTGCCCGATGATGTCGCGGGCCTCCTTCGCAATCTTCGCCCCGTGCCAGTTCACGTCGCGGACGCGCTCGCCGAGCCCGTGCACCCCAAGCTTCACCGGATTGGCCCCGAAGGTGTTCGTCTCGATCATCTCGGCACCGGCGCGGAGGTAATCGAGGTGGACGTTGAGGACGCGCTCCCGATCGGTGAGGTTGAGCGCGTCGAAACATCGATCGAACTCCACCCCCCGCGCGTAGAGGAGGGTCCCCATAGCCCCATCGCACAGCAGGGGCCCGCGCGCCAGGCGCGCGTGAAACGCTTGGAATGCCGACTTCATGGCGCCAGCCGAAGCTCCGGGCCTCCGCAGTCATTGCATGGCTGGGCGAAGTCACGCAGGCTGCTCAAGACGAACCCGTCGGGCGTCGACCGGAGCGAACGGATCTTGAACGCCACCGGCCAGGTGCGGAAATCGACCACGGGATTCATCGACCGCTCCAGGCGGTCGACGACGGCGGTGGGCAGCGGCAGCGAATTCACAAACAGCGATTCGATGTGAAAGTAGATCTCGGGGTCTCCCGATACCTGAAACACCCCCCGCATCCGCACGCGCACGAGAGCCCCACTGAGCAACATGGTCCCCTTGGCATCGATCAGGTCGCTGTCCTGCGTCAGCTTCACGTCCCGCACGGTCCCCTGCGCCTCGAGGAACGCCTCGACGCTGGCCAGGTTGACCTTGCCGTAGAGGCCGCTGTCCAGCACGCGCAGCACCTTAAGCGTGCCCTGGCGGAGCTCGGCCGGATCAACACTCGCGCCCGTCAACCGTATCCACAACTCGTCGACACGCATTCCCCCCACGGCCGCCCGCTGCGCGTACACGCTCACCCGAGCGTATCCGCCCTCGTAGAGATCGGGAACCACATCCATCCGCATCACCGGCGGGTCGCCCAGCATCCGGCCGAAGATGGGGCGAAGCGCCTCGACGGAGGCAACCGGCAGGTCCGCGCGGGCCGGCGCCAACAACCCGACCACGACGGCGAGCACGCCGATCGCCACACACACCCTGGGCATATGCATCAGCTTCTAGGTACCGCGGAAGAGTCCTTTCCAGACGTCAGAACGAAACGCCCGAGCCCGAGAACCCAACGTTGTTCCCCGGGAAGACGTTCAGCCCGACCGTGAACATCAGGCTGTTGCCGCCCGGGTTCTGCGGGAACGACCGGTAGACGAGTCCCACCGTCACGCAATCACACCGGACGTTGACCGCGTAATCGACCTCGGTCAGCTGCTGCGTGGTCAGGTTGTAATATGCAGAGACGTTGAACGCGACGTCCGGGCTGACGCTCATCGCCACGTTCAGCCCGGTACTGGTTTGCTGGGCGAGGAAGTCGTACGTGAGGCTCACCCCGGCGGACTGCACGAAGCCCCCGAACGAATAGCTGTAGCTCAGCGACGTCGTGCTGCTGGGCCCGATCGCGTCGAACGAAAAGGGCGTCGTCCCGGCCACCGCCACCCCGCTGTAGGACAAGGACGCCGAGGACCGGAGGTTGAGCGTATCGGAGAGCGCGGCGGATTCCTCGATGATCGTGCGCTGCTGCCCCGTCCCGTAGGCGTCGAACCGCGCCTGGCCGCCGGCGCTGAAGTACAGGCTCGGCGAGAGCCGGAACGTGTCGCTGCTGACGCTCAGCAGGCCCTCGGCGCGGCTGGTGCTGATGCCGGTGGAGAGTTCATGATAGTACCCACCGTGCGCCTCAAACTGCACGGCGATCGGCGCCCCGGGGATCTGCGCACGATCGTACTCCAGGTCGAGCGAGTACCGGTCGATGTTGACGAGGTTGCCGTTGGTGTCGGTCGTGGGGTGCCGCCCCAGATCCAGGCTCCACGTGTGACCGGCCACCCGATCGAACAGCAGGTTCTCCGCGGAGAGCCCGGTGCCCGTGGCGAGCCGGACCCGGAAATCGTCGTGCGCCTCTCCGACCGGGAACGAATGGAGGTATTCCAGATACAGCCCATCCGACGTGCTGAACCCGAAGGTGGGGCCGCTCCGCCTGCCGAGCGTGCTCGTGTACACCGGGAGCGTGATGATCCGGATGCCCGCGACGTAGATCGAGGCGTCGTAGGCGGTGAAGTGGTCGTTTGGCACGATCACGATCTTCCGGGCGGCGATCTTGAAGATCGGCCGGCTGGGATCGCAGGGGGTGAGCGAGGCGCCCTGCGCGACATCCTGCGCCGGCGCGACGTCGATCACCTGACCGGTAACGTGCCAGGGGGGATACGACCCCTCCATCTGCTCCATGTGGCCGACATGGGTCCCGAAGTTGTACTTGAGGAGCGACCCGGTCGCGCTGTTCCCACTCGACTTGAGCGTGATGTGCCCCGAGGCGACCGCGTCCTGCGTCTCCGTGTTCGCTTCGAGGTGGTCCGCGGTCAGCACCGAACCGCTTCCCTCTGCGCGAACGTGGCCGTCGGCCGTCGCGACCTTGGTCAACGAGTTGTACTCGATCCGGTCGGCGGTGATCGTCAGCTCGCCGGTCGGAACAGAGGGCGGAGCGGGAACCGCCGAATCCCGAAAAGATGCCGAGGATGTCGGGAGACCCCAGGAGACGGCCAGGATCGCGCTGGCGACAAGCGCAAGCCACCGCCTGACCACAAGCGGCGTCCGCGAGAGCCTCCGCATCCTCCGGGCTACCAGCTGAGCGGGGCGGCCTCGGGATACCGGCGGAGCGCCTGCTCCAGGACGGCTTTGATGCGCTCCAGCGCCGCGGGAGTCGTCCCTTCCGCGCGGACGACCAGCACGGGCTGGGTGTTGCTGGCGCGCACGAGGCCCCAGCCGTCGGGAAACAGCACCCGCACCCCGTCGATATCGATCACCTCGTAGCGCTCCTTGAACTCCCGGGTCAGCGCGGCCACCACCGGCTGCTTGCGCCCGTCGGGACAGGCGACCCTCGTCTCGGGGGTAGCGTAGTATCTGGGGATCTCCCCGGCGATCGCCGAGAGCGGGCGGTCCGCGCGGGACAGGATCCGCAGCAGCCGGCCGGCGGCGTAGATCGCATCGTCGAAGCCGTAGTACTCGTCGGCGAAGAACATGTGCCCGGACATCTCCCCGGCGAACACCGCCCCGAGCTCGCGCATTTTGGCCTTGATCAACGAGTGCCCGGTCTGGGTGAACTGCGGCCGGCCCCCCAGCCGGCGGATCTCGTCGACGAGCGCCTGCGAGCACTTAACCTCCACGAGCGCCACCGCGCCGGGATGGGCGGCCAGCACCTCGCGCCAGTAGAGGACCATCAGCAGGTCTCCCCACAGGATCCCGCCTCGGTCGTCCACGACGCCGAGCCGATCGCCGTCGCCGTCGAACCCCAACCCCACGTCCGCCCGGGACTCGGCGACGACGCGAATCAGATCGCCGAGGTTGTGCGGGTCCACCGGATCGGGGTGGTGGTGCGGGAACGACGGGTCGAGATCGCAGTAGAGGGGCACGACGTCGACCTCCCAGGCGCGGAGGATCTCGGGGACGAACGCCCCCGCGGTGCCGTTCCCGCAATCCGCCACCACCCGCAGGCGGCGCGGGCCGAGATGGATTCGCTCGCGCAGCATCCCGGCGTAGGCGGAGAGGATCTCGCGCTCCTCGACGGCCCCGGAGCCCTGCCGGAATCGACCCGCCTCCGCCAGTGCCCGGACCTCCTGGATCTGCGACCCGTAGAGGGTGCCGGGGCCGCAGCACAACTTGAACCCGTTGAACTCCGGGGGGTTGTGCGACGCCGTCACCATGATGCCGCCCTCGACGCCGAGGTGCCGGAGCGCAAAGTACAGCATCGGGGTCACGGCCAGCCCGATCGTGAGCACGTCGCATCCGGTCGCGGTCAGCCCTCGGATCGCGGCCTCGTAGAGCAAGGACGAGCTCGTCCGATTGTCGTGGCCGACCGCCGCTCGCCGAACGCCGGCGGAGGCCAAGTAGGTGCCGAACGCCCGACCGATCGTCTCCGCGGCCTCGGCGTCGAGCTCGCGCCCAACGACGCCGCGGATGTCGTACTCGCGAAAGATCTCGGGCGGTGGTTGCATCTGCGCGTCCTCTCTCCCCGTCCCCGCTAGGAGGTGGTTCTCTGCGACTGCACCTGCCCCTGCCGGAGAGATGATGTATAATAGGCACCATGGCGGAGATCCGACGGCTCGCCGGGTATCTCCGGCCGTACATGGTACAGCTGGTCGGAGGCCTCGTCGCCGCGATCCTCGTTGCCGTGGCGTGGCTGTACGTGCCGCGGTACGTGGGGTATCAGATCGACGCCATCATCAAGACCCACGGGAACTTCGCCGTCCTCAACGGCGCCGCGCTGGTCATCCTCGCCATCTACATCTTCCGCAGCGTCTGTCTGTACATCCAGCTCTCGCTGCTCGCGTTCGTCGGCCACCGCCTCGTGGCGGACCTTCGCCTCGCGGCCTTCCGCCAGGTGCAGCGCTGGTCGCTCGACCGCTTCATCACCTGGCACAGCGGCGAGGTGATCTCCCGGACGATCCAGGACACCCAGCTCGTCGAATCCCGGCTGCTCAACGGCTTGACCGATCTGCTGACGACGGGGCTGCTGGTCGTCGGCGTCGTCGTCGCCTTGTTCCTCATCCAGTGGCGCCTCGCGCTCCTCACCTTCGGCACGATCGGCGCGCTGATCGTCGCGGCGCGGGTCTTCGGGCACGAGGTGCAGCAGGGCTCCACGCGGGCCCAGAGCCGCATCGCCGCCCTAACCGGGGTGATCAAGGAATCGATCACGGGGGCGCGGATCATCCGCGCCTTCGTCCAGGAGACGCGGGAGGAGGGCCGCTTCGGCCTGGAAAACGAGCGCACCTTCGAGGAGAACTACCGGATCCGGCGGCTGATCGCGCTCGAGATCTCGCTCGTCAGCATCCTCAACGCGTTTGGGTTGATCTTTGTCCTGTGGGCCGGGGTGAAGTACGTCTCCGCCGGCCAGATGACCCCCGGCGGCCTGGTGTCGTTCCTGGCGTACCTCGCCCTGGCGATGGACCCGGCGGCCAGCCTGCTCCGGTACTACTCCGAGTCGCGGCAGGCGATGGCGGGGGTCGTCCGGGTCTTCGAGTTGCTGGACGTCCCGGAAACGGTCATCCAGCCCCCCCACGCCGTACGCCTCAAGCGGCTCAGCGGGCGAGTCCGCTTCCGCAACATCTCCCTCGCCTACGAGCCGGACCGGTGGGCGCTGCGGAACATCTCGCTGGACGTCCACCCCGGCGAGCACATCGCCGTGGTCGGGCCGAGCGGGGCGGGCAAGAGCAGCCTGGTGAACCTCATCCCCCGATTCTACGATCCCACCGAGGGGACGATCGAGGTCGATGACCACGACCTGCGCGGGGTGCAGACCGCCTCGCTCCGCCGGCAGATCGGGCTGGTGCCGCAGGAGACCGTGCTGTTCGCCGGCACGGTCGCCGACAACATCGCCTACGGGCGTCCGGACGCCCCGCTAAAGGAGATCGAGGACGCGGCGCGCGTCGCCGCCGCGCACGACTTCATCTCCAGGCTGCCCGACGGGTACCACACCCACCTAGGCGAGGGCGGCACGCAGCTGTCGGGAGGACAGCGGCAGCGGCTGGCGCTGGCGCGGGCGGTGCTGAACGATCCGGCGATCCTCATCCTGGACGAGGCCACCTCCGCGCTGGACGCGGAATCGGAGGAGGCGATCCAGCAGGCGATGGAACGGCTCACCGAGCAGCGGACGACCTTCATCATCGCCCACCGGCTCTCCACCGTGCGCAGCGCGCACCGCATCGTCGTGCTGCTGGACGGTGAAGTGGCTGAGATCGGGCGCCACGACGACCTCGCCGCCCGGGACGGGCCGTACAGCCGGCTGGTGCGGGCGCAACTCATCGAGGAGACCGACCGCACCCCCGCCGCCGCTCCATGACGGTCGAGATCAGCGTCGTCACCCCGACCCGCGACCGCGCGCCGGTGCTGGCCCGCTGCCTCGACACACTCATCCGGCAGTCGCTCGACCCCGCGCGGTACGAGATCCTGATCGTCGACGACGGGTCGACCGACGACACCCCGGCGGTCGTCGAGGCGGCGCGGCGCGCCGCGGCCTGCGAGGTCCGGATGTTCCGGCTCGGGCAGCACGCCGGGATTCCCGCCGCCCGGAACCGGGCGATCCAGGAGGCCCGCGGGGACCTCATCGTCTTCGTGGACAGCGATGAACTCGCCCCGGCATCGTTTCTCGCCGCCCACCGGGACTGCCATCGGCGCGGGCCCAACGTGATCGGCCGCGGCCCGGTGATCATCACGCACGCGCTCGACCGGCCGTTCGAGGCGCGGGGCGGCATCCTGGACCTGTCCACCGCGTACTTCGACACGGACAACGCGTCGGTGCGGCGGAGCGATCTGCTGCGCGCCGGCCTGTTCGACGAGTCCTTCTCGCCCTACGGGTGGGAGGGCCTCGATCTGGGGTTCCGCCTCAGGGCGCTCGGCCTGCGGCGGGTCTTCCGGCGGGACGCCGCCCTGTACCACTACCGCCCCGAGGTGTCGGCGGAGACGCTGTCCGATCTCTTGGCCAAGGAAGAGGAGCGCGCCTGGACCGCGCGGCATTTCTTCGCCAAGCATCGCACGGTGGAGGCGAGGTTCGCGATCTCGCTCACCCCGATGCACTACTGCCTCAACGCCCTGCAGCGGGGGTTCGGCGCCCTCCACGCCGGCAACATCGTGGCGTGGGTGGCGCGGACACGGCGGTGGGGACTCTCCGGGCTCGGCCGCGTCATGTTGGCGGGCGTGCTGCGGGAGCGCTACTTCGCCCGCCTCCTGGACGGGGAGACGGCCTCCGGAACCCATGGACGCCAGCGTCATCATCCCGACGCGTAACAACCGCGAGGTCCTGCGCGAGACGATTGCGGCGCAGCTCGGGCAGGCCTTCCCGCCCGATCGGTACGAGATCATCGTGGTCGACGACGGCTCGACCGACGGGACGGCAGAGATGGTGCGCGGGCTCCGCGGCGCGGCCCCGATCCGGTACCTCGCCCAGCCGCCGCGGGGGCTGGCGGCCGCGCGCAACACGGGCGCCCGGGCCGCGCGGGGGCGGACCCTCGTGTTCATCGACGCCGATTTCTGGGCGACCCCCCAGCTCGTCGCCGCGCACCACGCGCACTATCCGCCGGAAGCCCGCCGCCTCTGGGTGCAGGGAGCGACGCGTACGCATCCCGACGCCCTGGTCACCCCGTTCATGCGCGACCGGGTGCGGCTCGATCCTCCCGACCGCGGGTCGCACGCCCTCTCACCGTTCCACGTCGTCGGGCGAAACTTCTCGATGCTGCGCGCGGATCTCGAGGGGCTCGGCGGGTTCGACGAGAACTTCACCGAATACGGGTGGGAGGACCTCGACCTGGCACTGCGCCTCCGGGCCTGCGGGGGCACGTTTCTCTACGACGGGGGGGCGCTCGGGTACCACTATCACGTCGAGACGCTGGAGAGCGTCCGGCGCAAATTCGGGCAGGCCGGCGCGGGCGCGGTCTACCTTTGGCGGAAGCACCGCCGGGCTTTTCGGCTCGGCATCTTCTTGGAAATCGCCCCGCTCATGCTTCCGCTGAAGTGGCTGGTCTTCCGCACCCCCCTCTTCACGCCGCTGATGCGCCGGCTCCTCCCCCACGCCGAAGCCCACCGCTGGTGGTCGCTCGCGTTTGCCGCCTACACGCACCTCACCTGGGAGGCCTACTACGAGGGGGTGTTCCGGGCGCTGCGGGAGCCGGAGCCGGACGCGCGCCGGGCGCGCCGCTCGCGGGACGCGCGCGCCACCTAGCCCATGGACTGCAGCGTCATCATCCCCACGTACAACAACCGCGAGGTCCTCCGCGAGGCCCTGGTCCGGCAGGTCGGGCAGGACTTCCCCCGCGACCGCTACGAGATCGTGGTGATCGACGATGGATCCACCGACGGGACCGCCGAGATGATCCGCGATCTGCGCAGCCCGGTCCCGATCCGGTATCTGGCACAGGCCAACCGGGGCCGCGCCGCCGCCCGCAACGCCGGCGTCCGGGCGTCCTCGGGCCGGGTGCTGGTGTTCCTCGACTCCGACTTCTGGGCGGAGCCGACCCTCCTCGCCGAGCACGCCAAGCACTACCCGCCCTCCGCCGCGCGGCTGGGGGTCCAGGGGGCCAGCCGCACCCATCCCGATTCACTCGTCACGCCGTTCATGCGGGCGCGGGAGATCCGCCTCGAGCTCCCCCCGCCCCGGCCGAACGACATCTCGCCGTTCCGCATCAGCACCCGCAACCTCTCCCTGCTGCGCGACGAGTTCATCGCCGCCGGCGGCTTCGATGAGGGGTTTGGCGGATACGGCTGGGAGGACATCGAGCTGGCCTGGCGCCTGCGCGCGCGGGGGGTGACGTTCCGGTACGAACCCCGGGCGACCGGGGACCACTACCAGATCCAGGACCTGGAGGGGCTGCGGCGGAAGCTGCGCGAGGGCGGGCGGAGCGCGGTGTACTTCTGGCAGAAGCACGGCCGGCCGTTCCGGTTGGGGATGCTGCTCGAGATCGCCCCGCTGCTGCTGCCGTTCAAATGGCTGGTCTACCGGACCCCGCTGGTCACCGCCCCCATCCGCTGGCTGCTCCCCCGCGCGGAGCGACGGGGGTGGCACTGGATCCTGAGCGAGTGCACGAACCACATGGTCTGGGAAGCCTACTATGAAGGGGTCTTCCGGGCGTTGGCCGGGGATGGGGGACGCCGCTCCGAGGCGGGCCGGGAGGACGGCAGCCAGGCCGAGACGACGTAACGCGGCCCGATCCGCCCCGACGACGCTGCGCAGCGGAGCGCCGCGGGCTTCTCGAGCACCAGGGTCCCCACCCGCTGCGCCACCGGCTCGAGCGGGGGCGGCTCCCACGGGAGCCTCGCCAACTCGTCCCGGGTGATGACGAGGAATACCCGGCCGGGCGCGCAGAGATCGCGGCGCAGCTCGCCCGGCATCTCGGCCCACTCGACCCGGTGCCCCGTGTAGTAGATCAGCGAGGTCGCGGTGTTCATCCGGTACGCGACGATCCGGTCGCCCGGCCGGAGCGTCGCGTCGATCGCCGACGCCAGCGGCCTGATCGGCTTCTGGGCCTCCGCCAGCGGCAGCACCCAGGTCAGCACCGCGACCCACGTCGCCGCCAGCGCCGCGCACACCAGCGCGAAAGCGGCCCGGCTGCTCCCGCGCCGGCCGGCGACGAGCGCGGCGGCCAGCCCGACCACGAGCGTCGCGGCGGTCAGGAGCAGGTCGCCGCCGGCCGCGCGCAGCGGCCCGGGGTACAGGGCTCCCAGGACCGCCCAGGCCGCCCCCAGCAGCACCACGACGAACCCCAGCAGCCAGCCGAGCGCGCGCGTCACCCGAGGATCGGCGCCGCCCCGCTCAAGGATCGGCCCCCAGAACGCCGCCACCCCGATCGCCGCAAACGGGAAGATCGGCATGATGTAGCCGGGAAGCTTGGTCTGTGCCGCCGTGTAGAAAAGCACGGGGATGGCCGTCCACAACAGCACGACCAGGCTGCCGTCCGCGCTCCGCCACTGCCGGAGGTGCAGGCGCGCCGCGTCCGGCCAAAAGGCCGTCCAGGGAAGCCCCCCCAAGGCCGCCACTGGCAGATAGAAGTACCAGGGGGCGGAGTGCTTCTCGACGACCCCGAAGAACCGGCCGACCATATAGTAGCCGACGTTTGAGACCAGGAACGCCCCGCCGTGCCGCACCGTCTCCGCGGCGTACCAGGAGAGCCCCACGATCGCGTACACCGCGACCCCCGCCCCCCACGGAACTTCCCGCCATCGGGCCCACCCTCGGCGCAGGGTGACGAAGGCGACGATGACCAGTCCCGGGAGGAGCGCGCCGATGGGGCCTTTGGTCAGCGTGGCCAGCCCGGCAAACAGAAAGCACCGCAGGTAGTCCGCGCGCCGCCCCGACCGATACCCCTGGAGGAAAGCGTGAAATGCCAGGAGCATCCACGCCAGCAGGACCGTGTCGAACACGGCCAGCCGGGACTGTCCCAGGAACTGCAGGGTCACCGCGAGGATCGCCCCCGCGATCAGCCCCACCCGGCCATCGAACAGCGCGCGGCCCAGCAGCACGGTCGCGTACACGGCGAGCAGGCTGAAGAGCACGGACCAGATCCGCACGGTCCACTCCGAGAACCCCAGCGCGCGGCCTGTCGCCGCGACCAACCACATATAGAGCGGGGGGTGCACGAACCAGGGATGGCCGTTGACGTGGAGGGTCACCGGATCGCCGGTCTGGACCATCTCCACCGCGATCTGGGCGTACTCGCTCTCGTCCTGGTCGAAGAGGGCGGGCGCGCCGAGCCGGTACAGATCCAAGCAGGCCGACGCCAGCAGCAGGACGACGATCCACCGGCGCTCCCGGTGCGGGGTCACCTACGCGCTGAGCCGCGGGGCGGTCAGCCGATCGAGCAAGTACCGGGCGATCGCGGCGGCCGCGCCGACGCCCCCCTGGCGCTCGCGGCCGATCCGGCCCCGACGCTCGCGCTCGCCCTGATCCCCGAGCAGGGCCGCCAGCGCGCGGCCGGCCTCCGCCCAATCGGACGTCGCCACCAGCGCGTCCCCCAGCAGCCGCTGCTGCTCCTCGAGGAAGCTCGGCGTGAACTGCGGACCGCTCCCCGGGAAGGCGACGACGGGCTTGCCCAGCCCGGCCGCCTGCTCGTGCGCCGCCCCCGCCATGCCGAGGACGGCCGTCGCCCGCCTGAGGGCGTCGCCGTAGCGGTCGGTGACGACCATCACCTCGATCTCCTCGAACCGGAAGCGCCGGGGGGCGAGCCACACCCCCCCCGAGGCGGTGACGACCTCGGCCAGCCGATCCGTGGACAGCTGGGGCGACCACGCCAGGATGACGGCGGGAGGGGCCGTGACCAATCGGGCGGCGGCGTTCGTCGCCCGGAGAAGCGCGCCGAGGTTGTCGAACGCGGGAGGCTTGCTGCCGGGGAGGATCGTGATCACCGGGCGGGCGGGGGCGAGCCCGAAGTCCTCGCCCGTGAACTGCAGGGCGTCCATCACCCAAAATCCAAGAAACTCCGCACGCACCCCCCGCCGCCTGAGCGCCGCCGCGGTCACCTCATCCCTCGTGAACACCTGGCAGGCCAGCCTGCGGATCATCCACAGCTCAAGCGGCGTGTGCGGGGCGATGTGCTCGGATTTGGGAGCGGCCAGGAACACCACCGGCCGCCGCGCCAAGCTGGCCATGGCGAGGCAGTAAACGTCTCCGACCGCCACGACGAGATCGGCGTGCCCCCGCTGCGTGCGCAGCGACCGCCGCTGGGCCCGCCAAAACCCCAGCCACCCACTGGATAGATCTTCGCGGAGGGTGCGCAGGGTCCCCCACCCCGCGCGCAGGCCGAAGCCCCGGCTAGGGAAGTTCCGGCGGGGGTCGAGCAGGCGGATGCCGGCAGGGTACAGATGGCCGAGCCCGACCAGCGGGTACACGGAAACCTCGACGTCGTGAAGCGGCAGCGCTCGAATCACTTCCGCGGCACCGACGTCTTCCCCGTACCCGTTGCTGACGACCAGGATTCGCCCGAGGCTCACGCCGCGTGATCACCCGGGTGGCGGTCCAAGAACGGCGCCATCTCCTCCAGCATCCGCGCGGCCGGGGAGACGGGCGCGGCGTACAGCCCGCGCAGCTCCTCGGACATCTTCGTCAAGCCGGGCTGGTCCTCGAGCATCGCCACCGCCTGCCGGGCCACCTCGGCGGGGACGAGGCGCCCCACCAGTTCCGGGACGAGCATCCGTCCGGCGTGCTGGTTCGGCCACGCCAGCAGCCGGTGGCGGCGGAGATACTGCCCGACGACGATGGCCTTCACGAGGTGCGCGAGCCCCGGGATCCGGCCGAGCCACTCGCTCAGCCCCGGGGTGCGGATCGACGTCATCCGCGCCAAGGGCACCAAGACGATCATCGGCACCCCGAGGATCGCCAACTCGTCGTTGTTCGTGCCGGGATAGGTCAGCGCGAGCCCGCACTCGGCCATCGCGCTCAACCGGTCGTGCTCGATGAGGTCGATCCCAAGATCATCCAGCGAGGTGCCGCGGCGGGTGAGGGCCCGCGCAAAGTTCTCGCGGGAGAGAAACGGCGAGGCCATCAGCGAGAACCGGAGGTCGGGGCGCAGCGCCCGCATCGCCGGGACGAGGTCGCGGATGAACGGCAGCGCGATGCCGGCGATCCAGCGGCGGCTGCCGGGGAACAGCGCGACGCGGGATCCCGACCGCACGCGGGGCGCGGCGGCCCGGACCGACTGCAGATGCTGCACGCGAAGGTCGCCGACGACGGCCAGCCGCCGGGAGGGGACCCCGAGGGCGGTCAGGCGCTCGCCCAGAGACGGCGTGGGGAGGAACACCCGCTCGAACCAGCGGGCGCGGCTCCGGATCGGGTGCGTGGCCTCGACGTAGGCGAAGACGGCAAACCGGAACCGCCGCGCCAGGGTCGCCGAGTACCAGAGGTCGCCGCCGAAGTGCAGCACGCACCCGGGCCCGGCGGAGGGAAACCGCCGCAGCCGGGCGGCAAAGGCGAGACACTCGCGCGGGCTGAAGATGCGGTCAAACACCGCCGCGGCGCGCGCGACCGCGGCCTCCTGCCCGCTCGCCCACTGGCACGGAGGGAGAATCAAGGAGACGGCCAGAGGGAGGCCCCTCGAGTTCGCCCAGGCCTTCGCCGCGTGGGCCATCGGGATCGCCAGGTAGGAGACCTCGCCGGGGCTGTTGGCCAGCAGCACCAGCTGTCGCGCGCCCACCGCAGCGTCCCGCCGTTCGGCCGTGCCGTCCGCCGCGCGGGCCCCGGTGAGCACCGAATGCATGGTGCGATTATACTCTGCACGAAATTGCGACGCAAACCGGACGCCGCTCGAGCGGCGATCAGCGCGAGACGTCGGCGGTCCGGCTCTTCGGCCCGGGCCCGGAGAGCCAGAACGCCTGCGACCACGCCGTCCCTCGCGCGTCCAGGCACTCGACGCGTACGAATCCTTCATCGCCGCCCGGATGATACGCCGCCTCGGGTCCTCCGCGCTCGTGGCGGACGGCGCCGTGCGCATCGAGGAATCGAATCCTGGCGGCATCCGTCGTGCATGTGATCGCGCCGTCGCGCACCCCAAACTCCGCACGGGGGCCGGTCGACGCGTACAGAGCCAGACTCCGCAGCGCGTGGAGGAACGCCTCGGCGGTCACCTCGGCGGCCTTCACCATCACCCAGCCGGTGTCGAAGTCCCGGTCTCGGTGCAGGTCGTCGACGGCGACCGCGCCGACCGGGGCCTCGGGCCCGCGGCAGGCGAGCACCGCCGCCCACCGCTTCACGTCGGTGCTCGCCGCGCTGTGGTGATTGCTGACCTCGATCAGGTGGTACCCCCGCAGCCGCACCATCTCGGCGACCGACCAGGAGCCCGTCCAGAGGTTCCCCCTCCAACCCGGGTGGTGCAGGGACACCACGCCGCCGGAAGCGACCGTGGCGTCGATGCAGGCCTGCGCGCCGCGCACGCCGAGCGGCCCCGGCGTCCCCAACCGCCCCAGATGGGGCCCGAGTGGCCAGAACGGCCGGCCGACCGCGGTCTCCACCCCCGGCAGCGCGAGGAAGGCGGCGTCGTTGAGCGCGTCGCACCGGGTCACCCGCTCGTGGTCGGTGAACACCACGAAGCTGTAGCCCGCGGCCCGATACCGCTCCAGCAGTCGGAGGGGCGGGGAGGTTCCGTCGGAATTGGTGGTGTGGCAGTGCAGCTGTGCTTTGCGGTACTGGCCCGGGACGGCGTACGGGTCGGTGACCGACGGCGGCATCACCGTCGACAGATTCGCGCGCGGCCCGCGGTCACCTGTCGGGGGGGACGGGGCGCGACGGGGCGGCGGTCGCCCTCGCCGGGCCGGTGGGGGCCCCCCACGCCGGCAGCGGCGGGGCATCGGCCGGCGCGGCGACCTGATACCCCAGCGCGTGCAGCTGCTCACGCAGCGCCTTGATCCGATCGGGCGTGTCCGGATGGCTCTCGAACGCGTTGGTCAGGCCGGGCTGCGACTTGTCCAACGCCGCCAGCCGCTCGAAGAAGCCCAGCGACGCGACGGGGTTGAACCCGGCCTTCCGCGCGTAGATCACGCCGTAGTGGTCGGCCTCGAACTCTTTGTCCCGCGAGTACTTGGCATCGATCAGGCCGCGCGCCAACTGGGAGATCTGGTACGCGGCCAGGCTGCCGCCGAAGACGAACTGGGTGAGCAGCACCGCGCCGAACTGCAGCGCCATGTCGCGCTGCGCCAGGTCGACCGCATGGCGGTGGGCGACGTGGGTCGTCTCGTGCCCCAGCACAAACCCGAGCTCGTCCTCGGACTTGACGAAGCCCAGCAGCCCCTGATCCACGAAGAGAAAACCCCCCGGCGCGGCAAAGGCGTTCACGCTCTTGTCGCGGACGATGTGGTAGGTCCAGGGAAGGGTGGGCCGCTCGGAGACCCGGGCCAGCCTCAGCCCCAGCCCGGTGACGTACTTGGTCAGCCCGGGATCGGCCACGAACCCCGGCTTGCTCGCCACCTCGGTCTCGACCTGCCGCCCGATCTGGATCTCCTGCCCCTCGCTCATCCCAAAGAACTGGGCGTGGGCCCAGGGCGCCGGCGGCGTCCACAAGACCAAGGTCGCGGCGACGGCCATCGCGGCCGCGCCCCATCGGACCCGGCTAGGCATCGACCCCACCCCCCTCCACAGACGGCCCACACTTCCCACAACGCACGGCGAGCCGCAGAGCGTTCCCCATCCTCCCGATAGTATTGTACACGGTGCGCGCCGGGCCGAAACCTCCGGAGAACGCCTGTGGTACAATCGGGGCTGTGAAGATCACGGTGCGTTTGTTCGCCTCCTACCGCGAAGCCGTGGGTGCGCCCGTTGTGGAACTCGCCCTGGACGGCGGTGACGGAGGCTCGGCGGTCTGGGCGGCGCTGGTCTCCCGCTTTCCCGCCCTGGCACGCCTGCCCAAGCCGTCGGGATACGCCGTGAACGATGAATACGTGCACGGGACCCTGGCGCTCCGGGAGGACGACGAGGTCGCCATCATTCCCCCGGTCAGCGGGGGGGCCGTCACCCGCGCCGCGCTGATCGAAATCACCGATCGGCCGATCCAGCTCGACCGCCTCCTGGGGGCGACCGCGGATCCCGGATCCGGGGCCGTCGTCGTCTTCCTCGGGGTCGTGCGCGACAACGCGCGCGGCCGGCGGGTCGACCACCTCGAGTACGAGGCCTACGACACGCTCGCCCGCCGGGAGATGGAGAGGATCGCGGAGGCGATCGCCGCGAGGTGGCCGGGCGCGCGTGTCGCGATGATCCACCGCACCGGGCGTCTCGGGGTGGGAGACGCGAGCGTGGCGATCAGCGTCTCGGCTCCGCACCGCGCCGAAGCGTTCGAGGCGGGGCGATTCGCGATCGACACCCTGAAGCAGACCGTGCCGATCTGGAAGAAGGAAGTCTGGGACGGCGGGGAGGCGTGGGTCGGTGCCGAACCCTGACCGCCCGAGCCCATCCCGGGACGCGGTTGAGGCGGCGCCAACCCCGGTCCGGCCGCGCGGCATGAAGGCGGCGCTGTTCGGAGAGTACGTCCGCCACCTCCCCGCGGCGGTGGGCGCGGCGATCGGCCTCTACTCCGCCGTGCTGCTGTGGAGCGCCCACGAGACGGTGACCGGGGCGGTGGCGCTTGCCGCGGGAATCGCCGCGGGCCTGGCCCTGGAGCACGAACCGTCCCCTCGCCTGCGGGCGGTCGGGTATCTGCTCGGACTGCTCGCCGTCGGCCTCGCCGTGCGAACCACCGGCCTCGCCGTCCTCGCCTACGGGCCGTGGATCGTGCTCGCCGCCGGCCTGTTTCCTGCGTGGATCGCGCAGGTCGGATTCGGCGCCGCCGGGGTCGCCAGCTACCTCCTCGCCGCCCTCGTCGCACGACCTCCTGCGACCCCGGCCGACGTGCTCGTCCCGGCGGCGGCGATCGCCGTGCTCCACCTGGGAGCGGTCCTCGTGGCGCGCGAAGCGCGCGCCACCAGCCAGCTCGCCCTTACCGACCCCCTGACCGGCCTGGCCAACCGTCGGCTGCTCGACTGGCGGCTGGCCGAGGAGCTGTCCGAGGTCCAGCGGACGAACGGCACGTTCACGCTGGTCTATCTCGACATCCAAAATTTCAAGGAAGTGAATCACCGCGTCGGACAGCGTGCCGGGGATCGGGCGCTGATCCGCATCGCGCAGATCCTGCGGGACACGATGCGGACCCACGACGTCATCGCCAGGATGGGTGGCGACGAGTTCGCGATCCTGGCCCCCGCCCTCGCCGAGACGGACATCACCGCGGTCATCGAACGGATCCGGACGGCCGTGGCGCGCGCCACGACCCTCCCCTACCCGCTGCGCGTGGCGGCCGGGTGGGCGATCGCGCCGCACGACGGCCGAGACGCCGCGGCCCTCCTGGAAACGGCCGAAGCCGCCGCGTACGAACAGAAGCTTCAGGCGCACCTATCCGGACCGTCGCTGCAGATGGAGCTCACCGCCGCGCTCTGGAACCTGCCGGACGGGGCGCAGCAGCTGGTCCGCCTTCTCCACGCCGAAGGGATCGAACTCGAAGAGCACCTGAACCGGGTCGGTCAGTGGAGCCTGGACCTCGGGAGGGTCGCCGGGCTCGACCCGGAGCGCCAGCAGACGCTGGCGCAGGCGGCGGTGGTGCACGACGTCGGGAAGCTCGTGCTCCCCCGCTCGCTCCTCCGCAAGCCCGGCCCGCTCTCCCCTGAGGAGCAGGCGATGCTGGTCAAGCACGTGACCAGCGGCGTGGCGCTGCTGCGGGCGGTGGCCGTCGACGAAGGGGTGATCGCGATCGTCGCGGCGCACCACGAGCGCTGGGACGGCGGCGGGTATCCCGACGGGCTGGCCGGGGACCGGATCCCGCTCGAAGCCCGGATCCTCGCCATCGCGGACGGGTGCGACGCCATGACCGCCCGCCGCCCGTACCGCAAGGCGTGGACGACGGACGAGGCCATCGCCGATCTCCAGCTCGAGGGGGGCCGGCAGTTCGACCCCGAGCTGGTCAACCTGATCATCCCCGTCCTCGGGGCGGCGGGGTAAAAGGAGGAGAAGGATCGCACGCCCGCGCGTGCGGTCGGGGGAAATCTCACGCTGAATCGGAGGGTGTCTATGCTGCGGTCTGTCGCCACCACCGTCACATCCGTCCTCGTCGCCGTCGCCCTCGCCGCCGTCCCCGCGCGCGCGCAGCGCGCCGGTCAGAGCTGGAGGCCCCTCCTCCCCGGACTCAAGGCGGAGCTGGCCGCCAAGCACGATCCCGAGGTGGCGCTGCGGCTGGCCATGGTCTACGCGCACGAAGGCATGCTGATCGACTGGTGGCACACGCTCAAGCAGATCGACCAAATGATCGGCGGGGACGCCCACCGGGAAGGGATCGCCCGGCGGGTGTTGCCCAAGGCTACCGCTCAGGTCCAGCGGGATCCCGGCGACCTCCTCGCCCGGTACGAGCTGGCGTTTGCGTCGTGGTTCGCCGAGAGCGACCGGCACACCGCCCTCCGCCAGTTTCTGGAGATCACCCGGCAGGAACCGCGCAACGCCATGAATCACGGCTACCTGGGTTACCTCTACGCCGACCGCGAGGACGCCAAGGACACGGTGGCGCAGTGGGAGGAAGGGGTGCGGCTCGATCCCAACAACAACGCGATGCACTACCTGCTGGGGCTGGCCTACAGCCACGTCGGCCGGTCGCGCGACGCGGCGGTCCAGTTCGCGATGGCGTACCGCGACCGCACCGTCTACAACTACGTCACCCGCGGGGAGCTGCCGTAACAACGGGAAGTGAGGTCTAGCCGACTCTCCGCCGCGCCGCCCACCGCACCACGATCAGCACCGCTGCGCCCGCCACGGCCATCCCGGTCCACGACACGCCGAAGATCAGGATGACCGCCACCCCGAAGTCGGGCGGCAGGGCCACCCCGTGGAGCATCCCGATCGCCCGGTCCACCCCGATCCGGGCCCAGACCGTCGACGCCGCGGCGAGCATCGGGAGGATCACACCGCGCCCGCTGGCCCAGGCCGCCGCCGCCCCCGCAATCCACGGCGATGCCAGGCTGAGCCATCCCGCGGCGGGGAGCTGCGCGGCCAGCAGGTCGAGCCCGTCGAAGAGCGCGGCGCCCACACAGACGGCGCCGATCCACCGCAGCCCCGCTGGCATCTGCCCGACCGGATCCGGGGAGCGACGCCGGGCGGGGGTTCGGCCCCCCGCCCGTTCACCCACCCAGACCGCCGGACGACGCACTAGTGAGCGGAGGAATCCCCGGCATCCCCGGAATCGATGTAGGTGAGGTGGGTCGCCCCCTCGGCGACGAATCGCCGCGCGCGGTAGAACACCGTCACCCGGTCGGCCCACAGCGTCCCCTGCCGCCGCTTGACGATCACGCTCCCGGTGATGACGGCGATGCCCTGCCGGAGGTCGATCGTGGCGCCGGCCCCGCGCAGCTTCGCGTCGTAGACGTCCGCGTCGATGGGCCCCCGGATCACCGCCCGATCGGTCGCGCGGAACAGGTCCATCCGGCTGCCCAGCATGCGCCCGTCGCGGTTCTGGATCGTCGCCCGGGCGGATCCGCCGCCGAAGATCACCGCGTGCTGCGCGCGCTCATCGTAGGTGACCCGCGAGCCCGTGGCGATCAGATCGGGTTGGGAGAACAGCGTGACGTTCCCGTCGGCCGCGAGCGCGCCGGTGTCGCGGTCGGCGGCGATGCGGTCCGCCAGCAGCGCGTAGGATCGGCTTTCCACCGAGGCGTGGCCGGCCAGCAGGGCCCGGGCCACCCGCTGCTCGTGCACCACAAACAGGGTCACCGTGTCCGCGACCGCCTTGACCGTCGGATCCGCCACCGACACGTGCCCGGTGAAGACCGCCACGCCCGTGGGCCGGTACAGCCGCAGGGCGTCGCTGGTCGCGCGCAGCGAGCCGTAGGTGACCGCCACGTGCCCCGTGGCGATCAGGGTGCTGCCGCGGGCATCGACCGATACCTGGTCGGCGGCGAACGTCGCCGATCCGGCGGAAAACTTCGCGGCGGCCGACGCGGACGGCCCGCCCGGTCCGGGGAACCCGGCGAGGCCGACGGCGACCAGGGCCGCGGCCAGCCGGAGGCGGCGCGGCATCGCTAGCGCCCGGCGCGAGATGCGGCGTTCCGGCAGGAGGCGCAGTACCCGTAGAACTCGATGCGGTGGCCGACCACGACGAACATCCCGTCGGTCAGCTTTGACTGCTCCTGTTCCAGGGTCTTGGTGACCCGGCCGCGTGGGATGTCCACCACCGCGCCGCATCTGAGACAGGTGCCGTGATAGTGCGGGTGCACGTTCGGGCAGAACACGCTCCGCCCGTCGCCGTAGGTCAGGCGTCGGACCATGCCCAGCCGGCCGAACAGATCGAGGGTCCGGTAGGTGGTGGCCAGGTTCACGGTGGGGCAGACCGTGCGGGCGCGGCGGCAGATCTCCTCGGCGGTGACGTTCTCGCGGCCGGCGTTGAGCATGCTCCCCAGGATCGCCCGCCGCTGCGGGGTGGCGCGGTAGCCCTCGCGCGCCAGCACGGTGAGGCGTTCGTCGAGGGTGGCCGGCTCGGTCCGTTGAGCCGCCACCCCTGCGTCGGCCCGGTACGAGGTCGTCGGCACGGCGGTGCGCCTAGAAGAACTCTTGGCGGAGAGCGTCCGCCTGCGTCGCGGTGAGCGGCGCGAGCTCGCGCTTGGCGACCGGCCCGATCCGCAGCTCCGAGACCTGGTCCTCGTAGGTCGGCTCGCCCTGAACCTGGTACAGGATCCCGATGGGGATCTTCTCCCCCCACTCCTGCGCCTTGCGCCAGGCGGTCTCCCGATCCGCGGGATTGTGCCCGGCCTCCTCCAGCTTGTAGACGCGCTCCCGGTAGTAGTCGTAGGTGTTGATCTTGTTATAGATCACGCACGGCTGCAGCACGTCCACCAACGCGTAGCCCCTGTGCTGGATCGCCGCCATGATCAGCTTGGCCAGGTGCTTCGGATCTCCGGAGAACCCGCGCGCCACGAACGTCGCGCCGCCATTGATCGCCGTCGCCAGCGGGTTGAACGCGATCTCGATGCTCCCCTCCGGCGTGGTGCTGGTGACGAACCCGCGCTCACTCGTCGGCGCGTACTGCCCCTTGGTCAGGCCGTAGACCATGTTGTTCTCGGCGATGTGGACGATGTCGGAGTTCCGCCGCATGATGTTCATGAAGTGGTTCCCGCCGATGCCGTACCCGTCCCCGTCCCCGGTGATGCAGATCACGTGCAGGTCGTGGTTGGCGAGCTTCGTCCCCTGCGCCACCGGCAGCGACCGCCCGTGGATGGTGGTGAACGAGTTCGCGTTCATGTAGTCGGGGAGCTTGCTGCCGCACCCGATCCCCGAGAAGAACATCACCTCGTGCGGGTGGATCTCCAACTGCGCGAGCGCGCTCTTCACGGCGTTCAGGATGCCGTAGTCCCCGCACCCCGGACACCAGGTGACCTTGATTTGGTTGTTAAACGTCTTCTGATCAAGCATGGACCTTGGCCTCCTCCAGCTTCTCGATGATGTATTCCGCGCTGATCGGCCGGCCGTCCCAGCGCAGGATCATCCGATCCGCGCGCCGGCCGGTCATCGCCCGCACCAGGTGCGCGAACTGGCCGCTCTGGTTGCCCTCCACCGCCACCAGTTCGCGGGCCGCCTCGATCAGCGGCGCCGCCTTCGCCTCCGGGAACGGCCAGATGTCGACGAAGTGCAGGAGGTTGGCCCGGGTCCCCCGGGCGTTGAGCATATCGACGGCCTCCCGCATCGCGCCGTACGTGCTCCCCCAGCCCATCAGGGTGACCGCCGCCCCTTCCGGCCCGTAGAGGGTCGGCTCGTGGAGGTCCTCCACGATGTGCTGGAATTTCCGCCACCGCTTCCCGGCCATCTTCAGCCGGTTCGCCTGGTTCTCGTCCTCGAAGTGCCCGTACTCGTCGTGCTCGTCGCTGCAGGCCTGCTGCACCGCCTTCGGATGCCCGGGGATCGCCCGAGGGGAGATGCCGCTCGGGGTGTCGCGGTACCGCAGGTACGGTCCGGTGAGCCCATCCAGCTGTGCCGGCGTCAGCATGTCCCCGCGGTCGATCTGCACGCGCTCGATCGGGAACTCCGACGGCAGCAGCGTGCGCATCATCGTGGTGAGGTAGAACTCGGTCATGACGATCACCGGGCACTGCCACTTCTCCGCCAGGTTGAACGCCCGCACGGTGGTGTGGAAGCACGCTTCCTGGGTGCCCGGGGCCAGCACGATCCGCGGGAACTCCCCCTGGCTGGCGAACAGCGCGAAGAGCAGGTCGCCCTGCTCGGTCTTGGTCGGCATTCCGGTGGAGGGGCCGGGCCGCTGGGCTTCCACGATCACCACGGGCACCTCGGCCATCCCGGCCAGCCCGAGGGCCTCCACCATCAGCGAGAAGCCGCCGCCGCTTGTGGCCGTCATCGCCCGCGCCCCGGCGTTGCCCGCGCCGATCGCGAACAGGATCGCCGCGATCTCGTCCTCGGTCTGCTTGACGACGATGTCGAACTTCCTCTGGTGCCCCGCGATGTACTCAAGAATCGAGCTCGCGGGGGTCATCGGATACCCGGACATGAACCGGCACCCGGCGGCGATCGCCCCCACGCCGATCGCCTGGTTCCCGTTGATCAGCAGCCGGCGGCCCCGCTCCTTGAGCGGGGAGGCCTTCCATTCGAAGGAGGTCGAATACTTGTCGCGCCCGACCTTGTACCCTTCCTCGGCCACCTTGAGGTTGCCCTCGACGACCGCGTCGCCCTTGCGTTTGAAGTTCTGGCGGATGACGTCGGCCACAAACTCAAACGGGTACTCGACGATGCCCGCGAGCGCCCCCAGGCCACAGGTGTTGGCCATGATTTTGTTGCCGCCGATCTCCTGCGCGAGCTTCGTCAGCGGCAGGCCGTAGAGCTGCACCCCCCGCCGCGTCAACACGTCGTGATCGAACTTGAGCGCGTCGTCGAACACGAGCGCGCCGCCCTGAACGATGTGCGCGCCGTAGTCCGTCACCGCCTCCGGGCTGAACGCCAGCAGCAGGTGCACGCCTTCGGTGTGGGCCCACAGGGGATGATCGGCGAGCCGGATCTGGAAGAAGTTGAGCCCGCCCCGGATCCGGGACATGTACTCGGTGTAGGTGTGGAGCCAGAGGCCGCCGTGGCTCAGCGCCTGCGCGAACCCGGCCCCGCCGGACTCCACGCCCTGACCCGCCTCGCCCGCCAGCCTGATCGTCATGTTGTTGATCCGCTTACTCACGCTGTCTCACCCCCGATGAAGGCTGGGCCTCCCGCTCAGGTGCTGCGCGCCTTCGTGAGGCGCCCCCTTGCGATCACCCGACTCACCCACTCCCTCCGAACACACATTCCATGCGGCTGCCGCCCCACCCTCCGGGCAGGCAGCCGCCCCGGCTACTCTCGTCGCGCCGGACCCCGTCCCTCGGGCGCCGGGGAACCCGGCCCCTCCCCTTGGGATTCCTCCCACAGCGTGTCCAGCCGCCGGTACTTCTCCGGGAACTCTCCGGTGTAGCGCAGCCACGCCGGGATCGGGTACCGCACGCCGCCCTGGTGCGTCCCCCGGAGGCCGACCACGAGATCCTCCGCCCCCGCCCACGGAACCGCAAAGGCCATCTCGTGGTCCTCGGTCTGCCCGTAGATGCGATCCCCGTAGCACGGCAGGATCACCTGCGGCTGCCCGGCGCGCATCGTCTCGATCACCGCGTCGGCGCAGTCCAGCCGCGCGGAGAAGCTGCTGTGGATCCGGCCGCCCCCCCGGTACAGCGCCGCCGCCACCAACCGCATCACCTGCGCGGCGTTGCCGTACATCAGCACGACATGCGGCTCGAACGCCGACCGGCCGAGGGGAGCGACGATGATCCGCTCGTACGTCCCGAAATCGAACTTCGGGACCTCCGCCTCGGTGCGCTTCCCGGCCTCCGCCGTCTCCGTGTACATGCCGCAGGCCAGGTTCCCCTCGGCGTAGTACGGGAGCACCTCCTCGAACCCGAACGCGGTTTTGGCCAGCGGGCAGCTGAGATCGTCCCGGCCCACCGCGAGCGCCCACCCGTACCGCCGGGCGATCGAAAACGTCTGACAGATGGCCACCTTGATGCCCATGTCTTGGGCGGGACGCCGGACCTTGTCGGGCAGCGGCTCGCCCGGCTTCGCCATCCGGATGCCGAGGGGAAACGTCTGCGGGCGGACGAATTTCTCGATCTCTTCGTTCAGCGCAGCCGGCGTCATCGCGCCCACGGTATCCATCACCCGGTCACGCCCGCGCCTTCAGCAGCGCGTCCGCGATCGCGTAGAAGACGAGCGCGGAAGGAGCCTCGGGATGCGTCAGGGTCACCGGCTGCCCGGTGTCGCCGCCCTCGCGGATGGCCGGATCGAGGGGGATCTGCCCCAGCAGCGGTGCGCCGATCATCTCCGCCAGCCTGGCGCCCCCGCCCTGGCCGAAGATGTAGGAGGGCTCGGCCCCGGGGGTGGCGAGGTAGTAGGACATGTTCTCGATGATCCCGATGACCGGCATGTTCACCTTCTCCGCCATCCGTCCGGCGCGGAAGGCCACCGTCGCCGCCGCGGCCTGGGGGGTCGTCACGATCAGCATCTCCGCCCTGGGCAGCGTCTGCGCGATCGTCAGCGACACGTCGCCGGTGCCGGGGGGGAGATCGATGAGCAGGTCCTGGACGTCTCCCCAGTAGACCTCACCGAGAAAGGTGGTGACGGCTTTGTGCAGCATCGGCCCGCGCCAGACGACGGCCTCGGTCTCGTCCACCATGAACCCCATGGAGATGGCGCGGACGCCCGCGCGCTCGAGCGGGATGATCATCTGGTCGATGGTCGTCGGCCGACCCTTGATCCCCAGCATCTGGGGAATGCTGAACCCGTAGACGTCGGCGTCGGCGATCCCGACCCGCCGTCCCCGCGCCGCCAGCGCCACGGCGAGGTTGGTGGTCACCGTGGATTTCCCGACGCCGCCCTTCCCGCTGGCGATGACGAGCACCCGCGTGGTGGATGTCGGCGAAAGCAGCGGGGCCTGCCGCTGCGGCCCGGGGCGGAGTTGGCCGATGAGCGCCTGGCGCTGCTCCTGCGTCATCACCCCGAGCTGCACGTCCACCTGGTCCACGCCCGGGAGTTCCTGAACCTTGGTCTTGATGGAGTCGATGATCGTCTCGCGCAGCGGGCAACCGCTGATCGTCAGCAGGGCCTCGACCCGCACCGCCCCATCGCGGATCGCCACCTCTTTCACCATGTTGAGCTCGACGATGCTCCGGTGGAGCTCCGGGTCCATTACCCCCCGCAGCGCCTCGATCACCTGGTCTTTCGTCACGCCAACCCTACGGGCAAACACGATGCCTCCTGGGAGTCCAGCCGGGTGCGTTCGAGGTGGTTAGCCGGACGCGCGGGTGCTGAGAGTAATTATCACTTTCATCATGAGCGTAGCACCCGTCGCGGAACGCTGTCAAGGAAACGGGCGCGAGGGCGATCGGTCGCTACTGCGCGGGCGGCGCGCCCGTCGCCTGGCCGCCCGGACGTCGGCCGCGACGGCGGTGCCGTCGGCGGCGGCGACCCGAGGGCCGGGACGGTTCCCTCTGCGACCCCGCCGGGCCGACGGCGGTGGGGCCGGGCGAAACCGGGGGGCGCACCGCAAGGGCATCCCCGGCGGAGTCCAGAGGCATCGAGCGGTCGCCCTCCTCGACCTCGCCCGTGGACGCGTCTTCCGGGGCCGGCGCCAGGGTGTCGTCGGCGAGCGAGTCCACCTCCCCTTCCTCATCCGGGGCCGCGGGCTCGGGCGCACCAGGGGCCGGACGGGCAGCCCGACGCTGCGGAGCCTTGCGCTCCGCGGCCAGCTTGATCCGGGCGAGGAACCGCTCCACAAACTGCACGAAGAACTGACGGGCCGCATCGTCCGAGATCATCGCGATGGCGGGATCGACCTCGAGGCGGTACACCACCTCGGTCCCGTCCTCCACGACTTTCAGGGTGCACTCTCCGCCGAAGGCGCGCAGCGTCCCCCGCAGCTGCTTGAACTCGATGGAGTGCGGCGGCCGCAGGGTGACCCGCTGGACCGACTCGATCGGCAGGCCGATCAGATAGCCGGTCAGTGTCACCATCTGGCCGCCCCGGCGCTTCTCCACGGACTCCGCCGTCATCCAGAGGGGGGCGGCGTAACGGGGGAGGTGATCGACGCGCCCGATGTGAGCAAAGACCTTGTCGGGAGAGGCGCGCATCACCCGGCGCGCCTCGATGGCCAGGATCGGTGGCGCCGGGGCGGCTATCGGGTCAACTCCTCTCGGATGCGTCGGGTGCCCGCCACCATCGAGGTCAATTTGGCGACCGTCTCCTCGATTGTCCGGGTCTTCAGGCCGCAGTCCGGCGTGACGTAGATCTGCTCGAGCGGGATCACCTTCAGCGACCGGCGGATCCCGTCGGCCACCTCCTCGGGCGTCTCCGCGCGGTGGCTGTGGGCATCGAGCACCCCCAGGCCGATATCTTTGGTGAACCGCGGGGTCCGAAACGTCTCCAGCAGCGCGAAGTCGTCGTTCTTGAGGGCGAGGTCGATCTGATTCACGGCCAAGCGCAGCATCGCCGGATAGATCCGCGGCACGTCCCCGTAACAGACGTGGGTGATCGTGTAGGCGGAGAGCCCCCGGGTCACCATCGCCATCGCCTCAACGGCGAGATCGAAATCTTCGTCCGGCCGCGTGTGGATGGCGGGCTCGTCGATCTGGATGTACCGGGCCCCGGCGCGCTCAAGGTCCGCCGCCTCGTCGTGGATGGCCCGGGCGAGATCCAGCACCAGCTCCCGGCGCGTGGGGTAGTGTTCGTTGAACGACCACTCCGCGATCGTGTACGGACCCGTCAGCATCCCCTTCACCGGCCGGGGGGTCAGCCCTTGGGCGAACTTCCACCAGTCCACGGTGACCGGGCCGCGGCGGCCGACCGGCGCCACCACCGCCGGCTTCGGGTAGTACCGGTTGCCGTACGAGCGCACCAGGCCGGGGATGGCGAACCCGTCCATCTGGTCCGCGAAGAACGCGACCATATCCCCGCGGTACATCTCCCCGTCCACCAGGACGTCCAGCCCGATCTCCTCCTGGCGGCGGATCCACTCCTCGGTCGCCTGGCGCTCCAGCGAGCGCAGCTCTTCGTCCGGCAGCTGTTTGCGTGCGTGCTTCCGCCTCGCCTCCAGGATGTACGCCGGCTTGGGGAAGCTTCCGACCGTCGTGGTGAGCAGTGACGTGGTCATGCCGCCTCCTTCCCGGCCCGGCGGACCCCGGCCACCAGGACCTCCAATTTCCGCCGCGCGATCCGGCGGGGCAGGAACTCCAGCCCCGCGCTCGGCCCGACGTGGAGGTGCGGGGCGGGCACGATCTCCGCGGCCCGACGACACGCCTCCGCGATCGCCTCGGGCGTTTCCATCTTGGTATTCCGGGCGTCGAGGATCCCCAGCCCGAGTTGCTTGGTGAACTTCGCCCGGCGGAGCACCTCCCAGTTGCGGGTGCCGGCGACGAAGTCGACGCCGACGATGTCCACGGGGATCTCGAGGATCGCCGGGTACAGCCCGTCGATGTGGCCGAAGTAGGTGTACAGCGCGCGCGTCGCCGTCACCCCGTCCCACAGCACGTCCATCGCCCGCCGAAACAGCGGGAACCGATCGCGGTGTGTGAGCAGCCCAGGTTCGTCCACCTGAATCACCGGCGCGCCGGCCGCGGCCAGCGCCCTAAGCTCGTGGTTGAGGGCCGCGGCGAGGGCCATCACGAACTGGTCGAGGTTTCCGTAGAATTCGTCCCGGCTGAGGACCGCCAGCGTCAGCGGCCCGGTCACCACCGGCTTCACCGGACGCAGGCTGTGGGCGGCGGCGAACCGATAGTCGGCGACCCCGATCGGGCTGCGCCAGCCGATCTCGCCCACCGCCACCGGCTGCCGGTAGTAGACGTTCGTGTCGAAGTACCGCTGCAGGCTGTGGATCTCGAACCCCTCCAGCCCGTGTGCGAAATAGGTTTGGCCGTCCTCCCACCGAATCTGCCCATCGGTGAGGAGGTCGACCCCGGCCTCCGCCATCTCCGCGAGCACCTCGGACGTCACCTCGTCCTCCACCTGGCGCAGATCGGCCGGGGTGATCTCGCCGAGCTGCCGCTTTGCCACGCTCGTCCGCCACCGGCCCGGGGCGGGGGGATCGGGAATCTTCGGGTAGCTGCCCACAACCGTCGTCTTCAACTGCTGCACCTCCGGCCCGCATGCGCGGGGGAATTCGGTGGACTTTCCGCCGGCGACGGACCACCACGCCCGCCGCCCGCGCTCACGCCAGCACCTCACGGGCGATCAGCATCCGCTGCACTTCCGAGGTCCCCTCACCGATCTCGCAGAGCTTCACGTCCCGGTAGATCCGCTCGACCGGATAGTCCTTGATGAACCCGTACCCGCCGTGGATCTGCACCGCCCGGGTCGCCGCCCGCGCGGCGGCCTCCGACGCGTACAGCTTCGCCATCGAACTCTGCTCACGATACGGCAGCCCCCGATCGGCACGTGACGCCGCCTCCATCACCAGGAGTTCGGCGGCGTCCAGTTCGGTCGCCATGTCGGCGACCATCCACTGGATGGCCTGAAACTCCGCGATCGGCCGACCGAACGCCCGCCGCTCTCCCGCGTACGCCACCGCCGCGTCGAGCGCCGCCCGCCCCAACCCCAGCGACATCGCGCCGATCCCGATCCGGCCGCCCTCCAGCACGCGCAGCGCGTCGCGGTACCCTTCGCCCGGCTCCCCGAGCATCTGCGCCGCCGGGACGGCGCAGTCTTCCAGGACGACCTCCGCGGTGTCGCTCGACCGGACGCCGAGCTTGTCCTCGTGCTTCCCGACCCGCAACCCGGGGGTGCCGCGCTCCACGACGAAGGCGGAGATCCCACGCGGTCCCGCCTCGGGGTGCGTCCGGGCCATGATGACGTAGGCGCCGGCGATGCTGCCCTGCGTCACGAACACCTTTGTCCCGTTCAGCACCCACCGGTCGCCCCGGCGCTCCGCCCGCGTGACCAGCGCGGCGGCGTCGCTGCCCGAGCCCGGCTCGGTCAGCCCCCACGCCCCGAGCGCCTCACCGCTGGCCAGTCGCGGCAGGTAGGCCCGCTTCTGCGCCTCGGTTCCCGCGCGCACGAGGTGCCCCGCGCACAGCGAGTTGTGAGAGGCCACGGTGAGCGCGATCCCGCCATCCCCCCAGGCCAGGGCCTCGATCGCCAGCGCCGTGCTCACCGCATCGAGGCCGGTGCCGCCGTAGGCCTGAGGGATCACCATCCCGAACAGCCCCAGCCTCGCCAAACTCGGAATCAGCGAGACCGGAAACGCCCCCTCGGCGTCCCACCGCCGGGCATGCGGACGCAGCTCGCGGGCGGCAAACTCCCGGAGGGTATCGTGGATCAGCCGCTGCTCGTCGGTGTAGTCGAATCGCACGCCATGCTCCCGCCGCGCCCGACGACCAAATGAAAAGCCCCTCATGCCGTTCCATGAGAGACCCAGGGTTCCTTCCGACCTACCCCTTCCCGACCGGGACGTCGGGCCTCCGGCTCGGGCCGTTCAGAAGGGCGCGGCTTCGACCGCCTTGATCTCCGGGACCTGTTCCTTCAGCATGCGCTCCACACCGGCCTGGAGCGTCATCATCGAGTACATGCACCCCACACACGACCCCGCCAGCCGGATCTGCACGATCCCGTCGACGATGTCCACCAACTCGAGATCGCCGCCGTCCTGCTGCACGGCCGGGCGGATCTGGTCGAGGACCTTCTCCACTCGAGCGTGGAGGTCGTCGACGTCCGCGGTCGCCTGCCCGGTGGGCCGGTCCATCGCCTACTCCCCCGCCTCGGCTTCCTCGCCGCAGGGGTCGGCGTGCCCCGCCTCATCAGCGGTCTTGAACGAGTGCCCGCACCCGCAGGTGGCCACGGCGTTCGGGTTGCGGATCGCAAACCCGGTCGCGGTCACCGAATTGACGTAATCGACCTCCGACCCGCGCAGCAACCTCGCGCTGGTCCGGTCCACCAGGAGGCGCACCCCACCCCGCTCGATGACCTCGTCGTCGGCTTCGGGCGAGTCGAACGTCATCCCGTAGGAAAATCCGTCGCACCCGCCCGGCTGAATGAAGACCCGGAAGCAGAGGTTCGGATCGTCCTGCTCCGCCAGCATCTCCTTCAGCTTGGCGACCGCGCTCTCCGTGAGCAACACCGTTGGACGCCCGACTTCAACCGACATCGTGTGTCACCCCGTCTGATTGAACTGCCCTACATTGCTCCTCAATTGTATCTATGCACCGTCCGGTTTGTCAAACCGCGTTTGTCAAGCCGACGAGGCCTGTGCTACAATCCAGTCGATTTTCCGACGGGAACCCGCTCCCGAGGAGGCCCGACGCGTGCGACAGACACTCACCGCGGCCAAGGCGTTCACCACGACCCTCACGGTGCCGACGCGCGACCCGGTGGAGATCGTCAACCTCACCGACCAGATTCAATCGCTCGCGGAGATGCGCGAGATCGTCCGCGGATTCGTGCTGGTGCACAGCCTGCACACCACCACGGGACTGTGCCTGAATGAGTTTCAGGAAGCCCTGCTCCACGACATCAAAGCGTTTCTCGCGCGCCTGGCCCCGCGGGACGGGGGGTACCGCCACAACGACCCCGCCTTCTCCGACGACACTCGCAACAACGCCGCCAGCCACCTCGGCGCCATCACCCTCGGGCAGACGCTGCAGATCCCGATCGAGCAGGGAACCCTGGTCCTCGGCACCTGGCAGCGGATCCTGTTCTGCGAGCTCGACGGTCCGCAGACCCGCCGCGTGTACGTCCAGGTGATGGGGGTCTAACGCTCGGCTACTCGGTCGGCAGCTGCGCGTTCACCCAGGCCAGGATTCCGCCCGCCAGGTTCACCGCCTTGCCGTATCCCTGCTCGCGCAGCAGCGTCACGATCTTTCCGCTCCGCCCGCCGGACCGGCAGTAGATCACGGCCGGCGTCCCCTTGTCGATCTCCCGCAGGCGGGCGACCACCTCGCCCATCGGGATCAGCCGGCAGCTCGGGATGTGGGATTCCTCGTGCTCCCACGGCTCGCGCACGTCGACGAGCTGCACTCCGCCCCGGTCCAGTAGCGCCTTCGCCTCCTGCGGGGTGACCTCAGGGATGTCGACCTTCACCGCCTGAGTCCGATCGTGGGCGGGCATCCCGCAGAACTGCTCGTAGTCGATCAGCGCGCGAATCGTCGGCCGGTCACCGCACACCGGACATTCCGGGTTCCGGTTCCACCGCACGACCCGCGTCTCTCCCTCCAGGGCATCGAAGATCAGCAGCCGGTTGGCGAGCGTCTCCCCGGCTCCCAGCAATAGCTTCATCGCCTCCAGCGCCTGCCGGCTCCCCATGAACCCGCACAGCGCGCCGAGGATCCCACCCTCGGCACAGCTCGGCACGGCGCCGGGAGGCGGCGGGGTCGGGAACAGACAGCGGTAGCATCCCCGGCCGGGCACGAACGTCGTCGCCTGCCCCTCCCACTTCAGGATGCTCGCGTCGACGAGCGGCTTGCCGAGCAGCACGCAGGCGTCGTTGATGAGGTAGCGGGTCGGAAAGTTGTCGCTGCCGTTGATCACCACATCGTAGGGGCGGATGGTGTCCATGGCATTGGCGCTCGTCAGCACGGTCTGGTAGGTCACGACGGTCACGTCGGGGTTGAGGCCGGTGAGCGTCCGGCGTGCCGATTCGGTTTTGGGCTGTCCGATCGCCGGGGTCGTGTGGAGGATCTGCCGGTGCAGGTTCGTGAGATCCACCTGGTCTCCGTCCACGATCCCCAGGGTGCCGACCCCGGCGGCGGCCAGGTACAGTGCGGTCGGCGACCCCAGCCCGCCGGCGCCGATAATCAGCACCTTGCCGTGGAGCAAACGCGCCTGCCCCGCGATCCCCATCTCCTCCAGGATGATCTGGCGGGAGTACCGCTCCATCTGGCCGGCGGTGAGCAGCGGGGCCTGCGGCTGCGCGCCGGACACCCTCGTCGTGGCCATCTCATACCCTCCGTCCAACCGTCCTGCGGGCTACACCCCACGATAGGGACTGCCCCTTGGGCTGTCAAGAACGGAGAACGCGCGGCGGAGCCCTGCGCTTCCCCCGGCGGCGCGCCCCGCGTGAAGCCTCGGTGCTATAATGTCCCCTGGCCCCCGCCGCGCCGCGGGCCCGCCCCGAGCACGACCGGCGCAGGGCGCGGCGGGGCATAGTAGGGATGGGCAGAAGTTCAAGTGGAGGGTCGCGATGGCTTCGGAGTTGTACGACGTCACCATTCTCGGCGGCGGTCCGGTCGGATTGTACGCCGCGTATTACGCCGGCTTCCGGACGCTGCGCACGAAGATCGTCGAGAGCCTCAACGCGCTCGGCGGACAGATCACCGCGCTCTATCCCGAGAAGTTGATCTTCGATGTCGCCGGATTTACGCGCGTCATCGGCCGTCAGCTGGTGGACAACCTGGTCGAGCAGGCGATGCAGTACCAGCCCACCGTCTGCTTGGGGGAAACCGTGGAATCGCTGACCACCCTCCCCGATGCCACCCTCGAGCTGAAGACGGGCGCCGCCACCCACCGCAGCCGGACGCTCTTGATCACCGCCGGCATCGGCGCGTTTCATCCGAAGATCTTCAAAAATCCGCAGATCGACGGGTTCGACGGCCGGGGGCTCTACTACTTCGTGCGCAGCTTCCAGGACTTCAAGGACAAGCGCGTCCTCATCGTCGGCGGCGGAGATTCGGCGGTGGACTGGGCGCTCGGGCTGCTCGGGGTCGCGCGGTCGATCACCCTGATCCACCGACGGGACGAGTTCCGCGCCCACGAGGACTCGGTGCAGAAAATGCTCAAGTCGTCCGCGCAGATCAAGACGTTCTACGAGTTGCGGCGCCTGGAGGGCGGCGCGCAGGTGGAGCGGGCGGTGATCTACCAGAACAAAACGAACGCCGAGGAGACGCTGGAGGTCGACGCCGTCATCGCCTCGCTGGGGTTCCTCAGCACGCTCGGCCCGATCCAGGACTGGGGGCTCGAGCTGGAGCACGACAGCATCCGCGTGAACACCCGGATGGAAACGAATCTCCCCGGGGTCTACGCCGCCGGGGACATCGTCACGTATCCGGGGAAGGTCAAGCTGATCGCGACCGGCTTCGGCGAAGCGGCAACGGCGATCAACAACGCCGCCGGCTACATCAACCCCAAGGCGAGCCTCTTCCCCGGGCACAGCAGCTCGCAGGCGGTGCACGACAAGCAGAAGGCCTCGGTCGGGACGTAAGCCCTCAGCGCGCGCCGGCCCCCGCCGCCTGCTCGTCGGCGTGGTAGCTGCTGCGCACCAGCGGCCCGGACTCGACGTGGCGGAAGCCCATCGTCAGCCCCTCGCGCTTCAGCGCGGCGAACTCGTCGGGATGGTAGTAGCGGACGATCGGCGCGTAATCCCGCCCCGGGCTCAGGTACTGGCCGACCGTCAGGATGTCGCACCCCGCCTCCCGCAGGTCGCGCATCGTGTCCAGCACCTCCGCCCACCCCTCGCCGAGCCCCACCATCATCCCGCTCTTGGTGAGCCCGCGTCCGCCCCACGCCTTCGCCCTGGCGAGGAGATCGAGCGAGCGCCGGTAGTCCCCGCCGGCGCGGACCGCCCGGAACAGCCTGGGCACCGTCTCGATGTTGTGGTTGAGGATGTCCGGCCCGGCGTCGAGCACGGTGCGCAGCGCCGCGGGGTCGCCCTTGAAATCGGGGATCAGGACTTCCACCGAGCAGGCGGGCCGGCGCTCCCGCAGCAGCCGGATCGTCCGGGCGAAGAGCGCGGCGCCGCCGTCGCGGAGATCGTCGCGGTCCACCGAGGTGATGACGACGTGGCGAAGCCCCATCGCGGTCACCGCCTCGGCCACCCGCTCCGGCTCCTGGGCGTCCACTTCCGTCGGCAGCCCGTGGGCGATCGCGCAGTAGGCGCAGTGCCGGGTGCAGACATTGCCGAGGATCAGAAACGTCGCCGTCCCCCGCTCCCAGCAGTCCCCGATGTTGGGGCAGCGCGCTTCCTCGCACACGGTGTGCAGCGCCTGGGTGCGCATGATCCCCACCAGCTCCCGGAAATGGGGGCCGGTGGACAGCTTCACCTTGAGCCACTCAGGCCGTCGCCGTTCGTTCATCGTCCCTCCGCGCCGCCGGTCCCCGCCGGGGAACGACGGCCCACCTAGAATTCGGGGGAGTCCCCCACCGGCGTGAACCCCTCCACCTGCTGCTTGATATGACCGAGGAACTGCATCCCCACGGCGCCGTCGAAGATTCGATGGTCGAACGCCAGCCCCAGGTACATCATCTCGCGGACGGCGATCCCCTCCCCCACCACCACCGGGCGCCGCACGATCGCGTCGGTGGCCAGGATCGCCGCCTGCGGATGGTTGATGATCGGCATCGACATCACCGACCCGAACACCCCGGCGTTGGTCAGCGTGAACGTGCCGCCGGAAACCTCCTCCAGCGTCAGCGTCCCCTCGCGCGCCCGGGTGGAAAGCCGGGCGAGCTCCTTGGCCACGGCCACGACGGGTTTCCGATCCGCGTCCTTGATGACCGGGACGATCAGCCCGTCGGGCACCGCGACGCCCACCCCGAGGTTGATCGCCTGCTTGTACAGGACCCCGTCCGCGGTGAAGGTCGAATTCACCATCGGAAACGCTCGAAGCGCCCGGGCGGCCGCGCAGACGATGAAGGCCGTGATCGAAATGTTCACGCCCTCCCGGGCGCTCCAGGCCGCCTTGTGCGCCTCGCGATGGCGGACGATCCCGGTGACGTCCGCCTCGATGATCCCGTACGCATGCGGGATCTCGCGCTTGCTGCGGGTCATCCGCTCGGCGATCGCCCGGCGGAGCGGGGAGAGCCGGTGGAGTTGGTCGCCCCCGGCGGAGGCGGGCGCGGCCGCCTCCGCCGGGCGCGGGGCGGAAGCGCGGGCGTCGAGGTAGCGGAGGACGTCGTCTTTCGTGATCCGCCCCCCCTCCCCGGTCCCGGAGAGGCCTGCCAGTTCCTGGGCGCTGAGACGGTGCTCCTCCGCCAGCCGGCGGACCAGCGGCGTGAGCTTCACCCCTTCGGGGCGGGGACGCGCCGGGGCGCGACGCTCGCCGTCGTCCGCGGAGCGAGCCGCGGCGGGTGGGACGGACGCGGTCGCCGGAACCGCAGCTCCCTGGACGGCGGCCCCGCCCTGCTCGTCGATCACCGCGATCGCCGTGCCGACGACCACCGTTTCCCCTTCCGCGACCAGAATCGCCCGCAGCAGTCCGGCGGAGGGTGACGGCATCTCCACGTTGACCTTGTCGGTGATCACCTCCACCAACGGCTCGTACTTGGCCACCGCCTCCCCGGGCTGCTTGAGCCACCGGCCGATCGTCCCTTCGTGCACACTCTCGCCGAGCTGGGGCATTTTGATCTCGGTGGGCATCTGCGAAATCCTCCGGACCGCGGACGGGCTAGTAGACCACCAACGCGCGGGCGGCGTCGGCGATCTTATCGGCGGTGAGCATAAACCACGCTTCGAAGGGCGCGGAGAATGGGACGGCCGGAACATCCGGACCGGCCAACCGCGTGGGGGGGGCGTCCAGGAATCGGAACCCCTCCTCGGCGATCGTCGCCGCGATCTCCGCCCCAAAGCCTCCGAACCGGTTGTCCTCGTGGACGATCAACGCGCGGCTCGTCCGCTCGACGCTCGCCAGGATGGTCTTCGTGTCGAGGGGGCGCAGGGTCCGCACGTCGACGACTTCCGCTTCGATCCCCTCGCGCGCCAGCGCCTCCGCGGCTCCCAGCGACTCCTGCAGCATCAGCCCGTAGGCAAAGATGCTGAGATCCCGCCCCGGGCGCCGGGTCACCGCCGGGCCGATCGGAACGGTGACGTCGGCGTCGGGGACGTCGCCCCGCAGCGACCGGTACATCTTCTTGTGCTCAAGGTACAGCACCGGGTCGGGGTCGCGGATCGCGGACTTCAGCAGCCCTTTGGCGTCCGCGGGGGTGCCGGGGACCACGACCTTCAGCCCGGGGATGTGTGCGTAGAAGGCTTCGATCGACTGCGAGTGGTAGAGGGCACCGTGCACCCCTCCGCCGAACGGCGCGCGGATCACGATCGGACAACCGAAGTCGTTTTTCGACCGGAACCGCATCCGCGCCGCCTCGCTCAAGATCTGGTCGAATGCCGGATGGATAAAATCCGCGAACTGGATCTCCGCGACAGGCCTCAGGCCGTTCACCGACATCCCGATCGCCACCCCGACGATGCACGACTCGGCCAGCGGCGTGTCGATGACCCGGGCCTCCCCAAACGCCTCGGACAGCCCCTCCGTGACCCCAAAGACCCCGCCCTTCAGTCCGACGTCTTCCCCCAGAACCACGACGGACGCGTCCCGGGACATCTCCTCGTGGAGGGCGTCGTGGATGGCGTCGATGAAGCGCTTATCGGCCACGGCTACCGGGGGACGTCGGGAGATTCGGCGTAGATGTAGCGGGTGACGGTCGCCGGGTCGGGCAGCGGGGCCGCCTCGGCGAGTTCGCTGCCCCGGTCCACCTCGTGCTGGATCCGGGTGCGGATCTCCTGTTCGCGGGCGGGGGTGAGGACCCCCCGCTTCCTGAGCTCGGCGGCAAAGACGTGGACGGCGTCCCGCTCCCGATCACGTGCCAGCTCCTCCGAGCTGCGATACTTCTCCTGGCGGTCATCGCTGCTGTGCGCCGTCAGACGGGGCACCTTGACCTCGAGGAGGGTGGGCCCCTCCCCGCCCCGGGCGCGCGCCACCGCTTCCTTGGCGGCGGCGTACACCGAGAGCACGTGGCTGCCGTCGACGGTCACCCCCGGCATCCCGTACCCGGCCGCCCGGGCGGACACGTTCGCCACCGCCATCTGCTTGCTTTGGGGGACCGAGATCGCGTACCCATTGTTCTCCACGACGAAGATCACCGGGAGGCGGTGAACCGCCGCGAAGTTCAGCGCTTCGTGAAAATCCCCTTCGCTCGTCGCTCCCTCGCCCAGCACGACGAGGCAGACCTCCCCCGTCCCCCGCAGCTTCGCCGCGTAGGCGATCCCCGCGGCGTGAAGCAGCTGGGTGGCGACCGGGCTGCTCGTGGACAAAATCTTGTGCCGGGAGTGCCCGTAGTGGCCGGGCATCTGACGTCCACCGCTGCTGGGATCGCTGTCCCGACCGAGCTGGATCAGAAAGATCTCCTCCGGCGGCATCCCCTTCAGCAGCACCGCCGCCACCGAACGGTAGTACGGGACGAGCCAGTCACGCTCTCGGTCCAGCGCGTAAACCGTACCGACCTGGGCGCCCTCGTGCCCCTGACCCGAGATCATGAACGCCGCCTTGCCCGACCGCTGGAGCGCCCACATGCGCTCGTCGACCGCGCGGGCGAGGCAGACATAGTAGTACATCTCCAGGGTCTGGGCGGCGCTCGGTTCGCCCGTGTTCGGGGAGACTCGGGTCTTGATCGTTCTGGTCTCCTTTGCGCTCATGGAGCCTCCCGTGTCCAGAAGATGCCGCGCGACGCTCCCGCGAAGGGTTCCCCACCCGGCGAAGGCGCTCCTCCCCCCCTCGCTCCCATCATACCCCACCCGGGAACCCCCTCACGATCAGGCGTGCACCGCGCGACCGAGCGCGGCGAGCGCCGCCTCCTTCACCGCCTCGGAGAGGGTGGGGTGCGCGTGCACCGCCTGGCCGATCTCGAGCACCGTCGCCTCGAGCGTCTTTCCCAGCACCCCTTCGGGGAGCAGCTCGGTCACCTCCGGACCGACGAGGTGCACCCCGAGGATTTCGCCGAGCGCGCGGTCCGAGACGATCTTGACGAACCCCTCGCGGTGGCCGAGGATCGCGGCCCTGGCGTTGCCCGCAAAGGGGAAGCGGCCGACCGCGACGTCGTGCCCCCGCTCGCGCGCCTCCCGCTCCGTGAGGCCGCAGCTCGCCACCTGGGGGATCGAATAGGTGGCGCGGGGCATCAAGGTCGGGTCGAGCGCGGGGGGAACGTTCCCCGCGATCGCCTCGACGGCCAGGGTGGCCTCGGCCGACGCCACGTGCGCCAACAGCAATCCCCCCGTGACGTCGCCGGCGGCGGAGATCGACGGGACCGCGGTCCGCATCCGCTCGTCGACGCGGATCCCGCCCCGGGCGGGCTCGAGCCCCGCCGCCTCCAATCCCAGCTCCTCGACCACGGGGGCGCGCCCCACGGCCACCAGCGCGTACTCGGCCTCCACCACTTCCTCGACCGCCCCCGCCCGAAGGGCGACCCGCACGCCGTCGGCGTGCGCCGTCACCCCGGCCACGGCGGTCCCCGGCCGGACCGTGACGCCGCGCTGGGCGAGGGCCTTCGACACCACCGCGGACACCTCGTCATCCTCGAGCGGGAGGATGGTGGGCATCATCTCCACCAGCGTCACCGCGGAGCCAAAGGCGGCGAAGAGACTCGCAAACTCGGTGCCCACCGCCCCGGCCCCCAGGATCGCGATCGACCGCGGCACCTCAGGGAGTCGCAGCGCACCGGCGTTGTCGAGCACGCGCCGGTTATCGATCGCCACGCCGGGCAGGCTGCGGGGGCGCGATCCGGTGGCGAGCAAGATGTGCCGGCCGTCGAGGTGCGCCTCGGACCCGTCGGTCGCGGCGACCCGGACGCGGGTGGGGTGCACGACGCGGCCGTCGCCGGGGAACACCGCGATACCGTGCTTGCGCATCAGGAACTCGACTCCACGGAAGTTGGTCCCGACGACCCGCTCCATCCGGCGGCGCAACTTCGCGTAGTCCAAGGAGACCCCGGTCGCCGCGATGCCGAGCTCGTCCGCCCGGCGCATCGTCTCCAGCAGTTCCGCGGTGTGCAGGAGCACTTTTGTCGGGATGCACCCCACGTGGAGGCAGGTTCCGCCGAGCTTCTCCCGTTCAACGAGCGCGGTCCGCAGGCCCAGCTGGGCGGCGCGGATCGCGCCCACGTACCCCGCGGGGCCTCCGCCGATGATGATCAGATCGTAAGATCCCGCGGGTGCGGTGCTCATGTCTGATCCAGGGGGAGCCGTGCGATGGGTTGGCGACCGGCGAAGCCCTCATCGGCCCCGTGCCAGAACGCGATGGCGGGCTCTCCCACCCGCCAGCAGAGGAACACGGTGGCCCCACCGCGGGCGCGAAAGGGAAAATCCACCAGCCCGGCGTCGAGATCGCGCAGCACGCACCCCGTCGATTCGATTTCGCCCGCCAGCGCCACCAGCCGCTCCGTGATCGAGTCCAGGACGCGCTGCTCGTCGGCGAGCGCGCTCAAGACCAGCTCGCCCTCCCCCAGGCGCTTCCAGAGGAGATCGAGCCGGGCCTTCTTGACCACCGCCTCGTCCCGCAAGCGCCGGAGGGCGGTCAGCATCTCGGTGAGCCCGGGGAGAAGATCCGTCGCCTCGCCGAGCGTGAAGTGCCGGATCGGCATCGTGACATCACCGCCCTCGCCGCGCGACGCGCGGCCGGCGATCGGGCCACCGCCGCCGCAGCAGACGTCCCGGATCGACGAACAGCACGCCGTTCAGGTGGTCGATCTCGTGCTGGAACACCCGGGCCAGGATGTCCTCGCCTTTCACCACGATCGGCCGGCCGTGAATGTTCCGGCCCTCCACCTCGACCCGCTGCGCGCGCCGGACGTCTCCGTACACCCCAGGGATGCTGAGGCAGCCCTCCGTCCCGACCTGGCTGCCCCGGCGTCGACGGATCCGAGGGTTGATGACGGCCAGCGGCTCCTCGCCGATGTCGATCACCACAACGCGGAGCGGTGTGCCGATCTGGGGAGCGGCCAAACCGATTCCGTTGGATCGGCGCATGCTGGCGAACATGTCGGCAACCAACTGCCGGATCGCCCGGTCGACGAGGCGAATTCTCCGGCTGCGCCGCCGCAGGATGCCGGCGTCCGCATCACGCAGGGTGACGATCCGGCGGGAGCGCGCCCGAACCCCCCGGAGTCTCCGGACCCGCCCGCCACGGGGACGCGGGCTCACCGACGCCGAAGCGACACCCGGACCCGGTCCGACTCGGCGGCACCGCCGAACCGTTCGCGCCGGCCTCCGGAAGGGACACCTCGGCCCGCGCTCCTCATACCCCTCCGAGACCCTTCGCCGCGAACGGGCGCATCGCCGAGGGTATTCTTGGTGGTGGGGTGGGGAAAATCCTTGCCCGCCCGCCTCAGCGCGCGGCGATGCCCGAAACCAGAAGCGTGACCCCACCCACGGCGAGAAGGGACCCGGGCAAATGTCCGGATCCCTTCCCCTTCATCGGACGATCGGAGGGCACTTATCCGAAGCGCACCTTCACCGTATGATACCCCTGCCCGCCGTCCGGCAGGGTCGGCTCCGGCTTGGCCGGCTGGAGCGCGCCCTTCCCGTCGGTGGCGCGCACGCTGATCGCGTACTCGCCGGCCTTCGGGGGCGTCCAGGTCGCCGACCAGAACTGCCAGGTGTTCACCCCCAGCGGCTCCTTCACGGCGGCGGGCAGCCAGGTCTTGCCGCCGTCGGGGCTGAACTCGACCTTGGAGATCCCGCGGTTGCCCGCGAACGCCCAGCCGCCAAGGGCGAGCGCGGCGCCGTCTTTCGTCTCGACCCGGAACGCGCTGTTGGTCTTGACGATCGCCTCCTGGTCCCACCCCTGCTGTTCCCAGTAGCCCCGGACGTCCTTGTACTCGAGCGCCGACGCCTCGATCGTGGTGAGCCATTTGGGTTGCTTCATCCCGTAGCGGTTGAGCAGCAGCACACGGACCGGGGCGCCGTGCTTTTGCGGAATCGGAGCGCCGTTCATCTCGTAGGCCAGCATGGACAGCGGGTCCATCGCCACGGCCAGCGGGATCGACTCCTTGTACCCGTCGGCGGCGGTCCAAATGATCGTCTTCACCTCCGGCTTGACCCCCGCCTGATCCAGAAGGTCCTTCACGCGCACGCCGTTCCACCGGGCGGTCCCGATCAGGTCGCCGCCCACCTCGTTGCTGATGCACTCAAAGGTCTGGTAGCGCTCGACCGGGGGGGCGGCCTTCTTGAGCTCATCCAGGGTGAGCGTGAGCGGCTTCGCCACGAGCCCCTTCACTTCCAGCTTCCACCGCGCCACGTCCACCGTGGGATCGAAGAAATTCTTGGAGACCTGGTAGAACTGCCCGTCCGGCGTGATCTCCGGCGGCATCCCCTTGACCAGCTGGAACGCCTGGGCGGCGGCCGCGGCGACCCGTGAGGTCGCTGTCCCGATCCACGTCGCGCAGCGACTCCCCGCGGCGGCGGCGACCAGCACGATCGCCGAGCGGCGCAGAGCATCGCGGCGGGTGACGCGGTCCCGCGAATCCCGCGCGCCGGAGGCGGGCCGCGCCGCGCTCGGCTGGCTGCTCGAGGCGGTCAGGCCGGCGGTCGCCGCCCGGACGGGACGCCGCCCGCCGGGCGCCGGACCGAGCCCGGCGAGGACGATCCCGTACGCGACGCTCGCCAGCGCCATCGGCACGGCGGGAGCCAGGACCATCGTCGTCAGCGGAACGCCGAGGATCCCGCCCTCGATCAAGGGGAGAAAGACGTAGGTGAGGAACGCCCAAGCCAGCACCGCGATCTCCAGGGCGAGGACGAGCCGGGGGCGCCGCGTCCGCCGGCCGAGCCGGGCGTAGAGCATCCCGCCGATCCCGAACCCGATCACGCCGGTGATGACGGCCATGACCAGCCCCAACGGTTTCGCGAGGTGCTGGAGTTTGGCGAGAAAGAGCGCGAAGATCTGGTACGGGATCAGACGGATCATCCGTTCGGCGAGCGCCTCCGGAAGCGTCGGCGTCCCGGTGGCGGACCGGTAGGCGAAGAACACCAGCATCGCGGCCACCCCGCCCGCCGCGCCCGCCCAAAACCCCCGCATAAGAGGAGTCTGTTTCACAACCGCTCACCTCGTAATGAAGCTCCTGGTATCAATCCTAAGCGGCGCGTGTAAAGACCAGATAAAGTCCCGATGAAGGCGGAAAGGTGGGCAACAGTAACCGAACCCCGCGGTCGTGGAGGAGAACCGGTGCCGTCAGGTGCGTGACCCGCGGCCTTCCCATTCTTCCCCCGTGGCGGCGATCTCGCGCTGCCGCTCGGTCGCGATGTCCACAAGCCACTGCGGGTCCTCGTAGACATAGTCCTTGCGCAGCGGGTGCCCCTTCCAATCCGGGCTCATCATGATCCGGCGGAGGTTGGGGTGGGCCTCGAACACGATGCCGAAGAGATCGTACGCCTCGCGCTCGTGCCAGTCGGCGCCCCGCCACAGCCCCGTGACGGACGGGATCCGCGGATCGCTCCTCGGGATCGCGACCTTGAGCACCGCGGCATGGTTGCGCACCAGCGACGCCACGTGGTAGACGACATCGAAATGATCCGACCAATCGATCGCGGAGACGAAGGAGAGGTACGCCATGTCGAACTCCGGGTTGTCCCGGAGCCAGCGGCAGAGATCCAGGATCTCGTCCCCCGGCACCAGGAACGTCGGCTGGTGGTGATGATAGACCTTGGACTCCTCGCGCTTCAGCGGGCGGGGCGCGGGCTTTCCCGCCGCCTTCGCCGCCTCCGCCGCGGCCCGCCACTCTTGCTCCTTGCCCTGCCACTCCTCGTCGGCTTTCGCCTCCTCGACCTGCTGCTCGGCCAGGAGATCGCGGACGTGCGGAAAGCGCGCCAGCAACTGGGCGACGCGAGCGGGGGTCATCGCACCATCCCCCCCACGATGCCGCGCGCCACCGGCTCTTTCGGCGCCGCGGCGTGGAGGTCGTCGAGGTCGTAGAGCAGCCGGTCGCGGCTGTACGTCGACGCCTCGTAGTGCGGCACGAACACGATCGCCTCGGTCGGGCACACCTCGACGCAGTACCCGCAGTAACAGCATTTGTCCATCTCGATGTCGAACCGGGTGAGCACCCGCTCCTTGCCCTTCCCCTCCGCCTCGATATGGATGCAGCGGTCGGGACAGATCCGCTCGCACTGGAAGCAGATGATGCAGAGATCCTTCCCCGTCGCCGGGTCGATGGGCAGCGCCAGCAGCCCGTGAAACCGGTTGGACACATCGACGTGCTCAAGCGGATACTGCACCGTCACCTTGCGGCGGACCATGACGCGAAATGTCAGCGCCAACCCCGTCGCCAGCGCGGTCACCGCCCGGGTCACGCGAGTCACGAGTGGCATCCCGACCCTCCTACCGGTCGACGTCCGAGAGCACGATATCGATGCTGCCGAGGATCGCGATCACATCGGCGATCTTCCAGCCCCGCATCATTTCGGTCAGCGCGTACAGGTTGCTGAACGACGGGGCGCGGACTTTGACCCGGTACGGGGTCTCGCCGCCGTCGCTGACGATGTGCACGCCGAGGTCGCCCCGCGGCGACTCGGTCTGGACGAACGCTTCCCCCCGGGGCGCCTTCATCGTCATCGGCACGCGGGTCCGGATCTCACCGCCGGGGAGCGCGCGCAGCACCTGCCGGATGATCCGTACCGACTGGCGCATCTCCGCAAGGCGCACCAGGTAACGGGCGAAGCAGTCGCCGTCCTCCAGGACCGGGACGTCGAACTCCATCGCGTCGTAGACCTCATAGGGGGCCGCCTTGCGCACGTCGTACGCGATCCCGCTCGCGCGGGCGACGGGGCCCGACGCGCCCATGGCGATCGCATCGGCGCGGCCGATCCGGCCGATCCCTTTGACGCGCGCGAGGAAGATGGGGTTCTCGGTGAGCAGCGCTTCATATTCGTCGACCCGGGGGAGGAAGGCGTCGAGGAACGCCCCGCACTGCTCGCTCCACCCCTCCGGCAGGTCGGCGTACACCCCCCCGATGCGGAAGTAGACGTGGTGCAGGCGGCCGCCGGTGACCCGTTCGAACAGGTCCAGGATCGCCTCGCGCTCCCGGAAGCACCAGAGGAACACCGTGGTCGCCCCGAGGTCGATCGCCCAGGTCCCCAGCCAGACGAGGTGACTCGCGATCCGGTTCAGCTCGCAGAACAGCACCCGGATGTACCGCGCGCGGTCGGGCGGGCGGATGCCGGCCAGACGCTCCACGGCGAGGCAGTACGCCTCCTCGTTGTTCAGGGCGATGAGGTAATCCAATCCCCGGTCGACGAGGGCGACGTTCTGCACGTACGTCCGGTGCTCCATCATCTTTTCGACCGAGGAGTGCAGGTACCCGATGTCGGGCTGCACGTCGACGATGTTCTCGCCGTCGAGGGTCACGATGAGGCGCAGCACCCCGTGCGTGCTGGGGTGCTGGGGCCCCATGTTCAGCATCAACTCTTCGGTCCGCAGCGCCATCCCCGTTCTCCTAGGACCCCCGCAGTGCCGCGGCGGCCTGCTGGCGCAGGAACGGCTCGCGCTTGATCTTTTCCTGGAGCTTGAGGATCCCTTCGATCAGCGCCTCGGGGCGCGGGGGGCACCCGGGCACGTAGACATCGACGGGGATCACCTGGTCGATTCCCTTCAGGATCGAGTAGTTGTCGTAGAAGAACGGTCCGCCGCACGTCGCGCACGAGCCCATGGAGATCACGTACCGGGGCTCGGGCATCTGCTCCCAGAGCCGGCGGACGATCGGGGCGATCTTGAGCGTCGCCCGGCCGGCGACGATGATCAGGTCCGCCTGCCGCGGGGTCGCGCGCGGGATCAACCCCATCCGGTCCAGGTCAAACCGGGCGGCGTAGGCGGCCATCATCTCGATCGCGCAGCACGCCAGCCCGAACGTGAGCGGCCAGATCGACGACGCCCGCCCCCAGTTCAGCGCCGCCTCGACGGTGGTGAGGATCAAGCCGCCGCCCGGAATGTTGTCGAGGATCGCGACCGCCTCGGCGATCGGGGTGATCTGGCTGCGGCGCGGCGCCGCGGCCCCTCCCCCGACGACGTTCATCGACATGGTCGCTCCCCTCTCTTCGGCTCGGCGCCCGACGCTGATCAGGTCCCCGTCGACCGCGACGCGAGCACGACGGGAATCCCGGCCCTCGGTGCCGACCGCGCCGGCGGCCTTCGCGTCCACCGGCCGCGGTCCTTCTGCGGATAAAATAACACGCGGGCGGGACCACCGCAAACCGGCGATGCCGCCGCCCGACCCGGCCTCAGCGGTTCCCCACCTCCGCCAGGGCGCCCTCGAGGGTCACCCACCCCAGCGTCGCGCACTTAACCCTGACCGGAAACTTCCGGACGCCCTGCAGCGCCTCGAGATCCCCCAGCGCTTCCGCCGGTGGCTCCCCGTGCATCATCGCCTTGAACGCCGCGATCAACCGCTCGGCCTCCGCGACCGGCTGCCCCTTGATCCGCTCGGTCATCATCGACGCCGACGCCTGGCTGATCGAGCACCCCCGGCCGTCAAAACGCACGTCGGTCACCACCCCGTCCCGGACGGTCAAGAACAACCGGATCTCGTCGCCGCAGAGCGGATTGGCGCCCTCGCGGACGACGTCCGCCGGGTCGAGGGTCCCTTTGTTGCGCGGGTGGCTGTAGTGATCGAGGATCACATCGCGGTACAGATCATCCAGCGACACTGAACAGCTCCCGAGTCTTGAGAAGGGCGCGGGTCAGGACGTCGATCTCCGCCGTGGTCGTGTAGACGTAGAAGCTCGCGCGCGCGGAGGCTCCAATCCCCAGCTTGCGGTGGAGCGGCTTCGTGCAGTGGTGGCCGGCCCGGACGCAGACGCCTTCGGTGTCGAGCACCTGGGCGATGTCGTGGGGATGCACGCCATCGATCGAAAATGCCACCACCCCGCCCCGCTCGGCGCCGACAGCCGGCCCGAGGATGCGCAGCCCGGGGATCTCCCCCAGCCGACCCATCGCGTACGCCGTGATCTCGCGCTCGTGCGCGGCCACCGCCTCCATCCCCAGCCGCTCCAGGTAGTCGACGGCGGCGCCGAGGGCGATCGCATCGCCCACGTTGGGGGTTCCCGCCTCGAACTTCCACGGGAGCTCGTTCCAGGTGGCGTGGTCCATCCAGACGTCGCTGATCATCTCGCCCCCGCCCAGGAACGGCGACATCTCCTCGAGCAGGGCGCGCCGGCCCCAGAGCCCCCCGATGCCCATCGGCCCGAGCATCTTGTGCCCGGTGAACCCGAAGAAATCCGCCCCCAGGGCGCCGACGTCCACGGGGCGGTGCGGGGTGCTCTGAGCGCCGTCCACGACGACCACGGCCCCGCGGGCGTGCGCCGCGCTGGCGATCTCGGCCACGGGGTTGACCGTGCCGAACGTGTTGCTGACGTGGACCAGTGCCACGATCCGCGTCCGGTCGGTGAGCAGGCGATCGAGATCGTCGAGGATCAGTCGTCCTCGGTCGTCAAACGGGATGGAGCGCAGGCGCGCGCCGCACGCCTGCGCCAGCATCTGCCAGGGGACGAGGTTGCTGTGGTGTTCCATCTCGGTGACCAGGATCTCGTCGCCCGGCCCGACGTGCGACCGGCCCCAGGCGAAGGCGACGAGGTTCAGCGCCTCGGTGACGTTGCGGGTAAAGAGGAGCTCCTCCGGTCCCGCCGCGCCCAGGAACCGCGCCACCTTGGCGCGGGCGGCCTCGTACTCCGCGGTGGCCCGCTCGGCGATGGAATAGACGCCGCGGTGGACGTTGGCATTGTATTCCTCGTAGTAGCGGACCAACGCGTCGATCACCTGGCGCGGCTTCTGCGAGGTGGCCGCGCTGTCGAGGTACACCAGCGGTTTTCCGTTGACGCGGACGCGAAGAATCGGAAAGTCGTCGCGAATCGTTGCCGGGAACCCCATCGTTCGCCTCCTCGCCCGCCGCTACCGGCGGTGGGGAACCTCCCCCGAGCGGTGCGCCTCGGGGGACACCAGCACCTCGCCCCCGTCGACCCGCACCGGGTAGACCGCCACCGAGCGCACCGCCGGCAGCGCCAGCACCCGGCCGGTCTTGGCGTGGAACCGGGCGCCGTGCTTGGGACAGACCACCACTTCTCCCGACAGCGTCCCCTGGCTGAGGGACGCCTCTTCGTGGGTGCAGGTATCATCGATCGCGAAGAACTCACCGCCCAGGTTGATCAGCGCGACGGCCCGGCCGCCCACGTCCACCCGCTTCATCGACCCGGGCGCCACCTCGCTCGCGCGGGCCACGCGAATGTACTCGCTCACACGTAGTCCCCCATCTTGCGTTCCACGGTCTCGCTCAGCCGCTGGCGGATCATCTCGAGCGGGATCCGGTCGAAGATCTCGGCCAGGAACCCGTCCACCATCATCCGGACCGCGACCGCCCGCGGCAGCCCCCGGCTCATCAGGTAGAAGATCTGGTCTTCGTTGAGCCGGCTGGTGCTGGCGCCGTGGGTGCAGCGGAGGTCGTTGGCCAGGATCTCGAGCTTGGGCATGCTGTCCGCCCGCGCCCCCTCCGAGAGAATCAGGTTGCGGTTGAGCTGAAAGGCATTGGTCTTCTGGGCGCCGTGATCGGCACGGATCAACCCGGAGAACACCGAGCGCGCCTTGTCCTTGAGCACGCCCTTGTAGAGGAGGTCGCTCGTGGTGCTCCGCGCGACGTGCTCCTGCAGGGTATGGTAGTCGAAGTGCTGGGTCCCGTCGCCGAAGGCGATGCCGAGCATCTCCGATGTGCTCCCTTCCCCGACGAGCCGGCTCTCTACGTTGGTCTTGACGAGCCCCGCGCCGAACGCCACCATCAGGCTGTTCACGGTGGCATCCCGCTCCAGGACCATCCGGACGATGCCGAACTCCCAGAGGTTGCGCGCCCAGTCCTGGAGATTGACGTAGCGGATCTGGGCTCCGGCCTTGGGGATCAGTTCGACCGCGTGGTTGACGAGGGTCCGCGAGGCGCCCGGGGCCGAGCCGAAGACCTCAACGAGGGTCACGCGACTGCGCTCCTCGGCCACCACGAGCGTGTGCGGGAGGAACGCCGCGCCATCCCGATCCAGCCAGGTCCCCGTGACCAACTGCAGGTCCACCTCGAGGGCCTTCGGGACGTACAGGAAGGTCCCGCCGCTCCACAACGCCCCGTGCAGCGCCCGGAACTTGTTCTCGTCGTCCCGCACCACGGTCCCGAGGTACGGCCGGACGAGGTCGGGGTGCTTGACCACCGCCTCGGAGAGCGAGGTGAAGATCAGCCCGCTTCGGGCCAGCTCGCCCGCCAGCCGGCTTTGGACCTCGACCCCGTTGGCCACCAGCCGCAGCCCGGCCGCCTCGGTCGGATCGCCCACCAGCGCCAGAAGCGGCGCGGGCGGCGCGCCCCGGTGCACGCGGTGGGGCAGCACTCCGAACGCGTCCAGATCGAGCCCGCCGATGTCGGTGCGGCGCCATTCCTCGCCGACGTTCGCCAACGGCAGGGGGAGCCGTTCAAAGGCTTCCCACGCCGCGAGACGGTGCTCGCGCAGCCAGGCCGGCTCGCCCGAGGCGGCGCTGTGCTCCTCGACCACTGCCCGGCTCAACGATGCCGGAGGGGCGTCACTCACAATGGTGCCTCCATCTCCCCGCGGTGCGCTCGCGCGCCCGTCTGGTCCCGTGCGCCTCGACGGACGGCAGGCGGTCAGAGAGGGCAGAGCCCGACGCCCTGCCCTCCCGTGCCCTCCTCACGCCAGCGGGGCGCGGCTAGCCGACCGAGCCCTCCATTTCGAGCTGGATCAGTCGGTTCAGTTCCACGCTGTATTCCATCGGCAACTCTCGGGAAATCGGCTCGATGAACCCGCGGACGATCATGCTCATCGCCTCGTCCTGGTTGATCCCGCGGCTCATCAGGTAGAACAGCTGTTCATCCGAGACCTTGGAAACGGTGGCCTCGTGGGTCACCTGGACGTCGTCCTCGTCGATTTCCATTGTGGGGTAGGTATCCGACCGCGACTGGTCGTCGAGGATCAGCGCGTCGCAGCGCACCGCGCACTTGCTCCCCTTGGCGCCGGGGTAGATCTTCACCAGCCCGCGGTAGCCGGCCCGCCCGCCGGACTTGCTGATCGATTTGCTGACGATGGACGACTGGGTGTGCGGAGCGGCGTGGATCACCTTGCCGCCGGGATCCTGGTGCTGCCCTTCGCCGGCGAAGGCCACGGAGAGGATCTCCGCTTTCGCTCCGGGCTCGAGCATGTAGACGCTCGGGTACTTCATCGTCAACTTGCTGCCGAGGTTCCCGTCCACCCACTCCATCGTCGCGTCGCGATAGGCCACCGCCCGCTTCGTGACCAGGTTGTAGACGTTCTTCGACCAGTTCTGAATGGTCGTGTACCGGACGCGCGCGCCCTCCTTGACGATGATCTCCACGACCGCACTGTGCAGCGAGTCGCTGGAGTAGGTGGGGGCGGTGCACCCTTCCACGTAGTGCACGTACGACCCCTTCTCCGCAATGATCAGGGTCCGCTCAAACTGCCCCATGTTCTGGGCGTTGATCCGGAAGTAGGCCTGCAGCGGGATGTCCACGCGCACACCCTCGGGGACGTAGACGAACGATCCCCCGCTCCACACCGAACTGTTCAGCGCCGAGAACTTGTTGTCCTCAGGAGGGATGACGGTCCCGAAGTACTCCTTGACGATGTCCGGATGATCGCGCAGGGCGGAATCCATGTCGAGGAACACCACGCCCTGTTTCGTCCACTCCTCGCGCAGGCTGTGGTAGACGACCTCGCTCTCGTACTGAGCCCCCACGCCGGCCAGGTATTTCTTCTCCGCCTCGGGGATCCCCAGCCGGTCGAAGGTCTTCTTGATGTTCTCGGGGACGTCGTCCCAGGTCTTCCCCTGGTTCTCCATCGGCCGGACGTAGTAGTAGATGTCGTTGAAATCGATCTCGCCGACGTTGCCGCCCCAGGTGGGCAGCGGCTTCTTCTCCCACACCCCGAGGGAGTGGAGGCGGAACGCCCGCATCCACTCGGGCTCGCTCTTCATGTGCGAGATCATCTCCACGATCTCGCGGTCGAGTCCCTTCCGGGATTTGAACGCGTACGCATCCTCGGGATCGTGGAACCCGTACTTGTACTGGTCGAGATCGATGCCGAGCGGGCTCGTCACTGCCATGATGCCTGCGCCTCCTCGCGAATCTCGCCCCGACCGACGGCCCGACGCGGCGCGCCGATGGGAGCTAGTGCCTGACCCAAAAGACCTTCCCCGCGCTCCGGACCTCGCCCTCCGAGGCGACCTCGGCGGCCACCTGCTCGTACTGCGCCCGGATGCCATCGTACCCGATCTGATCGAGCTCGTCGGCAAGCGCCGCGCCGCCCGAGGTCACGATCCGGCCGTCGAACATGACGTGAACCGTGGTGGGCTTGATGTACTTCAGGATCCGCGGGTAATGGGTGATGACGAGCGCCCCCATCTTCTGCCCGGAGGTCTCGTACATCCTGTTCACCCCGGCCGCCACGATCTTGACCGCGTCCACGTCCAGCCCCGAGTCGGTCTCGTCCATGATCGCGATCTCCGGCTCGAGCACCGCCATCTGCAAGATCTCGGCACGCTTCTTCTCCCCGCCGCTGAACCCCTCGTTCACGTAGCGGCCGAGGACCGCCGGATCGACCTGCAGCTCCGCCACCTTCGCCCTGACCAGCTTCTGAAACTCGGCCAGGCTCATCAAACTGTCCTTGTCAAATCCCCGCCGCGCGCTCACCGCGGTGCGCAGGAAGCTGGCCATCGTCACCCCGGGAATGCTCACCGGGTACTGAAACGCGATGAACAGACCCCGGCGGGCCCGCTCGTCGGGCGCCATCGCCACGAGGTCCTCGCCTTTGTAGAGCACCTCGCCCTTGGTCACCTGGTAAAACGGATTGCCCATCAACACGTTGGCGAGCGTGCTCTTCCCCGACCCGTTGGGGCCCATCAGGGCGTGGATCTCTCCCGCGCGCACGGTCAGGTTGGTCCCTTTGAGGATCACCTTATCCTCGACCTGCGCCCACAGATCCTTGATCACGAGCTCGGCGTCCATCCGTCTCCCCCGACCGCGCCCCGGCCCCGCGGCGGCGCTTGGCCGCAGCGGCTCCGGCAATTCTGGAGTGAATTACTCATCTATTATTCTATGGTCGGACCGGGGCAATGTCAACACACCGCTTGCGAAAGTCCCGCCGCGGGCAGGGGGCCGTCACGCCGCGCGCGGAATATCTCGAGGGCACGCCTCCGGTTCGTGCCGGCGGCACGCGGAGCAGCGGAAGGGAGATGGCGATGCCTCTTGCCACACCCGATCTCGTGCGCAGCGTCACCGAACGGCGCGTCTACGACCTGGAGCAACCGCGGACGGCCGGCATGCCCATCCATCCCGCCCACCGACCGGGCTACGTCTACCAGCTGCACCGCCGGCACCGAGACAGCTACTTTCCACGGCGGCACGGACCGCGGTCCAGCGCATCCGGCATCCTCGTGATGATGGAGCACTCCGGGACCCACATCGACGCGCTCTCGCACCAGGCGGCCGATCTCCGACTCTACGGAGACGTGGAGATCACGCCGGAGGTCGAAACCGCGCGGGGGTTCACCAGCCACGGGATCGAGACGATGAACCCGATCGTCGCCCGTGGGATCCTCCTCGACGTCGCCGCCGCCAAGGGGCAAGACCCGCTGCCGGAGCACTATCCGATCACCCCATCCGACCTGGAAGCGGCGGCGCGGTTGGGCGGGGTGTCCGTCCAACCCGGGGATGCGCTCCTTGTGCGCACCGGGTACGCGAAGCTGTGGGCGGATGAGAACCGCTACCTGGCCGCCGCGGGGGTCGGGCGCGAGGCGACGGAGTGGGCGGCGGCGCGCAAGGTGCGCTGCGTGGGGTGCGACAACATGACGTGGGACGAGACCGAAGAGCGGGACCCACAGACGGGCGGCATGCTGTTCGCGCACCTGCACCTCATCGCCCGGTGCGGAATTGCCATCATGGAGAACCTCAACCTGGAGGAACTCAGCCGGGATCGGTGCCGGGAGTTCCTGTTCGTCTGCACCCCGCTGAAGCTCGTCGGCGCGACGGGGTCCCCGGTACGGCCGATCGCGCTGGCCTGACGGTCACTTCTGCGGGAGCGGCCACTCGCCGAGGGTGAAGAGCGCGCGAAACGCGTACCCGGCGGCCCCGACGCCCTCGGCGCCCCCTTCGTTGCGGTCCACCACCGCGAGCACGAGCAGCACCTTGGCCCCCGCCGCCTCCACCGTGCGGGCGGCCCGCACCACCTGCGCGCCGGTCGTCACCACATCCTCGATCACCACCACCGCATCGCCGGGCTCGAGGACCCCCTCGATCAAGCGGGCGGTCCCGTGGTCCTTGGTCTCAGGACGGACGATGACAAAGGGAAGCCCGGTCTCGAGCGCGACCGCCGTCGCGAGCGGGATGCCGCCGAGCGCGGGGCCCGCGAGCCGGGTCGTCTCGCCGGGGAGGAGGTGGGCCAGGAGTCGGGCGATGTCGCGCAGCAGGTCCGGCCGTGTCTCGAACCGGTACTTGTCGATGTAGTGGGTGCTCCTCCGCCCGGAGCTCAGCACGAACTCCCCGCGCAGAAGAGAGGTTTGGATCAATCGGGACCACGTCCGCCCCTGGAGCGCCCCCAGCACGGTCGCGGGAACCTGATTCGCCACCGGCGCGGGCCGCCCCGGCGGGGGGATCACCGGGAGGCGAGGGGGACGACGGTGAAGCCCACGCTCCGGAGCAAGAGTGGGGTCAACGGGGCCAGCACGTCTTCGAGGGGGTCCGGCTTTCCGGTGTTCAGCCACCTGAGCACCACCTCGCTGAGTGCGCCGATCCATACGTACGCCGCGGTCTCGGTGTCCTGTGGGGTCAACTTGCCATCCTCGACCGCGCGGTCGAGGTACCCGCGGAGCACCTCCACCAGCATGGCCTTGAGGGCGATCCGCTTTCCCTGGAACTCTGCCCCGACCGACGGCCAGTCGACGAGGACGATCTTCGCGATATCCCGATCGGCCTGAAAGGTCCGCACCACGGTGGCGACCGCCGCCTCGACCTGGGCCACTAAGCCGCGCGCCCGATGGACGGCCACCTGGATCTCACAGGCCAGGGTCGTGGCGTACTCCTCGACCAGGGACAGGAAAATCTGCTCTTTGCTTTGGAAGTAGAAGTAGACCGCCCCTTTTGAGGTCCCCGAGGCTTTGACGATGTCATCGACCACGGCGTTGTGGAAGCCTTTGGCGGCAAACACCTGTGCTGCGGAGTGCAGGATCCTTCTTCGGGTCTCTTCGCGCTGCTGTCCTTTGTGTAATCGATCTAAGGTGGTGGCCATCAAACCCCCCTCACCCCAGACTGACCAGTCGGTCTGGAACGGATTGTACTGCGGTCGGGAAAAGATGTCAACTTTGAGGGAAGTTAGTCCATCTGCTCGTCGGTGAGGCCGAAGTGATGCCCGATCTCGTGGATGACGGTCTGGCGCACTTCCTCGACGATCTCCGCGTCGGTCTGGCAGATCGCCTCGATGTTGTCCTGGTAGATGACGACCACCTCGGGCAGCTCATACGCCGCCATCGGCGACCGCTCCATTTCGCTCACGCCCTGGTACAGCCCGAGGATGTCGCCGCCCAACTCCCCGGCGATCTCGCGGGACGGTCGGGCTTCCACCATGACGGCGATGTTCACGAGCCGCTCCGCGAACCGGGCCGGAAGATCGTCCAGCGCCAGCGCGACCAGGCGCTCGAAGCGGGCTCTACGCATCGCGCGTCCCGATCCCGCGTGCGGGAACGCGCACGCTCAGGCTTCGGAAGCGAGGTGCCGGCGGATCGCGGCCTCGGCGGGGGGGACGACGGTTCCCCAGTCGATCCCGTCCTGCCGCGTCAGGGTGATGAAGTCGTTGAGGAAGAAGACCTGCCGCACCCCGGGAATCGCGAGCAGGTCACGGGCCAGCGGGGACGTCGCGGTGTTCGGGTCCGTGAACGTTTGGCTGCGGCCCTCGGTCATCCGCCGATTGACGATGAACTTCAGCGCGTTCACGTTCGGGGTGGGTTGGACGGTCACCTGAAGCGGGTTCGACACGACAGCACCCCTCCTGATGGGTGAGCATCGGCGGCGTCGCCGGCGGTTTGGGATCGAGCGGAGCGGCGGCCGGCGTCTTCGGCAGGAGCGATGCCGAACCCACTCCCATCGGCCCGAGGCTCACCAGCACGTCCACGGGGGCGTTGGGTCTCACCTGCTCCCCCGGCGGGGTGAACTGCTCGAGGACGGTGCCGGGCGCGGCGTCATCGTTGAGGTAGCTGACCCGCCCCAGGCGCAGGCCGACCACTTCCAGCCGGCGGGCGGCGTCGCTGACCGGGATGTCGCGCAGCCGCGGGACCGTGCCCGATCCTTCGCTGACGGTCAGTTGAATGATCGAGCGCCGCTGGAGCGGGCGGCCGGGCGGAGGGTCCTGGGCGAGCACCACCCCGATCGGCGCGTGCGGATCCTCGCGGTGCCCGGCGACGATGACCCCGAAGCGCAGCGGCACGATCATCTGCGCGGCCTCGGCGACGGTTTGACCGATCAGGTTCGGCACGCGGGGATGGGCCTCCAGCCATGCATCGCGCTGCTCGACGGAGGCGAACGCCACGACCGACGCCGCCAGTACGGCGAGGATGGCCACCCCCACCAGCGCCCGCCGCGGAAGCCGGCGCCAAGCCGCGCCGGGGATCCGCGGGCGTGTGCGCTCGACGAGCGGGGCTGAACCGTGACGCCGCATAACCCTCCCTCCGGTACCCGTGATCAGTGAAGCCGCTGGTTGGTGGAGAGACCAGGCAGCTCCGTGGTCCACGAAGCCCGACGGGCAAAGGTGATGATGGGAGGGAGGTAGTTGCGAATCTGGGAGATGACCCGCTCAGGGACCATAGCACTCGTTCCGGTCAACAGCGTCCACCGCGTCTCCACCATCGCCGAGAGGTGGAGCGCGAGTTCCATCGGGATGATGCCCGTGTCGGCGAGGGGCAGGAACACCTCCCACCGCCGGCTGGGACGCGGGATGCCGAAGGTGGTGAGCATCGCCTTGGCGATGCCCGTGGCCGCCCCGCTGGCGTTGCCGAACACGCCGATGATTTGGGTGACACGCTCGGCGTCTTGGGCCACGGCCTCGATGTCCCGGGTGAACATCTCGATGATCGGAACCGAGGTCAGCACCCGGCCGAACCGCCAGCCTATCCGGACGGGATCGAGGGGGCGCGACAGCTGCGCGAGCGTGGGGACGGGATCGCCGGAGGTGGGGAGCCCGAACGTGCGCGCCTGCATGATCGACTCGTGGGCCTCTTCCAGCAACCGCGGGCGCTCCTGCTCCAACCGCTCGGTCGTGCGCTGGACAAACGCCTCGCGCTCGGAGGGGTCGTTGTCCGCGAACACCCGGCCCCAGTTGAGGACCTCGTGGACGACCGGGAGGATGTGCGCATTCAACGCGAACGGCATCAGAATGCCGGGACACTCCCCCAAAGGGTTGCTGCTGGCGAGCCCTTCGAGGTACTCGGCGATCGCCTCCGCCTCCATGGCGTGGCGAAACAGCAGGGCGATCTCAATGTCGGAGTCGGGCCAGGTCCGTTCCGTGGCCGGCTGACCGTACAAGTAGGCGGCAACCACCTCGTCCTCGCCGCGGAAAAAGGCCTCCAGGTGTTCGTACGCCGTCATCGCCGCTGGTCCCCTCAGGTCCAAATTGTATCACAGCGATGCGGCGCGGGCTCTGGATCGCCCGGTTGCGCCGGGTCAGTTCCTCTGGCGGCGCTCCGGAGACGCCGGCGAAACGGGGGGAGTCGCGGGGACGGCACGCGGGGCCACCTTCCAAAACCGGCCCACCCACGCCTCCCAGTCCTCGAGGATCGCCCGCGCCCGCGGAGAGCCCGTCGCCTCCCGGTGGGCGGTGACGAGGCGGTGGAGTTCGGCGGCGTCCGCGCCGTCGGCGACCCGCGTCACCGTCACCATCCCCGGGTTGACCCGGCGATCGAATGTCTCCGGTTCATCGAGGACGTAGGCGACACCGCCGGTCATGCCCGCCCCGAAGTTTCGGCCGGTCTCCCCCAGCACGACGACGATCCCGCCAGTCATGTACTCGCAGCCGTGGTCGCCGAGTCCCTCCACCACCGCGGTCGCACCGCTGTTCCGAACCGCGAACCGCTCCCCCGCCCGGCCGGCGGCGAACACCCGCCCCCCCGTCGCTCCGTAGAGCACCGTGTTGCCGACCACGACGTGCCGGGAGGATTCCGGCAGGAGCGACCCCGGCGGGGTGATCACAATTTCGCCCCCGGTCATCCCCTTCCCGACGTAGTCGTTCGCTTCCCCGGTCAGGAGCAATCGCATCCCGGCGAGGCACCATGCCCCGAATGACTGGCCGGCGCTGCCGGTGAAGCGAAGGGTGATCGTGCCGTCGGGAAGGCCGGCGTCTCCGCGGTTCCTGGCGATCGCGCCGGCGATCCGCGCCCCCGCCGTCCGGTCGACGTTCCGGATCGGGAACGCCCGATCGACGGGGCGGCCCGCGGCCAGATCGTCCCCGATTTCAACGAGGATACGGTCGTCAAACGGCTCGCCCGGCCGGTCGTTTCGCTCCTGAACGTGGCGCCGGGCGCGGGTCCCCGAGGGGTCGGGGTCGGTGAGAATCGAGTCCAGCACCAGCCGCTTGGCCCGCGCCACCGGGATGTCCTCTCGCACCCGCAGGAGGTCCGCCCGCCCCACCAGCTCCGACACCGCCCGGCGGCCGAGCGCGGCGAGGATCCGCCGCACGTCCTCGGCGATCGCGAGGAAAAAGTGGATGACCCGTTCCGGGGTGCCGGGAAACTTCGCCCGAAGATCCCCCCGCTGGGTGGCGATGCCCACCGGGCAGGTGTTGAGGTGGCACTGACGCGCCATCACGCACCCCAGCGCGACGACCGCGGCGCTGCCGAAGCCGAATTCCTCCGCCCCGAGCAACGCGGCGATGACGACGTCCCGGGCCGTTTTCATCCCCCCGTCCACCCGCACCCGCACGCGCCCGCGCAGGTTGTTCGCCACGAGGGTCTGCTGGGTCTCGGCCAGTCCCAGCTCCCAGGGGACGCCGGCGTTCTTGATCGACTCCAGCGGCGAGGCGCCCGTCCCGCCATCGCAGCCCGCGATGTGCACGATGTCGGCGTACGCCTTGGCCACACCGGCGGCGATGGTGCCGACGCCGGCTTCGCTGACGAGCTTGACCGACACGCGCACCCGGGGGTTGCCCTGCTTGAGATCATAGATCAGTTGGGCGAGATCCTCGATGCTGTAGATGTCGTGATGGGGAGGCGGAGAGATGAGCGAAATCCCCGCCTGCGCGCGCCGGATCCTGGCAATCTCCTCGGTCACTTTCGTCCCGGGGATCTGCCCCCCTTCGCCGGGCTTGCTCCCCTGCGCCATCTTGATCTCCAGCTCCTGCGCCGCCACCAGGTACTGGGTGGTCACGCCGAAGCGGCCCGACGCGATCTGCTTCACCGCGGAGTTCGCCCAGGTCCCATCGGCGCGCGGGGCGTAGCGGGCGGGATCCTCCCCCCCCTCCCCGCTGCTGCTCTTCGCCCCGAGGCGGTTCATCGCGATCGCCAGGGTCTCGTGCGCCTCCCGGCTCAACGATCCGTGCGACATCGAGGACACGACGAACCGCCGGGCGATCGCCTCCGCCGGCTCCACCTCGTCCAGGGACACCGGAACCTCCGCCCGAAATTCGAACAGGTCGCGCAGCGCCGTCGGCGGCCGGTGGAGCACCTCCCAGGCGTAGGCGAGATAATCGTCCTCGCTGCCGCTCAGCGCCACCCGGTGGAGGGTGCGCACGACGTGGGGATGGAACGCGTGGTACTCGCCGTCCTTCCGGAACCGGAACAGCCCGGGATCGCCGAGCCCGGGAGGGGCGGCGGCGCCAAACGCGCGCCGGTGCCGGGCCAGGACGTCGTCCGCGATCTCGGCCAGTCCGATCCCGCCGAGGCGCGATGGGGTCCCGGTCAGGGCGAACTCAACGAGGGCGTGATCCAATCCCAGAACCTCGAAGATCTGCGCGCCGTGGTAGCTGCTGACCGTCGAGATCCCCATCTTGGACATGACTTTGAGCAGCCCCGACTCGATCGTCTTCCGATATCCGGCGAGGGCGTCGACCGGCGCGCGGCCGGCGCGCTCCGCTTCGTCGGCGATCAACTCATAGACGAGGTACGGGTTGACGGCGTTGGCCCCGAACCCGACCAGGGCCGAGAGCTGGTGAACGGTGCGGGCCTCCCCGGTTTCGGCGATCAGGCTCACCCGCATCCGCAGGCCGCGCCGGATGAGCTCCTGGTGCACGGCCCCGACGGCGAGGAGCATCGGGATCGGCGCGGACGCGGCAGCCGCGCCGCGGTCGGAGAGGATGAGCAGGACGGCCCCCTCCTCGACGTGGTAGACGGCTTCGTCACAGAGCCGGACGACCGCCCGCTCCAACCCCTCCCCCCCTTGGGCGACGGGGAAATCGGCGGGCAGCGTTCGAGTCCGGGCGCCCTCGAGCGCGCGCAGGTCCGAGAGCTGCGCGTTGGTGAGGAGCGGGCTCTCCAGCTCGATCAGCCGCGCGTGCTCGGGGGTTTCTTCGAGATAGTTCGGCCGGACCCCCAGCAGGGTGCGGAGCGACATCACGAGCCGCTCGCGAAGCGGATCGATCGGCGGATTGGTGACCTGGGCAAACCGCTGCTTCACGTAGTCGTAGAGCAGGCGGGGCCGGGCGGAGAGCACGGCGAGCGGCGTGTCATCGCCCATCGACCACACCGGCTCCGCCGCGTCCTTCCACATCGGCTGGAGCACCCGCTGCAGTTCTTCCTGGGTGTACCCAAAGGCGGTGAGCGCCCGCGCCAGGGCTGCGTGGCGGTCGGCGCCGCCGGCCGCCGCCTCATCCTCCTGCGCCACTTCCTCGAGCCGCCGTCGTCCCGCCGACAGCCAGGCGGCGTAGGGACGCCGCCCGGCGCGCTCGGCCTTGATCGTGTCATTGGTCAGGATCCGCCCCGCCGCCGTGTCCACGGCGATCATCCGGCCCGGGCCGAGCCGTCCCTTCTCCACCACTCGTGCCGGGTCGAGGTCGATCACCCCCACCTCGCTCGCCACGACCACCAGTCCGTCGTCGGTGATCGTATACCGTGCCGGGCGCAGCCCGTTCCGATCGAGGGCCGCTCCCACCGCGCGGCCGTCGGTGAACGCCAGGGCCGCAGGCCCGTCCCACGGCTCGGAGAGCCCGGCGTGGAACTCGTAAAAAGCCCGCAGGGCCTCGGGCATATCGGCGACGGTCTCCCAGGCCTCCGGCACGAGCAGCATCATGGCGTGGAGCAGGTCCCGACCGGAATGGACCAGGAGGTCCAGAACGTTGTCAAGCATCGCGCTGTCGCTTCCGCCCGCCTGGATCACCGGCAGCAGGTCGCGCATTCGCTCCCGCCAGAACGGAGAGCGCAGATCGGCCTCGCGGGCGCGCATCCAGTTGACGTTGCCCCACAGTGTGTTGATCTCGCCGTTGTGGGCGAGCAGGCGGAAGGGCTGCGCCAGCGGCCAACTGGGGAACGTGTTCGTGCTGTACCGCTGGTGGAACACGGCGAGGGCCGTCTCGAACTGCGGGTCGCGGAGGTCCGGGTAGAACCGGGGGAGCTGCGGGGCGATGAACATCCCCTTGTAGACAACGGTGTGGTGGGAGAGCGAGGAGATGTACGCGTCGTCGATGCGCTCCGCCGCCCACCGCCGCTCGATTACGTTGCGGGCGAGGTACAGCAGCCGTTCGAAATCCACCGGGCCCAACCGTTCCGGACGGCCGATCATCACCTGCTCGATCTGCGGCCGGGTGCGGGCGGCCTCGCCCCCCAGCGCCGCGACCGCCACGGGCACCTTCCGCCAACCGAAGAGGACCAGCCCTTCCTTAATGATGGTCTCCTCGATGATCGCCCTCGCCCGGGCCTGCCGGCCGGACGCCATCGGCAGGAAGATCATGCCGACCCCGAGATCCGAGTGCCTGGCGACACGGACCCCGAGATGCTGCAGGTCGGAGGCGAGCAGGCGATGGGGAATCTGGGTGAGGATCCCCGCCCCATCGCCCGTCTTGCCGTCGGCGGACACCGCGCCGCGGTGGGTGAGGTTGGCGACCGCCTCGAGCGCGCGCTCGAGAATGGCGTAGCTCCGGCCCCCGGTCGTGGCCACGAACCCGACCCCGCAGCTATCGTGCTCAAACCGTGGGTGATAAAGACCGGACATACCACGACTCCTCCCCGCCGATATCCGCGTATAGCAAAAGCCCGAGAGAGCGATCCTCTTCGATGAGAGGAACCCCTCCCTCGGGCTTTTATCCCAAAGGTGTGGCGCCGCTTAGGCCGCCTGTGCCGCTCGGTCCGGGCCGGCCGCTTGTGGAAGCCGCGGAACCCTAGGCACACTCCCTCTTGCGCCCGACCGTTCCGTCGGGCCGAACAAGCTGATCGGGCGGGCACGATCTCCGCCGGATATTTAGCCATTTTTTACCAAATCCCGAAGGCTTTGTCAATGGGGAAGGTCGATTGTTCGGATTTTTGATCAATGTCACCCGGCCTTTTCCCGAGCCGGGTGGGTGCGCCGGGGAGTCACGTGGCCGCCATCCGCTCGCGGGCAGGGGGCACACCGCGCGTGAACGGTTCCGCGCGACCGGCGGACTCCGCATCCGCCCGCAGTGCGGCGCCGCTCGGAGGCGGGTCTCCCGCCGCGGGGTGCAGGAGCGGATCGCGGGCGGGGAGCCGGGCGCCCGATCGTCCGAGGAGTCTAACCTCAAGAGGCGGGGGGTATGCTACTCCATAGTGGAAACAATGCCTTCCCCGCGGCGGCCGGTAGCAGTGGCCTGGCGTCGATTCGTCTTGACGCCCCTCCAGGCCCTCACGCGAGGCCTCGCCCGGGTGGCGGCCGCCCTGGTGGGAGCGGGGGCGACAGTCGGCCTGGCGATCCGCTCGCGGGTCGCACCATTCGCATCAGCGCAGCGAGCGTCCGGCGGCATCCTGATCCTGCAGAAACAAGTGGCGTCGGCGCAGAGGCAGATCGCGCTCCACCACCAGCGCGAGCGGAAGTTGGCGACCGACCTCCTCAGCGCCGAGCAGGTGGTGGTCGAGATCACCGAGGCCGCGCGGGCTCACGCCCAGGAGACGATCGAGGCGGCCCAACTGGCGGCGGACGAGATCATTCAGGGAGCGCGCGTCACGGCAAACGGTGAACTGGCGCGCGCGCAGGCGGCGGCAGACGACACCCTGCGGACCGCCCGCGCGCAGGCGCACGAGGAACTCACCGGGATCGCCCAGCAATCCGCCGCGCGGATGGAAGAGCTGCAGGCGGCGGCGGACCGGACGATCGCCGAGACTCGACAGATGGTCATCGAGATAAAGCGCGCCGCGGAAGCCCACGCCGCGGCGCTCGCCGAGAAGGCCACCTCATTCGAGGCGGAGCGAGAGGAGTACGCCCAGGGCCTGAAGCTGCTGGTCCAGCGGCACGTCGAAACGCTCGACACGGTCACACAGCTGCACTCGGGCGTGCAGCAAGAGCTTCTGCCTGCGCTCCGCCGGCTGATGGCGGGGCTCAAGGGCGCGGAGGCCGACTGGCTGAAAAGGCGGGGGAGCAAGAACGGGGAGGAGCGGGACCCTCATACCGTCGACATCCCCCCCACCCCTTTCCCTCCCGGCGCCGACGAACTCCCCCCCGCCGGATCCCCCCAGCGCGAGGGGGTGATCACGGTGCGCCACGTCACCTCATTTAAAGAGGCCGCCAAACTCGTCAACACCTTATCCCAGATCCCCGGCGTCCAGGGGATCCGCCTGCGGTCCTACAGCGGCGGCGTGGCGACGGTCGACGTTGCCCTTGGAGGGCGGACCTTCGCCGGGCTCGACCTCAAGGCCCTCGATGGGATCCCGATCGCCGTGGTCGAATCGACGGAGACCCAGTTGGTCCTCCAAGTCGTCCGCGCGCCGCAGCGACCCGCCTAACCCGGAGGGATCACGCCGGGACGTTCCGCCGGTACGCCACCTCGCCCGCCACCAGCGTGAGGGCCACGCTCCCCTCCCGGTCCAAGACGACGAGGTCGGCGTCGCAGCCGGCCGCGATCCGGCCCTTCCGGCCGAGGCCCAGCAGGCGGGCGGGCACAAGGCTCGCCGCCTGCACCGCGTCCCTCAGGCCGATCGACCCCGCCCGTGCGAAGTTGTGGACGCCCCGCACCATCGCCAGCACGCTCCCCGCAAGCGTCCCGTCGGCGAGCCGCGGGACGCCGTCGCGGACCTCGACGGTCTGAGGGCCGAGCGTGTAGCTCCCGCGTCCCATTCCGGCCGCCGCGATCGCGTCCGTCACCAGGGCGATCCGGGCCGGCCCGGCCACCCGCGCGACAAGTTGCAGCGTCGCGGGATGGAGGTGGATGAGGTCGGCGATCACCCCGACGATCAGCGCGGGGGTCAGCAGCGCCGCTCCGGCCGTCCCCGGCTCGCGGTGGTGGAACCCCCGCATCGCGTTGAACAGGTGCGTCACCATACGCGCCCCCCAGCCGACGGCGGCGACCACTTCCTCGGCGGTGGCATCGGTGTGCCCGATCGCCACGACAATCTTCCGCGCGGCGAGCCACCGGACCAGGGCATCGGCTCCCTCAAGTTCGGGAGCCAGCGTGACGATCCGGAGCAGGCCGCCGCCCCGCCGGTGAAACTCTTCGATCTCGGCGATCGAGGGATGACGGAGGTCCTGCGCGCGGTGCGCGCCGCGCCGCAGAGGGTTGAGGTAGGGCCCTTCCAGATGGACCCCCAAGATCTGCGGCAGGGCCCCCCGACGAGGCGCGGCTGCTACGGCCACGGCGATGGCGCTGCGCATTTCCTCGAGCGGGGCGCTGATGACCGTCGGCAGATACGCGGTGACGCCGGTCGCGGCGAGATATCGGCCGAGGAGCGCGTACGCCTCCGGACCGCACCGCATGCAGTCCACGCCGGCTCCTCCGTTGACCTGCAGATCGATAAAGCCGGGAATCAGCGTGGCGTCCGGAAACGCCAGGTGCTCGACGGATTCCGGAGGACGTCCCGCCGCGACCCGGGCGATGCGACCCCCCTCGATCACGACGTGTCCGGGGCTCAGGTCCCTGTCCGCGGCGAACACGGTCCCGGCGGAAACGATCATGCCCCGGTGCTTTCGGCCCGCGCGCGTCACCTCCTGCGGCGATCCGGTGGCCGCACAGACCGATGGTCGGTCGACCGCGACCGCGCTAAGCGCGGCGGTCGGACCGCGGCGTGCGGGAGGCCCGCCGCCGCTCCCCGGAGAATAGGGGACCGTGACGATCCGGCCGATGCGCGAGGCCGATGGGGACGCCTGCGCGGCCATCATGCTCGACCTCCCATTGATGGCGCGGTACGGGGTGACAACGGCGGAGGCGGCGCGGGCCGGGCTCGCGGACGTCTTCGGCGGGACTTGCTGGGGTCTGGTCGCCGAGGAGGACGGGCGCGCCGTCGGATTCGTCATCTACACCCTGCGGGGAACGTTCGTGCACAGCGGCTACGTGCGCACGGTCGCGGTCGCCCCAGACGCGCAGGGACGCGGGATCGGTCGCCGGCTGATGGACGCCGTGGAAGCCGCGATCTTTGCGCAGGGGCCGAACGTGTTCCTCCTCGTGTCGACCGAGAACGCGGGAGCCCAACGGTTCTATGAGGGTCGCGGGTACCGGCGGGTCGGCGAGATCATCGACTACGTGCGGCGGGGCATCACCGAGATCGTCTACCGCAAGACGCTCGGCCCGATTCGGGACCGAGACGCATAAGGGAGGTGCTCGATGTCACTCAAGCGGTTCCTCGCTCTGCTCCTCGTGCTGCCGCTGGCGGCGGGGGTTGGCGCGCTCGCCGCGGTATCCACCACTCAGGCGGCGGCCGGCAAGACCACCCTCACCGTCGGCGTCGATCAGGAGGTCGTCGGGCTGGACCCGAATAAGGTGACGGCCTTCTCCTCATTCCGCCGCATCGACCTGCTCTATAACAAGCTGGTCACCTACGATGCCAACCTCAGGGTGGTGGGCGATCTGGCGGAATCCTGGGACACGCCGGATGCCCGGACCTACGTCTTCCACCTCCGCAAGGGCGTCCAGTTCCACGACGGGCAGGAGATGACCGCCGACGATGTCGTCTTCACGATCGAACGGATCCTCGATCCAAAGACGGCCTCGCCGGGGCGGTCGTACCTCGACGCGATTGAAAGCGTCACCGCCGCCGACCGCGAGACGGTGCGCATTCGCCTCAAGTACCCGCTGGCCTCGCTGCTCTCAGGACTGGCCTCGGGCAACGCCGCGATCGTCGAGAAGACGGCGGTGGAGAAGTCGGGCGACCTCCAGAAGACGGAGGCCGGGACCGGCCCGTTCATGCTCGCGGAGTGGGTGCCGGATAACTTCATGCGGCTCACCAAGAACCCCCACTACTTCAAGCGGGGACTGCCGAAGGTCGATGAGGTCGTGTTTCGCATCATCCCCGAGCAGGCGTCGCTGCTGGCCGGCGTTCGCAATCGGAGCGTCGACATGGCGACGATCTCCGACGGCAGCGTGGTCAAACAAGCTCAGGCGGACCGCGGGTTGACGGTGCTGCAGGTTCCCAGCCTCAATCTGCGGATCTTCTCGTTCAACACCACGCGCCCGCCGTTCACCGATGCGCGAGTGCGAGACGCGATCGCCTACGCCATTGATCGGGAGGCGATCGTCAAGGCGGCGGAGTTCGGGCTCGGCGAGGTGAGCGGCCCGGTCCCGGCGCCGGACAAGCTCTGGGCGCTCCCGGTCGGCGATTTCCCCGAGTACCATCCGAACCCGACCCGGGCGCGGCAGATGCTGCAGGACGCGGGCGCCGCCGGGGCGGCCTTCAAGATCGTCGCCTCGCCGACCTACGAGGGCGGCCTCGCGGTGGCGCAGGTCATCCAGAGCCAGCTGCGCGCCGTGGGCCTCAACCCCACGATCGAGAACATCGAATGGGGCACCTATATCAATCGCTGGGTCAAACGCGATTTCGACACGATGGTCGAACTGCGGGGCGGCGACCCCGACCCCGATCGGTTCCTCTACCGCACGTTTTACAGCACCGGCGCGGTGAACAACTTCCTCTTCAAGGACGCGGGCATCGACAAATTGCTCGACCGCGGCCGGGTGCACGTGGCGGCGGCAGAGCGCAAACCGATCTACGACGATCTGCAGAAGGCGCTGGTGGAAAAGGCCCCGGCGGTGTTTCTCTACGCCCCCTACGAATCACAGGTGTTGCAGCCCTACGTCAAGGGGTTTCGCCTGATCCCGACCGGGGCGCTCAACTACCTGGAACAGACCTCGATCGAGCGATGACGGGCCGCCGGGCCGCGTGATCGCCTATATCGCGACCCGGCTCCTCACCCTCCTCCCCGTCCTCTGGGGGGTCTCGGTGGTGGTGTTTCTCCTCATCCACATGATCCCGGGGGACGCCATCCAGATGTTTCTGGGGACCCAGGTCGCCATGACCCCCGCCCAGATGGATGAGCTCCGGCGCCTCTTCGGGCTCAACAAGTCGCTCCCGCTCCAATACGTCGACTGGATCGGCCGCGTCCTGCGGGGAGACTTCGGCGTCTCCTTGCGCACCAGCCGGGCGGTCCTCCCGGACATCCTGACCCGGCTCCCGGTCAGCGCCGAGCTGACGGCGCTGGCCCTCGTCTTCGCGCTCGCGATCGCGCTTCCGGTGGGCATCGCGTCCGCGCTCAAGCGCGGAAGTGCCGCCGACGCAGCGATCCGCATCGGCGGACTCGTCGGGTTGAGCATCCCCAACTTCTGGCTGGCAACGATGCTGCTGCTCTTCCTGCCCGGCCGCATCCTCCCGATCGCCTCGATCGGCATCTACGTCCGGTTCTTCGCGAACCCCATCGGCAACCTCACCGTGATGGTGCTCCCGGCATTCTCGCTGGGGGTGGTGCTCGCTGCCGTGTTCATGCGGTTCGTGCGCTCCTCACTGCTCGAGGTGCTCGGCGCGGACTACGTACGCACGGCGCGCGCCAAAGGGCTGCGCGAGCACCTGGTGATCAACCGGCACGCCCTCCGCAACGCCCTGATCCCGGTCATCACGGTGGTGGGGTTCCAAGCCGGCTATCTGCTCGGGGGAACGGTGGTCATCGAGGAGGTGTTTGCGCTGCCGGGGATGGGCCGGTTCGCCCTCAACGCCATCAGCCAGCGCGACTACCCGGTCGTGCAGGGGGTGGTGCTCATTATCGCCCTGCTCTTCGTCCTGACGAACATCGTGGTGGACCTGCTGTACGCGTACGTCGACCCCCGGGTACGGTACGAATGAGCCCGTCGGCCGCCGCGGGGCGGACCCGGCCGCGCGCGCCGGCCCCCCTGCGGCCGCGACCGGGCTTGGCGGCGCGCTTCTTCCGCGCGCCCGTGGCGGTGGCGGGCGCCGCCATCGTGGGCGCGTACGTGCTGACGGCGGCGGCCGCGCCGGTGATCTCCGCTCACGACCCGCTGACCATGGCCTCTCAGGCTCTGCTCGCGCCTCCGGGGGGGGCGTACCCCTTCGGCACCGACCAATTCGGAAGAGACCTGCTGAGCCGGCTCGTCTACGGCGCGCGGGTGTCGCTCGCCGTCTCGTTCGCGTCGGTGTGGCTCGCGCTGCTCGTCGGGGGCGCCGCGGGCATCGCCAGCGGGTATTTCGGCGGGTGGCTCGATGGGGTGCTGATGCGGATCATGGACGTGATCTTCGCGTTTCCCGCGGTGCTGCTGGCGATCGCGATCATGGCGGTCGCGGGGACGGCGGTATGGACGATCGTGGTGGCGATCGGTGTCGTCTACACCCCGCAGTTTGCCCGGGTGACGCGCGCCAGCGTCATCGCGACACGCGCGCTGGAGTTCGTCGAAGCGGCCCGAGCGATGGGCGCCGGGACGCGCCGCATCCTGGCGCGCCACATCCTCCCCAACATCGGCGCGCCGCTGATCGTCCAAATCTCGCTCAGCCTGTCGCTGGCGATCTTGACCGAGTCCGCGCTGAGCTTCCTCGGGCTGGGCACCCAGCCCCCCACCCCGTCGTGGGGGAACATGCTCGCCGACTCCCGCCGGTTCATGGCGATCGCCCCCTGGACCGCCGTCTTTCCGGGTGCCGTGATCGCCTGCATCGTGCTCGGATTCAACCTGCTCGGAGACGGCCTCCGAGACTTGCTCGATCCGCGCCTCGGGGTCTGAGGGACGGGACGGGGAAGGAGGACGGCATGGCCACCGACCACGGCCCGGCGACCGAAGCAATCAACCCGCGCACGCGAAACTTGGACCTCCTGCCGGTGCTCGACCAGGCGCGGCTGATGAACGCGGAGGACCGCGAGGTCCCCGCGGCCGTCGCCGCCGTCGTCCCGCAGATCGCCGAGGCCGTCGGCCGGATCGCGGACGCGCTCCGCCGCGGCGGACGGCTGCTGTACGTCGGCGCCGGGACGAGCGGCCGCCTCGCGGTGCTCGACGCCGCCGAGTGTCCGCCGACGTTCGGCACCCCGCCCGACCTGGTCCAGGCCGTGCTGGCGGGGGGGGCCGGCGCGGTCGCCCAGGCCGCGGAGGGCGTCGAGGACGACACGCGCGGCGGGGAGCGGGAAATCGACGCCAGGTCGGTGGGTCCCGACGATATCGTCGTGGGGATCGCGGCGAGCGGGGGCACCCCGTTCGTGCTGGGGGCGGTCCGCCGGGCGCGGGCGCGCGGGGCGGCCACGATCGCCCTCGCCTGCGCTCCCTCCTCCCCGCTCGAGGCGGCCTGCCACATGGCGATCGTGCCGCTCGTTGGGCCCGAGGTCATCGCCGGCAGCACCCGCCTCAAGGCCGGCACCGCCCAGAAGCTGGTCCTCAACATGCTCAGCACCCTCGCGATGGTGCAGTTGGGCAAAGTCTACGGGAACCTGATGGTGGACCTGCGTCCCAGCAACGACAAGCTGCGCCGGCGCGCGGTCCGGATCGTGGAGGCGGCCGCGGGAGCGACGCCGGCCGAGGCGGAAGAGGCGCTCGCGCGCGCGGAGGGCCGGGTGCCGGTCGCGATCATCATGCTGGCGGCAAAACTCGACGCGGCCGCGGCGGCCGATCGGCTGGCGCGGGCGGGGGGAAGCGTCCGCCGGGCGATCGGGGGCGAGCGCCCGTGACCTCCGATCTCTTCGCCCGCCTGCGGGCCAAACCAACGAAGCAGATCGTCGGCATCATCTCCGGCACGTCGGCCGACGGCATCACCGCGGCCGTGGTCGCCGTCACCGACCGCGTGGGGAAGCCGCCCGCCGTCGCGCTCCGCGGCTGGAAGACGACGCCGTATCCGGCCGAGGTGCGGCGTCGGGTGGTCGATCTGTTCACGGAACCGGCGACGACCCAGCGGACGGCATCGCTGCACTATCTCCTCGGCGAACTCTTTGCCGACGCGGCGGTGGCGGCGATCGGCGTCGCCGGGGTGGCCGCACCGGCGGTCGACCTCATTGCCTCCCACGGACAGACCGTCGCCCACGTCGCCGTGCCCGACCCAGCGGATCCTTGGGACCGGGCGGCGACGATGCAGCTCGGCGAAGCCGCGGTGATCGCCGAACGCACCGGCCGGCCGGTCGTCGCGGACTTCCGCGCGGCGGACATGGCGGCGGGCGGGACCGGCGCGCCGTTTGTGCCGTACGCCGACCTGCTGCTGCTCGGGGGCCCCACCGGGCGCATCGCGCTCAACCTCGGGGGGATCTCAAACTTCACGGTGCTCCCCCCCGGCGCGCGGCGCGACGACGTGTACGCCTTCGATTGCGGGCCCTCCAACATGATGCTCGACGGCCTCGCCCTAGCGTTCTACGGCGAGCCGTGCGATCGCGACGGCGCGCGTGCCGCGCGCGGGCGCGTGCGTGAGGACCTGCTGGCGGACTTGATGGGGCATCCCTTTATCTCCGCTCCTCCGCCCAAGGCGGCGGGACACGAGCAGTTCGGGCGCCCCTTTCTCAAGGACCTGATCGGCCGCTGGGGAGCCCTGCCCCCGGAAGACCTCCTGGCCACCGCCACCGTGTTTTCGGCGGAGGCTATTGCCGCGAACATCCGCCGCTTTGTCCTTCCCCGTCACCCCGTCGAGGAGGTGATCGCCTCGGGCGGGGGCGTGCACAACCCGACGCTGATGCGTCGGCTCGCCGCGGCGGTAGCCCCGCTGCACGTGCGGCCGATCGACGAGTTCGGGGTGCCTTCGGACGCCAAGGAGGCCATCGCGTTCGCGCTTCTCGGACACGCCAGCCTGATGGGCATCCCCGGGAACCTCCCCCGAGTGACCGGCGCGCGCCACGAGGCGATTCTCGGGAAGTTTACGTGGCCGCCCGGGGCGCCCGGGGGGTCCGCGTGAACGACCGGGTCGATGCCTCGCCGGCCGGAGCCCTCGCCCCGATCCGGCGCCTCCTCGAGGACGGCGTCGGACGCGCCTATCCGGGCGCGGTCCTGGAGGTTTCCCGCGGCGGCGAGGTGGTCATCCGGTGGACGGTCGGAGCCCGCACGCTGGTCCCCGGGCCGCAGCCCGCCGCGCCCGAGACGATTTACGACCTCGCGTCGCTCACGAAAGTGGTCGTCACCACCCCGCTGATCCTCCAGGCGGCGGCCGAAGGCCGCCTGCGGCTCGACGACCCCATCGCCGCCCACCTGCCCGAGTCCGCCGCGTCGGCAGTCACACTGCGGCACCTGCTGACCCACACGTCCGGCCTCCCGGCGTGGATCCCGTTCTACCTCGAGACGTCCGGCTACGACGCCGTAATCGCGCGGACGGCGGCGATGGCCGCGGACGCCTCACCGGGGTCGCAGGCGGTCTACAGCGACCTGGGATTCATCCTGCTCGGAGAGGTCGCGCGCCGGGCGCTCGGGAAGCCCCTGGACGCGCTCGCGCGCGAGCGCGTCTTCACCCCTCTCGGCATGCACGATACAACGTACCGCCCCCTCCCCGCGCGGCGCGGCCGCATCGCCCCGACAGAGGACGGCACCGCGACCGAACAGGCAATGGTCGGCGAGGAGGGACGACGGCACACCTGGCGCCGCGCTCTGATCTGGGGGGAGGTGCACGACAGCAACGCCCATGCCATGGGGGGCGTCTCCGGGCACGCCGGGCTGTTCGGCACCGCGGACGATCTGACCGCGTACGGGCAAATGTGGCTCGGGGGCGGACGCGGCCCCCGCGGCACGGTCCTCGAGGAGGATCTCGTCCGGGAGGCGACCGTGCGCCGGACCCCGACCGGCACCCGCGGGCTGGGGTGGGCGCTCGCCGGGACCGACGGGTGGTGGGGAGCGGCCCTCTCCCCTCGCGCGTACGGCCATACCGGGTTTACCGGCACGGCGCTGGCGATCGATCCCGCGCACGACCTGGTGATCGTCTTCCTGACCAATGCGATCCATCTCGGACGGGACCGCACGGAAATCCTAGCGCTTCGCCCCAAGATCGCCGCCGCGATCGCCGCGGCGCTTTGCTAGCGCGCGCGGCGCGGGAGGATCGGCTGTCCGGAGTCTCGAAACATGCTCCAGCCCCATGGAGTACTTCCTCGGCGTTGACGGCGGCGCCACCAGCACGACGTGCGCGGTGTGCGACCGCGACGGACGGATCCTCGGCATCGGCCACGGCGGCCCCAGCAACCACATCCTGGCCCCCGGCGGGGAGGCGCGCGCTCGCGCGGCCATTGAGAGCGCGCTGGGGAACGCGCTCGCGGCGGCGGGAGCCTCGCCGTCGGCGTTCGACGCGGCGCAGTTCGGGATGACGGGCATCAACCGCGACTCCGAACCGGCGCGCGTGTTCGGGCGAGTGGTCTCGTCCCTCCTCACGGCCCGGATCACGCAGATCGACAACGACGCGGCCGTGGCGCTGGCCGGCGCGCTGGCCGGCGGGCCGGGGGTCGTGGTCATCGCCGGGACCGGGTCGGTGGCGCTGGGCCGGGATCCGTCGGGCCGGGAGGCGAGGGCCGGCGGGTGGGGATACCTCTTCGGGGACGAGGGGAGCGGGTTCGCACTCGGACTGGGCGGCGTGCGGGCGGCGCTGCGCGCCCGCGATGAAACGGGCGGTCCCACCGTGCTGGAGACCATGATCCCGCAGCGGTTTGGCGCCGACCTCGGCGAGATCCCGCTCCGCTATTACGAGGGCCGGGTGCCGCGGTCGGAGATCGCCGCCCTCGCCTCCGCCGTGACCGCCGCCGCCGCGGACGGCGATCCGGTCGCGCGGACCCTCGTCGACGACGCCGCCGAGGGGCTCGCCGGGATCGCGGCCGCGGTCATCCGGCGCCTGACCTGGCCCGATGGGACGGTGGCGGTCGCCGCCGTGGGCGGCGTGTTCAAGGCGGGCCCGACCCTGCTCGCCCCGCTCAAGGCGGCCATCGCCGCCCGGGCGGCCGGGGCGGTGCTGGTGCCGCCCCGATTTGCCCCGGCGGTCGGCGCGCTGCTGCTGGCGATGCGCGCCGCGGGGGTCCGCCCCACGCCCGAACGGCTGGCGCTGCTCGCCGCGACGTGGGAACTGCGGAGCGCGGCGTGACGTCCCACCTCGTGGATCGGCTGCACCGCCGCCTGATCGTCTCCTGCCAGGCGCTGCCCGGAAGCCCTCTGCGCGATCCGGCCATCATCGCCGCCCTCGCGCAATGCGCCGAACGCGGCGGGGCGGGCGGGGTGCGCATCGACGGCCCGGAGGACGTCGCGGCGACCCGCCGGGCGGTCGCGGTTCCCATCATCGGCCTCTACAAGGTGCGCGGCTCGTCCCCGATCTACATCACCCCGACGCTCGACACGGCGCGCGCCGTCGCTCGGGCCGGGGCCGACATCGTGGCGGTGCAGGCGACCAGAGAACGCAACGCCGCCGGGGACTCCCTCGCGGCGCTCATCGCGGGGGTTCACACGGAGTGCCGCGTCCCGGTGATGGCCGATGTCTCGACCCTGGAGGAAGGCATCGCCGCGGAAGCGGCGGGCGCCGATCTCGTCGCCACCACCATGGCGGGGTACACCCCGCACAGCCGGCAGATCGCCGGGCCGGACCTCGCGCTCGTCCGGGACCTCGCCGGCCGGGTCTCGCTCCCCATCGTTGCCGAAGGGCGGATCCGCACGCCGGACGACGCGGCCGAGGCGTTCGGCGCGGGGGCGTGGGCGGTGGTCGTCGGCCGGGCGATCACGATGCCGGAGTCGATCACCGAAGGGTTCGTGCGCGCGGTGACCGCGGCCCAGGGTCCGCCGGGGGCGGGGCGGCCGACCCCCCACTCCTGAAGATGTGGCCCGCGCGCGCCTGCCGGGACCCGAAGGTCCAAGCCCTGGCTGCGCTCTCTGCCTACGCCCTGGTCTCCGTCCTCTACTTTGGGCTGCCCATCCTCGGGAACCTCTCACGCGCGTACGTCGGAGGCGCGACGGGGAACCCGCACGACCCATCGGCCTTCATGTGGTATCTCGTCTGGTGGCCGTTCGCGCTCGCCCACGGGCTCAACCCCTTCCTGCCGAAGGTCGTCTGGGCTCCGAGCGGTTTCAACTTGGCGTGGGCGACCGGGATCCCCGGGGCGAGCCTGCTGGCCGCACCGATCACGCTGACCGCGGGGCCGGTGGTGGCGTACAACATCCTCTGCCTGCTCGCCCCCCCGCTGGCGGCGTGGAGCGCGTTCCTGCTGTGCCGCCACATCACGCGGGCCTTCTGGCCGGCGGTGCTCGGCGGGTACCTGTTCGGATTCTCCACCTACGAACTCGGCCACATGCTCGGCCACCTCAACCTCGTCCTGACGTTCCTCATCCCCGGGTGCGTCTACCTGGTGCGGCTGCGGCTGGACGACACGCTGAGCCCGCGGGCGTTCACGGCGCTGATGGCGCTCGCGCTGGTGATGCAGTTTTCGTTTTCGACCGAAATTTTCGCCACGATGACCCTCCTCGGCGTGATCGCCATGGGGACGGGGTACTGGATCCTGCCGGGCGAGATGCGGCCGCGCCTCCGCGCCACCGGCCTCCACATCGCCTTGGCCTATGGGCTGGCCGCGGTGGCCCTCAGCCCGTACCTGTACTACGTGTTCGCGCAGGGGTTTCCGCGGACGCCGTTGTATCCGCCGGCGCGGTACGCGGCCCCGCTGCACACCTTCCTCATCCCCACCCCGGTCACATATCTCGGCGGGCATCTCTACCAGGCGATCACCGGCGTGCGGCCCCAGCACCTCGACGAGCGCACCGCGTATCTGGGCGCCCCGCTGCTCGCCATCGTCGGGCTCTACGGCGTCCGCCGCTGGCGCGCCCCCGCCGTGAAGTTCCTGGTACTCCTGTTCGGGCTGATCTGCGTGGCGTCGCTGGGACCCGATCTCCACCTGGGCGACCTGCATCTCCCGCTGCCGTGGGCCCTGCTCACGGGGCTGCCGATCATCAATCACGCGCTGCCGGCGCGGGTCACCGTCTACGCGTTCCTCATCGCCGCCCTCATCGCCGCCCTGTGGACGCGGGCGGCCGAGACCCCGCGCTGGGCAACGTGGACGCTTGTTCCGCTCACCGTCCTCAGCCTGCTGCCGAACTTGGGGCTGGCCAGCACGACCTCCGATCTCGACACGCCCCCGCTGTTCACGCAGGGACTCTACAAACGGTACCTCGCGCCGGGGGAAAACATCCTGATCTTCCCCTACGGCCCGATCGGCAACAGCATGCTGTGGCAGGCGCAAACCGGCATGTACTTCCGGATGGCGGAGGGGTACCTGGGGCCGATCGTTCCCCGGGAGTTCAAACGCTGGCCGATCGTCAGGGGGTTCTACGCTCGCGAGTTCACCCCGGCCGACCGCAGGCGGTTGATCTCGTTTCTCCGGGCGCATGACGTCCGGACGGTCATCGTCGTGGGCGGGAGCGCGGGGCGGTGGCCGCAGGTCCTCTCCGCGTTGGGCACGCCGCCCATCCGCGCGGGCGGGGTGATGCTCTACACGGTGCCGAGCGGCGTTTTGGATGCGCCGCGCCGCGCGGCGGCCCCGCTGGAGAAGTCGCTCGCCGTCATCGGGCGAGGAACAACGGGTTTGTCCACGCGCGGCCGCCCGACGGCCCGGTGACCTCCACGCGCAGGAACTTTTCCCGGCCGAGGAGCGCGTAGGTCGCGCTGGTGAGGGGCGATCCGTCCGCGACCACCCGCCGCCCCCACCGGTGATCGCAGGCAAACCTCACCTCGGCCGCTCCCGGCGGCGCGATGCGCACCGTCGCTGTCTGCCCGTCGAACGTCACGTCGTCCAGCACCGGCCCCGTGGACCCGTAGAACGCCCCCGCCCCGAGCGCGCCGACCACCGCCTCCGGCGTGAGCGTCTCCGCCCGCAGCATCGTCCAGGCCTGCCCGAAGTCCCGCAGGCGCCAGTGGGCGTCGTCGTTCGCCGCTCCCAGCAGCGGCTTGCCGAGGCTCAGACAGTCGTCCCAGTGCACCCCGCTGTACCCTTTCCCGATCTCGATCTCGGTGTTGGCGTTGAACACCTCGATCCCGGCGATCCCCTCCAAGGGCAGCAGGTCGTCCAACACCAGCCCGCTCCAGTAGGGATGCGCGACGAATACGACGGCGCCGGCCCGGCGGAGCGCGCCGATCACGTCCTGGACGGGGAGCCGGTAACGCGCCGCCACGTCGCGCGGGAGATCGACCATCTCCCGCAGGCCGATGCCGACGAGATGGTAGGGCTGGCCGGCCCGGGACCGGCCGACGTCCACCTCGGTCCCCGGGACCAGCAGCGGCCGCGCGCGTCCCCCGGCGGGGGGAGGGGTCAGCTGGTTGTGATCGGTGATCGCGACAAAGTCGTACCCCTGCTCGCCGTACCAGGCGACGAGGGTGTCGACGGACCGCCCCCCGTCGGAGTTCGTGGTGTGGCAGTGAAAGATGCCCCGGTACCACCGCCCCGCCTGCGCAAACGGATTGACCAGTCCCACGCGTCCCCCTCCTCAGGCCGTTCCCGGCTCGGACGTCACCCATCCCCGCGTGCGCGCCACCGCGCGCCGCCATCCCGCGTACCCCGCCTCGCGGCGCGCGGCCGACCAAGTGGGCTCGAACCGGCGGTCCACTTCCCACTGCTCGCGCAACCCGTCGAGCGAGCCCCACACCCCGCCGGCCAGCCCCGCGGCGTAGGCGACGCCAAGGGCGGTGGTCTCGCTGACCGTGGGGCGGATCACGGGGATCCCCAGGATGTCCGCCTGGAGCTGCATCAGGAAATCGTTGCGCGACGCCCCCCCGTCCACCCGGAGGCCGGAGAGGCGGATGCCCGCGTCCTGCTCCATCGCCTCCAGCACCTCCCGGGTCTGATAGCAGATCGCCTCCAGCGTGGCGCGGACCAGGTGCGCACGGGTGATGTAGCGGGTGAGGCCGACGATCACGCCGCGGGCATCCATGTCCCAGTGGGGCGCGAAGAGACCGGAGAACGCCGGCACGAAGTAGATGCCGCCCGCGTCGGCCACGCTCGCCGCGATCGCTTCGGTCTCCGCCGCGGTCCGGATCAAGCCCAGGTTATCCCTCAACCACTGCACCGCCGCGCCGGCGACGGCGACCGACCCCTCGAGCGCGAACGCCACCTCGTGCGGGAGCGCATAGGCCATCGTCGACAGGAGCCCGTGGCGGCTGGCCACGGGGTGGTCGCCCGTGTGCGCCAGGAGGAAGCAGCCCGTCCCGTACGTGTTCTTCGCGTCGCCGGGCCGGTAGCAGGTCTGCCCGACGAGCGCGGCCTGCTGGTCCCCCAGGTCTCCGGCCACCGCGACGCGCGCGCCGAACGGGCCGTCCGCGAGCGTGACCCCATACCGCTCGCTGCTCAGCCGGATCTGGGGCAGGATCGCCGGCGGCAGGTCCGCGAGCCGGAGCATTTCGTCGTCCCACGCCCGGGCTCGGAGGTCCATCAGCATGGTGCGCGAGGCGTTCGTCGCGTCGGTCACGTGCACCCCGCCCGCCGGACCCCCGGTGAGCCACCAGATGATCCACGAGTCCATCGTGCCGAAGCAGACCCCGCCCCGCTCCGCGTGCGACCGCACCCCCGGCACGTGCTCGAGGATCCAGGCGGCCTTCAGCGCGGAAAAGTAGGTCGCGATCGGCAGCCCGGTGCGCCCCCGCACGGCGGGCTCCACCCCCCGCGCGATCAGCGCCTGGCATGCCTCGCGCGTTCGCGTATCCTGCCAGACGATCGCGCGGTAGAGCGGCCGCCCGGTCCGCCGGTCCCACAGCACCGTCGTCTCACGCTGGTTGGTCACCCCGACGGCGGCGAGACGGCCCGCCGCCCCCCCCGCGCGCGCGAGCGCGCCGCGAACCACGCGTACGGTCTTCTCCCAGATCTCCTCGGGATCGTGCTCCACCCATCCCGGCTGAGGGGTCAGCTGCGAATGTTCTTCGTAGGCGCCCGCCACCGGCCGGCCGGCCTCGTCGAACAGCATGCATCGGGTCCCGGTCGTCCCTTGGTCGATCGCCGCCACGAGGGGGCCGGGCCCGGCCCCCTCGTGCCGCGGGAGGGGATGCGGCATGGCAACCGGGGCTTAGGCGACTCCCATCGTGCGGTTGTACACGGCGATGGCCTGGTCGACGCTCCGCGCCGCGTCGTCGAGCGCCTGCCGGGTAGACTTCCGGCCGAGGACCCTCGCCTCGATCGCTTCCTCGGACTTCTGCCGCGCCTCCGGGAACACCCCGAGCAGCGCTCCCTGGGTCGCGCGGTTGATCGGACTGCTGCGCAGTTCGCTGATCGCGGTCAGGAATTGTGGGTGGGCGGCCAGCGCGGCCTGCGCCACCGGCTCGCGGTACGCGTCCTTGCGGATCGGGAAGTACCCCGTGCCGACATACCACGCCGCCTGCTGCGCGGGCGCGCTGATAAACTTGACGAACTCCCACGCGGCCTGCTGTTCTTTTTCCGGCCGGTTTTTCAGGATCCACGCCGACGCCCCGCCCACGATGCTCCCGCCGGTCTTCGCCGCCGGGGGCTTGGGGAAGTACCCGGTCCCCACCTCGAACTGGCCCGCCGCCCCCCGCAGCAGGCTCGCCAGCACCGCCGTCGAGTCCACCGTCATCGCGGTCTGGCCAGCGACGAACGCGCGCTGGCTCGCCGCGGTCGGCCGCCCCGGGTTGGTGGCGATCCCGTCTTTCACCATTCCCGCCCACCAGTCCAGGATGCGGGCCCCCGCCTCCTCCCGGTTGTAGACGACCTCGCTGGCCGGCTTATCCCGACCGTTGCCGTTGTTGGCGTACAGGGCGCCCTGGCGGGCGAGGAGCTGCTCAAAGAACCATCCGTAGATCGCGATCGTGATCCCCGACTTCGTTGTGCCGCTCTGGACCAACTTCCGCGCGGCCGCGTCGATCTCCTCAAACGTCCGCGGGGGCTGCTTCGGGTCCAGCCCCGCCTTCTTGAACATATCGACGTTGTAGTATAGGATCGCGCTCGAGGTGTTGAACGGCATCGAGTAGAGACGATCTCCCACCCGGTAGTAGGCGAGGATGTTCGGCTCGAATTGGGCGAGGCTGAACTTCTCGCGATCGATGAAGTCCTGCATCGGCACGATCCCCTTGCTGTCGATCATGAACCGGGTGCCGATGTCGTACACCTGGGCCACCGCCGGCACCGCCGTGGACTGGATCGAGGCGCGCAGCTTGTTCACGGCGTCGTCGTAGGATCCCTGGAACTGGGCCTCCACCTGGATGTCCGTGCGCGAGGCGTTGAACCGGTCCACGAACGCCTTGACCACCGTCTCCCCGAGGTTGCCGCCCATCGAGTGCCAGAAGACGATCCGGGTCGGCGCCTGCGCCCGCACCACGGCCGGAGCGAGCCCGACGCCCGCGGCGGCGACCCCCACCGTCCCGGCCGCGGCGAGAAAGTGACGTCTGGTCATGCGCGTGCGTGTCATCATCCACCTCCGTCTGAGTGAGGCTTACCCTTAGGCCTACGCGCCGTTGGCGTCGTAGGATCCATTGCCCGCCGCCGGACGGCTCCCCTGCCACCCCCTCGGGGGGCCGCTCACCCTTTGACCGCCCCCGCCGTCAGGCCCCGCACCACGTGCCGGTAGCCGATCAGGAACAGGAACACCGTCGGGGCGACGATCATGACGATCCCCGCCATGACGAGGCTCCAGGAGACCGACTCCTGTGACTGCAGGAGGGCCAGGCCGATCTGCACCGTCCGCATCTGCTGCGAGTTGATGACCAAGAGCGGCCACAGGTACTGGTTCCAGGTGGACAGGAAGGCATAGATCGTCAGCGTCGCGAACGCCGGCCGCGCGAGCGGCACCACGATCGTCGCCAGGTATCGACGCCGCGAGCAGCCGTCGATCAGCGCGGCGTGCCAGAGCTCTCGCGGGATCGAGAGGAAGAACTGGCGGAGGAGGAACGTCCCAAACGCCGTCGCCAGGTACGGGGCGACGAGGGCCGGATAGGTGTCGAGCCATCCCACGCTCCGGATCGTCAGGTAGTTGGGGATGAGGGTGACCTCGCCCGGGATCATCAGCGTGGAGAGAAACAGGAAGAACAGCGCCTGGCGCCCGGGAAACTCGATGTAACTGAAGGCGAACGCCGCCAGCGCCGCGGTGACCAGCTCTCCCACCGTCACCGCTCCCGACTGGATGAAGGAGTTGAGGAGGAACCGCGCGATCGGCGCGGCCCGCAAGGCGTCGGAGTAATTCGCGAAGTCGAAGGTGCGCGGCCACAGGGACGGCGGGTACTGGTTGACCTCGGCCGGAGTCTTCAGGCTGGTCGCCACCGCGTAGAGGAGAGGAAACAACACGATCAGGCCGAGGGCCAGCATCAGCGCGTTGAGTCCCCACTCCGCCGCGGTCCGCTTCCAGGAGCGCCGTGAGGCCCGAGCGCCCGCGGGGCCGCGGTCCGTCACCGGCGGGGACCCCGGGGTCATTGGTAGGTCACGAACCGCTCGAACACGGTGAACTGCGCCGCGGTGAGGATCAGCACGAGGACGAACAGCAGCATCGCTTGCGCCGCCGCCAGCCCGAACCGGAAGTTGAAGAACGCATTTCGGTAGATGGAGTAGACGATGACGTTCGTCGCCTCCACCGGCCCGCCCTGGGTGAGGATGTTCACCTGGCCGAACGACTGCAGGACGCCGATCGTGGCGACGACGCCGACAAAGAACAACGCGGGCGAGATCGCCGGGATCACCACGTTCCGGAACACCCCCCACCGGCCCGCCCCATCGATCCGGGCCGCCTCGGTCAACTCGTCGGGCACGCCCTGGAGGGCGGCCAGGAGCACCACGACATTGAACCCGAGGTCCTTCCAGACGGTCGTCGCCGCCACCGCCATCAGAGCCCATCGCGGATCGGTGAGCCATCCCACCTTCGGCAGATGGATGAGGCCGAGGAGGTAGTTGAGCATGCCGACGTTCGGATCCAGGAGCCATTCCCAGATCAGTGCCGCCGCCGCGATGCTCACCGCGATCGTGAACGAGTAGGCGGTGCGGTACGCGACCACCCCCCGAATCTTCCGGTTGGCCAGCATGGCGAGCGGCAGCCCCAGGACGATGCCGGCGGGAACCGTGTACAGCGCGAAGAGAAAGGTGACGCGCAGGCTGTTCAGGAACGCCGGATCCTGCAGCAGTTGGGAGTAGTTGCTGCCGCCGATGAACAACCCCAACCCTCCGAGGGGGCTGGTCTCGTAGAGGCTGAGCTGGACGTTCTTCAGCAGCGGGTAAAAGACGAAGACGGCAAAGACCGCGAGCGACGGGAGGAGGTAGGCGAGGGCCCCCAGGAGATCGCGGCGGCCCCGCGCACGGGCCCGCCGCCGCACCGCATCCCCCGCGTCCCTGCCCGTCCCCCGCCCGCTCAACGCGGCCCCCTTCCCGGGGTGGGGGTGGGCAGCAGCCCGCGGAGGTCCTCCAGCACGAACTCGGGGCGGACGGCCGCGCCGGCGAGGTCGGCCCGTCGGGTCGCACCCGTCAGCACGAGGGCCGTGTGCATGCCGGCGCCGACGCCCATCGCCACATCGGTGGACAGCCGGTCGCCCACCATGATCGTCAGCCCCGCCGGAAGGGCGAGGCGGGCCAGGACGGCGCGGGCCATCACGGGCGAGGGCTTCCCCACCACCTCTTCCACCTTCGCTCCCGTCGAGGCCTCAATCGCGGCCACCACGGCGGCGCAGTCCGGCAGGCCTCCCCCTGGCACCGGGCAGTACGGATCCGGGTTGGTGGCGACGAATCGGGCGCCGGCCCTGATCGCGTCGAACGCGATCTGCAATTTGCGGTAGTCAAACCCCCGGTCGAACGCGGCGACCACGACCTCGACCCGGCCGGCCTCCTCGGTCAGGGAGAACCCCGCCGCCCGCAGTTCGTCCAGAAACGACGGCTCCCCGATCACGAACAAGCGCCGGCCGGGAAACCGACTGCGCAGGTACTCGACCATGACCCCGGAAGAATTCAGCACGTCATCGGCGGACGTCGGAATCGTGAGCGCGGTCAACAGATCAGCGTACGCCGCCCGGGAGCGCAGGGGATTGTTCGAGAGGAAGACCACCCGGCTCCCCGCGGCCCGGAGCCCGGCGATCGTCTCCGCCGCGCCGGGCAGCAGGGTGTCGCCGAGATACACGGTGCCGTCGAGGTCGAGCGCATACCCCGGATACCAGCCGGGGCGCGCCGATCCATCGGTCATGGCGCAGTCTTCGAGGCTTGGATGCCCGCTGCCTTCCCCTCCCCCCAAGGGAAACGGCGGCCGTGCTTCGAAGGGCATAGCGGTCACGACGCAGAGAGGAGCGCGCCCATGCCAGGCCGTCACTTCCTGCAGATCCCCGGCCCGACCAACGTCCCGGATCGGATCCTCCGGGCCATGGACCGCCCCGTGCCCGACCATCGCGGACCTGAGCTCCCGCCGCTCGTCGCCGAGATCCTGACCGGGCTGAAGCGGGTCTTCCAGACCGCGCGCGGGGAGATCGTCCTCTATCCGGCGTCGGGAACCGGCGCCTGGGAAGCCTCCCTGGTGAACACCGTCAGCCCGGGCGACCGGGTGCTCGCCTTCAACAACGGATACTTCAGCCACCTCTACGCTGAGGTCGCCCGGCGGCTGGGGGCAGTGGTGAACGAAATCGATCTCACCTGGGGAGACGGCATCCCGCCCCGGCTGGTGCACGACCTGCTCGCCCAGGACGCCGCGGGGACGTATAAGGCGGTCCTCGCGGTGCACAACGAAACCTCGACCGGGGTCACCTCCGACCTCAAAGCGATCCGGGAAGCGATGCGCGCGGCGAAACATCCCGCCCTGCTATTGGTCGACGCCGTCAGCGGCCTGGCGAGCGTGGATCTCCGCTTCGACGAGTGGGAGATCGACGTCGCCCTCACCGGCAGCCAGAAAGGGCTGATGCTGCCCCCTGGGATGGCGATCCTGTGCGCGAGTCCGCGGGCGATCGAGGCGAGCGCGCGGGTCACGACGCCGCGGTACTTCTTCGACTGGCGACCGGTTTTGGAGGAAAGCCGGCGCGGGTACTTCCCCTACACGCCGGCGACGCTCCTGCTCTACGGTCTGCGCGAGGCGGTCCGGATGCTTCTGGAAGAGGGGCTCCCCAATGTCTTCGCCCGGCACCGCCGCCTGGCGGGAGCCGTCCGCCGGGCGGTCACGGCCACCGGGCTGTCCATCCTGTGCCGCGACCCCGTGCTCTCCTCGCCCAGCCTGACCACGGTGCTCGTCCCCGAGCACGCGGACGCCGACGCCGTGGTGCGCGCGGGGGCGGCCCGCCTCAACCTCGCGCTCGGGACCGGGCTCGGCCGCCTCAAAGGAAAAGCGTTCCGGATCGGGCACCTCGGCGCCCTCAACGAGCTTGAGGTCCTCGCCACCATCGGCGGAATGGAGATGGCATGTGCCGTGGCCGGCATCCGCCTGCCCCTCGGCGCCGGTCTCACGGCCTGCCTGCACGCGCTCATGGAGCAACACGCCCCGGCCGCCGCGGCGATCTGACGGCAGGCGGACCACTCGCCGCCGGCGCCGCGGACACGGTCCAAACCACCGCGGGAACACCGCGCACCTGCTCGACCCGCTCCCCGCTGCGACGAGCACCGCGGCGAACCGGGAGCACCGGATGCTCACGCGGTGACGGGGATCGGCTCCCCGTTGACGCCCGTGTGCCCGTGACGATCGACGCGCCGCGTGCCGCCCCGCCCCGGGACGCCGGGGCGGGCTACAGGTTCTCGATGGGGACGGGCTCGATCGGGTCCGCCGGCGAAAATCGAAACACCCGCGAGTAAAAGTACAGTTCACCGTCCAGCGCCCGCTTGATGTTCTCCGCGCGGCGAAACCCGTGCTGCTCTCCCTCGAAGGCCAGATAGGCCACGGGGAGTCCCTTCGCCCTGAGCGCCGCGACCATCAGCTCCGCCTGATTCGGCGGCACGATCTTGTCGTCGAGCCCCTGGAAGAGAATCATCGGGCAGGCAATCCGATCGACGGAGTGGATCGGCGACCGCTCGCGGTAGCGCTCCCGCATCTCGGGGTAGGGGCCGACCAACCGCTCGAGGTAGCGGGACTCGAACTTGTGGGTGTCCCGCACGAAGACCTCGAGGTCGCCGATGCCGAAGTGGCTCGCCCCCGCCTTGAAGACGGATCGAAACGCCAGCGCGCACAGGGTCGTGTACCCTCCCGCGCTCCCCCCGCGGATGATCAGCCGGGTGCCATCGACCAGCCCGCGCCGCACCATCTCCCGCGCGCCGTTGACGCAATCATCCACGTCGACCACGCCCCATTCCCCGTTGAGCCGCTCGCGGTACCGGCGGCCGTAGCCGGTGCTACCCCCGTAGTTCACGTCGAGGAAGGCGAAGCCCCGGCTGGTCCAGTACTGAACCCCCAGGTCGAGCGTGGCGGAGGCCGCGCCGGTCGGGCCGCCGTGGCTCCGGACCAGGAGCGGGGGCTTCTCGCCGTCGGGCGCCGCAAAGTCCCGGTTGCGCGGGGGGTAAAAGAACCCGTGCGCCGTCTGCCCACCCTCGGTCGGGAATTCGACCGGTTCCGCCAGAGAGAGGTATCCGGGATCGACCGTGATTTCCCCCGAACGGCGCAGCACCTCCGTTCGACGGGAAGCCAGATCGATCCGAAGAATCGCCGTGGCGGCGCTCGGGGACCCGGCCCCCAGGACGACGTATCCCGGCCCGGCGCGCACGCTCCACACCTCGGAGAAGGACGGTTCGATCGCCTCGAGTCCACCACGCGCCGCGTCCAACACCCCCAGGTGCCACATCCCTCGTGCCTTGTGGGCGCAGATGATGCGGCCGGGGCCGTCGAAGCCGTAGGTAGACATCCCGAACACCCACTGCGCCGTCCCAAACTCCCCGGCCATGCCACACAGCGGCTCGACCTGCCCGCCACGCCACCGGTAGAGATTCCACCACCCCGTCCGATCGGAGACAAAGTGGAGGACGCCGTCGGGCGACCACTCCGGCTGAAAGATCGACTCCCGCTCGCCCCCCGCGATCAACTCGCTCCGCCCCAATCCCCCGTCGTCCCGGACCTCCGCGGTCCACAACTCGGTCCCGTCCCAGGGCATGTTGGGATGGCGCCAGGTGAGCCAAGCCAATCGCGACCCGTCGGGGCTGAGGCGGGGGTTGGAGTAAAAGTCGTTGCCGGAGACGAGCACGCGCCCCGCAGAGGGACGGCGCAGGTCGATTCGCACGAGCGTATTCACCGCCTCGCGCGCCGGATCGGTGTGGTCCTCGCGCACACAGACCAGGCCCTCACGCGGCCGGTCGATGATCGCATCGGCGTACCGCCACTGCCCGGGGGGGGTCAGCGGCTCGGGGGCCCCCCCGGGGGCCCGTCGATACAGACGGTGGTCCCCAAAATGCGAAAAGTACACGGTCCCTCCCGCGGCGAGGAACGCCCCCCCGCCGTATTCGTGCACGCGGGTGCGGGCGTTGAACTGGGGGGGGACGACATCCTGCGTCCGCCCGTCCGGCGTGCGGCGGACAACGGTGCTCCTGCCGCCCTCGGTCGGGCGCGTCTCCACCCAATAGATGTCCTCGCCGTCGACGGCGATCTCCCCGAGCCCAACCGTGTGGGATACGATCAGGTCTGAGGTGACGGGGGATTTCCACGAACCGTGGGGCGCGATGCGGCGATCGGGCATGCGAGTGCTCCTCTGCCTATGGATGGCGGGCGGATCTTGCACCGCCCGGTTCAGCCGGCCGCACGGGGTGGAGGCGGAGACCTTGGACAGCACCACGCCGGGTTTGAAAGCCGATCGGGTCAGGACCGAATCATGCCGACCGCCAGCCGGACGGAGCCGCCCACGCGGCGACGACAATGCTTACGCCGCCGCCGGCGCGCGGTCCTGCGCTGTGAAATGCCCCAAATCGACGTGAAGAGAAGAAGCTGTCAGTGCCGACAGACGCTCACGGGTTAGGGGGTCGCCGAGGGGTGACCGTCCCGATAGAGCCACCGGTACATGCCGGCGGACTGGAGCACCGTCTTCACGTACAACCGGGTTTCGGTGTACGGAATCTCCTCGACAAACGCATCGGGGTCAAACACGCCCCGCCGCGCCTCCCAGCCCCGGACCGCCTCGGGGCCCGCGTTGTAGGCGGCGATGGCCAGATCGACCCTGTTGAACAGGTGAAGGAGCTCCTCCAACACCACGGCCCCCAACGAGATGTTGGTCTGCGGGTCAACGAGTCCCCGCAGATCCGGCGCCGGCATCCCGGCCAGACGGGCCGCGCCCTTCGCCGTTCCCGGCAGCAGCTGCATCAGTCCATACGCGTTGGCGGGTGAGACGGCATTGGGATCGAACCGGCTCTCCTCGCGGATGATCCCCGCCACGAGATAGGGATCGACCCCGGTTCGCCCGGCCGCGCGCGTCACGGTCTCCCAAAACGCCTGCGGGTATAGGCCTTCCCAGAGCAGCAGCGGCAGCCCGCGTCCGGAGCCACCGGCGGCGTCGCGCACCTGCTCGGCCATCGCAATCGCTCGACCGACATCGCCTTGCTGGGCGTAGCGCTGGCTGAGGCGCGCCCCGATGCTTTCACGATACTTCGACGGGACCGATGCCGCGGCCGCGGTCAACTCCATCGTCGCGTCATCGATCTGCGCGAGCGCGTCCAGCTCGCGAAACTTGTCGAACGACGGGACTTCTCCCAAAGGCGGATCCGCAAGCGGCGTCACGGTCGCCCTGATCGGTTGGTTGAGCCGCGCCGCTCCCCGCTGTCCGTAATACGAATCGGGGTACTCGGCGGCGACGCGCCGGTACCCATCCTGCGCCTGGTCCTTCTGCCCGAGCGCCTCGGCCGCGCGCCCCGCCCAGTACAGCGCCGCGGGGGCGGCCTCCCCGCCCCGCTCCTGGGCCACGCGCATCCAGGCGGAGCGGGCGGGGCCGAGCTCGTGCGACCGGAACCGCACCCACCCCACCGCCCACAACGCCCGCTGCCCCCACAGGGTGCCGGGGAACCGCTCCCCGGCCTCGCGGAAAAGCCCCATCGCCGGGCCGAGCGCCCCCCGATCTTGGCGCACTTCCCCGATCGCGAACAGGGACCGCGGAGCGAGCGAGGAGCCGGGATAGTCCTTGATCAGCTCTCGGGCGATTGCCAGCGCGTCGCCCTCGCGATCCCGCCGCAACGCGATCCGCTCGAGATAGTACAGCGAGTCGTCGCCGTGCGATCGATGGAGGTTCACGACCCTGCGAAAGTCGGAGCCGGCGTCATCGAGATGGCCGCTCTGGAACGCCATGACCCCGAGCTGGTACAGGGCGTCGTCCGCGACCCGCCAACCGTCGGGCATGCCGAGCACGCGCTGGAGCTCGGCCCGCGCCGGAGCGAAGTTTCCCCCGCCCATGTCGGCCAGCGCGCGTCCGTAGAACACCTCGGGGGGGGTGGTGTCGGACGGCAGAGGATGGACCGCCGCCAGGGCCTGCAGACGGGTCCACGCCGGCTTCCAGAATGGGCTGCCCTCGAATCCCCAGCGGACCCGGCGGTACGCCTGCGCCGCCTCCGCCCAACGATTGGACTGCAACAGCGCTTCGCCCATGTCGAACCACGCCTGCGCGGCGTGGGCCCCCTGCCCGTACGCCTCCAGGTATCGATGGAAGGCGTCCGGCGTGTCGGGGGCATGGATGCCCCAGAGGCTCTCGGCCTCCCAGAACAGCGCGAGGCCGCGCAGCGAACTCGTGGCGAATCGCGTCAAGAGATCCTGAAACTCTTGCGCGGCGGCGTTGTAATCACCGGCGTGAAACGCGGCCACCGCCCGGTAGTAGATCGCGTGATCGGCAAGGACGGGGAGCTTCGTCTCGGCCTCGCTGAACGCGGACTCGGCCAGCGCAAACTTCTCCATCTGCAGGTTGATGATCCCGAGCAGATAGGCCGCCCGGCCGCCGTTGACGCCGGGGTCCGATTCCAGAGCATCGAGCACGATGCGGGCCTGAGCGAGGTGACCGAGGCTGTACGCCTCCACGGCGTTTTTGAGGTCTTCGTCAGGCGTGGCGAGCGCACGGATGGGCCCCGTCAGCCCAAGTCCGAGGATCAACCCCACGGCGATAACGGTGCGCGTCCCCACACCTCCTATGAGTGCCATGATCGCGCTCGCGATAGACCGTGGGAACACCATCCGGCGGTCGGGGTCGAATGAATCAGAGGAAACCCGGGCGGCGCCGGGTGTCAAAATCTCGGTCGAGGTGTTCGACGGTCTTCGCGGCCCCCCCTGCGGAGGGCCCGGGTGGGGCGCGCTACTTGCCGGCGCCCTGCGAGTAGATCGCCCGGAGGCTGCTGAGGTAGAGCACGCCGTGCGGGGCGCGGGTCGGATCGGTCTCCACGACGTAAAACGACGTCCACGTGATCGGGTAGGTGAGCCCCGCGGGCAGCTGGGCCGTCACCGAGCGCCATCCCACCCAGGTCACGCGGCGTGCAAAGGTGACGGTGCCGGGGGGACCGCTGGCCTGGTCATACGTCCCCCGGAGCCAGACCCCGCTCCCATCGCCATGTACCCAGAGCGTCATCCCCGTGGGCGTGCCGGTGAGGCCGAGTCGGGTCATCAGGTACGCCGCTCGGGTGGTCGGCCCATCGAGACGGAACGCCAGCTCCGCGGATGGACGATGCGCATGACTGGGGGCGGTGACCAGGGCAACCGAGCCGGTGACGCTGTCCGGGTACCCACGAAACGCCCAGTCTCCGCGATCGAATTGGGACACAGGCCGCGCGGCGCTCCCGATCGCGACGTGCACCTGAGCCGCCACACCGCCGAGGTGAACGCTGATCGTCCCCTTCCCGGGTCTGTCCCCCGCGACGAACTCTCCAGGCGCCGCGATGGTGCCGAGGGCGGGCGGGTTCACGACCCACGTTCCGGAAGCGGTCGGCAAGATCACCGGGTGGCCCTCGGCGTCGAGTCCCGAGAGCGCGAAACTCCATCCGGCGCCCGGGACCAGCGTGACCGACTCCGGGCTGACCACGACGCGCCTCAGGCGATTCACCACGACAACCCGGACCGATCCCGCTGCCGGTCCGCTTTGCACCTGGAGCACACCGTCGCCGGGAGCGGTGCCCGCGGTGAGGACCCCGTTGGTGTACGTCGCAATTGGCGGCAGCGCCGAGACCTGAAGCGGCTCCGGCGGGGGCACCGGGTTGCCCTGCGCGTCGACACCGATCGTCAGCAGGGATGCCGCCGCCCCGGCGAAAAGGTACAGCGGTTGGTTGGCGTTAACCATGAGCCTGACGGCCGCACCGGGCACGGACGTGCTCTGGATGAGCAGCGCATCGGCGACCGGGCGCTCCCGGCCGTCGGAGGGGGAGTTGACGACGGTCGGCGCGGGTTGCCCCGGAAGCCGGGCGACGAGGGTGGCCGATCCGCCGCTGTCAAAGGCCATCGCCTGGTAGGCACCGAGCCACTGCATGTAGGCGCCGAACTGGGGCCGGGTGAGCCCGATGCTGAGGTTCGGCTGGCGGCCGTCGACCTCGACGAACGTGAGCGTGCGGCCGTCCCGCGCGATGCCGACGGCGATCACCGGGTTGCGGTGGTCGCGCTCCTGCGGCGACGGGGCATCGGGGTCGTCGACCACCTGCCCGTTCTGCACGAGCACCGGCCCGCCCCCGATGATCCCCTGGAAGTCCCGCCAGTCGGGATCCGTCGTCAGGTTCAGCTGGACGACCGCGCCGGCGGTGAGCTTCTGCGTGAGCCAATCCGCACCGCTCCCCCGGCCGAGAAGGATGACCTCGCCCTTGGGGAAAGGCGCGTAGAACGCCTGTTGCGGCCACACCTGCTTGACGAAGTACCGGCCCGAATCGGGCAGGCCCGACCCGGCCAGAGGCGTCACCGAATCCGGCTTCACGAGCAAGGGGCTGGAATCGTCGGCCGGACTCAGCTCCACGACCATCTGTCGCACGCCCGAATCCGGCGGGGGAGCGCCAAACCCGCGCACGTCGGAGAGGGCGACCACCCCGTCCGTCGGCAACGCGCTATTGTAGCCGTCGAGGGGATGCGTCTCTCCGGTCTCGGGCAGCGCGACGGTCCCGGTCCACCGGAACCGGACGATGCGGGCGGTCCCGTCCTTCCCGATGGCCAGGGCCACGAACCGCCACGGGCTGCGGAGCAACCCCTCGTCGCGGACGAGGATGTTGAGCGGGATCCCCGACCCGCCGATATCAAAGTAGTCCGCGTTGACGCCTGCGATCGCCCCGTTCCGCAGCACGAGCGAGGAGGTCGTCTCATCATCGCTCATCAACCGGTCGTGGGCCAGCGCCGTGGTCACGCGGACCGTGGGGTTGTTAAGGTCCACCCGGAGGTGGTGGATTTCGAGCGGTCCGTCCGTCGTGGTGAGGCCGAAGTGGCTGTAGAGCACGCCCGAGGCGACGGGGACGGTGAAGCCTGAGGAGAACAGCACCGCCGGCCAGTTGGCCGGGAGCGACTGCGCCAGGCCCCGACCGGCGAGACCGAGGCATGAGACGAACACCAGCCAACCGAGGAAACGACGATGTCTGGGTGAGCACATTCGGCGACCCGTCCGATGCTGCAACGTCTGCGTCAACCGATCCATTCGCCGCTCGGCGGCGCCGTCCTGCCTTGGCGACGATTTTTGCGGCGCCGATCGCTCGCAACACCAGGAGACCGCCGGCATCCCGACGAAGCGCCGTCGAGTGTCCGCTGAAGATCGCCACGCCCCGGCCTGGACCCTTTGGCTCCTGCTGGCAGGGGGGACTGTGCTGCTGGCCGGGATGCCGCTGCCCCTCACCGACGGCGTGACCGCCTTCTACGGGAAGATCGCCAAGAACATCCTCGCCTCGGGCGACTGGCTCACCCTCCATCACCGGATCATGCCGGTCGTGGACAAACCGCCCATGACGTTCTGGCTGATGAGCGCCTGCATGGCGGTGTTCGGCACCGGGGAGTGGGTCCTCCGGGTCTGGCACATCGGCCTCGCCATCGCGACGGTGCTGACCACGTTCGCGCTGGCCCGCCTCGCCCTGCCCCGGCCTCAGGCGCTCCTTTCCGCCCTCATTCTGTTGACGACGATGCAGTTCTTCTATCAAAGCCTTGTCCCGGAGCAACACATTCCGCTCACGCTCTTCGTCACGCTGGCCGTCTACGGGTTCCTTCGGTGGGAGCGCGGAGCCCCCGGCGCCGCTGCCGTCCTCGCCTCGTGCGCGGTGGCCTGCGCCGTGCTGTCGATCGGCCTCGCCGGCCTGGTGATGCCGGTGCTGATCGTCGGCGCCCACCTCATGGTCGACCGCCCCCGTCTCCCCCCCCGCCCGCTCCCCGTGGCCATCCTCGCGGTCCTCGTCTTCCTCGGCCTGACCGCTCCTTGGTTCGTCATCGGGATCCTCCGCCAGGGCCGACCGTTTGCCGACACCTTCTTTCTCGGCGGCACCCTCGGCGTGGGACGGTACTTCCATCACGTGCAGACCTCGCCGACCACGGTACCCTGGTGGGCCGGGTTCGGGGCGTACGTGCTGCTGGTCCCCCTCGGATTCCTTCCGTGGACCGGGTGGCTGTGGCCGGCGCTGAGGGGCGGGTGGGCAGCCAGGCGCGAGGAACCCCTGCTCTGGACCTGCACGCTGTGGGTCATCGTGGTGCTGGGGTTCCTGTCCCTCTCCCTGGGAGACAAATCGAGCCGGTACATCCTCCCGGTCTTTCCCCCGCTCGCGGTGCTGGCCGGGCACGCGCTGGGCCAGCCCCGGTGGGCGAAACAGGCGGCCGCGGTTTCGCTCGCCGCGGCCCTGCCGCTGCTGGGCGTCGTGGCCGTCGTCCCTTTTTGGAAGTTTCCCGAGGAGTCTCGACACTACGCCCCGCTCTTCTGGGCGTTCCTCCCACCGTTCGCTCTGGCGCTCGCCAGCTATGCGGCCCTCACGTTTCTGGGCCGTCCGCGGAGGGCGATCGTGGTGCTGGCGGCGATGACGCTGCTCGCCTACGGGCTGGCGATGGCGATGCTGGCCCGAACGTGGGACCAGATCTCACCGTGGCGACCGCTCGCGCGGATCATCAACGCCATCCCGGTCGCCGATGCTCAGGTGCTGGTCCTGGGGGCATTCAATGAGTTCGCCGACTACTACATCGACAGGCCGGTCGAGTTCGTGAACGGGGATACGCTCGCCCGAGCCTGGCGGGGGGGACGCGTCCTGGCCATCGTGCCGGAGGCCGCCGCAGGATCGCCCGTCCTGCCCACGCCCACGGTCCTCGCCATCACCCCGAGCGGCCTCGCGCTTGTCAGCAACTTCCCAATTTCCCCGCCGCGGTGAAGCGGCGGGCTACTTCTTCTTTGGAGCCGCCGGGGCCGGGGCCGTCTTCGTCGGGGCGCCTGACTGCGGGGTCGGCTTCACCGGCTGAGCGAGCCCCAGGAACGTCTTCACCGAGCCCGGGAGGCTGTCGAAGGCGTTCGCGGCCAAGTGGTACTGGAGCGCCAGCGCCGGATCCGTGGCGAGCCACCCGCCCTTCGGCTCTTTGTACACCTGCACGAGAAACTGCGCGTCGGCGGCACCGTCGGTCTGAATCTCAAACGCCGGTGTCCCGGACGGCGCCGAGGCGAGGGGCTCCACCTTGTCGGCATCGGTGAGGTTCATGGTCGAGAACAAAGAAGAGATGTCGGCGTCGGAGAGCCCGCCGCCGGTAAAGCCCGGCCCCTGGCGCCGGACGGCCAGGGTTTGGGCGCCGCGGCGCCAGGTGAGGCTGGTGAGGTCCTGGCTATTGTATGGAAGGAGTCGCCGGCTGACGAGCGACAGCGCATCCGGGGTCTCCTTTCCGACGATCGAACCGTCGAGCTCCAGGACCGCCTGCGAGCCGGCGGCCGCCGCGTAGGCGATCTTCCCCCGCTGGGCGAGGAGGATCCGCAGCGGCTCGGGATGGTCCTTCACCGTCACATCGATGGTCACCGCGGGGTGATCCAGTCCGTAGGCGGAAAGGTCCGTCGTCCCGTCGTGGAACACCTTGGCCTCGGTGGTCGTGAGCGGGAAAAAGAGGTCCGTCACCTTGAAATCGTCGGCCGGCCATGCGTGCGGGCCCTCGATCTTCCACCGGTCCGGGCCCAGCCGATCGACGACCAGCGTCCCGGTCGGCGAGACGATTCGGACTTTCTGGACGTCGGCGTTCGCGAAGTCCGCGACCGTCTTCTGACGGAGGTCGGTCGCCGACTTGGCCAAGGCATCCCGGGTGGAGCTGTCGATCTCATAAATCTTCCCCCCCGGCTGCACGCGCGCGTACGACACCGACCCGACCGGAGCGGGTTTGCCGATTTCGAGCGAAACGGTCTGTCCCTTGGACGCGCCGAGCGTAATCTGCGCGGTGGGGGCGTCGAGTCCGTAGGCATGAACGTCACCCCCCGTGCCGAGCGTTTGCGTCGGCACGACACCCGTGATGGTGTCGAGCAGGCCGCTCACCGCGAAGGACGCCGCCGGGACCTTGATCGGACGGGTCAGCTCCCAGTGGGTGGCGTCTCGGCGGGAGAGCTCGACCTGGCCCTTGGAAGAGACCAGGGCGATCGTGGTGATATCCTTGCTCGCCAGCTGCACGAGGTGCTTCGCCTCTTCCGCCCGCTGCGCTTGCGGTCGGTCGACGAGGAAGATGTATCCGATGACGATGGCGAGCGCAACGGCAAGGCCAACCGTGATCCGGGGGCTCACAGGCTTCTCCTTCTAAAGTAGACCGTGCCGCCAAGCAGCAGGAGGGCAAGCGGAAGCGCAACCACGCTGCCCAAAAACAGGTAGCGCCCTTGGGTCCCCGCGATGATGAACGCGTCAAAGGGGGAGGTGCGCGGGGCGATGCTCACGAGGTCGCCGGACTGCGTCAACCACGCCACGGCGCTCGTAAAGAGGTCACGGTTCCCCACCAGTCCGATGTAGGTGTTTCGGATGAACGCGCTGTTGCCGAAAATCACCGCCGATCCCTTGGGGGCCGCCGCTGCGGGCGGCTGGGGTCCGGACGCGGTCGCGTCCGGTTTCTTGGCGGGGGTCGGGGGGGCGCTGGGCGCGGGGGCCACCTCAACCGCCAGCGTGGCCGGGCCCTTGACGTCGGTCCCCGGTTCGAACCGGAGGTTGTCGGTGTTCAGATTGACTTTGACGTAACTCGCGTCCGAGCTCTTCACGACCGGCGTCACCGTCAGTCCCAGCGTTTTGGCCTGCGGGGCCAGCGGGGTGCTCAGCGGAAACGCGGTGGCGACGGTAAAGTTCTGCGTGATGTCGTTGAACGGATACTGGGTGACGATCGGAACCCGCGGGTCCCCGCCCAGGAGCCGGGAGACGGGGTCGATGACGACGCCGCCGGGGGCGGCAACATGAAAGGTGGTTTCGAGCCATGTCCGGATCCCCGAGGGCGTCTGGGGATCGATCAAGATCAGTAGCTTCCCCCCGTTCGCGAAGTACCGGTCGAGGGCGTCCCGCTCCTGAGGGAGAAAGTCTCGGGTGGGCGAAGGGACCACCACCGCGTTCGCATCGTCCGGCACCTGGCCGGTCTGAACGAGCAGCAGGGGCTTGACGTCAAACCCCTTACCCGTCAGCGCCTGCTTCACCGTCCCCATCCCGTTCCGGGTAAAGTCATCGAGCGGGGCTTCGCCCTCGCCCTGGAGCGCATAGACGACCTTTTTTGACGTCTGCAGAAGATGCAGCAGCCCGTTCGTCAGCTGTTCCTCGGTGTCCGAATCGACGGTGTAGGAGGCCTTCCCGCGGGTGAGGACGATCTGCCCGTAGGAGGTGATCTTGTACTTCTGGGCGTCCGCGGGATTGCGATCGGGGTCCACGATCCGGTATTGGAAGTTCTTCGAGTAGTATTGATAGATGGTGAGGAACTGCCGGTAACTCGACGCCGTGTCCGCGTTGGGGAAGGCCACCGCGTCCACCGGACCGGGCAGGGATCGGAGCACCTTGATCGTTTGGGGCGAGAGCGAGTGCTCGCGGGTTGCGGTCAAGTCCCAGCGCGTGTGGTGTTCGCTTCCCAGGTAGTTCAAGGCGGCGAGAAGGGCCGCGATGAGCACCGCGGAGACCAGTGCGTTGGCCGTCAACAGGGTGTTGCGCCGCTGCATCGCCCTACCTCCACTTCCGGGACTCGAGCGCGAGGATCCCCAGGAACAAGAAGAATCCTCCCAGGCTGAGGAAGAAGACGATATCCGTCGTGTCGATGACCCCTGTCGCCATGTTCTGGAAGTGTGAGGAGACCGACAACGCGGAGAGGACCTGCTGCACCCCCGTGCTGGAGTTCTGCTGAGCGAAGCCCAGGACGTAGAACATCAACAGTAGCCCGAATCCGATCGCGGCGGACACGATCTGGTTTTCGTTGAGGGTCGAGGCAAACAATCCGATGGCGAGCATCGCCCCTCCCAGCAGCACCAGCCCGAGATACGTCGCCGCGAGCAATCCCCAATCCAACCGCCCGATCAACGCGAGACCGAGAGGCATGTACGTGCTGATCGCCAAGAGGACGCCGAAGAGGAGGAGGACCGCAAGGTACTTCCCCAACACGATCGCCGTGGTCGTGACCGGGGAGGTCGCCAGCAACTCCATGGTGCGGGCCCGATCCTCCTCGGAGACCAGCCGCATGGTGAGCACGGGCACGAGCAGCATCAAGATGAACACCGTATCGCCGTAGAGCGGGCTGAAGATGATCCGTGTCGGGTTGAAATCCGGCGGCGGCGTTCCCTGCAGCTGCAGGACTTGCAACGTGTAGACCCCGACCAACGAGAAGTACAGCCACCCCATGATGACAAAGAACATCGCGAGCGCCACGTAGGCGATCGGTGAGCTGAACAGCTGCCGGAGCTCCTTGCGGGCAATGATCAACGTCCCCCTCATGTGCGGTGATCCTCCGGCGCCTCCTCGTGCGTCACCAACTTCAAGAACACGTCCTCCATGCTCATCGCCAACGGACGGAGCTCCAACAGGCCCACCCCCGCCTCAACGATCATCCGGGCGATCGTCTCGCGCAGGTCTTTGCCCAGGGCCGCTTCGACGATAACCTCCCCTTTCGCGGCGCCGTGGGTGACGTGCACCACTCCCGGGAGCGCCGCGAGGCGCCCGCTCAGTCCGCCGTCGGGGCGGGCGACCCGCACCAGGGTCTTCTCCGATCGTCGAAGCCGCGCGGCCAACTGCTCGTAGGTGTCGACGGCCACGATGCTGCCCTGGTTAATGATGATCACCCGATCGCACACCGCGGTCGCTTCGGGGAGGATGTGGGTGCTGAGAATGATGGTGTGGTTCCCGCGCAGGCCTTTGATGACGTTTCGAATCTCAACGATCTGGCGCGGATCCATCGCCGACGTCGGCTCGTCGAGGATCAGCACGTCGGGGTCGTGCACGATCGCGTGGGCCAGTCCTACCCGCTGGCGGTACCCTCGGGAGAGGTTGCGGAGCAGCCGATCGGCGACCTCGGCGACCGCGCAGAGCGAGATCGCCCGGTCCACGGCCGCGTCGACCCGGCGCCGCTCCACCCCCTTCAGCCTGGCCACGAACCGCAGGTACTCACGGGTGGTCAGGTCGTCGTAGAGAGGCACGGTCTCGGGCAGGTACCCCAAATGCCGCTTGGCCTCGAGGGGTTTTTGCACCACGTCAAATCCCGCCACGGTCGCCCGCCCCGCGGTGGGGGCGAGGAACCCGGTGAGAATCCGCATCGTCGTGGTCTTCCCCGCTCCGTTCGGTCCCAGGAATCCAAGGATCTCGCCTGGCTTCGCCTGGAACGACACGTCTCGAATCGCCCAGCGCTCGCCGTAGTTGCGGGACAATGAGTCGGCCTGGATCACGATCCTGACTCCCTTTCGCGCGGCCTGAAATGCCCCGGCCAAACCGCGATCGGATCGCAGGAATGCCAGGGAGGAGGCCGCAAGCGAACAGCCTCTATCCTAATCTGGAGTGCCGGATGTTTGCAAGGGGGGAGAGGAGCTGCGTTCCGACCTGCGAATGCTTCTCCATGCGCATGCCGATGCAATTCGGAAGCATCCTGGTCGTGGCCCTCCTCGTGGTCGACCTCGCGACGGCCGCGACGCCGGTGGCGGCGGCCCGCCACACCCCTCCCCGTCTTGCGTTGTGGATGGAGCCCGGGGCCAATCTTCGAATCCTCACGACCGTCGACGGTGTGGAGCGTACCCTCGATCGCGCGCGTGCCGCTGGGGTCGATGTGGTCATCCCCGAGGCCAAGAACGCCTGGGGATACGTCACCTATCCCAGCGCGTTCGCGCCCACCATCGATACGTCGCCAATCCCCCATTCGGCCCCCCCGGCCTACCCGCCGCCGACGGAGTGGTATCCGCACGGCTACGATATGTTGGGTACGATCGTTCGAGAAGCTCACGCGCGCGGGATGCGCGTCGACGCCGCGGTGAACACCTTTGGCGAAGGCTACTCACCGCTCGGCGTGGGGCCTGCCTTTGCGCACCCGGAGTGGCAGGCCACCGCGTACCTCGGCACGCGATCGATTCTGGCGCCCGATGGAACATCCTACGTACTCGCCGGAGTAGATGTTCCCCGGGAGGCGAACGCGCTCGTGCTCTACACCCCCGCCTCCGGCCCCTCCGCCCCTTCCTCCCGCTGGGGAGTCGAGGTGGCGGTAGAGGGGGGACACGTCACCGATGCGCGAGACCGCGCGGCGGGCGCCGCCGATCCCGGCCCCACCCCCATCCCACGCCACGGGTACGTGCTCTCCGCGCACGGCGACGCGGCACGCTGGCTGGCGCGCGCCCTTCCCGTGGGGGCCGCGGTCACCCTGGGCCCGGCGGAGGTCCGGATGGTGCCGTCCGCGGCGCACAGTATTTTCGCGTTCGCCAACCCGGCCGATCCGCGGGTCTACGGGTACGAGCTCGCGGTGATCTATGAACTGGTGACCCGGTACGACCTGGACGGCATCATCCTGGACCGAACAAGGTACCAGGACATCACCGAGGACTTCTCCCCCCTCAGCCGGGCGCGCTTCGAGGCGTTCGTGGGGCACCCCGTGGCACACTGGCCGCAAGACATCTACGCGTATGAGGCGAGCGGGTACTGGGTCAAGCGCGTGCCCGGCCGGCTGTACCGGCAATGGCTGGGGTACCGTGCGCACTCGATCCTGACGTTTACACGCGCCGTGACCGGGATGGTCCACTCGCTGAAACCGCAGATGGCGGTCGGGATGTATGTCGGCGCCTGGTATCCCGTGTACTACGAAGAAGGGGTCAACTGGGCCAGTCCGGAGGTGCACCCCCCCTACCCCTGGATCGGCCCGGAGTGGGTGCGGTCCGGCCTGGCACCCCTCCTCGACTACCTCATGATCGGCCTCTATTACCGCCCGATCACCGTGTGGGACGCACGCGCGCAGCACGCCAACCCCGAAACCAGCATCGAGGGAGGGGCGTGGCTCGCAACCTCGCTGGTCCAGGGAGCCACCCCCGTTGTCGGTTCACTCCTGGTCTCCCTGTACGACGGGGCACCCAATCGGCTGGCGCGGGCGGTGCGGACGTCGCAAGTCTGGACCCGGGGGACGATGCTCTTCGACCTCGTCTATCTGAACGAGGACGATCTGTGGCCGGGTGTTCCCAGCGCGGACGCGCCATAATCGGAAGGGGCCCCTCGGCGTGCGAGAGGCCCCTCCGCGTCCACGTGCGTTTCCGATCGATCGTTTCTTACGCGCTTCCTAAGGATCTGCGAGCAGAGAAAGCGCTGGTCTGCCCTCCAGCCGTACCGTCGACGTCCAGCTGAGCCGCAGCGTGGGCGACGGCCGGTGTAGGCGAACGCGCTACCCGGTCACCACCTCGCTTTGCGAATACTGGCGGCAGATCGGACGGTACAGCGAGGAGCGTCTACTATGATCCATCCGCATCACCTCCTTTTGTAACTAACCACAATCATGACGCCCACGCCCCTCTGCGTCAAGGGTTGTTTCGCCGAGCGGGAACGTGGGCATCTAATCTGCCCCGATGCTTATCGCTTCTTCGAGTGCGCCCGCAACCATACGGCGATGCCGTCGCGGGTGGAGGTCCCCCGGGCAACGTTCGTGATGAACTCGACCGACTCGTGGGCCGGGGTCAAGCTAAGCCGGTAGCCGGCTCCCTCAATAAAGAGCCTGGCGGCCTCGAGCGCCGTGCGCTTGTTGCCATCGTGGAAGACCTGGTCTCGGGTCAGCCGGTCCAGATAGAACGCCGCCATGTCCCACACCGACGGTTGGGGGCGCAGGGCGATCCGGGTCTGGACGAAGTTTACGAGCGAGTCCAGGCTCGGGGGATAAACCACGTTTTGCTCCCCCGCGAGGTACAGTCCTCCCGTGGCATGGATCATGCGCTGGTTAACCGTCTTTAGCTGTTCAACCGTAAGGTATTTCATCGTTTCGCCAACGCCTCCCAGACCGTTCGGTAGTCTCGAAGGCTGCGCTCTAAGCTACCGGTGAACACTCGTTCGCTCAGGGACTCAGGGGCGGGCAACGGCCTTGATCGGCGGGCTCCTGTGGACCGCGATCGTACCACTTTGATTCGGGTCCTCGGCGACGGGCGATTTCTGACAATCCGCCGCCGTCTGGCGCCGGATTTGTCCCGGGAGGCCGAAGATTTGGGCCGACGCGGCGAACTAGGCCGCCGCACGCGCGATTTTGTGGATGCACCTGGCATGTATGAACTCCCTCGAATTAATCTAGCATGGCTGTATAGTAGGTGCAATCCCCTATGGGGCTACCAGGCCTCTGAGGCCTCTAGACAGCGCACCAGCAGATGACTGAAAGCGAGGAATGGCAATATATGGAGCCAGGATGAGTACTGATGGAAAATCGTGGGATATATCTGATATTCAGCCGAATTTGGTCAAAAATCAAACAGCGCCAAAGAACGAAAGCCTGGTTAACACCGAGGACACCGGAGAGGCGCTTCCGGTGTCCTCAATCGCCACGAATGGGATGAACGGGTTGAATGTAGGGTGGAGTTAACCGACGACTCGGACGTTTTGGGCCTGCGGCCCCTTTTGCCCCTGGGTAATCTCAAACTCGACGATCTGGCCCTCCTCCAGGTTGCGGAAGCCCTCCCCGGCGATCCCGGTGTAGTGAACGAACACGTCCTTTCCTTCCTCTGGCGTAATAAATCCATAACCTTTCTCTCGATTAAACCATTTCACAGTACCCTTTGGCATACGCTCGTTCTTCCTCCCCCGGGGGCCGGTTGCCCTGATTCCGATCCCTTTATACCACGGCACCTCCGCGAATCCTGCCTGCAAAGCCTCCCCCGAGGGACCCCCCCGCTTCCCCGAAGCGCTCCAGCGTGTACCCCCGGAGGTCCTCGGGGAGCGTCTCGCCAACGACCACCGCGGCCATCGCCTCCCCGATCAACGGACAGAGGGTCACACCGCTGTGAGTTGCGGCCACGAACAAGTTGTCAACACCAGGCACCGCTCCCAGTATGGGCAACCCATCGTCCGGAACCGCCCGGATCCCGGCGAAGGCGCGGATGACCCGCGCCGTCCCGAGCGGTGGAAGCAGCCGGACGCCCGCACGCGCGACCTGCCTGATCTGGTCCAAGGCGGCCTCCCGGCTCATGCCCACCTCTTCCTGGGTGTAACCGAAGAGGACCTCTCCGGTGACCAGTTGCCGGGCGCCGTGTATGGTGTGACGAAGTAGCGGGGGCAGGGCTTCGCTTACCAGAACGTGACCCCGCACCTGGTGGATGGGGATCGCGACACCGATCTCCCGACCAATCTGCGGGGCCCACGGCCCCACCGCCAGCACCAAGGAGCGCACCTCGACCTCGCCCCGGGGGCTCTCGAGGAGAAAGCCATTGGCGAGGGCGCGGGTGGAGACATGGCCGCAGTGATACCAGGCGGTGGCCCCGTGGGCACGCGCCGCGGCTGACAACCGCCGCACCAAGAGGAACGGATTCACGCTGCCGTCGAGTGGCGAATAGGTCGCGCCCAGGATGCCGGGGGAGAGCGCCGGCTCCCGCCGCAGGACCTCGTCGCGCGGAAGCCAGCGCACCTCGATCCCGGCCGCCGTCTGACGATCCACCAGCACCCCGGCGGTGTGGGCGTCCTCCTCGGTCAGTGCGGGAGCGAGGCCCCCCGTCCGAAGGTACTCAATAGGGCCGATGGCCTCCTGAAGGGACGGAAAGCGCTCCGCGCTGCGCAAGTTCGCTCGAGCATAGGCGGCGGGCGCCTTCGTGTGAACCCACACCCACGCGGAGGTGGCGGACGACGTTCCTCCTCCCGGCCCTTCGCGATCGAGGAGGATGCAGGAAACCTGGCGGCGCGCCAGATGATAGGCGATCGAGCATCCGACGACCCCCGCCCCCAGGATGCCGACGTCGAAGGTCGACGGTTCAGCCATCGACCCCGGGCCGAGCCGCGGCCTCGCCGTCAGGGCCGGCAAGAGCGGACAGGGGAATCGGGCGAACCGGCGGGCGCACCCGAGGTAACGGCACTTGCCCGATCGGTACCCCCAGCGCTCCGCTGAGCCACTGCATGACCGGAGGACCGCACCGCCGCCACTGGCACACCCCCATCCCGCAGCGGGTCCACCGCTTCAACTCGTCGGGCGTCCGGGCGCCGTCGTCCAGCCCGGCCTGCAGCGCCGCCAGCGTCACGCCCTGACACGGACACACCACGGTCTCAGGCGGTCCCTGCCAGCGCTCGACGACCGCGTCGGGCATTGCGCCGATCACGATCGATTCCCGCGCCCTTGCGCACAGGGACGCCGACATCGCCCGGAGCTGACCCCAGGATTCTTCGATCTTCGCCTCGGGATCGGGAAGGAGATGGAGCCCGCGGAGGGCGGACCGCGCGGCGAGCCGCCCCGACTCCGCCGCCGCGCGCGGCGTGTCCACGCCTCCGCCGTCCCCGGCGATGTAGATCTCGGAGGTGGGGCCGTGCAGCGCCAGGGTCCGATCATATCGCGGGACGAATCCGCCGAGCCTGGGATGATAGACGCACGGGGTCCCCGCGAGCCGGACCAGATCCGTGAGCGGCTCGCGTGGAGATTCCACGCACAGCAGCCGGCACTCGTGCTCGGTCCCGTCCGCGAGCACCACCCGGTCCAGCGCTTCCTCCCCTCTCGCCCCGGCGACGGGGCCGGGAATAACGGGAATCTCCTGAGGAAGTCCCTTCGGGCGCTCTGCGCTCACCATCAGGACCTGGGTCCCTCGCTCGGACATTCGCGTCGCGAGCGTGGCCGCGTCGGCTCCCCCGACGACCACGGCAGGTCCGGCGGCCGGATCGACCTTGCCGGCGCGGACCAGTTCCCAACCCCCCTCCAGGGTATGGACCCCCCGCAGCGTCCACCCCGGAAAGGGGACGAGCCACTCGTGGGCTCCGGGGGCCAGGACGATCGCGTCGGCGGCGACCTCGCGGGTCCGCCCGGCGCGCAGCACGGCCAGGGAACGGCCGAAGATCCCCCAGACTGTACTCCCCCTCCACACTTCGACCGACCGGAGGTCGCGCATCAGTCCCTCGGCGAGCCCCCGCGCGCCGGGGACGATCACCGCGCGTCCGCCGAGCACGGGACGTTCCTCGATCAGGAGCACGCGCGCCCCCGCGGCCCGCGCCTCGCCCGCGGCGGCGAGCCCGGCCGGACCGCCGCCCACAACGGCGATTTGGACCCGAATCGGGGTCACGGTGACGACGTTCGCCGCAGGGCCGCCACGACGGCTTCGGGCACGATCGGCAACTCCTCGACGCGGGCGCCGCTGGCATCCATGATGGCGTTCGCCACCGCGGCGGCCACCGGCACGACGGGAGGCTCCCCCACCCCCTTCGCCCCGTAGGGACCCCGCTCCGACGGAACCTCCACCAGGGTCACCTCGATCGCCGGGACGTCTGCGGCGCGGGGGAGCGCGTAGTCGAGGAACGTCCCGGTCGCGACCGATCCGTTCTCGTCGTAGATCATCCGCTCGAGCAGGGCCCAGCCGATCCCCTGCGCCACCCCCCCGTGAATCTGGCCCCGCACCGCCGCTGGGTTGATCGCCCGCCCGACGTCTTGGACCACGGCGTAGTCGACAACCCGCACCCGACCCGAATCCGCGTCCAGCCGGATGCGGGCCACATGCGCGCCGAACGCCGGCGCCCGCTGGACGATCGCTTCGGAAGCGACGCCGAACAGCGGTGGATGAGCTGCGCCAAAACCAGAGGTGAGCTTCACGAGCTCGGCCACCGCAACGCTGCGCGTGGGGACGCCGCGGACGCGCACCGCGCCGTCGACGACTTCCAGATCCGCTTCCGCCGCCTCGAGTTGTGTGGCCGCCAACCCCAGGAGCTGACGACGCGCCTCTTCGGCCGCCTTGACCACGGCCGAGCCCACCGTGTAGGTAATCTTGCTCCCGCCGGACATCCCGGCAGCCGGCGCGCTGTCGCTGTCGGCCCCCACCACCCGGACTCGTGACACCGGAAGCCCGAGCATCTCCGCCGCGATTTGCGCGAGCCCGGTGGCCGTCCCGCTGATGTCGACCGAGCCAACGATGACCTGCGCGGTGCCATCGGGGTTCATCTTCACGCAGGCGCTCGCCGGCTCGAGACCGCCGAGCCACCCCCCGGCCGCGACCCCCACCCCCCGGCCGCCGCGGTCGCGATTGCGCCAGAGCGGCGTCTCCTGCGCGGCGCGGAGCACCTCGCGGAGCCCGATCCGCGGCCAGGAGTCACCGTTTGGCATGGGGTCCCCGCCCTGGGAGGCGTTCCGGATCCGGAACTCGATTGGGTCGAGCCCCAGCGAGCGTGCCAAATCGTCCATCACCGACTCGAGGGCAAACGCCGCCTGCGGAGCGCCGGGGGCCCGATAGGCGCCGACCGGCGCTTTGTGGGTCAGGACCTCACGCCCCTGGATATCCAGGTGGGGAGCTTGGTAGTTGCCGCCGAGCATCAACGCAGCGATGTTCAGCGGCGCGCCGGGGAGCGCGCCCGCGTCGAAGAGGAGGCGCGCCTGGATCGCGGTCACCGAGCCGTCTCGGCGCGCGCCAACCCGAACCTCCAGAGCCGACTGGGGCGCGGGCGTGGCGGTCCGGAACTCGTCGGAACGGGTCAGCACGACGCGTACCGGCCGCCGCAGCACCATCGCCATCGCCCCGGCGATAGGTTCCAGGAGCAGGATTTTAGCCCCGAAGCCGCCACCGACCGCCATCGGGACGATGCGCACGGCCGATTCCGGGAGCCCGAGCACCTGCGCGACGTTTTCGCGTGAGTAGAATAGCGCCTGGGTGGCCGTCCACACCGTAAGCCGCCTCGCCGCCGAATCGTAATCCGCGATGGTGGCGTGAGGCTCGAGATAGGCTTGGTGGATCACCGAGGTCCGGAACGACCGCGCAATCACCAGGTCTGCCTCGCGCAGCCCGCGGTCGATGTCGCCGCGCGCGAATCGAACCCGGCTCGTGACGTTGCTGGGCCTCTGGTCCGCCGGACCCTCGTCGACCTTGAGCGCCGCGTGGAGGCTCGCCTCGCCGCTCTTTCCCGCCAGATCGGGCTGCACAAGCGGAGATGCGGGGTCGGCCGCAGCGACCGGATCGATCAACACAGGCAGCGCGCCGAATTCCGCAGCGGCGGCAAGCCGCTCCAACCCGTCCGCCGCCGCCGCCTCGCTCTCCGCGACGATGGCGGCGACGGGCTCGCCGACAAATCGCACCTCTCCCTTCGCGAGCAGATAGCGTCCGCGCGCGTTGGGTACCGCGTCCCCGAAGGGCAGATCCTGCTCGCAGATCACCGCGACGACCCCGGGCACCGCCAGCGCGGCGGCGACCGGGAGGCGACGGATTCGAGCGTGCGCGTAGGGGCTCAAAAAAAGACGGGCGTGAAGCAGCCCGCGCATCTCCTCGTCCGCGACAAAATGTGTACGACCGGTGACTTTCTCCTCCCCATCGACCCGCGGGAGCGACCGTCCGATCGCCGAAAACGCCATGCGCGATGCCCCTCACCCGTTGTCCCCCAGACACACGATGAACTGCGGCGGCACGCTGGGGGCGCTTGACTGTTTCCAGCCCCGCCCGAGGGGCTCCTGCTCGCACGATCTCAAGGGAACCTGCCAACGTTTAGCGAACGCTGTGGGGAAAACTGGGTAAACACTGGGAGGGAAGTGGGGGGTCACGCCGGTCCACGGTCTCTCCCGAAGGGTCCACCCCGGGGGGTTCATGCCGAGGTTCCACCGACAACTTCAATGGTTTGGCCCGGTCCGCTCGTGGGGGCGCCGCGGGTTGAACCGCCGTGGAGCGTTGCTCCTTGGCGTCCTGCTGCTCACCCTGGTCGCCACGCGAGGGGGGATGCGGGCGCCGACCCCGGCCCCATCCGGCCCATCGGCCAGGGGCACCGGGGCACCCCCCCGGTCAGCCATCCCGCACGGGAGCGATCGGTTCCTGATCGTGGGACTGACTCAGGATCTGCACCGAACCGACTCCATCATGGTGGTGCAGTGGGATGCGGCACGCCAACAGGCCCGCATCCTCGGCGTCCCCCGCGACACCGGCGTCGTCATTCAAGGGATCGGGTACACGAAGCTCGTCCACGCTTACGCGACGGGCGGCATCGGTCGAACCCGCGCCGCCGTCGTCAAGCTCCTCAACATCCCAATCGCCCATTACTTCGTCTTCAGCATCCCCGCGATGCGCCACCTCGTCGATCTGATCGGCGGGGTCCCGCTCACCGTAGAAAAGCGCATGTTCTACAATGACCGGGAGCAGCATCTCTTCATTAACCTCCAACCCGGACCCCAGGTGCTGGATGGGCCGCGGGCGGAACAGTACGTCAGATTCCGCAACGATCCCGAAGGCGACATCGGGCGCATCCGCCGCCAGCAGCATTTCGTGCGCGCGGCACTTCAGGCGGTCCATCGGCCAACGGTGTGGGTCCGGCTGCCGCAGATCATTTCGACGGCACGTGCCGACCTCGGAACCGACCTGACGAGCGAGGATCTCCTGGGGTGGGCCCATGAGGTCGACCACCTCGCCACGGATGCCGTTTCGGCCCAGACCATCGAGGGCCACCCCGCCACGCAATTCGATGCGATCATGCGGATGCCGCTGAGCTTCTGGATCCCCGATATGGACGACTTGCACGCGAAGGTGCGCTGGCTTCTCACCGGCGTTCTGCCGCCGCCCAAGCCGTAGCTCCTGGCGGTCGCCCTCGGGTCGCGCGGCGAACGTCGAACCGCGCAACGCCAACGACGTTGGTACCGTGCCGGCCCGCGCCAATGGGCGTGGGGTTCGGCGGGCACCGGATCGACGTCAGTAGAGACCGCCGTTTACGTCCACAATCGCCCCGTGCATATGGCGGGCGCCCGGCCCGGCGAGAAACACGACCACGTCGGCGACGTCCTCCGGCTCAGCGATCCGTCCGAGCGGGGTCTTACGTGCGATCGCCCCCCGCTGGTCCGGCGTCATGACACGCGAGAGCAACGGGGTTTCAACCGGACCCGGACAGACGCAGTTGACGCGAACCCCCATCCCCGCCAATTCCACGGTGAGATGCCGGGTCAGGCCGATCACACCGTACTTCGAGCAGGTGTAGTGGGCACCGTTGGTGAGGCTGGCTCGCCGTCCGGCGATCGATGACACGAGCACCACCGATCCCCGGCGGCGCAGAATATGGGGCAGCGCTGCCTGTACGCAGAGGAAGGCGCCCTTCAGGTTCACGGAGAGCACCCGGTCCCAATTCTCCTCCGAGATCGTCAGAAACGGGTCGGGGAACCCGATCGCGGCATTCGCCACCAAGACGTCCACCCCGCCGCATTGCTCGACCGCGGTCCGGATCATCGCCTCAACTTGAGCGCGATCTGCCACGTCGGCCGCCACCGGAACGCACCGGCCGCCCTGCGATGCGATCGCGTCGGCCGTCTCCTTTGGAGGCTGCAGATCCGCGGCGACGATCCGCGCCCCGCTCGCCGCGAATCTCTACGCGGTCGCGCGCCCGATCCCCCCCGCCGCCCCGGTGATCACGATGGTCAGAGGCCCCGCCTCGCTCATCCGCAATCCTCCTCCGGCCGTACGCCGGCAGTGGTGTCTTCTCCTCTTAGGGAAATGCTGCCAGCGCGTCGTTGAGCAGCCGGGCAAACCCCGGCACGTCAAGCGCCTCGGCCACCCGGACGTTCGGGGGCAGGCCACGGGGAGAGCCGCCGATCGCGGCCGTGGGGTTGAATGCGGGGACGTGCCGCGCATCGCAGACCGTCATGCCGCGTGTGTATTCCCCTTCGCGCTCCACCACGACGTGCATCGGGACCCACGAGATCAGGGCCGGTTCCAGCAGAATAGCCACCGCACAGGGGTCGTGCAGGGGGGCCACAGCCGCTCCGGTCGACCGCCGGACTCCTTCAAGGTAGAAACGGAGCAGCGCCGCGATGGTCTCCCCCGTTCGCGTCCCGAGAGCGGCGAGGCCTTCGATCATTGGGGCGTCGACCGTGGCCTGGCGGGTGAGGTTCAACCCGCACATCCAGAGCGGGATCCCGCTGCGGAACACCGCGTCCGCCGCTTCCGGATCGAACCAGATATTGAACTCGGCGACCGGGGTCACGTTCCCGAGCGTGACGGACCCCCCCATCACACTGATCTCGCGGATTCGCTGGATCAGGTCCGGGGCCCGGCGCAGCGCTTCGGCGATATTGGTCAGCGGACCGGTGGCGATCAGGGTCACCCCATCGTGGGCGCGCGCCGTGTCGATGAGGAACTCCACCGCATGGCGTCCGTCGAGCCGCGCGCGGGGCGGAGGAAACTCGTACCCATCCAATCCACTCTGGCCGTGGATCTCGGGGGCGTGTCTGGGCTCCCCGGCCAGCGGACGTGCGCACCCACGGGCCACCGGGATGGGGAGCCGGGTAAGATCAACGATGCGCCGCGCGTTGAGCGTCGTTCGCTCAACGTCCACGTTCCCGGCAACCGCCGTGACCCCCAGCACATCGAAGTGCCGCGCCGCGAGCAGGATCGCCAGTGCATCGTCGTGACCGGGATCACAATCCAGGATGACCGACCGTCGTGCTGCAGAGTGGCCAGGCCCTTCCACGATCCCCCCCTCCGCGCCCCCGTACTCTCATGGCGTCTTCCGCCCCCGCGCGCCAACCCCCTTCGCGACGAAATCCTCGCACGGAATTCCCCCAACCCGCCGGCAATCATTCAGGGGGACGACGGGAGGAAAACCTCCGGTCAGGGAGCGTGTTGATCTGGGTAACTATAGTACACAAAGGTGAGTGCGAGGCGCGGAAATGACACATGAAGCAGGAGGTCGCGATGCGACACACCCTAGCGGCAATCACCCTCGTCCTGGCCATCGCGGTACCCGCGAGCGGGGCGCCGACGGTAGCGCTTCCATATAAACTCGCCGCGGACTCAGTCCCGGCACCCTGGTTCACTTCGGGGATCGTGGCGGGGCGGTTCGGAGGGGTCCCGGTGATTGGAAGTTTCCGGGGGACCTCATCCCTGGGCGTGTTAACCCTTACCACCCACAAGGCAACCTTCGCCTTCGGCAGCTACGCGTGCGCCCACGGCGTCTGCTCCTTTACCGGGGTCGTTGCCGGTCTCCGGGTGCGCCGGATCGCGCTCCCCCTCAACCTCCGCGGGGCGGGGCGCTTGATCGCGGGGGTCCTTCCCACCCGGCGGGCGTGGCTCTCGGCGGTGGCAACCTGGGCAAGGCTGCATCTAACCCGTGAGCAGCGGGACACGATCATCGCGGAGGTTGAAAAGGCCACCGGAACGTAGTGGCGGGGGCTACCTCAGACGAGCTGCACCCTCGAAGTGAAATCGCCTGCCTAGATAATTTGTCGGCAGGCCGCGGGATCGGGTTATCCGGGCGTCCCCTGAGAGGGATCGGTCCCGGGCGCACTCACGGGCGATGGGTCTTCGGGAATGGAGCCTGCGGCAGGGTCTCCTTGGTCTCCGGTAACTTTCCGGGCGTGCTTGCGGGCTAACTTGGCCTCCCGCTTCGCCTTTCGCTTAAGCTCCTTCGTCCGCTTAAGACTGGAATAGTTCGGGCGGGCCATTGGGCACGCTCCCTTGACCTCGAGTGGTTTCAGTATATCATGCAACGCCAGTTGGTGCCCGCGACGGCGATCCGATTCGACAGTCCACGCGCGGAATGTTACACTGCAGTAGTACCCCGCTCTACTTGGTCGTCTCGAGGCAGACCGCCGCCCCATTGACGCCAAACTACGCGCATGTGCAGGAGATGGCCGATGACGCGCTCCCCAAATCGAACCCGGGCCCGGTCGGTCTTCCGGGGCCGACTCTAGACGCATGCGGACGCGAGGCCCGAACGGGCCGGATCCCGAATGGCGCGAGCGAACCCTTCGCATTCGTGCCGCTGCCCGCAAAGGCAAAACACCGGCCGAAATCGCCGAGGTGCAGGGACTCCCCATTGCCACGGTGGGCCGAATGCTCGCCCGGGTCGATCATCCTCGTTTGTCCGATCCCGCAGATCTCCTTCAAACTCACCGGGAGAAACCGGGAATGGCTCCCGCCGACGTCCAAATGTATTGGCTCGGATTCCTCACGGCGGCGGGCCACATCTGGGGCCAGGGTTCCTCCCTCACCCTCGTCGTCACGTTGGGCGAGGAGTCGCGCGACTCGATCGAAACCTTGATCGCCGACCTCGCGACCGATCATGTGCGGTACGAGTTTTGCCGCAGCAATATCCTCGGCTGGCAGGTCTACCTGCGAGACGAAGCACTGTGCAAGGCCCTGTTTCCATGGGGTGTCCCCTCGGCCCTCCAGGGCGACGACCCCGCGCTACTCGACGACCTTCCCAAGGAGTTAGCCGGCCCATTCATCCGCGGCTATGCGGATGGGAGCCGGAAACCGCCGCACTCACCCAACGGCCGGAAGGACGATCGGTGTGTATGGTACGGTAGTCCGGAGATCCTCACGGGGATCAAATCGATGATCCAGCGGCTCTGGGGCATCTCGGGCGTCGTGTCGAAGAAGCCAGGGGGAGCCGAACTGAGGTTCACGAGCCACGGAGCCTGCCGCACCCTCCAGGCGCTATTGGACGCGTACCCCTCCCGCGCCCCTGCGGGGGCCCCATAGGGCCAGGAACCCTTTGCGTTTGCCCCTTTTATATGTCATACTGTACGGGCATCAGCAGGCTGAAAAGTCGGTTGGTAGCACGGATCATGACGAGGTGCGGCATGGCAGTGGGAACGGTCAAGTGGTTCAATTCGGAGAAAGGCTATGGATTCATCACCCCAGATTCCGGCACGAAGGATCTGTTTGTGCATTACAGCGCGATCCAGGGCGACGGGTACAAGTCGCTGAACGAGGGCCAAAAGGTCGAGTACGAAGAGACCGCTGGGCAGAAGGGGCCACAAGCCTCCAACGTCCGGGTGCTCGGGTAGATCGAGAGGAACCCGGAGATCGCCCGGGGACGCGCAACCTACGTTCGCAAGTGCTGACGCTCTAATAGCGCAAACAGCCGACGCAAGGTCTTGGCCGGGAAGGGGGTGGGTTCATACCCACCCCCTCTTCCTCGTGAGCGGCCGATGACCGGTTGAACAGCGACGAGGGAGGCATCCAAATGCGCCGTGAACCGTGCAAGGGATGTGGTCGGCCCAGGCCACCGCTCGCTATTGAACAAGGCGATGATTTCTGCTCTACCGAGTGTGCCCGGCGGCACTACGGCACTTCGTTGGCCGAACGGCACAGTGCCATTTCCTGGCGCAGGGACGCGCGGGGGAGAATTGCGACCGGACCCAGGACCGCACTTTCCGGACGGCCGCGGGGGCGAATGGCGTGACCGATTGGCTCGGGGGCGTTCGACCTCATACCCGCGAAGACGCGTCTACTTGAGCCCCTCGATGCGGTTGGCTTCGATCTCGTTGCCGAAGGTGTAACCGGCCACCCGCTTGACCTTCTCGAACGTACCGGTGACCTGCACCCTATCCCCGTTCGAGAGCCCCTGATGGTTCCAGGCGAACACCGCCACCGTAGCCGCTCTATCCGCGAGGCGAAACGTGGTGTACGGGTTTCCCGCTTTAGACATTCGCTCTTGGTAGTCGTTCACGGTCCCCGTCACGGTGACGATTTTCCCATCAAATTGCTCGGGGTCTTGGATAAGCGCGCGGACGCTGAGGGACGGGTCTGCTCGCGCGACGGTGACGCCGACCAGAAGCAGTAACGCCACGGAAAGCACCCTGTCCTTGAGGTGGTACATTGGATCACCTCTACCACACAGCGGCACGTGTGATGGCACTGGTGTACCCGTGTGACTGCCCTCAACGCCCAAGCTTTAGACGGGCGGATTTCGGGAAGATTGTCGCAAGCAGGACGCGGTGAACAAACTCCCAGGGGGGACGCGGGACCGCGTTCGATCACCCGCGACATTGGTGGGCCGGGGTCGGGAAGTGAGATCTCGATCGCGGAGCCCCATCTCCCTCACACGCCGGTGGGGTGTGCCGGGGGAATGACGGATCCCGAAACTTCGCAGGCTTCGCCTCAAGCGGGTTCGGGTCGGCTCAGGGCTCGGCGTGCTTGTCGAACCCATTCGCGGAACCCGGGGGCGCCGGGGTTCTCCCAACCTGCGCGAAATGAAAACGCCCCCCGCCACCACTGGGTGACGGGGGACGCCGTTTTGGACGGTCGTCTTACTGCGACTCTTCCTGCCTGACAACCCGCGCGGCGTCGTCCTGGGAGATCCAAATGCCGGTCTGCTGAAACGTCAAGTAGCGCAGAAACCCGGCGAGCGACATGCCGTTTGTCTCTGGGGTGTATGGCTGGAGACCCGTGACGTCCGGCCACCGCCCGCCAGTGGGGTGCGTTACCGTCGGCCCGACAAAATAACTCGGCACCTGAACGGGGGCCGCCGGGGCCTGCGGCGCCTGTCCAGGCGCTGACTGGCTCGGCTGCGGAGCTGGTTGGGACGGCTGGGCCGGTTGCGCAGGTGGAGGCGTAGACGGGGTCTGCGCCAGCGCGCCGGGCGCTAACGCTGCGAAGAGCAGGGCGACGGCCACTACAGTCATCAACGATTTTGTCATTCGCGGCCCTCCTTGGGTCTTGCTCATCCCGTATTGTATCATGGCGGCCAAAAGAAACATGCCCCACGCGCAGGCCGGATAGACCTCAGGTGTGCCGCACGCATGCGCTGACAGACCAAACCGGCGCCGCCAGGAATTGCCCGGCACTGGTCAGTGTGAATGCAATGTTCTACGGAAAGTGGGCGATTTTCGCCGCCACAAGGTCTCTCAACGATCAAGACGAATCCCGTGCAAGGAACGGACATGATGTACACACATCGGCGGGGGACACCATTCCAGCGTGGACACACCGGCGGGACATTGAAGGTTGGAGGGGCGGCACATCCCGAAATGAGCGCGCATCGATCTGCGGCAAAGTTGTAAATGGGCGCGCCGCGGGGTAGAGCGAGTTTGGGAGTTTACCCACGCCTCGGTCGGGGAGGGAGAATGGTGGCTGAACAGCTGGGTGACGCACACATTCACCGGTTTCTCGCGACAAAGGAAGTCGTTGTGCTCGCGACGGTCCAGCCGGACGGCTCTCCCCTTGCCACGCCGGTGTGGTTCCTGCACCGGGTGAATACCCTGACGATGATCAGCGAGACAGCCACCCAGAAGGTCAGGAATCTCCGGCGCGATCGCCGGGTCTGCGTGGTCGCGGATTCCGGGACACGATCGGACAATCAAGGCGTCATCATCCGTGGATACGCAGAGTTCCTCCCTGAGTCAACGGAGCAACAGGCGCTGGTCGAAGCGCTTCTGGAAAAGTACCACCCGGACCTCCGGCACCGGTGGGGAGGTGGAGTGATGCCGCAGGACCGGGTGATGTTCCGGATCGTCGCACAGCACGTGCGAAGTTGGGGGCTATCTCCTTAACCGTCCTCCCCCGCATCCCGTTTGCTCACGTCGCACCCCCGGCACTCATGGCTTCCTCTAAGGGCGGCATTCAGCCGGTCTCGAAGAGCGCTCGCTGCACGCGCGAGTCCCGATGGCGAACCCATGAGCAGCGGGGTGCCGAGGCAAAGAAGCACTCCCAACACTTCACTGCACCGAAACAGCGACCTGATCGCTCAATGCCCCCCGCACTGGCGTATGGTCGTTGTTGTAGAGACCGGCTTTCAACGTGTGTTTGCCGCGCGTAAGCTGAACATCGGCAACATTCGATGCCGAGATGCCGGCGAGTTTGCCGTCCACGTAGAGCCGCCAATGGCCCTCCCCCGCCTTCGCCGCGGTCCCCATGGCGACCGGATTCTCCTTGAATCCCTTGACCTTGACCCACACGATCAGGTACGCGCTCACCGCAGAGTGATTATGCGGGACGAGGATCTTAATTCCCGGTTGCCCGGAAGTCGGAACGTAGTGCATGGCGCTTTTCGGAGGGATGGTAATGGTGATTTCTGAGCTCGCCGCACCCGCCACCGGAGTATGATCGTTGTTGTGCAATTCCGCCTTGATGATATGTTTCCCGGCGGTAAGGATGGGAAAGGTATCATTCGGAATGGACACGACCTCATCGGCGGAAAGCCCAGCGAGCTTCCCATCAACATAAACGTGCCAATGACCTTCCCCCGGCTTGGCAGGTTTTCCAATCGCACCCGGATTAAGATCGAAGTTCTGCACCCTGGCCTCGATGACCATCTGGCTCCCAGACACAGTGGCACTATTCCGCGGAGAGACGATCCGAATCGAAGGCGCGGGTTGAGCGCCGGCTGGCACAATGAGTAGCGCTGCGAACACAAGTAACGTCACGAAAGTGATGGATCGTTGCATTCGTCACCACCTCCTTCTTGTACTGCAGATACCCCGCATGACACTGCCACAGACCTGGAAACAGACGACGTCGACTCACCGCCCCTCAAGAGCCGTCTCGGGTTGATCCGGGAACGCTCTACGCGGTGACGTGTGCATCAAATCTGCGTTCAGGTGGGAATTGAGCTCGGGCGCCGCGACTCATGTCGCAGACTGCCCAGGGGCGGAGGTGCCACACGGTATCGCGGGAGGCGGCGGTTTCGCTTGCGTTGGCGCCGCGGGCTAAATGACCGCGAATTCACAATCTCGTTTAACCGCAGTGGGGAGTGCACGGGAAACGACGAGAGTTGACGTTCGGGTCCGGAATGCATGTGGGGGAAACGACATCAACTCCTTCCCAACGTTTCCCCCGATTCCTCGTGGGGGCGTCCCGATCTTATTTCCCTCCCAAAGAGCGCGTTGCTGGCGCTTGGGGAAGCGTCGACGAGATCGGGCGAAACGTATCCATGATCTGTTGCAGCTGAGGCAGATCCCGCTGCACATTCTCCGGGCGGTCTGCGGTCGTGCCAACGATCATGAACGCCCGTCGACCCATGGTCACGCAGCTCTGAATGCTGCGTCGCTGCTCCCCCGTCGGAGCGCGCCACGTGTAGGATCGGGCGTATGCAGGGAACCCTCCGATCGTGGTTGGTCCCTGCTGAATTGTCGTCCACCTATGGATTGAGAACCGCATCACCGTGTCCGCTTCCCCAACACAAGCCTGAGGAGAAAGCGGCGAAAATGTGTCCTGAACAATCACGTCGACGCTGTCGGGGAGCCCTCCGGACCCGGCGGGCGCCTTCGCCGTCACGGCCGCGGCCCGGGTGGACGTAGAGGTTTGGACATTCCAGGTGGCCGGCACAGCAATCATAAACCGGCTCAGCGGGTCATGGACGCTCTTGAGCGTGGTCGCCTGAAGTACGCCAGGCATAGACACCGCGATGGCGCCACTTGTGACCACGGCAGCCAGCACCGCATCAATACGTTTCACGGGGTGATCACCTCATCTCGACGCCCCTGCCCCGGACGCCAGTAGATCTCACGCCTAAACGTACCTGGCACACTAACATCTTACCCCGGTGGCATAGGTGGCTAAACACGTAACGCGCGGGTAGGTCATCCTGTTCGGTAAGCTCCGGACACGCTTCGCAGATCGCAGAAACGCAAGTCGGCGCCCCCCCTCTCAATCGCCTGCCCACCCACAGATCGGAGATGCACGGGTGTCCCTCGGATCCATTCGCTCGAAGATACGACCATCTCTCTGCCGCAGAGAAACCCGGGCGCATGGTTCGGCAATCGTCGCGTCAACCGCGGACTTCCCAGGTTTGTCTCGCCGCTTTAAGGGGAAAAAATACACGCAGGGTCGGCCGAACAGGGTTGAAGACGACCCCTGATCTCGGAGATCCTGCGTGTACCACCCACGGCGGAACCTCAGATCTCACCGATCTTGCTCCAATCTCCTCGACGACCTGAGAGGTGATTCCATGCAGCGGCCACAGCACAAACCCGAGAAGATGCCGCCCGACAAGCAGTGGCGAGTACGGTTCGAAGTCCGGCACGAATATCCGTCACCTGCGATTCCGAACGCAATGGTCAATTTGCGTCAGGACTTGGGCGATCGCCTGATTGACATTCTCAGTGGGTTTGGGCTGCTGGCGATCCTCGTCCGCGTGGTTGCCCAATCGAAAGAGGAAGCCGAGCTCTATGCAAGGAAAATTCTCCTCCCACTGCTCCCCCACAGCGGACTGGGATATTTTGCGATCACGCGGATTGAGGGCAGAGAAATGCGATAGCTCGCCCCCGGGCCGAACGGGTCGGTGCGCTCCTACAATCCCCAATCAGTCGTATGGACGCGAGATGATTTCAGCGAGCGCTCCCGCTACCAGCACACCGCCGAGGATCAGTATCCCGATAAGGACGCGCCGGGTCGAGCGCCCCCGCCAACAGGCTACGGGTGCAATATTCATCGCCGGGATCACCGTGATGCCTTCGAGAGCACGTCTTGCGAGATCCGCTTGCTCAGCCCTAGCAGCGCAACATTGACGGCAGCATTGGCGCTCTCCTGACCCCCAAGCGCCCCGACAGGAATGTGCGCTGTATGTACGTATGTTCCCCGCGAAAAGGTCACGATCAACGTATCGTCGCCGGTGACTTCGATGCTCCCCACACCAACATCATCCCGGCCGAGGGCGGCGACAGCTTGCTCAACCACGCCACGATACTTCTTGAAGTCCTTGGCTGCAATCATCTGTCTCCTCCTTCTCCCGGTGCGATTGGTTCCCGTTCCTTCAGTTGAGGCGCCGGTGTCACCCGCTCAGGTATGGCGCTGGCCCTCTGACTGTGCCCTACCGTATTTTCTTCCCCACGTACCACCCTTCCAATCCCGATGCGCGAGAGAGCCAGACGGACGTAGGGTTTTCTCCTTCCCCCACCCCGTCGGGGCCCTCGAGGATCGCCTCAGCGATCCACACAGCCAACAGACAGTCAAGACGGTCAATGAACTCTGACACCCGTTCCCGCTGTATTTCGCTCGGGGTCACGGGACCCGGTCGCCACTGTCCGAAGGCGATGGTCGGCTGAAACGAGGCGTAGTGTCGCATATCGTTATGCATTCTCGCCCCTGCCCCCACGGCCCATCAGGGCATGGGGTGGCCGCAGGTCCAACTTCACGATGCTCACCTTCTCAAATCGACCCCAAAACCCGGATGGCCTCTCATTGCCGCCGAAAATGTCCGCCACCCCCCTAACCCGATAAGCTAGTGCAATGTCCGAAATGTATTGATACTTAACGATGGCTGGTGTATGCTCCATGCATGAGCCGACCCGCCGCGCCCCTGACGGTCCTGGAGG
>Ga0070732_10000020_pt1 | contig 187585 bp, 170 predicted proteins | sample Coa_R1_5_FD_66449 | JGI IMG/M metagenome (GOLD analysis project Ga0070732, IMG submission 66449) | Surface soil microbial communities from Centralia Pennsylvania, which are recovering from an underground coalmine fire - Coalmine... | ecosystem: Environmental > Terrestrial > Soil >... | reverse complement strand
GGTGGGCCGCGTCTGGCAGCTCACGGCCTGCGATGCGGCGTGCTCCTACGCCGTCGCCACGCTCGTGCCGCGCGTGACCCAGGCGGCGACCATCGCCTTTCTGCGCGAGCGGCTGCGGCCAGCCTACCAGCGGTCGGGGCATCGCCTTCGGGCGATCCTGACCGATCGCGGCTCGGAGTTTCAGCGCGGATTCACGGCGGCGTGCCAGGCCTTGGGGATCGTACACCGGCGCACCAAACCTCGGCACGCCTGGACGAACGGGTTCGTGGAACGCTTGCAAGGGGCGATCTTGACCGAATTGTGGCGGGTGGCCTTTCGGCGCACGTACTACACGAGCAGGGACCAGCTGGAACGGGATCTGCAAGCGTACCTGGCGTTCTCCAACCGGGAGCGCCCGCATCAAGGGTACCGTCTCCACGGACGGACCCCGGCGTCGATCTTCACCACCTAGGTTGCGAGTTGATCCATGGCGGTCCCCTTGGGAGGCATTGAAGTGTTAACACCAAGTCCGCACTTGACACACTAGGCCTACTTCCACCTCGATTTCTGCCAGTTGTCACGCCGCCCCGGGGCGGGGATCCACTCCGGCAACGGCATCATCAGGTAGTCGGAGAGCGCGCCCACGTACGGTTCGTACATCCGCCGCAGCTCGGAAAGCCGCCGTCCCGCTTCGTCGGCGTCCCGCAGCGGGATGCCGGCCCCGGCGAGCATCTCGCGCAAAGACGCGAGATCCGCGGGGGGGAGGCGATCGACCGCCGGCGGGCGGGGCGGCCGGTTGAGGATCTGGCTCACATCCACGACCACGTGGCGGGCCATGGCGAAGGTCAGCTCCGCGCCCCGCCCCGGCATCCCCTCGACGGTCGTCATGATCAGGGCGCAGGCGTCCAGGATGGTGACGAGCGCCGAGAGCCACGACTGGTTGTCGTGCTGGGACCGGAAATAGCAGAGGTTCGGATACGCGATGTGCGATTCGAGAAGCTCGGCCGCCCAGAGCTCCCACTCCCGCAGAAACGGCCCGAACGCTGGCCGGTGATCGTGGGCGCCCACCCGCCGCAGCAGTTCTGCGGCCGCGGGGGGCGACCCGGCCCAGGCGTCGAGGAGGGTGATCTGGATCTCCCGCCGGGAGAACGCCTGGGACAGCACCGGCAGGTACGAGATGACCAACGCCAGGAAGCCGAACCCGATCCCGGCCTCCGCGATCGCGACGACCCTCGCCGCCCCGTCGCGGGGGGTGACGTCGCCGAGGCCGAGGGTGAAGAAGGTCGTTCCGCTCATGTACAGGTCGGTGCCGATCGTCGCCGCGCCGTTGGGGCTCGCCAGATGCGACCCCAACCCCCACAGCAGCAGGCCGAACCCCAGGATCAGCCCGAGCGCCCACAGCGCCAGGAGCCCGATGATCGAGAGCGGGCCGAAGTACCCCAGGTAGGTCTCCCGTCGGCCGCCGGGCGGGATCCGCCGCATCAGCGCCGAGTACGCCCGCCAGGCGGGAACGAACGTGAACACGACGAGCCTCAACCGGCGTGAGATCCGCCGGGGGAGGACCACGGTCTCGAACGCATCCCACAGGATGCCGAAGATCACGAGCAAGGCGATGACGAACGCGGCGGTCCTCACGGCGTGTCGCGCTCCATCGCCTCTGTCAAACGGGGGGGAATGGTCCCCGCGCCGGCGGGGTGGCGCACCGCGGCACGTTGCGTGGCGCCTACGCTCACGAGAACGAGCAGGGCGGCGGCGACGGTCACGGGGCCGACCCGCTCCCCGACCAGCAGCGCCGACCAGACGAGGGTCAGGATCGGCTGCGCGAGCTGGAGCTGCGCGATCCGCGCCACGCCGCCGGCCGCCATCCCCCGGTACCAGGCGAAGAACCCGAGGAACATGCTGATGACCGACACATACGCAAACCCCACCCACGCCGCGGGATCGGCTCGAAGGCCGGTCCGGATGATCGCCAACGCGACCGCGGGCGCAATGAACGGGACCGTCGCCACCAACCCCCAGCAGATCACCCGCCACCCGCCGATCTCGCGGGCGAGCGCGCCGCCCTCGGCATAACCCAACGCCCCCAGCGCCACCGCCAGCAGCACCAGCAGGTCCGCCCCCTGGAGGGTGCCGGCCCCTTCGGCGACGGCGAAAGCCAGGACCGCCGCCAGGCCGGCCGCGGAGGCCAGCCAGAATCGGGCCGTCGGCCGCTCTCCGGCCCGCACCACCGCGAGCACCGCGGTGGCGATGGGCAGGAGGCCGACGATCACCGCGCTGTGCGCGGAGGACAGGTGCCGCAGCGCCATCGCAGAAAAGAGCGGGAACCCCACGACGACGCCCGCGCCGACGATGGCGATCCGCCCCCACATCGCCGGGGGAAGCAGCGGTTCGCGCCGAACGGCCAGCACCACGGCGGCCAGGGTCGCGGCGACGATCGCCCGGCCGAGCCCGACCACCGTGCTGTCCAGCTGACCGACGGCGATCCGCGTGGCGGGCAGGGTGAAGCTGAACGCGAGAACGCCGAGCGCGCCGAAGAGGAGTCCCTCGGCGCTGCGCGACCTCAAGCTCGACCGGCCTGGTGTGGATTGCATCGGTGTGCCGACCCCGCCCCTCGAATTCGCCGAAGCCCGCCTCCCCTCCCGGATCGCGGGCACGCGGTCCATCCACTGGAGGAAACGATCGTGAGGTGGATCGCCATCCCCTCCCCCTCTTCCCCCCGCCCGGCCCGTCGGGCCGCCGCGTTCCCGGAAGGGGACACCCCGCCCGTCCCTAAGTCCTCCTGGACATCGAACCGGAGGTGGAGCGGTGGCAGCGTGCCGGGTGTACGTCTCGGCGGACATCGAAGGCGTGGCGGGGGTGGTGACGAACCTCCAGACGTCGGAGAGCGCGAGGCAGTATCAAGAGGGACGGGAACTGATGACCGACGAGGTCAACGCCGCGATCGCCGGCGCCTTCGACGGGGGCGCCACAGAGGTCGTGGTGTGCGACAGTCACGCGGGGATGCAGAACCTCCTGCCGGCCCGGCTGGATGAACGCGCGGTCCTGATCCGCGGGGCGATGCGGGACTCACTGCAGATGGAAGGGATGGACGGGTCGTTCCACGCGGTGTTCATCACCGGTACCCACGCGCGCGCGGGCACGGCGGACGCCATCCTCGACCACACCTGGAACGGGGCCATGATCTACAATCTCCGCATCAACGGGCGCCTGGTGAACGAGGCCAACCTCAACGCGCTCGTCGCCGGCCGCTTCGGGGTCCCGGTCACGCTGATCACCGGGGACGAAGCGACGGTCGCGCAGGCCCGCGAATCGATGCCCAAGGCGGTCCTGGTTCCGGTGAAGCGCGCCAGCGGCCGGGGCGTGGCGGCAAGCCTCCACCCACAAGAAGCCTGCCGGCGGATCCGGAAGGGCGCGGCCGAGGCGGTCCGAACGCGGGGGGAGGTCGCGCCGACGGCGGTGCCCAATCCCGTGGTCATGGAGATCGAGTACAACCGGACCGATATGGCCCAGACCGCGGCGCTGGTGCCTGGGGTCTCGCGCACCGCCCCACGGGTGGTGCGGTGCGAGGGGGATCCAGATACGATCTTCCGGCTGCAGGAGCTGCTCGTCTACCGGCTGCGGTACGAGCTCTAGCGGCGTGACGCGCGGGCGGCGGCGGCGTTGCGGCGGGACCCCCCCGCCAACGCCGGGGCCGCGAACGTGAAGCGCTACCTCGCCCGCCGGATCGGCGGCGCCGTGGTGTTGTTGTGGGTGGTCGCCTCCGTGGTGTTTTTCTCGCTCTACCTGCTGCCGGGAGATCCCGCCCTGATCATCCTGGGCGGGCTGGATGCGCACCCGAGCCCGGAGCAGGTGCAGCGCGTCCGGGCCCAACTCGGCCTCGACCGCCCGGTGGTGGTCCAATATCTCGGCTGGGCGAGCGGACTGCTGCGCGGGGATCTCGGCCGGTCGTTGGTCTCCGGACGCGCGGTGACCACCGATCTGGCGGTGCGGCTGCTCCGCACCCTCCAGCTGATCGTCCCGGCCGCCGGCGTGGCGATGGCGATCGGCATTCCCGCCGGAGTGTACTCGGCGCGCGCGCGCGACACGCTGATGGATCCGATCGTTTCCGCGCTGACGCTGCTGGGGTTCTCCGTGCCGGTGTTCGTGATCGGGCCGGGACTGGTCTCGATCTTCACGCTCTGGCTGGGGCTTCTGCCGTCGGGCGGATACGTCGGCGCCTTCCAGGACCCGGGAGGGTTCGCGGTCCACCTGATCCTCCCCGCCCTGGCCCTGGCCGCCGCGCCCGCCGCGACCACGATGCGCATGACGCGCTCGTCCATCCTCGAGCAGACGTCGCTCGACTACGTGCGCACCGCCCGGTCGAAGGGGCTGGGCGAGAGACAGGTGGTCGGCCGCCACGTGCTGCGCAACGCCCTGCTGCCGGTGCTGACCGTGCTCGGCCTCCAGGTCGGCGCGATGTTTGCGGGCAGCGTCCTCGTCGAGACGATCTTCAACTGGCCGGGGATGAACCTATTCCTGCTCGAGGCGCTGGGCCAGCGCGACTACCCCGTCATCCAGGCGGTCGTCCTGGTCGCCGCGTCCATCTTCATCGCCGTCAACGTCCTGATCGACGTGACGTATGCCCTCGTCGACCCGCGCATCCGATACGCCTGAGGCTGAGCGGGCGCGCCGCCGCCGCATCCGCCGGCTGCGGCTGCTCACCCCCGCAGCGGTCGTGGGCGTGGTCGCCGCGCTGGCCGTCCTCGCCCCCGCCCTCACCGCCTACGGCCCCGAGGCGATCGACCCGAGGCTAAGGATGGCGCTCCCTTCCCTGACCCATCCGCTGGGGACCGACGAGTTCGGGCGCGACATCCTCAGCCGCCTGGCGTTCGGGGCGCGCATCACGCTCGTCGTCAGCGTGGCGAGCATCGCGGGGGCGGCCGGCATCGGCACCCTGCTCGGCAGCGCGGCCGCCTACCTCGGCGGGATCGGGGACCTGGTGGTGATGCGGATCGCCGATGGGCTGCTCTCCTTTCCGCCCATCCTCCTGGCGATCCTCGTCATCACGTTCCTGGGCCCGTCCGTCGTGAACGTCATCCTCGTCATCGGGCTGCTCTACGTCCCTCGGTTTGCGCGGGTGGCCCACGCCGCGACGCTCTCCGTCCGGGAGACCGAGTACGTGGCGGCGGCCAAAGCCCAGGGGGCGCCCACGGCCCGGATCCTGCGGCGCGACATCCTGCCGAACATCGCCGCTCCCCTGTTCGTCCAGGCCTCGCTCGCGCTCGGGCACGCGATCCTGCTGGAATCGGGGCTGAGCTTCCTCGGACTCGGCCCCCCGCCCCCGGCCCCGTCGTGGGGGCGGATGATCGAGCAGTCGAGCCGGTTCATGAGCCTGAGCGTCTGGCCGGTGGTCTGGCCCGCCGCGGTCGTCTCGGGCACCGTGCTCGCCTTCAACTTGCTGGGGGACGCGCTGCGGGACCTGCTGGACCCCCGCCTGCGGGGATCGGTCTGAGCCGGGGACCGGCCGGGCCGGCATCGAAGACTGCGGGGAACCCTTCGGGTCGGGGATGAAACGCCCGCCGGCCCCCATCGACGGGAGGGAGATCGTATGCGGATCAGCCGCCGGACCCTCGGCAAGCTCATCGCCGGGACCATCGTCGGGGCGCCCGCCTTCGTGCGCGGGACCCGCGCCGCGGCCGCCCCGACGCGGGGGGGCATCCTGAAGTTCGGGCTGTATCGAGACCCCGTGGGGCTCGACCCGCACCTCAACTACGGGGCGACCAGTTCGTCGCTGCAGGGGAATGTCTACGATACCCTCGTCACGTACGACGTCCACGGGAACATCGCCCCCGCCCTCGCGGCGTCGTGGTCCCAGCCCCAGCCGACCCTCTACATCTTCTCGCTGCGCCGGAACGTCACGTTCCACGACGGGACGCCGTTCACCGCCGCGGACGTGCTCTACTCGTTCCGGCGGATTCTGGACCCGCAGACGAAGGCGACGCGGGAAAAGGAGTTCGAGGAATTGATCGAGAGCGTGCGGGCGCGCGGGGACGCCGCGGTCGAGGTTCGCCTCCGACACCCCAGCGCCACCTTCCTCGACATCCTGGCCGGCCGCGAGACGTTCATGGTCAGCCAGCGGTGGGCGGAGGCGGGCGGGGACTTCAAGAAGGCGATGAACGGGACGGGGGCGTTTCGGCTGGCGAGCTACGAGCCCAACGTCCGCTACGTCCTGGAGCGATTCCCGAAGGCGTGGGACCCGGCGTCGCTGGACCGGGTGGAGTTGGCCCCGATCCTGGACGACCGCGCCCGCGTCAACGCGCTCAAGAGCGGCCAGGCCGACTTCATCGAGTACCTCCCCTGGCAGGACACCGAATTCTTGATGCGCTCGCGCGACTTCCGGGTCTACCGTGGGTTCGAGGTGTTCAACATGATCCGCCTGAATCCCACCCGCCCGCCGCTCGTCAACCCCAAGGTCCGCCAGGCCCTCAACTTCGCGATCAACCGCGAGACCGTCAGCCTGACGGCCTTCGGCGGGCAGGCGCAGCTGATGGACGGCTTCCTGCTGAGGAAGGACGCCTGGGCGTACAATCCCGAGACGAGCAAGGTGTGGACGTACGACCCGCAGCGCGCCCTCGCCCTGCTCAAGGATGCCGGCCTGCAGCGGCCGCAGGACCTCCACCTCGTCCTCGACTCGGCCAACCTCACCGTGCACCTCGACACGGCGCAGGTGGTCGCCACCATGCTGCGGTCGTGGGGCGCGACGGTGGATCTCAAGATCAACGACGTGGCGACCCTGTTCCAGAAGCGGGTGACCGGGGATTACATGATGATGATGGACGGCCTCAGCCTGCCCTGGGCCGACCCTGATTTCTACTACCGGTACTTCCACTCCACCGGGACGGCCTACGCCGCCGCGGTGAAGTTCAAGAACGCGCGGCTCGATCAGCTGTTGGAGGAGGGGCAGCGGATCACGGACCGGAACAAGCGCCGCGCGGTCTACGCCGACGTGGAGCGGATCCTCTTCCAGGAGGCCCCGTGGATTTTCGTCGTCTGGCGGCCGCAGGCGGAGGCGGCGCGCAGCGCCGTCAAAGGGTACGTCCGCCTTCCCGGCGGGCTCGGCGCCCTGAGCGTCGGCTACCTTAACCGGGTGTGGATCGAAAAATAGGAGGGAGGCCAGCATGCGGCTCGGTGAGATGACCTGGACCGAGGCCGGCGAGGCGATCACCGCTGGCGTCAGCGCGGTGATCCCGCTCGGCTCGATCGAAGAGCACGGTCCCCACACCCCCATGGGCGATTACCTCATCATCGACGAAATCGCCGCCCGGGCAGCGGAGGCGACGGGAGATGTCGTGGCGCCGATCCTGCCCTTCGGGTACTCCGAGTACTTTCGAAACTTTCCCGGCACGATCACGCTCCGGGAGTCGACCCTCGACGCGGTGCTCACGGACACGGTGGACTGTCTGCTCGACCACGGGTTCGCGCGGATCGCGATCTTCAACGGCCACGCCGGCAACGCCGGAATCGTCGACCTGGTCACCCGACGCTACCGGCGCGCGCGGGGGCTCGTCATCCCGTCAATCGCCCCGTTCGGGCTGGTCCAAGCGCCGGAGGTGGTGGAGCGCGTCTACGGGGCGAAGGTCGACCTCGGCCACGGCGGCGAGCCGGTGGGCTCGCTGATGATGCACGTCAGACCGGGACGGGTCCAGATGCACCGCGCCGGCCCCTGGGGGCGCCGCCCGGTCTTGGGCTGCCCGACGGACGGACTCGGCGCGATCAGGGTGGACGGGATGCGGGTCGCCGTGCCGCTCGACATGGAAGATGTCGCCCCGCCGGAGACGGGAAGCCTGTCGGACCCCACGCTCGCCTCCCCCGAGCGGGGGAAGGCGCTCTTCGAGCATGCGGTCGAGCGGTGTGTCAGGTTCCTGAGATGGTTTCGGGGGGTGGACCCCCACCTGGGCGCGGGCCGGAAGCGCACCCCGACTCGCCCGCGGTGAGGTCGCCCCGGCGATGCGCGCCACCGTCACGGTCATCCCCCGCGCCCGGACCACGCGGGTCGAGCGTCTCGAGGACGGCACGCTGCGCATCGCGGTGACGGCTCCCCCGCACGACGGACGGGCCAACGCGGCCGTGATCGCGGCGCTGGCGGAACACTTTGGCGTCCCGCGCTCCCGGGTGCGCATCCTCGCCGGGCGGTCCGGACGGCGGAAGGTTGTGGAAGTGGCGGGCGTCTAGTCGGGGGGGGTTCCGGGCATATACTCAAGTACCTATGGAGCGCGAACGCCGCACCCTGACCAGCCTCGGCCGGAAACGCCGCCGCGACTTCGAGCGGTCCGTCCAGAAACTGCGCGACCTCGGATTGTCGGACTGGACGATCGAGTACTATCGCCGCGCCTCACGCATGACCGGGGTGCTGCCGCACACGGTGGTGTGCCAGGTGGCGATGGTCGCCGCCGGTCGCGAGCTCTCCAAGGTCGCCGAAACCGCCCGGGAGCGGGCGCACCCCTCGGCCGGGCCGGGTGGAGGTCCCCTCTCCGACCCCGCCTCCTTGGTGCCGTCGTACCAAACGATCCGGAACCTGCGCCGCCGGGTTACCCACCTCTGGAACGAGATCCAGCAGCACGAGTCGATGGCCATAACGCCGCCCCAGGAGAGCGCGGCGACCCGCGCCCTGCCGACGATCGGGCGGGGCACATTGCCGCAGCTGCGGGCCGCGTCAAAAGGCGCTGGTTCTGCGGCCCCGCGAACCCCGAAACGGAGTAAGATCCCGTCGAGACAGCACTAGCGCCATGGAGCAGACGCCGCGGCTGGAAGGGCATATCCGCTCACGCGTCCAGTTCCTCGCCGAGCAAGACGGCCCCCCGGAACGGATTCTGAAAGCGGAGTTTGCGAAGGCGCTGAGCGGGATCCCCCACGTCCTGAAGGCCTACCTGGCCGTGGTCCGGCACAACGCCGGGGGCGGATACGACGTCGCCCTCTGCCTGCAGTCGATCACCGGGCCGGACGAGCGCCTCGCCAGAAAGCTCTCATCGATCTTTGCCCGATATTTCGGCGCCGCGCAATACCTGGAAATCCTCTTCCTCGAGGGCATGCAGGACCAAGCGGTATCGCGGGTCGCCCGTCCGTTCTACCTCGCCGGCGTGCACTAGCCGCAGCCCAAACAGGTTGTTTACACATGGGAGCCTCCAAGAACTGGTGGGGAGCGGCATCCACACGCTCCTGCCCGGGAGGCGCGGATGGCCCATCCGCGCGCGAACCTCACGCCATTTGGCCGATGGTTGTTCGTCGATCGCGTGGAGAAGTTGAGATGGCCGATCGGCCAAGCGGCCGCACCCTTGGGGAGGAGCTCGACCGGCACCCTCGAAGCGGGAAGGGACGTCTCAGGATAATCGGCATGGCGACCCCCGAACAGACCGGCGTCCTCCCAGGCGATCACCCCTTGGCCGAGGCGGCCAGGCAGTGGCTGGCCGCCTTGCAGCGCTGCGTGCGCGCGCTCGATTACGAGGCGGCCGGGGGGCTCTTCCACCCCCACGTCCAGGCCTTTGGCACCTACGCCGCGGTCGTCGACAGCCGGGAAGCGCTCCGCCGCGAGCAGTGGCAGCACGTCTGGCCCATGATCGGCGAGTTCACCTTCCGGCTGGCCGAGGTGCGCTGCGCGGGGAGCGAGGTACTGCTGGGGGTTATCGCGCCGTGGGACTCCGTCGGCCGGAGGCCCGATGGGACGACGTACCCGAGGCCCGGCCGGGCGACGCTCATCCTGGCCCGATCCGCGGGCCGGTGGGTGGCGCTCCACTCTCACTTCTCGCTCGCGCCTTCGACGCGGTAGGCCTCGCGGACCACCGCAGCCGCTCCGCGGCGATCGCGATTAGGCCAGCTCGGTGATGGACCGGACGATCCGGTCGGGCCTGGCGGGGGATCCCGGGGGGAGGCCCCGGCCGCCGGCATCGACCCAGATGCCGAAGACTCCCAGGCGCTGCGGCCCGACCACATCCCACTCCAGATTGTCCCCGACGCTCCAGGCGTCGCCTGCGGGGCACGCCAGCGCCCGCAGCGCGGTCTCGAATACGCGGGGGTGCGGCTTGCCTACCCCGAGTTCGCCCTCGATAAAGATTCCGTCAACGTAGCCGGCCAGGCCGAACCGCTCGATCTTTTTCCGCTGATCGTGCGCGGTGCCGTTGGTAACGAGCGCCACCCGCACGCCGCGAGCTCTGAGGCGCACCAGCGTTTCGATCGCGCCGGGGAAGACGCGATAGTGCTCCTCCCGCAGGGCCCGATAGCGATCCGCGACGGCATCGGCCAGATCGGACCGGTCGATGCCCTGACCCCGCAAGGCCGCGCGCATGATTTCTCGGAACGCCGTCCGCAAATCCATCCGCCCCCGCCGGTGGCGCTGCGGGTCGCCCCAGTACCAGACCGCCTCGCGGTCGATCGCCCCGGCCAGCGCCTCCGGTTCGAGCCCGCCGCCCCCGGCCGCCACCTCGGCGCAGACCTGCCGCAGGCAATGATCCCGCGCTCCGCTGGAGTCGAGAATCGTGTCGTCCATGTCGCAGAGCAGGCCTGCCGGGAAGTGCGGATCGCGGGTCACGTCTCGACGCTCCTTGGGGGGCGGGCTCCCGGGGCGCGGGGGGGCGGTGATGACGGCGCCCCGGAGCCACCGAACGGTCGGTCCTGGTCAAATACGCCGGCGAGCTGCGGGAGATCCTCCCGTTAACCTTCCGCTTTCCGGCCCCCGCCCATCGAAGTGATGGGGACCCCTCCTCCCCATGTACCGCAAATCCACAGATGGGACCAAGGCCATCTGTCTCGGTAAGGGAACCTGATACAGCGTACACAGAGACGGCTTGGGACACGGCAACGCCCGTCCCGGCCGGAGGGGTGCAGGGATGACAGTCGATCAACTAGTCGGCGGGATGACGTTGATCCGGAAGCGGATCCGCGCGATCAATGCACGGTACGACGGCCTGGAAAATCAGAACGAGGCGATGAACGTCGTGCAGGCTGCGCTGCACGAGATGTCGATCCTCCACGAGCTCCTGCCGGCGGATCTGAAAGGGAAAAGCTGGGTGTTCCTGAGCCTGGAGCGGGCGCGAGTCCCCTGGCGGTCGAGCTCGAACTAGCGGGACGGCGGGCCCCCACGGGGAGCCCCCGCACCTCCACACACTTCGCGAGCACTCCGGTACGAACCTGACACGCATCCCCGGGGCGCCCGCCGCGCTGCCACGCGGCGGGTGCCTGCCTGAGCGGGGAGTTCCCTCCGCCCCAGCCGCCCGGCCTCCCCGGCAGGAACCCACGCCCCGGCGTTGCACCTCTTTTGGGAACGCGCATCGAGCACCGCGCGAGACCGCGGGGGTGGCGCCATGGGGCAAGTGACCGTTCGCTTCCTGGGCTGCGGGGACGCCTTCGGCAGCGGCGGGCGGTTTCAGACGTGCTTTCTCGTCCGGTCGGGCCCGACTCGGTTCCTGATCGACTGCGGGGCCTCCTCGCTCATCGCGATGAACCGCTTCGGCATCGACCCCGCCGAGATCGATCTGATCCTCCTCACCCATCTCCACGTCGACCACTTCGGTGGCCTGCCGTTCTTTCTGCTCGACGCCCAGCTGCTCCGCCACCGTGCGCGCCCGCTCGTGATCGCCGGGCCTCCCGGCACGCGCACGCGTGTCACGGACGCGATGGAGATCATGTTCCCCGGCTCCTCCACCATCCGCTGGACGTTCCCGCTGGAGATGACCGAGTTGACGCCGGCGCAGCGTCGCCGCCTCGGGGCGGTCGCGGTCACGCCGTACGTCGTCGAGCACGCGTGTGGAGACCCCCCGTTTGCCCTGCGGGTGGAGTGCGACGGCAAGGTCATCGCCTACTCCGGGGACACGGTGTGGACCGCGTCCCTCATTCCGGCGGCCCGGGACGCCGACCTCTTCATCGCCGAGGCGTATACGTTTGAGAAGAAGACCAAGCTCCACATGGACCTGACGACCCTGGCCTCGCACCTCGGCGAGATTGCCGCCAAACGCACGATCCTCACCCACCTCGGCGCCGACATGCTCGACCGATCGGCCGGGCTCGCGTACGAGTGCGCCGAAGACGGCAAGGTCGTCGAGGTGTAAGCCGCCCGGTCGAGACACAGGGCGTCCCGGCACCGGTCGCAGTGGTGGGGGGCGCCCGCCGTTCACCTCCGCTGAGGCCGTCTCCCCGGAATCTTCGATCGATCTTGCGTGCGCCCGCGCCTCCGTTCGATCCTCCATTCGGCCCGAAAATTCAACAGGACGAACCAAGGCGGACCGCCTCACCCGGGGAACTCTCCGGGTGCACCCAACGATCAAGAAGGGACCCGGCCGGGAACCCACAGCCGGCCGGTGGGGGGATGCCGTGACCACCAATCAACTGCTCGGGACCCTGACGTCGCTGTCGAAGCGACTGCGGTCCATCAACGCGGAGTACGACGGGCTGGAAAACCACGTCGAAGCCATGAACGTCGTCCAGGCGGCACTGAACGAGATGTCCCTGCTGCACACCCTGCTCCCTGAGGCGCTGCGCGCGAAGAGCTGGGTCTTCTTAAGCCTGGAGCGGGGGCGTACGCACGGGGGACCGCCCCGAAAATCCTAGGAGCCCGCCATGTCGCGCCTGCCGTTTGCCGCCAGACTCGGTCTCGCATTCTTCGCCTCTGCGCTCACCGCGCACCTGTTCCTCTTCCGACGGGCAAAGCGCCGCCTCGGCCTCTGACGACCGCCAACGGATCACGCGCGCGGACCGGCCGTGGACGGCCCGCGCCTCAACGGCGGGCCGAGCAGGGCGTCGGTGATCCGCGCGCACGCGAGCAGGCCCGCGGTCGCCACCGTTCCGGCGTAGAGCCATCGGATCGCGGGCAGCCAGGCGTTGGCGCCGAGCACCACGCCGTGCCAGGCGGCAGCCGCGAACGCCGGGTAGGCCAGCGCATGGATCCAGCGCCACAAAGGCGAGCCGATCCGGCCGCGGAGGTAGAAGGTGACCGTCACCAGGATCATCGCGTACACGCTTGCCGTGCCCGATGCCAGGCCCGCCCCGCCGCCTGGGCCGAGAAACAGCAGCAGCGCCCACCGCACCCTCTGCGGGGAGACGACACCGGCGAGCGTGTGGATCACCGCGGCAAGCAGCCCGGCCAGCGAGAGCAGCTCATGCGCGCGTGACGCCCACGGCCGGACGTCAGGCCGGCTGCGAACGCGTGGCGATGAGAGGATGGTCCCCGTGGCGATGCTCGCGAAGAGCAACAGGTAGGCGACCAGCCCCGTTTCGGAGACCCTCACCGGCCCTCCCAGCCATCCCCGATCACGAGATACGCCACCGCCACTCAAAGGGGAGGGTCCGGCCAACGGCCGGGGGGATCCACCGGTAAGCCAGGAGGTAGGCCAGCATCCCCGCCCCCACGGCGAGCATCGCAGCGCCGGCTTGCGCCAAGGAGGGCGCCCCCCACCAGACGCCCACGGCCAAGCCGGCGACCCCCACATTGGTGAGCCACAGCACGATTCGTCCGGGCCGCGGGTGGTACGGGGCGGGCTGGCGGGGAATGGCCAGCAGGTCCGGGATCGTCGCGCGATAGTACCACATCAGGAAGGGCGTGATCTTGTAGAGCTGCCCGATGATCGCCTGAGTCACCCACCCCAGGAGAAACACCACGACCACCCCCTCGCCGAGCCGCCCCGGGGGATCGCTCCCCACCCACCCCATGGCCCATCCCACCCCGACGCAGGCCAGAACGGCAGAATGGGCGGCGACGGCACGCCAGTGCGAAACGTTCAGATCGGGCACCCGGCTGCGCCGGTGGGCGAGGATGTGGAGGATCTCCAGGGCGAACAGCAGCAGCGCGCAGGAGCCCAGGAGGGCCGCGGCGCGAAGCGGCCAACCGATCCCCCACGCGGATCCGGCCAGCGTCGCGGCGACCGCGAGCAGGCCCGAGGAGAGGATTCCCCATCCCCGCCGAGTGCTGGCGACCCGCGCACCGTGCACCAGCGGGACCAGACGGTAGAACGTCCCCACCACCATCAGGCCCAGCCACCCGCCCAGACCGAGGGCCAGATGGACGACGAGCCCGCGGTGGGCCACCAGCAGGGCGGGCCAGAACACCCAGCGCAGGTTCGCGGCGAGGGCCGTTCCCCACAACAGCACCAGCACAAAGCAGCAGAGCGCGGCCGGAATCTGCGGGCTGACGACCGACAGCGGGGCCTTGGCCGACGCGATCGTCAAGACCATCACGATCAGAAACCACCACGAGGCGCAGATGACGCCGACCCCGCCGACCGCGACGAGGGCGAACCGACCGGCGAGGAAGCCCATGATCACCGCCAGCACGCTCAGCGTGAAGAGACCATACAGCCACGGCACGGACCGCTCGGCCCGCACCCGCGCCCCAAGCAGGGCGGGCGCCATCTGCATCGCCCCGCCCATGATCGTCATCGTCGCCCACCCCAACGTGGCGGTATGGGCCGCCGCGAATGCGGGGAGGGCTTCGTAGCCGCCCTCTGCGAGGGGTCCGGCGGCGGCGACCAGCAACACGCCGAGCGCGGGGAAGGCCACGCCGACGGCCGTCCACGTGAACCAGCTGCCGAACGTGAAGGCGAGCGGACCACCGACCGGCGGGTGGCTGCCGACGCCGCTGTGGACCGGCGCCGCGCTCCCGGAATCGGGTTTACTCAGGGGAGCCTCCTTTTGAACGGCGTTCCGCCGCAACGTGGCCGAGCCAGCCCGGGAGAGCCGTGGGCTGGCTCGGCCTTCGCTATATGTTCCTCACTCAACCCCGGATTACTTCCTCATCGTCAGGGCGGTCGGCCCGAGCCTCCGTCCCGCCCTCACGATGCGAGGAACGGGAGCGCCGTGACGCGGACCACCTCGAGCCGCCACCTCCTGGGAACCCTGGCCGTCCACCCAGGACGTCCCTGCGGGGCGGATGAGCCGGCGAGCTGCTCGGGCCTATCCTCGCGCAGACGAACGTTACACGATGGGGCCGCGCACGGCGTCCGGCGGACATACGGAGAGTGGGGTCGGGACCCCCCGACCCCACTCCAGTTCCGGCGTCACGCGCTCGATGCGTTCAGGCAGGAACCGGCCGGTGGGAGCCGTGTGCGAAGACCTGGCCCGGCCGCCAGGGTGTCCCGAGCCCCGGGAGCAGATACCGATCCAGCCCATAGTATCCGGCGACCTTCCACCCGAGAATCAACAAGATCGCCGCGGCGAACAGCATCGGGTTCGTGCTCGCGGTGCCGGCCATCATAAAGTTCCAGTTCATGAAGGCGCCAAAGAACGCCGCAACCCCGACAAAGGCGCCGACGACCAGCGCGATCCCGATGAGCAGCTCCCCGTAGGCGACCACCTTCCCCATCCACACTTCGGCGTGGATGCTGAGCAACCACCCGAGGAAATCCCGGTACCAGCCGTAAGCGATCATCGGCTTTCCGTTTGGCGGGACAGCGATCGCCTGCGTCCAAAAGCCCTTGATCGCCGCGCCGGTTTTCACCCACACTGGATTCCCGATCTTGTGCGAGAGCGTGGCCTCCATCCAATTGTAGCCGAGCCACACCCGCACGATCAGCCAGATCCAGGCGAGGCGAGTCGAGCTGAAGATCATCCGCGCCAGCGGTGGATCCTCAAAATACTGCTTCGATTGCGTCCCTGCCGCCATCAACCTCACCTCCTGATGCCGTCTGACTCACCCTGTGTCGAGACCGCCCGATCGATCGTCCCGGTCACTTCGGGACCCCACCCGGACGGAACTGCGCGCTCCGCGCGAGCCTGATGCGTTCAAACTCCGCGCGGGTTAGGTCTCCCTCCTCGGCCCGGTGCCAGAGCGGGTCGAGCCCCTCGGTCCCCTCCCGCGATGACCTGAAGACGACGAGGAGGAGAAACCCGAGCACCCCCAAGACGAGGCTCAGAAACGCCAGCGCCACCAGCACTCCCCACTGCCATCCAGGTCCAAACACGCTCGGCCACATCGTTCGTCTCCCAGCGACGGCTGAATCCTTCTCTACGGTACGCCCGTCCGCGTCCCGTGGGTATCGGGCGGGTGCCTGATTCCGGATCGGGTGGGTGGACGATGACCGAACTCGCCGCCTGCCTGCCGGTCAGTGGAGGTGGGCCACCGGATGGGACACCCACGCAAAGACGCCGAGGCCGATCACGACGATCAATGCGGCGGCCCCCACCGCCAGCGCCCGCCGCCGTCCGCTCCATCCCGGTGCGGTGCTGCGGTCCAGGAACGGCACGGCCACGAGCCACGCGAAGGCGGCGGCGGTGCCCCACAGCAGACTCGGCACCCCGAACCACGTCTCGAGGGCGTACGCGGGCAAGAATACCCATGGCGGCTTCGTCACCTCGATTCCGGGCACCGGCGCCGGCCCCTCTCCCGGCGATCGGACCACCGCCAGCGCAAGCGCCACGCCGAGCATGATGCACCCGAATCCGACGGCCCGCCTGAGGTGGTGGGCAAACGTGTAGGGCGGCTGGGTCGCAGCGGGGCGACTCCAGTGAGGGGAGAAACCGTGCTGGCGAACCAGATACACGTGCCCGACGATTAAGATGAACAACACAAGCGGCAGCAAACTGACGTGAGCCATGTACAGTCGGGCCAGCAGCGGCACGTGGGTCGAAAACGCCGGAGAGAACCATCCCCCGAACACCCCCAGCAGCTGCGCGAAGGCGAGGTTGTGCTCGAGGGCCTCGATCGCCCCTTGATCCCAGCGCATCACGGTCCCGGTGAAGAAGAACGCCAGCACGGTGGCGAGCAGCGCCACCCCCCCTATCCAATTCGCCTCTCGCGGGAACCGGTAGGCTCCCGTCACGTAGACGCGACCAAGGTGCAGCAGGAGCACGACCAGTGTGAAGTGGGCGGCGTAGACATGGATCCCGCGCGCGACCGCTCCGCCGTAGCCCTGTGTCATGATGGTGCGGACGCTGGCGTTCGCGGCCGCAGGGTCTGGGATGTAGAATTGACCCAGCAGAATGCCGGTGGCGACGAGGATCACGAGGCCCATCAACGTGATCGCCCCCAGCAGATAGGGCAGCGTGTTGGCGTAGGGGGGGACCTCGTAGACGAAGTTGCGCAGGGCCAACCGGGCGTCCAACCCGGCCCAGAGCCGTTGCCAGAACGAGGGCCCGGGCATCACCAGGCGATGGTGAGGCCGCCGGCGACCACCAACACGGCGGCGATGACCAAGAGAAGATCCTCCGCCGGCGTCCCGGCGAAGCGAGCCTGGGGGGCGGGCACCAACAGGGCCGCCGCGATGCCTCCCGGCTGTTGCATCGACGGTCGAAGCGCCTCGAGCAGCTGAGCCGCCGCGGCCCCCGGGTCGTGGAGTCCGAAGGCCTGGGCGGCCTGCGTGACACGCGCCATGTCCACCCCCCGGGAATCCTGAGCGTGCAGCGCCGCGGAGAGCTTCTCCGACGCCACCGACAGGTTGGGGGGGGTCGCCTCGAGGGCGGCCAAGGTCTGGCGGACGAGCGTCAGTGCGTCTTGGGGTTGCAGCGCCACCCGCTGGGCGGCCGCGGGGACGTCGGCCGGGGCCGACAGCAGGAGGGCCCCGGCCGCTGCGAGCCCGGCGGCCAGTTTCCTGGCCCGGTCCCGGGTCCCGTGCACGGAGCCCTCCGAGGGTTCGGAAGGATCGTCGCTTACTTCGCCGGCACCACCTTGATCACGCCCACCGCTCCCTTCCCCGTGTAGGCGAAAGCGTGGGTCACAAACGGGTAGAGGCCGGGCTGATCGATCGTCAGCTCGAATGTCGCCCCACCCCCCGGAGGAATCGCGTAGGTTTGGATTCCCCGGAGCAGGTTCGCGGGGTTGCCGTCCACGTAGACTTTGTCGAAGATCCATCCGATCACATGGAACGCCGAGAACAGCGTCGGGCCCGCATTCAGCACGTACAGCCGGATGCGCTCGCCGGCTTTGACGACGAGGGGATGAGTTTGGTATTGGTCGGCGATCCCGTTGAAGACCACGTAATCGGGTTTGACATCGAGCACCTTCTGCGCATCCGCCTGGTAGATGTTGTTGCTCCCGGGCCGGACGTAGAATTCGCTCTCCACGAGCGCAAACTCCTTGGCGGGCGGCAGCGGCTGGGCCGGGTCCACGATGATCGCCCCGTACATGCCGCTGCTGATGTGCATGAACGCCGGCGGGGTCCCGCAGTGGAACATGAAGACGCCCGGATCCTTGGCAATGAACATAAATTTCAGCGCTTTCCCCGGAGCGACCGGCTGATACCAGACGTTCCAGGGTGTCGTCGCGGCGTGGAAGTCGATCGAGTGCGCGAGCGGGGTCTTGTTGACGAACGTGACGTGGACTTCATCCCCCTGACGGACGTGAACGACCGGGGCGGGGACGGAGCCGTTGAACGTCCACAGCGCCACCTTGACGCCCTCTGAAATCTCCTGCACCTGGTCCTGGGCGACGATCGTGACCTGCTTCACGTGCTGGGAGCCGGCGGGGGGCAGGGTGGCATCGTAGCCTTTCCCGCTGGTGGTCTGCGCCGACACCGCGAGCGCTCCCCCCCACCCCATGAGGCCGAGGATCGCCGCCGACGCCAACAGTGACAGGGGTCGCAGCCGGATATGACGGGGTCCGTGTGTTCCCACCGGTCAACCGCACCTCCTGGAATAAAGGTCCAATCCACAGCCCCACCGCAACCTCAGCTCGTGTGGATCGGACGTCCCGCGCGTGCTAACATTCCCCAGGCTATCAGATTTCCCATCTGAGACAATCAGGTCAGCGATGTATATCCGGCGCGCCGGCGCAGCGCGGCAGGACCCCTGCCCAGGCCAGGCCGAAGGGGACGGTGGGAGCACGGTGCGATGTCCATGGCTACGCTGCACATGATCCAGGAGATACGCGAGGCTCCGCGGGCCGCGACCCGGCTTCTGGACCGGGAGGGGCCGCGGATTCGGGCGCTCGGGGCGCGCCTCCGGCGATCGGCGCCGGGCAGCGTGCTGATCGCCGCGCGGGGCAGCTCCGACAACGCCGCGCTGTACGGCAAGTACGTCCTGGAGACTCGGCTCGGCGTTCCGGTCACCCTGGTCGCGCCGTCGGTCGTGACGCTGCTCGGCGGTCGCCTCCGGGCGCGCCGCGCCACCGCCATCGGGATCTCTCAATCCGGACGCTCCACCGACATCGTCGCGTTCCTCTCCGCCGCCCGATCGCGCGGGGCGTTCACCATCGCCGTCACGAACGGAGCACGGTCCCCCCTCGCCCGAGCCGCGCATGAAACCGTGCTGACGCACGCCGGCGCCGAGCGGAGTGTCGCCGCCACAAAAACCTATCTCAATCAAGTCATTGCCCTCGCCGTCCTCGGAGCGGAGTGGGGCGGCGACCGGCGGCTCGGTCGAGAGATCATGGCGGTCCCGGCGGCGCAGGGTGCGGTGCTCGCCGGGGAGGCGGAGATCGCTCGTCTCGCGGAGCGGTACCGGTATATGCACGAGTGCATCGTCGCCGCCCGAGGGTACGACTTCTCGACGGCGAGGGAGCTCGCGCTCAAGCTCATGGAGACCTGCTACGTGGTCGCGCTCCCCTTGTCGTCGGCAGATCTGCTGCACGGCCCGATCGCCCTGGTCGAACACGATTTTCCGGTCTTCCTCGTCGCTCCGCCGGGCCGGACGTTTGCCCACCTGGTCGACGTGGCCACCCGGCTCCGCCACCGGCACGCAGAAACCGCGGTCTTCTCCTCCGAGTCGACGATCCTGCGCCTGGCCCGGGTTCCCATTCGCATCCCCGGACGCATCACCGGCGAGATCGCGGCGCCCGTCTACGGCGTGGCCATCCAGCTGCTTGCCTACTACCTCTCGCGCGCAAAAGGCATCAACCCGGATCGCCCGCGCGGCCTCAGAAAGGTCACCCGGACGCTCTAACAACAAGGTCACGCGGCCCCGGTTACGGCGACTTCGTCACCAACCTCAGCGGCACGGGCGTGAACTTGGCCACCGTTCCGCCCTTGAGCAGCGTCGACGCGGCCCGCACCGCCAGCTCTCCCATCACCTTGGGCTGCTGGGCGATCGTGGCGGCCATCCGGCCCGCATTGATCGCCTTCAGGGCATCGGGGATGGCGTCGAACCCGACGACAAACATTTGCTGCTGCCGCTTGGCCGCCTCGATGGCCTGGACGGCTCCGAGCGCCATCTCGTCGTTCTGCGCGAACACCGCGTCGATCTTCTTCTGAGCCTGCAGGATGTTTTCCATCACGGACAGGCCTTTGGCTCGGTCGAAATCGGCGGTCTGGGACGCGACGATCTTGATCCCGGGGAACTTCTTCAGTCCCTCGCGGAACCCTCGGCCCCGATCCCGCGCGGCCGATGACCCGGGGATGCCTTCGAGCATCACGACGTTCCCCTTCCCCTTCAGGACCTTGGCCACGTCCTCCGCCGCCATCATGCCGCCGGCGACGTTGTCGCTGGCGATGTGGGCGGCGACCACGCCCCCGTTGGCCGCTCGGTCGACGGTGATCACCGGAATCTTCGCCGCGTTCAGCTTCTTCACCGTCGGCACGACCGCGTCGCTGTCCGTCGGGTTGATGATCACCACACCGACCTTCTTGGCGATCAGGTCCTCGACGCTGCTGGCCTGCTTGGCCGGATCATTTTGGGCATCGAGCACGACCAGCGTGATGCCGAGCTTCGCCCCCTCCGCCTGCGCGCCGTCGCGCAGATCCACGAAGAACGGGTTGTTCAGGGTCGAGATCGCCAGCCCCACGGTGGGCATTCCCGCGGCAGGCACCCCCGTCGGGGCGAGCCCGACGACGAGCCCGGCGGCGAGCACCAAGACGAACACCGTACGCTTCACACTCATCCCTCCTCTCAGGGTCGATCCTCGCTACTCCTTAATTAACGTTACGCGGCGCGTCGCCGTTCACCCCGCTGGCGAAGGCGTTGATCCACCAGCACGGCCAGCAGGATCACCAGCCCTTTGACCACCTGCTGGTAAAACGAAGACACGTTCAATAGGTTGAGCCCGTTGTTCAGCACGCCGATCAAGAACGCCCCCAGGAGCGTGCCGCCGATCGTGCCCTCGCCACCCATCAGCGTGGTGCCGCCCAGCACCACCGCCGCAATCGCGTCGAGCTCGTAGCCGACCCCCGCGGTGGGCTGCGCCGAGTCCAACCGTGCGGTCAGCACGACCGCGGCCACCGCGGACAGCAGCCCGCTCAGCGCATACACGAGCACGGTGTACCGCTTCACGTTCACCCCGGACAGACGGGCCGCCTCGGCGTTCCCGCCGATCGCGTAGATGTATCGTCCGACGACCATCTGGCTGAGCACGACGTAAGAGGCCGCGAAGACGAGGACCATGATGATCACCGGGACTGGAATGCCCGCAACATCACCCTGCCCCAGCCAGTCGAATCTCGCGCCGAGGTCGCTGATCGGGAGGCCCCCCGTGTACACGAGCGTGGCACCTCGCGCGATCGTCAGCATCGCCAGGGTGACGATGAAGGGCGCCACCCGGCCGTAGGCGGCGGCGACGCCGTTTGCCACCCCCACCCCCGCACCGACGGCGAGCCCGGCGGCGACTCCCAGCACGAGCGGGGCCCCACCTTTCAGCACGCTGGCCATGACCACCCCGGCCAGGGCGACGAGCGATCCCACGGAGAGATCGATGCCCGCGGTCAAGATCACAAACGTCATCCCGGCGGCGATAATCGCGTTCACGGAGACCTGCCGGGCGACGTTGAGCAGGTTTTCCGGAGTGAGAAAGGCCGGGGACAGCAGCGCGAGCGCCACGACGAGCGTCACGAAGGCGATGGAGAGGCCGAAGCGCTGCAGGCTCGCCCGCCGCGCGTGGGAAGGAGAGGTGGGGGCCGGCGCCCCCTCGGCCGCCTTACCGCTGGGCAGCGCCACGGTCAGGCCTCCCCGACGCGCTCGCCATGATCTTCTCTTGGGTCGCTTCGCCGTGCGCGAATTCAGCGGTGATGCGCCCCTCGTGCATCACGATAATGCGATCGGACATCCCGAGGACCTCCGGGAGCTCGGAGGAAATCATCACCACCGCCACCCCGGCACGGGCGAGCTCGACCATCAGCCGGTACATCTCGACCTTCGCCCCGACATCGATTCCCCGCGTCGGCTCGCAGAGCAAAACGACCTTCGCACCCGCCTGAAGCCACTTCGCCAAGACGACCTTCTGCTGGTTCCCACCGGACAGGGTGCCCACCGGCTGATCGCGGTCCCGGGCGCGAACGTCGAGGCGGGCGATCGCCTGCGCCACCATCGCCCGTTCCTGATCTTTGCGCACGAACCCCGCCGTGCTGAGGCCGTGCAGAGAAGGGAGGGTGATGTTGTCGCGGATGCTCATCCCGAGGACGAGCCCCAGGGTCTTGCGGTCTTCCGGGACAAGGCCGATCCGACGGGCGATCGCGTCCGCCGGTGACCGGATCGTCACCGGGCGACCCTCGACGAGCACCTCGCCGCCATCGAGGGGGAGCATGCCGAAGATGGCGTGCGCGACCTCGATCTTGCCCGAGCCGACGAGGCCGGCGATGCCGAGGATCTCTCCGGCGCGGACCGCAAACGACACGTCGCGAAAGAACCCTCCCACGGACAACCCCCGCACCTCGAGCCGGGGCGGGCCCGGCGCGACGGCTTCCTTGGGAAACTTCTCCGTCAGCTTCCGCCCCACCATCAGCTGGATGAGGCCGTCCATGTCGATCGTCGCGATCGGGTACGTGCCGACGTAATGGCCGTCGCGCATCACGGTCACCCGGTCGGCGATCCGGAAGATCTCCTCCAACCGGTGGGAGATGTAGATGATGGAGACTCCACGCTTGCGCAGGTCGTCGATGATCGCAAAGAGCCGCTCGACCTCCTCGAGGGTCAGGGCGGCGGTGGGCTCGTCCATCACCAGGATGTCTGCCCGGAGGCTGAGCGCGCGGGCGATCTCTACCGTCTGCCGTTCGGCCACGCTCAAGAGGTCCACGCGCGCCCGGGGGTCCACGCGGACCCCCAACTCGGCCATCAGCGCCCCGGCGCGCGCGCGGAGGGTTTCCCAGTCCACAAACCAGTGGCCGCGCCGCGGCTCGTCCCCCAAGAAGAGGTTCTCCGCCACCGACAGAGGCCCGACCTGGTTGAGCTCCTGGTGAATGATCGCGATCCCGATCTCCCGAGCGCGGCGCGGGCTGGGGATGGATACCGGCTGGCCGCGCAGGATGATCTGCCCGGAGTCGGGCAGGTGGATGCCGCCGAGCACACCGATCAGGGTCGATTTCCCGGCGCCGTTTTCCCCGATCAGAGCGTGGACCTCGCCGGGGAGCACGTCGAGATCCACCCCGGCCAACGCCTGCACCCCGGGGAATGTCTTGACGATGCCTCGCATCTGAAGGATCGGTGCGGCCGCAGCGGCCTGCGGGGGCATCAGAACGCCACCCCGCATTCCAGCAGGACGTTGGCGAAGAGCGTACACTCCCCGGTGCGGATCACTGCACGCACGCGCGGGAGCGCCGCCTTCAGCTGCTCGTGCGGGATTTGATCCATCGGGATCCCCTCGAGCAGGGCGCACAATCCCTCGAAGCCCGCCCGGTTGCGGCCGGCCATCTCACTCGCGACGATCGCGCGCTGCACGACCACCTCGCCGAGGATCGCCTCGACCGTGTCCAGGAACGGGGGAAGGCCACAGCGGAGCGCGAGGTCGATGCGGGTCACGCTCGGGGGAATCGGCAACCCGGCATCCGCGACACACACCAGATCCGTGTGCCCCAGCGAGGCCACGAGGTAGGCCAGGTCTCGATTCAGAATGCCCTGCCGCTTCACCGCCGCAGCGCCTCCTCCACCTCCGCGCGGGTCGGCATCGCGACCTGAGCGCCCATCCGGGTCACCTTGAGCCCGGCGACCTGGGTCGCGAACGCCACGGCGTCGGCCGTCCCTCGCCCATCGCCGAGTGCCACCCCCAGCGCCGCGGCGAAGGCATCTCCCGCCGCGGTCGTATCGACGGCCTTCACCCGGACGGCCGGGACGTGGCCGCGACCCTCGGGGCCGAGGTAGAAGGCCCCCCGCTCCCCCATCTTCACCACCACCACACGGGGCCCCCGAGCGTGGAGCGCCTCGGCGGCCCGCTCGGCGTCGCCGGTCGAGCGGACCTCTATGCCGGTAAGAACCTGCGCCTCACCCTCGTTGGGGTTGATGACATCCACACCGGCGAACATCGCGTCGGGCAGAGCGACGGCGGGGGCGGGATCGAGGCAGACGAGCGCCCCGGCGCCCCTGGCGATCGCGGCAGCACGCAGCGTGGCCGCGATCGGCACCTCCAGCTGCAGCAGGAGGACGCGGGCGCCCATGATCGCGTTGCGCGCGTCGTCGACGTCGGAGACGGGGACACGCATGTTGGCGCCGGACGCGACCATGATCATGTTGCGACCGTCGCCGTCGACGCCGATGAAGGCCACCCCCGTCGCCGCGTCAGGGTCTACGCGCACGTGGGCTGCGTCGATGCCGTCACGCTTCAGCCCATCGACGAGTTGCTCCCCGAAGGCGTCCCGGCCGACCCGCCCCACCATGGCCACGCCGGCCCCCAGGCGGGCGGCGGCCACCGCCTGGTTGGCACCCTTGCCGCCGGGGAAGGTAGCAAACGCCCCTCCGGTGACGGTCTCGCCGACCCGCGGGAGCCGCGGGGCCTTCACCACGAGGTCGATGTTGAGGCTACCGACAACGCACACCTGGACCATCACACAGGGTGTTCGGGAGCAAAAAAGCGAACGCCTCCTGCGCGAGGATGGATGCGTAACGAGGTACCTGTCCCGTAAACCCTCAGGAGATCAGCCTGGCCAAGACGAAAGCCGCCGCCGCGGCGAGGCCGCCCACCAGCGTGGTTTGGAATGCGCTGCGAGCCGGCACGGCACCTGTGAAGCGCCCTTTTACGTACCCGAAAATGCAGAGCGCGAAGAGCGTGACCACGATTGAAACCGGCAGGGCGGTGTGGACGCTCCCGGAGACGACGTAGGGGGCGAGAGGGATGATCCCCCCACCGATGTAGGCGCCGGCGATCGTCGAGGCGCTGGTCAGCGCCCGCTTCGGTTCCGGCCGCTCCAGGCCGAGTTCAAAGCGCATCATGAAGTCGATCCATGCTGCCGGGTCCTTTCGCAGCGCCTCGACGAGGGGAGCACTGCTCTCCTCCGTCAGCCCGTAGCCCTGGAATACCTTGGAGACTTCCTCCGCCTCGACTTCCGGCACCGTGCGGACCTCCACCTGCTCGCGGAGTCGTTCGCTCGCGTAGTGCTCCGCGTCGCTCTTGGCGGCGAGGTACCCACCGAGCCCCATCGCGATGGACCCGGCGGCAACCTCGGCGAGTCCTGCGGTCACGACGACGTGTGTCGCCGCCACCGCTCCGGAGAGCCCTGCGGCCAGGGCGAAGGGAACCGTCAACCCATCCGACATCCCGATCACGATATCCCGGACGGTATCGCTGCCGGTAAAGTGGCGTTCGACGTGGGGAGTCTGAGGCATCGTGTCCCCTCAGCTCACGAGCGGCCCGCGCCGCGGGCGGCTGCGCGCGACGGGGCGAGGCAGCGGGCCACCCCCTCCACGGTCCGATCGTCCGCGGGGCCTGGGTGCCCCGAAGGGGAGGCGAGGGCGAAGGTCGCACGGAGTCGTGCCGGGCTCGATGGGCACGCTGCCCACCTCCTCCGTTCGTCTTAAGGCATGGGACGAACGCGGTGCTAAAGAGAGTCCCATTGGCATCGTGCCCTCCTCGTCCGAGTGTAGGAGATACCATTCCGGCCGCGCCCTTTACTTCTGATCGGGCGGGCGCCAGCTCCCCGCAACGGTTTCCGTCTCAGGTGATGGGCGGCCGGCCTTCGTGGTGATTCAGGACCACCGAGGGTCTCGCCGGCGCTGACGATGCGACCACCGGCGGCCGCGCCCGACGGCCCCCCAACGAACCGACTGATCGAGCATCATGGGAGCGAGTCCGTCAACCGGCACCCCCTCGATGCCCGGACGGGATCGGTCCTCGTCCACAACCGCGCCTGTGAATGGGCCGCCGATCCGCTATCGGACGATCAGGACGGGGATCGACGCAGCGTGCAGCACCCGCTCGCTCACGCTCCCAAGGATCAGACCGCCGAACTGCCCCAGGCCGCGGCTCCCCATGATGATGAGGTCCGCCTGGTGCTCCTTGGCCACTTTGACGACCTCTCCCGCGGGATCCCCGCGCCGGTAGACGCGCGTCACACGCGCATCGACCCCCGCGAACACTTCGTGCGCCTGTGCGAGGATCGCCTGGCCAGCCTGCTCCAAGCCTTCCTCAAGGCTGCCGAGGTCGACCATCATGTCCGGTGAGGGACCCCCCATGGCGATTGCCGGGATGTGCCCCACATTGACCAGAATCACCTCTGCTCCCCGAAGTTCACGGGCGAACCGCGCGGCCAACTCCGCCGCTTTGATCGCGTGCGGCGATCCATCGGTCGCCACGAGCATCCGCATCATTTCGCTTCAGCCTCCTCCCCGTTGAATCGTCGCCACCCGTACTCAATCTTACGATTCGGCGTCCGGACCCGCCATCAGGCATGCAGAGGATTTCATCGGTCCCACCTCGTGCGGCCGGACCCCGGCGGTGAGGTGTGACTCGGCAGATACATCGTGACGGGTCCGGGCCGGCGGCCGCGCAGGCTCCCGACGCCGGACAGATCAATCTTTGGCGTGGACGGTAAATCGGGTGTCCACCTGATACGCCCCGGCGGTCCGGGATGGTAGGCTGGCGTATATCTAGGCGGCCGGGGCACCTCCCCGTGGGGGAATGAAACCGGGGTCGCTGGTCGCTCGGCCGACGCCCCTCTCTCCTCCTCGCCGGCGTCCGGCCGGTTGATGAGGCCGGATCCGAAGGGATTGATGATGACCGCTGAGGCCGTGAGGAAGACGGACAAGATCCGCGTGCTGCTCGCCGACGACCACGAAATCGTCCGTGAGGGTGTGAAGCGAATTCTGACGGCCGAGCCCGATCTTGAGGTCGTGGGAGAAGCAGAGGACGGCCAACAAGCCGTGGCGCTGGCGAAGACGCTGAAACCCGACGTGGCGGTCCTCGACATCAGCATGCCGACGCTCAACGGGATCGAGGCGACCAAGCAGATCAAGGCCGCGCTCCCTAACGTCCACACCATCGCGCTGACGATGTACGGGGACGACTCCTACGTCTTCCAGCTGCTGCAGGCCGGCGCTTCCGGCTACGTCCTGAAACGGGCGGCGGCCACCGACCTCGTTCAGGCCATTCGGGCCGCCAGCCGCGGGGAGACCTTTCTCTATCCGGCCGTGGCCACGGCGGTCGTGGCGGACTATCTGAAGCGGCTGGAAACAGGCGAAGGGCGGGAGACCTACGACGGTCTCACCGATCGGGAAAAGGAGATCCTCACCAAGGTCGCAGAGAGCGCCACGAACCAGGAGATCGCCCAGAGCCTCTTCATCAGCGTGAAAACCGTCCAGACCCACCGGGCGCACATCATGGAGAAGCTGAACCTCCATGACCGCACCATGCTGGTCAGGTACGCCATCCGGAAGGGCCTGATCGACCCGTAGAGCGTCCGGCGTCCCCCCCGTTCTCGCCCGCGCCTCCGCCTCTGCGCGCTCGTGGCCCGCATCCCCGCAACGGTCTCGGAGGCCCATCGAGCAGGAGGACGGCACGGGGCTTCACCCCGAACGGCCGCTCCCCCTGGCGCCGGCACGGGGATCAGGGCTTCGGGGGTGCGAAGGCGAATAGGACAAGGGCGGGAACTCCGGCCCGGACCTCCAGTCCGCACGTCGATCCGCGAAGGGACAACCGTCTCATGGGTGACGAGCCCGCCTCGTATCCCGGACATCGAGCCACCGACGTCGTCCTGCGCGACGGATCCACCGTCCACGTCCGGCCGATCCGGCCTGAAGACGAGGAGCGGCTCTTGGCCTTTCTCCGATCGCTCTCCGAGGCTTCGCGGGTGTTCCGGTTCTTCTCCCCGACCAAAGATCCCGCGCTGATCGACATGGCCCACCGCGAGACCCGGATCGACTACCGGCACCGGTTCGCGCTCGTCGCCACGACGGGCCCGGGGAACCGCATCGTCGGCCATGCCCTGTTCGCCGCGATGGGCGACGCCGACGCCGAGGTCGCATTCGCCGTCGCCAACGACTACCAAGGACGCGGACTCGGCACCATCCTGCTGGGGCACCTCGCGGAGATCGCCGCGTCGCTGGGCATCCATCAGTTCACCGCGTTCGTCATGCAGGGCAATACGGCGATGCTGGGAGTGTTTCGCGAATCGGGCTTTCCCGTCGTCGTGAAATTCGAATCGGGGGAATACACCGTCGCCTTTCCCACTTCACTGACGGAAGAGGCGTTGGCGCGCTTCGACCGGCGGGAGCAGATCGCGGCCACGGGAGCACTCGCCGCGTTCTTCCGGCCTCGAGGCGTCGCGGTGGTGGGCGCATCGCGTCGACGAGGCACGATCGGGGGGGAGGTGTTCCACAACCTCCTGAGCTACGAGTTTGCCGGGCCAGTCTACCCGGTCAACCCCGCGGCCGCCGTCGTCCAGAGCGTCCTGGCCTACCCGACGATTGAGGCCGTTCCCGGACCGGTCGACCTCGCCATCGTCGCCGTCCCCGCCGCGGACGTGGTCGAGATCGCGGAACAGTGCGCCCGCAAAGGGGTGCGGGCGCTGGTGGTGATCTCCGCCGGCTTCGCCGAACTCGGCGCGGAGGGGCGGGCGCGACAGGAAGAGCTCCTCCGCATCTGCCGGGCGTCCGGGATGCGCCTGATCGGCCCGAATTGCATGGGCATCACGAACACGGATCCCGCCGTGCGCCTAAACGCCACCTTCGCTCCCCACACCCCGCCGGCCGGGCGGGTGGGATTCTCATCCCAGAGCGGTGCCTTGGGGCTCGCGATCATCGACTACGCGAACTCTCTGGGGCTCGGGGTCTCGACCTTCGTCTCGGTCGGCAATAAAGCCGATATCTCCGGAAACGATCTGATCAACTATTGGGAGACGGACCCGCAGACCGATCTCATCCTGCTCTACCTGGAATCGTTCGGGAATCCGAGGAAGTTCTCGCGAATCGCCCGCCGGGTCGGGAGGGCCAAACCGATCGTCGTCGTCAAGAGCGGCCGCTCGCCGGCCGGCAGCCGGGCGACCTCCTCCCACACCGGGGCCCTGCTGGCCGCCTCCGACGTCACGGTGGACGCGCTGTTTCGTCAGGCCGGCGTGATCCGCACGGATACCCTTGAGGAATTGTTCGACGTGGCCTCGCTCCTCGCCCACCAGCCGCCGCCGAAAGGACGCCGGGTCGGCATCATCACCAACGGCGGCGGCCCGGGGATCCTCTGCGCGGATGCGTGCGAAGCGGAGGGGATGGAGATCCCCCTCCTCACCGACGGGACCCAGGCCCGCCTGCGCGCGGCGCTCGCCACGCAGGCCGCGGTTGGCAATCCGGTCGACATGATCGCCTCCGCGACCGCGGAACAGTACCGTCAGGCGATCCAGATCGCGGCAGAGGACCCGAATGTCGACGCGCTCATCGTCATCTTCGTCCCGCCTCTCGTGACGCGATCCGAGGACGTCGCCCGCGCGATCGTCGAGGGGGCCCGGGCTGTGGGCGGCGGCAAGCCCATCCTCACGGTCTTCATGTCGACGCGAGGGGTGCCCGAGGCCCTGAGGGCGGCAGACGTCCGGATCCCATCCTACGCGTTTCCCGAATCCGCGGCGATCGCCCTCGCCCGTGTGGCCCGACACGGCGAGTGGAGAACGCGGCCGCCGGAACCTCCACCCCGCTTCGAAGGGTTGAAGCGGACCGAAGCGTTCGCCATCGTGACCCGGGCGCTCGGCCGGGACGATCGATGGCTGACCCCCGAGGAGACACACGCCCTCCTCTCCTGCTACGGACTACCCGCGGCCGCCCAACGGGCGGTGCTGACGCCGGACGAGGTGGGTCGGGCGGCGGAGGACCTGGGGGGGGAGGTCGCCCTGAAGGCGATCCACCCCAACATCCTGCACAAGACCGATGCCGGAGCGGTCCAGTTGCATCTGCGCGGGGCGGAGGCGGCCCGGGCGGCGGCCAAGGAAATGGCGGACCGCCTCGCGGCCAGCGGGACCCCGCCGGCGGGATTCCTGGTCCAGGCGATGGCGCCCAAGGGCGTCGAGATGATCGTGGGGGTCGTGCACGACCCCCAGTTTGGCCCCATCGTCGCCTGCGGCGCCGGCGGCATCCTCGTGGAACTGCTCCGCGATGTCTCCATTCGGCTCACCCCCTTATCGGCGCCGGATGCGTCGGAGATGATCCGCGACCTGAGGACATACCCGCTGCTGACCGGCTTTCGCGGCCAGCCCAAGGCCAAGATCGCCGCGCTGGAGGACGCGCTGCTGCGGGTCGGCGTGATGGTCGAGGACCTTCCTCAGATCGCCGAACTCGACTGCAATCCCATCATCGTCCACCCGCTCGGCGCCGTCGTGGTCGACGCCCGGATACGCGTCGCGCCCGTTGAGCCGCCGTCGGTGCTGGCAAGACGTTGGGTGGAGGGATCATCCGTGCTCCCGCCGGGGGGGCCCCGGACGGATCAGCATGGATGAGCCCCACCGGCGATCCACGCCGGTGGGCGCGCGAAGGTGACGGCGCGCCCCGTCATCGAGCGTTCCGCGCGGAGGGAAGGAAACCCCATCGCGCCGAAAGTGGACACGGGCGGCGGCCAACATCACGCGGCAGCGGAGGCCGACGGCCGCCCGGCGATCGGCACGATCTCGACCGGAGGTGATCCATGGAGCGGAAGGCGATCTTTCCCCCCGGGCGGCCGGGTCCCAATCCCCCATTCTCTCCCGGGATTCGACTGGGCAACCTGCTCTTCACGGCGGGCCAAGTGGGGGCCGATGTGAACGGGAAGGTCCCCGCGGACATCGACGGGCAGACCCGCAACACGTTCGAGAACCTCAAAGCGGTTCTCGCCGCCGGTGGCTCGGGGCTCGACAAGGTGCTCAAGGCGACCGTCTACCTGACGGACATCAACGACTTCGCGGCGATGAACGCCGTGTACCGCTCGTACTTTACAGGAGACCTTCCCGCCCGCACCACCGTCGCGGTGGCCGCGCTGGCCAGGCCCGAACTGCACATCGAGATCGAGATGGTTGCGTACGTACCCGCCTGAGGCGGGACGGATCGGTCACGGGGAGGATCCGGAAGATGACCCGCCCGTGTCGGGGGCCCGTCCCTTTTCCATCAGTTGATATGAAATGCCGCCCGTGGTCTCTGCGATGGTCCACATGCTCAGGGTGTCGGCGCTACGCCGAGGCTCCGGCAAGGTCGTCCGCACGCCCAAGGGGCTGAGAGCGGCCAGCGCCGCGTGAAGCTTGTCCACCTCGACGGCGATGTGCTCGATGCGCGCCCGGGTGCCGGTCCCCAGCCGCTGGCGCCGGAGCTCTGGATCCCCGATCTCAAGCACTTCGATGGCAATGTCACCGCATGCGTAGAAGACGCCCCGAATCTTCCCGACGGGATTCTCTATCCTCCGGAGGACGGGAAGCCCGAAGATTTCCCCGAGCCAGTGGTGCGCTTCGGCGAGGCTCTCCACCACGACGCCGATGTGATCGATCTTTCGAAATTCCGCGCGATTGTCGTTTGGCATCATGGGGCTATCTTCTGTGGAGCCTCTCGATCGCCCTGCCCTTCCGGGATCTGCGGATGCTCGGTGGCAAATTCGAGGCCTGCGTTCTGGAGCGTGTGGCCGTGGCGTCCGACTCACCCTCGGGCACGCGCGGCCGGCGCCGTGAGCACGTTAGGCAAATTGAGGCATCACATGTTTTGCCAGGAGGTCGATCTGCCGGGGATCATCCGTCACCGGACCGAGCACGAGGTACTTGAGGCCGGCGGCCGCGAGATCGGCGATCCGGCCATTGATGTGGTCGAGGCTCCCGATCATGTAGCACTCCTGCAAATGCTCGTAGGACCGGTGTGTCCCCATGACCCGGAGAAACGCCCCCCGCGACTCCGCAAGCGCGCGGGCGTGATCGTTCGTCTCCACCAGGTGAATAAAGTTGCAGTGCCCGAACGTGATCCCCGCCGGGTCTTTTCCCGACGCTCGGGCGTGGGCTTGGATCTGCGTCCAATCGCGCTTCACCCACTCCTGAGTTCCGGAGCAGCGGGAGAACCAGTTGCCGTATTTCACGATTCGCGCGAGAACCGTCTTGGAAATGAACGGCACGTCGTGCTCGTGCGGGTCGGGGACTCGGGAACCTCCCGAAACCCAGATCTCGGGAAGCGCCGCCGGCCGGGGATCAATAGTCACGTCCTGAAACCGGTAGTACCGTCCCTGGAAACTGGCTTGGGGCTGGCTCAGGAGCAGGGTCACGGCCTCCAGGATCTCGTCCGTGCGGCGGCCCCGCTCCTCGATCCGAGACCCGGTGACTTCGAATTCTTGGGCGTGCCAGCCAGGGCCGATGCCGAAGACAAACCGCCCCCCGGACAGGTGGCAGAGGGTGGAGATCTCCTTGGCGAGGACGACGGGATGACGGATCGGGAGCACCAGAATGCCTGTCGCCAGTCGCACGTTCCGCGTCAGCGCTGCGGCGAAAGCCAGGGCGTTCAGGGGTTCGAGCCAGGCAACCCCATAGAGTCCCGGGGCGGCGAGGAGGTGATCAATGACCCAGATGTCCAGACCGTGCTCCTCGCACTTCGCGATGCTCTGCGTCAGGCGCCGAACGTGCTCAGGACGTGCATCCGCCCACGCGTACGTCGGAAGCCACATACCGAATCTGAGCCCGGGCATCTCCGTTTCCCTCCTTCAATCATGCGCCTCGAGCGTCCGTGGGTGTCGACGGTGCCTATTTTTTGAAGTATCGGAATTCCAACGTGACGCACCCCCGGGGCGTGCGGTACGGGCCGTGGCGCATCGCCGGGGGTCTGCACGCATACATGCCGGCCGCAAAGGTTTGGGCCTTGCCGAGGTCGATGAGCTCCCCCTCCAGAATCCACACCTCTTCCCAGAAGTCGTGCGCGAGAGTTCCCTTCGTCTCGACGCCGGGTTCAAACTTGAGCAGCCGAGTCACCTCTCCGGTGTCTCGGTCCTCGCTGAGAATCTTCTGGGTAATCCCGGGTCCCCCCGCCCCCGCGGTGGCCGATTCGGTCACCGGGAGCCAGGGTATGTGATCAGGCCTCACAAATTCCTGTTCGGCTTTCGGCATCATCGCCCTCCGTTCTGGGTATCTTCCTGGCCGGGCATGCGATAGTCCTCGGTGTGAATACCGGCGCCCGCACGCGGTATCCTGCTCGAACTGCGAGACGTCGAACACCGAACCCTACGGGCGCGACCCGGATGCCCCGCTCTTCCCCGGCAGGTGTCCTCCGTCCCGGCGGAACACGTTGAGATCGGCAGGTTCTCGCGAAAGCACATCCGCCCCCGGACAGGCAGGGCGGATGCGTTCTGGCTATACTGAGAGCGCAGGCCCGCGGTCGGCGAGACTTCCGTGATGAGCACCCGAGGAGGTCACCGTGAGCGTCAAGCTCGGTATGTTCACGATGCCATTCCATCACCCGAGTCGAGATTATGGCACCATTCTTGAGGAAGATCGCGAGGCCATAATCTGGGCCGACACACTTGATTTCGCGGAGGTCTTCGTCGGCGAGCATTTCACCTCGTGGAGCGAGCGGATCAGCTCGCCTCTGATGTTCCTGTCGACCTTGATCGACCGCACGCAGAAAATTTGCTTCGGCACGGGTGTCATCAATCTTCCGCAGACACATCCCCTCGTCGCCGCCGCACAGACCGCCATGTTCGATCACCTTTGCCGCGGGCGTTTCATCATGGGCATCGGTTCGGGGGGCTTGGGGAGCGACATGGAAGTGTTTGACCTCCCTCAGGCCGAAGCGCGCTCCCAGATGTTGCTCGAATCGATCGACATGGTGCAGAAGTTGTGGACCCAGGATCCCCCCTATGAAATCCCCGGGCGGTTCTGGCATCTCTCGCTCAAGGACAACATCTGGCCGGAATACAAAGTTGGATGGGGCCCGCGGCCGTACCAAGTTCCACACCCGCCGATCGCGCTGTCGCTCGTGACGCCCAACTCCCCCAGCGCCAAAATCGCCGGGGAGCGCGGGTGGATCCCGATCTCCGGCAACTTTTTCAATCAGCGGTATCTTCGAGGCCATTGGGAGCGATACGCAGAGGGCTGCGAGCAGGCGGGACGGCGCCCCGATCCGAGTGTCTGGCGGGTGGCTCGGTGCGTCCTCGTCACCGAGACGAACGCGCAGGCTGAGGACTATCTTGCCGACTCAACCAACGCACTGTCATACTACTACAGCTTCTTCAAGTACACTCTCAGTACCGTACGCAAGGCGCTGTTCATGATCAAGCCGACTCCCGATATGCCGGACGAAGAAGCGACAGTCGATGTGATCAAACACGCTCAAGTCATGGCGGGGACCCCCGACCGCGTGCTCGATCAATTGGTTGCGCTCCGCGATGACATCGGCCACTTCGGCACACTGCTGATCACCGGGCACGATTGGGATCAACCGATGCTTTGGCGGCGGTCGATGGAGCTTTTGGCAAAGGAAGTCATGCCGCGGTTCCAGGGACACGCGGATGCAACCCCACGGGCTTGACGCTGAGACGAGGGCTGCGCACAGATCTGGGCGAAATGATAGACCACCTCGAAAGGAGGCACGTCGTCCCCGGAACTGAGGCACGGCATCAGCGCACCGCGGGCAACGCACCCTGAGCCATGGAAATGGAAGACGTGCAGGCACGACCTCGCGATTGACCGTTTGCCAAACGTACCTGTCACGAGAGCCCGGAGTCCATGAAATCCCGGAGAATCCGGCAGGCCCGCGCCCAGGCGCCGGCCGTTGTTGGTCCGAGAGCTGTTTGAGCGCATGAATCGGCAGACGCGCGCGTCGGGAATCGAGGGTTGATCGAGAACCAATACAGGGAGGGATGGCGATGGTGAGCACGTGGCAGCAGGTCCAGGGAGAAGTGCGGCGAAGGCAGGCGCTGGCCGCCGTGGCGGCATCGCCGGAGAGTGTTCGGCACTTGGCCGGAGTGCACTTCGCCAGCCAGGTGATGATCCGGCGGCGGTTCGCCTTCGTCGTCATCCCGGCCACCGGAAACCCTGTGCTGCTCGTCCAGGCCGTCCTGGAAGAGACGGCGAGATCCAAAGGCGGCATTCCCGAGGTCGTCACCTACGTGACCGGGCCTGTGGAGGCTCTGGCCGGTCTGCTGAAACGCCGGGACATCCATCAGGGCACACTGCTCGTGGAGCTGGATTTTCTGCCCGCGGCCGATGCCCAACAACTCACGTCGCTGCTGCCCGAAGCGGGCGTTGAGGATGCCGGAGACCTCTTCCAGTCGAGCCGGCAGGTTCGGCTTCCCGCTGAAAGCCGACAGCACCGCCGGTACAGCCGGGCGGCCGAACGAGCCATTCAGATTGCGTTTTCGCTCGCGGCAGGGGGAAACGTCACCGAGCGGAGCGTGTACGGGCGCATGCAGGATGCCCTGTTGACCCTTGGCGAGGGGCTCATCCCGTTTCTCTCGCTTGCATCAGGACCGGAGCGCACGCTGGAAGTGCATGCGCACCCTACCGACCGCATGATCGGGCCGGGTGATTTGTTAAGGGTGGACATGGTCGGGTTCTTTTCCGGCGTGTACACCGACATGGCGCGGACGGTGGTGATCGGCGAAGCGACACCCGAGCAGCGGCAGCTCTATCGAAAGGTGCGCACGGTCCAAAAAGAGGTGATCGCATCCCTGCGCCCGGGCATGATCGCCGAAAAGGTGTACGAGCGGTTCCGGGAACTCGTGAAGTCGCACGGGCTCTCCTTCGCCTACCGCTACGTCGGGCACAGCACCGGCTACGGTGTCGTGGAGGATCCGGTGCTGACACCCGGGGTCACTGCTCCGCTGCTGCCCGGCATGGTCCTGTGCGTCGAGGTGATGGACCGGGTCCCGGGACTCGGCGCGATCCATTTGGAAGATATGCTGCTGCTCACGGAGCGTGGCCCCGAGGTATGGACCGACATCATGGCCGCGGACGAGCTGCCGGAAATGACATGACCCGCGCCGGCCGAGCGCGTGCCGGGCGCCTTGGTCCATCGGCGCCCGGAGAAAACGAGAGGAGTCCGGTCCGGTGGGACCCGGCGCAGGAGCTCAGGTCCCGAAGACAAACGCGATGCTGTCGCCGCTCACCGCCGTGCGGTTCCCTGTGACCGGATAGGTCACCACCCATCCATCAATCGGACTCAGGATCGCTTCCACCTCATCACCAAAAACGTCGTACAGCACGGCCACCGAGTCGTGGCGCTTGACCGCGGCGCCCAGCGGCTTGAGCGGGCGGACGAGGCCTCCCCGCTGGCAGGTGAGGTAGTGGCGATTGGTCAGCCGCCCGGGAATCACCTGCACCTCGGTCTGAGGCTCTCTCGGGCCGTCGATCATCTTGACGAACCTCATGACATTCAAGACCCCGGTCACCCCGGCGCGAACCGAAGGCTCCTCCCACACGTAGCCGCCGGACAGTTCGATCGTCAGCGCGGGCTTCCCGGCGGCCAGCGCGGCATCCTGCAACATCCCGCTGAGACCGGTCTGGCCGATCTGCCCAACGGCGATGGTGATGCCAAATGCCTCGGCGAGGTCCCATTGCGCGTCCCAGGCCGCTCCCGAGCCACCGGTGCGGACAATATTGAAACTCACCGCGCCGATCGCGTTGGAGTGGATGTCCAGCACCACATCCGCAGCGGCCACCCCGTTGGCGAAGAGATCGTGGGCAATTCGTTCCGTCAGCGTCCCGCTGGGATTGCCGGGGAACACCCGGTTGATGTTGACGCCGTCGTGGAAGGTGAACCGAGACGAGGTCATGTAGGCGACGGGATGCTGCACCGGTGCCGCCACGACCGTCCCCCGCAGTTTTTTGGGATCCAATCGCTCCCGGACGAGGCGCCGGATGACCTCACACCCTGGAATCTCATCGCCGTGCACCGTCGAGCCCACCCAAAGGACCGGCCCCGGCTCGGCGCCGTGGACGACCATCAAGGGAATGCGAACCCGCGAACCATCGCGCAGGTAGGCACTCTCGATGTACCCCCTTCCCATTGTCCCCCGCGGCACGTTGGCGGTCCCGATCTCGAAAGACTCGGCCATGATCTGCGCCTCCCGATGGAGCGATGTCTCCTTGCCGTTACCGTCTCTGAATCAGCTTCCGATAATCTTGGGTCTTGAGGAGTGAGACCGCGATGAGCACGAGCACCACCGTGAACCCAATCAGCACGGCAGAGATCGCCGCCAATGTTGGGTCCTGGTAGTTTTGCTCGTAGTTGAACATGGCGATCGGCAGGGTGTTATTCCGCGGGCGGGTGAGAAACAGGGAGACCTCGACCTGATCAAAGGACGTCACAAAGGCGAATAACGCGCTGACGATGAGGCCCGGGCGGATGGATGGAATCGTCACCTTGAAGAAGGTGAGCACTGGGTTGGCGCCGAGATCCATCGCGGCTTCTTCGTAGTCCCGCCCCGACGTCTGAAGGCTGGCGGCGACGATCGAGACGACAAACGGCAGTCCCAAAAGCGCGTGCCCCAGGATCAAGCCGGAGAGCGTCCCGTAGAGCCCGATCCGAATGTACAAGAGGAACAACGCCGCCCCGAACACGATCGCCGGCACGATCAGCGGGAGCAGCAGGAAGGACTGGGTGAGCTCCCGGGTAGTGAATCGGTACCGCACGAGCCCGTACGCGGCCAACGTCCCCAGGATCACGGATAAGACGACGGCGCCGAACGCCACCACCAGCGAATTGCTGAGCCCGCTCCTGAACTCGGGTACCTGGAACAGCGCATTCACGTACCAATGCAGGGTGACCCCCGTAAAGGGGAACATCCCATACGTCGAGGGGTTGACGGAGTCGATGATCACCAGGGCGAGTGGAGCGAGCATGTACACGCCCACCATGCCCAGGAAGCACCAGAGCCCCACCGTTAGGGCGTCGCGGCGGTCGGACATCAGCTCCGTCCTTCGGCGATCGCGACAGATTGTCGAAAGAGGAGGTTTGAGGCCAGGATAATCATCCAGACGAGCCCGATGAGGGCAATCGCCTCCACCGCGGCCAGCGGCCAGTTCAGATCCGAGATGTTCTCATAAATAAGGAGAGGAAGCACCTGGACACGGCCCCCGCCCAAGAGCTGGGGGGTGACATACGCATTCATCGCCAGGACAAACGTCAACTGGGCCCCCGCGTACAGCCCAGGAAACGAGAGCGGCCACGTGATTCGGAGAAAGGTCCGGACACGGTTGGCGCCCAGGTCCGCCGCTGCCTCCCGCAGGGCCGGATCCATCCGCAGCAAGACGCTGAGGATCGGGAACACGGTGAACGGCAGGAGAACGTGCACGAGCGCGATGGTCACCCCGGTAACGTTGAAAATCAACCGAACCGGGGCTGTCGCGAGATGCAGGCTCTGGAGCGCCCAGTTCACGAGGCCACCACGGGAGAGAATAATCAGCCAGCCATACGCGCGGACGATGCCGCTGGTCAAGAGCGGCGAGAAGATGAGGATGTAGGCGACGATGACCCACCCCGGGTTGCGGATCTTGGTGATGGCGTATGCCGTCGGATACCCGATCACCAGGCAGATGGCCGTGGTGATGACCGCAAGCCGAATCTCCTGCCAGACGACATTCGCGTAGAACGGATCCCCGAAGAACCGGCGATAGGCCTCAAAGGTGAGAATGGGTTGAACCTGGGTCCCCGTAAAGTGAAACGCGCTGTTGACCAGGAGGATCAGCAGGGCGGTAACCAGGAGCGCCAGAATAAAGACGACCGCCGGGCCGATCAGCCCGGGCACCACAAGCGCCTCCCCCCAGCGCCGCCGGGGACGCTCTCCCGGCCGCTCTGAAACGGCCCGGAGGTTCACGCCGTCAGCACCACACAATCATGCCGGCGCCAGGCGACGATGATCGATTCGCCCCGTTCCATGAGCCGGCGCCCGTCGGAGTGCACCTGGACCATCATGGGTTGGTCGAAGGGGGTCAGCAGCCGATATTCGATGAACGCGCCTTTGAAGGTGATATCTCGCACCCTTGCCGGATACCTGTTCTCGCACGCGTCGAGGTCAGACTGGGACTCGGCGGCGGCGACGACGCGCACCCGCTCCGGACGAACACAAACATATACGGTTGTTCCAGGCGCGGCGGCGGTGTTCGGGGGAGCCACGAAGGCTTGCCCGGACGCGGAGACCGTGGTGTGATCCTGAGCCCGCTCCTCCACCTGTCCCTCAAAGAGGTTGCTCTCGCCGAGGAACGTGGCGACGAACCGCGTCCGGGGCAGTTCGTAGACCTCCCGGCCCGTCCCGACCTGCTCGACGGTTCCGTCATGCATCACGGCGATCCGATCGGACATGGTCAGGGCCTCGGTCTGATCGTGGGTCACATAAATGAAGGTCGTGCCCACGCGGTGCTGGATCTCCTTGAGCTCGACCTGCATCTGCACTCGAAGGCGGAGGTCCAGCGCGCCAAGCGGTTCGTCAAGCAGGAGCACCGCAGGTTCGTTGACGAGGGCGCGGGCAATCGCCACGCGCTGCTTCTGGCCGCCGCTGAGCTGGTGGACCCGGCGTGTCCCGAAGCCTCCCAGGTCGACGAGGTCGAGGATCCGGTGCACTTTCTGCCGGATCGGTCCTCGGTCAAGCCTTTTCAGCCGCAGGCCGAACGCGATGTTGTCGTAGACGTCCAGGTGAGGAAACAACGCCAAGTGTTGAAAAATGAGGTTCGTGTCCCGGCGATAGGGGGGAATATCGTTCGCCCGGCGCTGCTTTAAAAAGATCTCCCCCGCGGTGGGTCTCTCGAACCCACTGATCATCCGCAGGATTGTGGTTTTGCCGCACCCGCTGGGGCCGAGGAGCGAGAAGAACTCGTTCTCCCGGATGTCGAGAGAAACATCTCGGACCGCCTCGACTCTGCCGTAGCGCTTGCTGATGTGCCGCAGCTCAACGGCGTGACCGAGCGACGGCTCCTCGCTCTCCCGTGCCCCCATGGCGGCCCCGACTATCCCGTCGGGCATCGTCTCACATCTTGGCCTTGACCTCGCGGTCCCAACGCTGCTTCCACGCGTTGTTTTGTTCATTCACCGTGGCCCAATCCGGCTGGATCGCGTGCTCGATCGCGCTCGGCTGGAACACGGCTTCGTGCTGAAGTTTCGACTCGAGGGTAACACCGGTGACCGCCGGCACCGTGGCGGTGAGGTTGCAGTAGCGCCCGATGACCGGTTTGGACAGGTACGTGTTGATCACTTCAGAAGCCGCGTCCACTTGATCCGGAGTGGACCCTTTGATGATGTTGAAGTAATAGGTGAACGCGATCATCCCCTCTTTCGGAACGGTATAGGCGAACGGCCCGTTGCCGCCCGGGGCTTCTTCGTTCCAGGTGATGGCGAAACTCGTGAAGTACGGGGCGATCAGGGCTTCCCCACGCGCCAACGCATCCTTGACCTGTTCGTTGGTCGTAAACATGGCCAGGAACTGGCCATCTCGGGCCGCTTTGCTGAATTTTTCGAATGTGTCGTCGATGCGCTTGGCGTCGCCGCCGTTCGCATGCGCCACACCGAGCAGCCCGTTGAAGCCCCAGGCGTAGTCGAAGAGCATGACCTTCCCCTTGAATCGAGGAGCAAAGATGTCATTCCAGCTCGTGGGTGGTTCTTTGACCAGCGTCTTGTTGTAGAGAATCCCGACCCCGCTGAGGCCCCACCCAACCCCCGTGTCCGCCTTCCGGCGATAGTTGGGGTAGACGCCCGCGATGTTGGGGATCTTCTTGGGATCGAGGCCGAGCCACACACCATCTCGTTCCCCTTTGGTCTGCGCATCCACGTTGAAAAACCCAAAGTTGATCAGGGGCTTGTTCGGATCGACCTGCCGCTGGGCGATGATTTTCGGGTAGGTAATGGCATTGGTGCCCTCGTACAGTTCGATGCTCACATTCGCATGGGCTTTTTCGTAGGAGGTCTTGACCTCTCGCGGAACGACCCCCTGTCCGCCGCCGATCCAGATGAACTCAGTCAATTGAACCTTTCGCCCGCCTGCCACCGGTGTCTGTGCGACGGCCGGGGACGCCGCGGACAGGATACCCCCTCCCAACGACGCCAGGCCGAGTGCCGTCCCCGTCCTCGCGGTCTTCCGCAACAACTCCCGCCGTGACAGTTTCTCGCCCACTGAGTCGCGCATCGGTTGCCTCCTCTCCTCAAGCGCTTGATCTGCCTGAACACACCCGGTCCACGCTGGCATCGTGCCACACCGTCCTCGAGCGGCATGCCTCCGAATCCAATCGCCTAGTAGGGTACCTCAACGTCGACGACCATCCCTTCCTCCACATCGATCGGCGGGGAAAATCCGAAGAGCCTCCCCTCCTGCTGCATCGCCGGCTGTCGGCCGCATCGCGATCGCTGGTTCGATGCGCGAAACCCCTCGACCGCGGTGGTGGTCTCGACGGCCCCCCTCCCACCCGTTCGGCTCCTTCCGGGTTCGATGCGTCGCCATCACACCCGCCCCGCCACCTCCACGGGCTCCGCCGGGGCCTCACCCGAGATGCACTCACTCGACCAACGCCATCTTCATCTGCCGCCGCGCCTAAGACCAGGTCAGGACCGGGGAACTGGTCAGCCGCTCGAACCCCGTGCCGGTGATCACGAGCGTATCCTCGACCACCGCGGTGCCCAAGCCGTCGACGACGACCATCGGTTCGTACGCCACGGTCATCCGCGGACGAAGTTCGGCGGTATTGCCGGCAAGGAGCCCGGGCACCTCGATCACGGACATCCCGATGCCGTGGCCGAATCCGCCCGCGCAGTAGTACCGTTCGTAGGGCGTTCCCCGAACGACCTTGAGCAGCGCCTGAGAGACGTCATCGATCGTCCGGCCCGGCCGCATCACCTGGAGCCCCGCGTGGTAGAGCTCGAGGCCGATCTGCAGGACGTCCCGCGCCGTGCCGGTCGCGGGTCCCACCACCGTGCACCGGCTGGTGTCCGACATGTAGCCGTCGCAGGCGGCCCCCAGATCGACGAACACCATCTCGCCGTCGATGAGCGCCCTCCGCCGGGGCCTCCCGTGCTTCAGTCCCGCCGCGACCCCGCCCACGACGCACGTGGCAAACGCCTCGCGGGCGCCCTGCGCGTGGAGGCGCTGGACCCCAGCCGCCGCCACCGCGGTCTCCTCCACCCCCGCCCGCAGCGTCTCGAAGATTGCGGCCATCCCGAGATCGGCGATGCTCCCCGCCTGCCGCATTTTCGCGATCTCCTCGTCGCTCTTCGCCAAGCGCACGGACGCCAGCAGCGGATCCGCCGGCCGCAGCCTCGGCAGCCGGGAGGCGAGCGCCGCGTATAGCGGGTACGGCAGGTGGGCGCTTCCCACCAGACCGACGTGGCGCGCATCGCGGGCGGCGTCGGCCGCGAGGGCGGCCACCTCGTCGACCGAGCCTCCGTAAACCGGGCCCAGGGCAACGCGGACGTCGGGGACCCGGCACGTCCAGATCATCGAATGCATCGGCTCCCCGTGGAGCACGGAATCGGTCGCCACCGTCATCCGTCCATCGGCCCGTAGGACGACGAACGCATTGCCGAAGGCCGGGACGTAATTCGTGAGATAGGTGACCGCAGAAGGGGCGGCCGCGCTCGCGTAGACGCAGAGTGCATCCAGCCCTTCGCGCTGCATCCCCGCGCAGAGCACCGCGACCCGGCGATCGTATTCCGCATCGCTGAACGCTGGGACGAGGTAGGGCTTCCGGGCCTCTAGATCATACGCCAGGCGGGGCATCGTGATCCCTCCGTTGCCGACGTGTGCGTCGAAGACATCGGACCCTCCCCGAAGCACGCCGTTCGACGGCCAACCCCGCCGTCAGACGATCGGCGGCGCGCTGCGGTGATGCTCGAAATCCTGAAGCGCCCGCCGCCGCATGCTCAGGACCCCCCCCGCGCCGGAACCGGGGTGAACAGCTCGTCGAGGGCGAGCGTGTGCTCCAAAAACCCCTGCTCGACCTGATACCGCATCAGCTGCTCGAGGGCCCGGCGGTTCGCCGCGTCGAGGTCGTAGGGGAAGGGATCGCCGAGCAGCGCCTCCTGTTCTTCGAGGGCGGCGCGCCCCCAGACCAGGCTCGTCGCGTGGGGTTGGCGGAAGTGCTGGGCGCCGAGCGCCTTCGCCCGCACAAACGCCTCGAACAACTCCTCCGGCAGCGACGGCCGCGCCGCGACCGCGTCGGCCTGGATCGCCACCGTGTGCATGATGGGGTAGACGCCGGTGCGCGCCCACAGATCGCGCTCCACGGGGGCGAACGCGGGAAAGAGGCGCGCCACGCGGCCCCCCTCGAACGCCTGCGGGACGTCGGGCGAGATCACCGCGTCCATCCCCCCCGCGGCCAGCGAGTCCCACAAGTCGGCGCCCGGCCGGTCCTCCACCCGAAGGGGCGAACCGTGCGGCATGATCTCGCGCCCGGCGCGCACCCAGGTGACGCTGCCCATCGGCAGGCCGAAGTGATGGTGCAGGTCCCCTCGGGCCTGCACCGACATCGTGAACTGGAGGCTGTAGACTCCCACCCGCCCCCCGACCAGCTGCGCCGGAGCGGTGATCCCCCGGCGTACGTAGACGCAGGAAGGGCTGAACAATCGCCGCGGGAAGACGGGGATCGCCGTGAGCGAGGCGCCCTGCGAGCGGGCCATAATGTAGGAGGCCATCGACAGTTCCGCGGCGTCGTAGGCGCGCTCGAGCAGCATCCGCTCGTGGCGGGGCCCCGACCCGATGACGATGGGACGGACATCGGGCACCGCGACGCGGCCGTCAATCAGACCGCGGGTCCGATCGTACTCCTCAAGCGCGAGTGTGATCGGCATGGTCCCGGAGGGCGGGCATCAGTCGGGTGAGCGCGGCCTCGAGCTGGCGCATCGGCTCGTAGGTGGCGAAGCGGATGATCGGCAGGGTGCACCCCGCATCGACGAACCGGCCGATCCGCTCGGTGACCTCATCGACCGTGCCGGTGACCAGGCGCCAATGCAGGTACTCATCGGGGAACCGGCCGCCGTGGTAGTGCTCGTAGAAGCGGCGCGCCTCCTCGAACGCGGCCGCCGGCCGGGGGTTCACGTTGACGTAGAAGTGGATCATCGAGGTGGTGGGACCGGGGGATCGTCCCATGTCCTGCGCGTACCCCCGGATGCGACTCCAGCGCGCCCCGAACTCCTCGGGGGTGCTCATCTCGACCTGCCACCCGTCCGCGCACCGCGCCACCCGCCTGAGCGCGCGCGTGATGATCGCCTCGTCGGCGTACGGCGGCTGCGGGTTGCTGGCGACGGCGATGGGACACGGGCGCTGGACCGGCGTCACGTTGAGGGCCACATCGCGAAACCGGTAGTGCCGTCCCTCGTGGGTGACCGGCTCCCCGGTCCACAGCCGCCGGAGGATCTCCATCCCCTCCACCAGCCGCCCCGCCCGCTCCTCCACCGTCACCTGCATCGCCGCGAACTCCACGTCCCACTTCGCCCCGCTCGGCGAGCGATGCCCGGACTTGGTGTTGGGGCCGCCCCCCATGCACGCGACGAGGTAGGCCCGGCCCCCGCTGATCTGATCGAGCGCCGCCCATTGGTTGGCCAGGACGATGGGGTGGCGGAAGATGAAACTGGCGAGGCAGGACGTGCCCAGCAGCACCCGCCGGGTTCGCCCGGCGGCCGCGGCGAGGAGGACGATCGCATCCAGCCGGGGTTTCGCCACGAGGCTGTCCCCCGTAAAGACGGCGTCGAACACCGCGGACCGATCGGCGATCTCCGCCATCGCCAGGAGGTCGGCTGGGCTTCCGGCGTCCAGCACCACGCCACGATTCGGCAGGCTCAGCCCCCAGCGGACCCCGGACGCCATCTTACGCCCTCGCCGCCCGGGCGCGCCGGCGCCGCGCCCGGCGCTTCCCGGCCGCCTTCGGCGCCGCCGTCCGCTGGACGAAGCTCGTGATCCCCAAATGGTTGAGCAGCGGCCAGTTCGCCACGAACAGCAGCCGCGCCGGCCGCTTCGGATCGTCGTTGACGTGCCGGTGCTCCACGAACGGCGGCACGTACAACCCATCCCCCGTGCGCCACGCCACCGTCCGGCCGTCGTGCACGTCGTGCCCGCGCCCGTCGAGGACGTACGCGACGGCCTCGAAGTTGTGATGGTGGGTGCCCGTGGCCGCACCCGGTGGGATCTCCCGGATGAACATGGCCAGGTTCCGCGACGCAAACCCGGTGACCGAGTCCACGATGTACGCGCTCCGGCCGTGCAGGTTGTCCTCCCAGCGCAGGCTTCGTGGGTGGATCACCCGCTTGCGCGCGCGCCGCCGGACCTCCGCGGCCGCCCGCACGTAGTGGATGTCCTGCACGAACGCGTCGAGTGCGCCCGACGTCCGACGTTTCGCCATCGATCTCCCCCGCGGAATGGCGTGTCTCCCCCGCCCCGGTCAGGCGGTGCGGCGGCGCAGTTTGGGATCCGCCCACTCGGCGATCGCCTCGCCGAGCAGGTTGAACGACAGCACGGTCACCGACAGCACGGCGGCGGGGACGACGACCAGGTACGGATGACTCTGCAGCGACTGGAAGCTCTCGCTGATCATCAGCCCCCAGCTCGGCCGGGGCGGCTGCACCCCGATCCCGATGAAGCTCAGCGTCGCCTCGGTGAGGACGATCGCGCTGACGTCCAGCGTGGCGCGGGCCGCCAGCAGATGCACCACGTTGGGCACCAGATGCCTGACCAGCATCCGCGCCGGCGGCGCACCGAGCGCCCGGGCGGCCTCGATGTAATCACGTTCCCGCAGCGCGACGACCTCGCTTCGAATCGTCCGCGCCATCCCCGGCCACGCCGTCATGGTCAGCGCCAGCACGATGTTGACGAGACTCGGACCGAAGATGCCGGTGACGAGGACGGCCAGCAGCAGGGAAGGAAAGGCGATCAGCAGGTCGACGATCCGCATCATCGCGGCGTCGAGGCGCCCGCCGTAGAAACCCGCCACGGTGCCCCAGGTGACGCCGAGCACGGACTCGGCGGCGACGGCGGCACACCCGACGGCGAGCGAGACCCGGCCCCCGTAGAGGATGCGCGTCAGCAGATCCCGCCCGTACTGATCGGTCCCCAGCACCCACCGTCCGGCCCCCGGCCCGCTGAACGTGTGGTCCAGGTCCTGGTGATCGTACGCGTACCCCGTCAGGCGCGCGCCTCCCACCGTCGCCAGGACGAGCAGCAGCAGAAACGCCGCGGCGCACCCCGCGGGCCAGTCGCGGCTGAGCGCCCGCAGGATGCCGGACCGCCGTGGGGCGCGGGACGGGACGACCGGGACGTCAATACCGAACGCGTGGGTTGAGGGCGGCATAGGAGAGATCGACGGCCAGGTTGATCACGACGAACAGCGTGGTGTAGACCAGGACGGCCGTCTGGATGACGGCGTAGTCCCGCTGCAGGATGGCGTCGACGGCGACGCGCGCCATGCCCGGGATGTTGAACACCACCTCCACCACGAACGCCCCGGTGATCGCGTACCCGAACGCCATGCCCACCGTCGTCACGATCGGGATCGCGGCGTTCCGGAGGACGTGCCGCAGCAGCACGGCCCCCGTCCGCAGGCCTTTGCTCCTGGCGGTTCGGACGTAGTCCTCGGTCATCACCTGGCGCACGCTGACCCGGCTGATGCGCGTGATGTACGCGAGCGGCGGGATGGCGAGGACGACCACGGGAAGCACGTAGGCCTGCGGGGTACCCCACCCCGCGACGGGGAGGAGCCGCCAGCGTAGCGCGAAGAGGAGGACCAGGAGCGCGGCGGTCACAAAACTCGGCACCGACAGCCCGGCGATCACCCCCACCTGGATCAGGCGGTCGAGCGGCGACCGCGGAAACACGGCCGCGGAGACGCCGAGCGTCACGCCGAGGAGGGTGGCGAGCAGCACGGCGAGCGCCGCGAGGCGGACGCTGGTCGGAAGCGTCTGACGCACGATGTCGCGCACGTGGCGCGCGGGGTTGACGTACGAAACGCCGAAGTCAAAGGCGGCCGCGCGGACGACGTACGCGGCGAACTGCGCGGCGAGCGGCCGGTCCAGGCCGAGATCGTGGCGCATCTGGGCGGCGGTCGCCGGGGTGTAGTGGTCCCCCAACAGCACCTGCACGGGGTCGCCCGGCGCGTAGTGGCCGGCGAGGAAGATCAGCAGGGCGGCGCCGAGCAGCAGCGGCACCGTGAGCGCGATCCGGGTGGTGAGGAAGCCGATCACGGCCGTCCGCCCCCGCCGGCACGGCGGGGGGTGCCCCGGGCAGCCCGGACGCACCCCCCCCCGCGACGCACGTGAGCCCTCACGCCTCGGCCGGCTACTTCTGAATGCTGATGGAGTTGAACCGCAGCCAGCCGGACAACGCGGGGGTGGTCTCTAGCCCGCGCACGTAGGGCTTCTTGAGGACGGCGAACTGCGTGAACACGATCGGGATCATCGCGCCGTCTTCGACGGCCAGCGCCTCCGCCTTGTGGTAGAGGACGGTCCGCGCACTCTCGGTGGGGGCGGCGTTCGCTTCGTCGACGAGCCGGTCGAACTCCGGGCTCGCATAGCTCACGCGGTCGAGCGGCGACTTGCTGTACAGCAGCAGGTCCAGGTAGTCGCTGTAGTCCAGGTAGTCGGCGGCCCACCCGGTCATGAACGACGCAAACGTCGTCCGGCGGTTCATGCCCTGCTGAAAGCTGGCGAACTCCGTCTTCTGCAGCTGCACGTCGACGCCCAGGTTGTCTTTGAGCATCGCCGCGGCCGCCTCCGCCGCCATCTGGTAGTCCGGCGCGATCGGGTTCATGGCGATGGTGAGGGGAGGCAGTTTCCCGGCGAACCCCGCCTCGGCCAACAGCTTCTTGGCCGCCGCGGGATCGTAGGCCAGCCCTTTGTACCCGCTGTTGAATCCCGGGATGCCGGGGGGGACGATGGACGCGGCCGGCTGATAAAAGCCGAAGAAGACGGTTTTGGCGATCCTCGCCTTGTCCACCGCGAGCGCGAAGGCCCGCCGCACGCGGACGTCCTTGAACGGCTCGTACACGCGCGGGTTCGGCCCGAACCAGATGATCTGGGCGCGCGGGAAGACGAGCAGTTCCTTGCCCAGGACCGGATCGCTCTTAATCCGCTGGAAGTCGCCGAGCGGGACCGGCACGAGATCGAGCTGACCGGCCTGGTACTCCGACAGCCGGGTCGTCGCCTGCGTCACGACCGGCATCTCGATCCGCGTGACCTTGGGCGCGCCCAGGAAGTAGTTCGGGTCGCTCGCCAGGGTCACGTGATCGTTGTGCACCCATTCCTTCATGGTGTACGGTCCCGACCCGGCGTCCCGGGTCTCGTACCAGCCCTTGCCGCCCTGCCCGACGACGTCCTTGTCGAGCACGACCGCCGCGTAGTAGGCCAGCCGGCTGAGGAAGCCGCCGCGCGCCTTGGGGTTGAGGACGAACTGCAGGGTCAGCGGGTCGATCACCCGGATCCCGGCGAGATCGGGCGCGCCCTTCTGCTGCGCGTCGAAGCCTTCGATCCCCGGCAGCACGACGTCGGCCACCTCGGTGGCCACCTTGGGATCGCCCATGCGCTCGAACGACCATTTCCAGTCGGCGGCGGTCACCTTGCGGCCGCCGTGGAAGCGGACGTTCTCGTTGAGGTGGAACGTGTATACCAGGCCGTTGGGGGAGGTGGCCCAGCTGCGCGCCCCCTCGGGAACGATCTTGCCGCTGCTGTCGAACCCGACCAGGGTGGTGTACATCAAGAACGTGAGGTCGCCGGAGGAGAAGTCGGTCGCGAAATACGGGTCAATCGTCGGCGGCTCTCCCCCCAACGGCACCCGGAACACCCCCGCCTGCTGTCCGATTGCCGGGATCCCCATGTCGATGAGCGCCGCGGTCAGCACCACGGCCACGATCACACCGATCCACCTTCGTGCCACGCGCATCCCTCCTCCCAAAAGTGACGGACCAGATCGCACGCGCCGGTTCACCTGTGACTCGGTGCCCCCACTGGGCGCTCGTGCTCGCCCTGGCGCACCGCCTTCAGGTATTCGAGCACGTCCGCGGTGGGGACGACATCGCCGTACTTCATGTGGATATCGAAGAGGGTGACTTTGTGCGAGGTCAGCCCGCGGTCGCAGACACACTCTTCGGGAACGATCGCCCGGAAGCTGTAGTTGAACGCATCCAGCACCGTATCGCGCACGCACCCGCTGGTGACGGTTCCGGTGACGATCACCGTGTCCACGCGGTGATAGATCAGGTAGCTCGCCAGGTCGGTGCCCCAGAACGCGCTCGGGGCGGATTTCACCAGCACGGACTCCGACTCCAGCGGGCGCAGCTCGGACACGATCTCGTAGGCGGCCGGATCGCTCATGATCGGCTGCCGGTTGGCCGTGACCTTCCACCGACCGCGCTCGGCCGGGATCGTGCGCCGGCGCGCCTTTGAAAAGAAGACCGGGCATCCGGCGGTCCGGGCCGCCGCGAGCACCGTCTGAATGGCCCGGACGGTCGCGGGCGCCCCCGGACTGCTGTACGGATAGGCGGGATCGACAAACGCGGTGTACATATCCACGACGAGCAGGGCGGGACGCCGGCCGAAGCCGACCCGTCCCCCCCACCCCCCGCGCTCGTAGAGCGCCTGCTCCTCCTGCGGAATCACATCGTCCCAAACGGCCATCACATCGCCTCCTTAGCGCCACCGTCGGTCGCGGTAGGGACCAACTGGGCCAGCGGATGCTCCACGTTGAGGCTCCGCGCCAGCTCGATCAGCTCGCACCACAGGCCGGACGGCACGTGCAGGCCCCGCGCCGTGCTCCGCTGCTTTCGTGCCGCGCTGCCCTCCCCGGGGAGCCGGATCTCATCGACCCCGGCGCGCGGCGGGACCCCCTTGATCTCCGCCACCAGGCCGGCGAGGCCGCGGTCGTAGGCCTCCCGCGGCAGGAACGCCTCGACCCGGATCGCGCCGACGAAGTTCGCCGAGGACTCGGGCGGCCACACCCCGCCCAGCACGCCGCAGAGGATCTCGACCGCGACGGCGAGCGCGTATCCCTTGTGCCCGCCCAGCGGGGCGAGCGTGCCGTGGGGAGGCAGCGCCTGATGCGGGTCGCGTGTCGGCGCGCCTGCGGCGTCGAACGCCCAGCCCTCCGGCAGCAGCTGGCGCATTTTCTGCGCGAGCAGCACGTTCCCCCGGGCGCCTTGGGTCGTCGAGATGTCCACGACGATCGGGGGGCCGTCCCCGCGGGGAAAGCCGATCGCGATCGGGTTCGTGCCGAAGATCGGCGCGGTACCGCCCCACGGCGCGACCCAGGACGATTGGGGATTGCCCGCGCAGGCGATGAGCCCGATCATTCCCCGCGCGGCCGCCGTCTCGACGTACCGCCCCAGCCGGCCGATGTGGTTCGTGTTGCGCACCGTCGCAAAGCACACCCCGGTCTGCGTCGCCCGTTCCACGCAGCGCCCCAGGGCGTCCCCCGCGGCGACGTGTCCCCATCCGTTGTGCGCATCCAGCACGAGCGCGGCCCCGCCGTCGTGCACAACGGTGACCCGGGTGGGAGACGCGATCTCGCCGGTGCGCGCCCACTTCACGTACGGAGGCACCCGCACCAACCCCTGCGACCGACTTTCGCGCTCCTCGGCGTCCACGACGTGGGCGGCGACAAGGGCCGCCTCCTCCGGGACCACCCCGGCCGCGGTGAGCATCGCGCCGACCAGATCGGTCAACGCCGGCGCGGCGATCGGGCCGATCTCGGGCATCACCACCCCGCCTACCACCATCGGATCGGGCACCGGTTCAGGCGCTCGACCCCGGAGGCGGTGACCCACCACACGTCCTCCCAGCACGCGGTCCCGAACCCCGTCCGGACCAGCATCGGCTCAAAGGCGAACACCATGTTCTGCTCAAGCCGCGCCGGATTGCCGGGGGCGAACGCGGGGAGGTCCTGCGTCGCGGCGCCGACCCCGTGACCGCGAAAGTACAGGTAGTCGGCATACCCTTCCCGGCGGGCGCGGGCGAGGGCCAGTTCGGCCAGGTCCCCGATCACGGCGCCCGGGCGTGCCGCGCCCATGACCTCCTCGACGATGGCGATCTGCGTCTCCATGAAGCGCAGCTGTTCGGCCGAGGGCGTGCCGCAGACGCGATGCCGGGAGGTATCGCTGTGGTATCCCATGTACCGGCCCCCGACGTCGACGTAGACCATGTCCCCCTCCCGCACCTGGTAGGCGGTGGGGGCCATGTGCTTAAATCCCGCCCGCGCCCCGGCGCAGAGGCCGATCGCGAACGCGGGGTGTTCGGCGCCGGCCCGGAACATCGCGCGGTACGCCTCCCCGGCCAGCTCGAACTCGGTGATCCCCGGCCGCACCGACTCCATCACCGCCCGCGCCGCTTCATCGGCCAAGTGACAGGCGCGTCGCATCACCTCGACTTCACGAGGGCTCTTGATGGCGCGCAGCTCGCGCAGCAGCGGGCCGGCCTGCGCCACGCGGGCCTGGGGAAAGGTGTCGCGGAGAAACCCGGCGACCCGGTCGCCGTCCCCTTCGCCCACGACGCCGAGGCTGGCCCGATCGCAGCCCCGCTCGATGATGAGGTCCTCCAAGTGGTCGAAGACCGTGGCCGGGCTCGCCCCCCCCGTGACCGTGCGGGGCGCCGCCGCACACCGCACGTCATCGATCCAGCAGTCTTGAATGCCGGAGTGCATCGGCTCCCCGTGCATGACGGCGTTGGTGGTGAAGCCGGGCGCCCCCTGCTGCGGCACGACCAGCAGGCTGTCCCCACCGTAGAAGTCTTCAAAGTTCGCCAGGTAGCGGATGTTGGTGCCGTCGGCGCGGTTTCCGAGGACAACCAGGCACTGGAACCCCTCCCGGGCCATCAAGCGCCCCAGCCTCTGCAGGCGCTCATGGTACTCCTCGACCGGAAACGGCAGGTTCATCCAGGGGAGGCGGTCCGCGTACGTGTACGGGACGCGGCCCCACCCGTACGGCATCGCCGCCCGGCCTTTGGCGCTCACGGTGCGCACCCCCCGTCTTTGAGGCCCGTTCCGGTCAGCGCCACCACCGTGGTTTCTTCGGGGGCAACGATCCCTTCGCGCAGCAGCCGCTCGGCCGCCGCCGCGCCGACCGCGGCGGTCGGCTCCACGAACAACCCCTGGTTGGCCAGGTCGAACCAGCCGCGGTAGATCTCCTCCTCGGTCACCGTGACGATCGCCCCCCCCGTCTCACGCACCGCCAGGAGGATCTGGCGATCCCGCGGCGGGTGCTGGATCCGGATCCCTTCGGCCATGCTGGCGCGCAGCGGATAGTCGACACCGTCCACGCTTTCCAGCCCGGCGCGGAATGCGTGGTAGAGGGGGGCACAGTGTTTCGCCTGCACGCCGATGAGGCGCGGCAGGCGATCGATCAGCCCGGCCCGGCGCAGCGCCTGGAATCCCAGATAGGCGCCGAAGAGGAGCGTCCCCGCGCCGACGGGGACGACCACGGCGTCGGGGACCCGCATCCCCATCTGCTCCCAGATCTCCAGGCTGACCGTCTGCGTGCCGGCGAGGAAGTAGGGCGACAAGAGGTGACTCGCGTAGACGGCGCCTTCCGACGCCGACTCGGCCGCCCGGGACACATCCGCACGCGTCCCTTCGACGAGGACGAGACACGCGCCGTAACTGCGGATCTGACGGACCTTCGCCGGCGAGGTTGATGCCGGGATGTAAATGTCGCAGGTGATCCCCGCGGCCGAACAGTAGGCGGCGATGGAAGCCCCGGCGTTCCCCGAGGAGTCTTCGACCACCCGGCGGGCTCCCAGTGCGTTGAGGACGCTCACCAGCACCGTCGAGCCGCGGTCCTTGAAGGAACCGGTGGGGGAGAGGAATTCCAGCTTGTACTTCAGCCCCCGACTCCGCCTCGCGTCGATGAGCGGCGTCCCACCTTCTCCGAGTGAGACGAGGCGTCCCTCCGTGATATCGGGAAGGATCGCGCGATACCGCCACACTCCTGCCGGCCGTTGGGCGATCGCGTCGACGGTAAGCGTGGGCGTCCCCGTCAGATCCAGTGGGCCGCCACAGGTGCAGCGCCACACGTCGAGCGACGACGCGAAGGACCGGCCGCACCGGCTGCACCGGAGATCCGGCAGCCCAACGCTCACAGCGGTTCGCGGCTCCTGCCTCGCCATGCCTGATGCGTCGGACATTCCTGGAGCGCGCTCCGGTGATTCTCAATTTGCAATGGAATTGTCAATAAGATAATGCGGGGCCGGAAGATCGGATCCCTGCTCAGCGTGCGGGGCGCCGCAGTTTGCGGTACAGGGTGGCCAGGCTGATGCCGAGCGCGCGTGCGGCGCGCCGCTTTCCTTCTCCCGACGTTCCGTATCGAGCCAGGGCCTCCCGAATGAGCTGCCCGTCCGCATCGGCGAGGGTCGGCATTTCTGGGCGGATCGGTGATCGCGCCGCGGCGGGTTCTCGGAGGACGATCAGCGTGCCGATCGTGTGCGCGCCGCGGCGGAGGGGACGGATCGTCTGGAAGAACCGAAACCGGTGCCCGTTGCGCTGGAAGACGACTTCCCGGGCGTGTTCGGCGTCCTCAGGCTCGCCGAGCTGCGCGCCCGGAGGGTACCAGTGAGCCAGCAGCTGCCCGGTGAGGTCCATATCCGCGCGCAGCATCTCCAGCGCGGCGCGGTTGCAGTAGAGCACCACCCCTCCCCGATCCACGCCGAGCACCCCGTTGGGAAGCGAGTCCAGCACCGCCTCCGCCGGCGCCGCCGGGGCCGGTACCGCGGGCGCGGCCGCCTGCCGCCCGGCGGCGCTTCCCAATAGATCGGCGAACGTAAGGAGCAAATCCGTGACCTGCTGGGCGTGCCCGCGCAGGCTCGCTCCCTGCCCGGCCATGGTAGGAACCAGGCCCATCACTCCCACCACATCGCCCGCCACCATCACAGGGCAGGCGACCAGCGGACCCGGCCGTTCCGGGACCGCGGGTTCTGCCCAGGCGGGCAACCCGGTGCGGAGACAGCGGATGTAGAGATCCGCATGCAGGCGCACCCCAAGGTGTGCCTGCGTGGGCCCGGTTCCCGCAACCAGCAGCAGGTCCCGGTCGACGACCTCCACGGCGGCATGCAGCGCTGAGTCCAGCAGGTCGGCCACCCGCCGAGCGGCCTCCGGAACGTCGGCAAGCGAGAGCGTCACCTACGCGCTGCCCGGCCCGAACTTCGGCACGCAAGATTCCGTGCGGGGACCGGGGAAAAATCCGGTCGCACGCGCCGACCACCGGCCCTTGCCACAGGATGCCGTTCCATGGCGATGGGCTTCGCGCGGATCCGGCCGGCTTCCTCGTCCGCGGGATGCTCGGTCACCCCGGCGCGTCCGGAATCGCCGCCCCGTCCACCGGCGATCTCGGGCCCCGGGGCGCGGACCCGGAATGAAGCCGACCCGCGGGCTCCCCCGTCGCCGTGCGTTTCCGCTGCCGCGGTCGCGCGCATCAGGAACTTTGCGCGGGTCGCCCGGCTCTCCGCGCCAGCGGATGGGTGAAGCGGGCGCGGACGATGAGCGGCACCCCGATCGCGCCCGGCACCACCCAGTACGCAATGGAGGGAAGATCCTTCCACAGCGGGAGGTTCGGGCCGTTGTCCACGTAGAACGCGGTCACAAGGATGACATAGGAGAGACCCATCCCGCCGATGTGCAACCTTGCCCAGTTGCGCCACCGCCGCCGCATGGCCGTCCGGCCCACAGATGCAGCGGCGAACGACAGCGCCCCAAGCACGAAGAGGGGGGAGTCCTCGGCCCAACGCATCGCCGACAGCGCTGCCGCGGATGCGCAGGCCACCGACAGCAGCCAGTAGTACACCGTCCCGAAGAGGGGGTGCCGGCCAGGGCCCTTCCTGCTCAGCATGGCCACCGGGCCGGCCGCGACACAGCCGAGCGCAACGAGCACATGCACGGCGACGATCGCGAGGAAGATCGGCGCGTCGGAGTGGATGACCAAACCGCAACCGTGACGGCGTGATCACTCATGGGCGTGACCGCATCCGGGCGCGATGCGGACGTCAGGCCGTTCGAAGGGGAGATGATGATCATGCCCACGGAAACCGGACCCAGCGCAGGCGAGACGACCGTGCTCGAACGCCTGAACGCGGAATACATCCGATCCTTCATGGAAGCGGACGTGGCCTGGTACCGGGAGCATCTCGCCGATGACTTTGTCTGCATCGAATGGAACGGCGACGTCCTGGGCAAGGAAGAATTCCTCCGTGCGGCTTCCCGCGGCCCCGACGTTGTCGACTATACGCTCGAGGACGTGCGCGTGCAAATCTATGGAGGCGTGGCCCTCATCCAGGCGACCGGGCGGTTCACGCGGCGGGACGGTGTATCCGGAAGGAGCCGGTACACGGACATCTACGCACGCGTGGGTGAGGGGTGGAGGGTCGTTTCCGCTCAAATCACCCGGGCCCGCGCCTGAGACCGTGCCGTTGGGCGGCGGACGGGAACGCGCCCGCCGCCCGAAATAGGGCGCAGCTGCCTCCATACACTCTCATCGGTGAGCGCATCCGCCATGTGGATCCTTCCTCATGACGGGTGAGGCTTCCGTTATCCGCGGACACCGCCACCCCGGTCAGAACCCGGCGGCAAAGCACCGAGCGACGCTTTTGGGTCAATGCCCGCGGAGGAGGATCACGGCGCTCGGCACGACGAGCAGCGCGGTCACGACCACCACCAGGACGAACGAGGGGACGTGCGCGGCAACCGTGCGGCGGTCGAGCGCCTCGAGCACCATCAGCCGCAGCCCGTTCAGCGCGTGGTAGATGACCGCCGTCACCAGAGCGACCTCCATGGGGATCAGATACGGCAGGGCGTAACCGGCGACGGTGCGCTCATAGAGGCCGGGCGCGAGCGGGACGAGGGCAACGTCCAGAACGTGGACGAGGAGGAATCCCAAAACGCCGAGCCCGGCGACCCGACTCAACCCAAACGCCCACTGCCCGGGGTAGTTCCATCGGCCGATCGGGGTGCGTCGGAGAAGACGTGCCGCAAGCGCCGCCGCCGTGCCGGCCAGCGCGAGGTAGGTCAGCGTGGCCAACGCGACGAGACCGGCGATCAGGGCCGTGGGGATCCAGACGGCTCCCGAGAGCGGTCCGGGGCCGCTCTGTGGGGCGCGCGGCCCCACGGCGACGGCGGCCGTGCCCAACCCCGAAAACAGGAGGATCCCCGCGGCGAAGGCCCCGTCCACCGCCGCTCGGGCGGGGGGGCGCCGGATGCGCTCCCGGAACACCCCGTGCGCCCCCGCCATGCCGTGCGTGAGCGCCAGCATCAGCAGGATCCAGTCGAATTCCCGCCAGCCGGCCACGGTCCAGCGCCGGCCGACGAACGCCGCACCCGTCGCGGACGGGACGTGCTGATAGTGCATGATAAAGAGATGCCCCAGGACGAAAGCGATCATCAGGAGGCCGCTGGCCCGCAGGTAGAACCACGTGAACGCCTGAAAGCTGCGCCCGCGGCGGCTAGCGATGGGGGGCGCCCTTTCGAAGCAGGTGGATGGAGAGGAGCGGGTTGACCCCGACCGGGCACGCGGTGATGCAGCTCCCGACGTCGTGACAGGCGAACACGCCGTCGTCCCCCGAGACGAGGGCCAGCCGGTCATCGCTGGAGGGCTCGCGGACATCGGCCTTGAGCACGTACGCCCGGTTCAGCGCGGCCGGGCCGAGGTAGCCTGGGTTGAGCGCGACCACCGGGCAGGCCGAATAGCACGCGCCGCATGAGATGCACCCAACCTGCTGGTCCACGACGTCGCGCACGCCGGAATCCGGCCGGACCACGACCGGCTCCGCGATGCGCCCCGTCATCGAGGGGTCCTCGCCGATGTAGAATGGATCGACGGACCGATACTTGGTGAAGAACGGAGCCATGTCCACCACGAGATCCTTGATCACCGGCAGCGAACGCAGCGGCTCGACGTAGACCGGACCGGAGATGCGCTCCAGCCGGAGGCGGCAGGCGAGGGCCTCGCGGCCGTTCACCACCATCGCGCACGACCCGCACATCCCCGCCCGGCACGAGTACCGGAACCCAAGGGTCCCGTCCATGCGCTCCAGGATCCAAAACAGTCCGTCCAGGACGCTCATCTTCGGCCGCACGTCCACGGTGTGCGCCTGCCAGGACGGCCGCGCGTCAGCCTCGGGATCGAAGCGCTTGACGTGGAAGATCACAGCCGCACAGTGCCCTGGCGCGCGTCGAGGTCGCGAGGCCGCAGCCGGGTCAGGCGCACCGGCTCCGTCCATGGCGGGCGCCCGACGGCCTGGTGGATGTTGACCAACCACTCCGCGTCGTCGCGTTCGGGGAAGTCGCTGCGGGCGTGAGACCCTCGGCTCTCCCGGCGGTAGAGGGCTGCGGTGGCGGTGAGGCGAGCGGCGGTGAGCAGGTTCCGCACGTCGAGCGCCTGCTGCCAGGCGAGGTTCCAGCGCCGCGCATTCGGCACCGACGCTCGGGCGGCGCGCTCCTCGAGTTCGCCGATCGCCGCCAGCGCGGCCGTCAGTCCCCGCTCGTCCCGGACGAGTCCGGCGTGTTCCCACATCACCTCAAGGAGGCAGTCCCGGATTTTGAACGCATTCTCGCCGTGCCCGTGTTCGAGGGGCGCGCGCGCGACCATCTCCCCCCGCGCCACCTCGGATTCGTCCGGTTCCACGAGCGTCGACTCCGCGCACACCTGGGCCGCCGTCCGGCCGGCCCGCGACCCAAAGACGCACGATTCCGCCACGCCGTTCCCGCCCAAGCGGTTCGCCCCGTGCACGCCCCCGGCGTCCTCGCCCGCGACGAGCAGCCCCGCCACCGCGGTGCGGCAGTCCACGTCGATCGAGACGCCGCCCATATGAAAGTGGGCCGTGGGGGTCACCTCCACCGGTCCGGTGGTGAGATCGTACCCGACCTCCGCGCAGCGCTGAACCATCCCGGGAAAGGTTCGGGCGACGTACTCAGCGCCAAGATGCGAGGCGTCGAGCCACACCCCGCCCGCCGCCGTGCCGCGCCCGGCCATGATCTCAAGATAGCTCGCCCGGGCCACGAGATCCCGGGTGGCGCGCTCCATTCGGACGGGGTCATACCGCGCCATGAAGCGCTCGCCCTGGGCGTTGACCATGTAGGCGCCGGCGCCGCGGAGGCCCTCTTCCAGCACCATGCCGGACAGCCGCGAGGCCCCGGCGAGGAGCCCGGTGGGGTGGAACTGCATCATCTCCATGTCGATCAGGTCGCACCCGGCGCGGTACGCCATCGCGTAGCCGTCCCCCGTCTTCTCCAGCGAGGGAGCGGAGTACGTGTACATCCGCGGGCCGCCGCCGGTCGCCAGGACGACGACCCGGGCCCGCCCGAGAACGAAGTCGCCGTCCCGCTGCCGCAGCAGGAGCGCGCCCGCGATGCGCGCCCCCGAACGGTCGTGGATCAGCTCGAGCGCGCGCGTCTCGTCGAGGATCCGGATGTTCCGGGCGAGCAGCTGATCGTGGAGGCGGCTGACGATCTCGATGCCGGTGAGGTCGCCCCGGTGCACGGTGCGGTCGAACGATTGGCCGGCAAACGCCTTCTGATGGATCCGGCCGTCCTCCCCACGGTCGAAGAAGCACCCGACTTTCGTCTCCAGCTTGCGGATGACGTCGGGCGCCTCGGAGACGAGGGTCCAGGCCAGGTCCTGATTGTTCAAAAACTGCCCGCCCGCCAGCGTGTCGCGAAAGTGCAGTTCCGGGGAGTCGCGAGGATCCAGCGCGGCGTTGAACCCTCCCTGCACCAGCCGCGTGCACCCGCTCTTGCCGATCAGGCCCTTGGCGGCCACGACGATGTCAAGGCGCGGGTCGGTGTCGTACGCGTGCAGCGCGGCCATTAGGCCCGCGCCGCCGCTGCCGAGGATCAAGACGTCGCAGGCGAACTCGCTCCGGTCACGGGCCATCGGAGAGCCCCAGCTTCGCGAACACATCGGCGAGCCGCTGCTGCGCCCGCTGCGCCACGTCGCGATACATGCTGGCGCCTGTCGCATCCATCGCCACGATCAGCGGCCCGAAGGCTCGGACGCGGAACTGCCAGAGGCACTCGGGCATCAGGTCTTCCCAATAGACGTGCTCGATCGCCTCGACCTGCTCGGTCTCCACCGACGCCGCGCCGCCGACGATGGCGAGATACGCTCCGCCGTACCGCGTCAGCGCGGCGCTGCTCAGGTCGGAGAGGCCGCCCTTGCCGATGATCGCCCGGACGCCGTAGTCCCGCAGCACGCCTTCGGTGAAGCGGTCCATGCGCATGCTGGTCGTGGTTCCGACCGTCGTGGGCTCGTAACCGCTCGGGGCGGCCGCGGACGGCCGAACGTTGGGCGCCACGTGCAATAGGACGCCGCCCCGCAGGTCCGCGGGCGGGGGCTGGCCCTGATCGAAGATGCGGATCAGGGTCGCGTCGCGGATCCCCCAGACGATGCCGTCGAGCACCACGGTGTCGCCGACCCGGAGAGCCCGCACCGCGTCTTCGCTGGTCGGAGTCTGAAGCCGGTGCTCCATCTCAGTACCCAATCTCCACGCGGCCGTCGCGGAACAGCCGGGCCCGGCGGCGTTCGCCCCGCCAGCACTGCATGTTCACCGCCACCGGGTTGAGGGTGATGTGCGTCCACGCGGTCTCGATGTGCAGGTCGAGCGCCGTGGTGTCCCCTCCCAGCCCCATCGGGCCGATCCCCGTGCTGTTGATGGCCTCGAGCAGTTCGAGCTCCAGCGCCGCGACTTGCGGGTCCGGATGCCGCTGGCCAACCGGCCGCAGCGTCGCCTTCTTCGCCAGTGTGACGCACAGGTCGGAGGATCCGCCGATCCCCACCCCGACGATCGTCGGCGGGCAGGGTCGGCCCCCGGCGCCGACGCAGGTCTCGAGGACAAACTTCTTCACCCCGGCGATCCCGTCGGCCGGCAGCAGCATCTTCAAGAAGGACATGCTCTCCGAGCCGGACCCCTTCGGCATCATCATGATTTCGATGTGGTCGGTTTCGCCGGAGAACTCCACGTGTACGACCGGCACCAGCTCCCCGCTGCTGGTTTGGCGGTTCTCGCGCCGGACCGGCGAGACGATGCTGGAGCGCAGGGGCGTCTCGGTCGTCGCCCGCTCCACGCCGCGGCGCAGCGCGTCGATCATGCGGGCGCCGTCGATGAGGAACCCGCGCCCGATGGTGATCCAGAAGATCGGAATGCCGGTGTCCTGACACACCAACGTCTGCTTGCGGTCCGAGATGTCGATCGCCTTGAGCATGGTGGCGAGGATCCCGCGCGCCACCGGGTTCGATTCGCGCGCCTGGGCGTCCCGCAGGCCCTGCCGGATATCGGGCGGGATGTCGATCTGCGCATCCAGGTACAGCTGCCGTCCCAGATCCTCGAACAGCGAGTCGAGTTGGGGAATGGTCTCTTCCGTCATGCTCCGCCCCCCGGGCGCTTCATTTTGCCGTCTTCATGCCCCAGCGGACCACAGTCCGCTGTTCGATCACCCCGAAGACAAGATCCACGGCGATCCCGAGGATCGAGATAACGATCAGGCCAGCAAAGATGTCCGGCACGAGTAGGTAGTACCGGGCGTTGTTGATGTACCAGCCGAGGCCGCCGGTTGAGCCGGCGACGCCGAAGACGAGCTCCGCGGCGACGACGGTCCGCCAACCGAACGCCCACGCCGCCTTCAGGCCGGCCAGGATGAACGGCAGCGCCGCCGGCAGCAGCACCCCCACGACCATGCGGAGGTGGGACAGGCCCAGATTGCGGGCCACCATCTGCGTGGTCGGGCTGATCGAGCGGAATCCGGCGTCCGTGTTGATCGCCACCGGCCAGACGGTGGCGAGCGCGACGACGAGCACGATGGACTTCGGCGTGATCCCGAACCAGATCATCGCCAGCGGCAGGATGGCGATGGAGGGCAAGGGGTTCATGACGGCGATCAGCACCGACAGTACGTCGTAACCGACCGCCGAGAACACGGCGACCGAGGCCAGCCCAAACCCGGCGAGGCCCCCGATCGCGATGCCGACGATCAGGTTACCGAGCGTGGCCGCGGTGGCATCGGGGATCTTGCGGTTCAGGACGTCGGCCAGGAGCGCCCGGCCGACGTCAACCGGCGACGAGACCAGCAGCGGGGAAACGTGGGCGCCCCAAACGTACAGCTGCCACCCGACCAAGAGCAGGCCGATGATCACCGCGTACCGGACCAGCGCCGGCGCACGCCTCCACTCGAAGGCTCCGCGCGCCCCCGCCCACTCGGACTGCGCCCTCACGGGGTCTCCCGCCCCACCCTCGCGGACACCCGGGGCGCGGCCCCCTCCGGCGCGATCAGCAGCGTGCGAAGGTGATCCGAAATCTCCCGGAACGCCTCGCTGCCCCACTCTTCTGCGGCCCCGGTATCCACGATCTCGCGCACCCGCCCGCTGTGCTCGGACATCACCAGCACGCGGTGCCCCAGGAAGACCGCCTCGGAGATGGAGTGGGTCACCAGAATGATCGTCACCCCGGTCCGCCGCCAGATCTCGTTGAGCTCCACCTGGAGGTGGCTTCGGGTGATTTCATCGAGGGCGCCGAACGGCTCGTCCATCAACAGGATCTGGGGCTCCAGGGCAAGCGCGCGGGCGATCGCGGCGCGCTGCTTCATCCCACCGGAGAGCTGGTGCGGGTACCGGTCCGCGGCGTGGGCGATGCCGACCAACTCGAGCATCTGCCGGGTGCGTTCGCGGCCCTCCGCCCCCCGCACGCCCTTCGCCGCGGCGAGCGCATAGGTGACGTTGCCGAGGACCGTGTGCCACGCAAAGAGCTGCTCGAAATCCTGGAAGACCACCGCCCGATCCGGACCGGGGGCGGCGATCGGAACGCCGTTCACCAGAATGCTGCCGTCCGCCGGCCGGATGAACCCCGCGATCGCCTTCAAGAGCGTGGTTTTGCCGCACCCCGAGGGACCGATGATCACGAACTTCTCGCCGCGATGCACCGTAAAGCTCGCTCGATCGACCGCGCAGAACGTTCCGTACTTGAGCGTCACGTCGCGCGCCGTCACCAGCGGCACCGACGACCTGTCCGGCATTCGCTCTCTCCACCGCCCCGAGGCTAGCTGCCGAGGCAGTGGAGCGGCGCGAGCTCAATCTCGCACATCGAGGTCGGCACCTTCGACAGCAGCCCGATTTCGTGCATGAACTGAGCGTACTTCAAGAATCCGTGAGGGGCCGTAGTGTAGGCGACGCCCTGGTGCGTGATCCATGCGAGGAACTGCGCGGCCGTCGGCTTTCCGCCGGCGTCCTGCGAGAGGATCGCCGCGGCCTCATCCGGGTGCGCGTTGACGAATGCGGTCGCCGCAGACAGGTCGCGGTACATCGCCTCCCCCAGCATCGGGTAGGTGCGATAGAGGGCGTCCGTCGTGAACACGCTGTTGAACGTGCTGGGGCCAAACAGATCGTAGCTCTGCAGAATGATGTGCCCGCCCGCCGCCACCTCGTCGAACTCGAACGGCGGCGAGGCGAGGTGCGCCGCAAGCTGCCCGTGCAGCAGCGCCTGCTCTCCCACCGGATGCTCGATTGCGACGATTGCGTTGTCGAAGGCGTGGGGATTGCCGAGCTCCATTTGGGCACCCCTGCGGAGCACGATCGCCTGAATCGAGTCCGGACCGGGCATGCCGATTTTCATCGCGGGGGTGATATCCCTGAGGGTCTTGACGTGCGGATCCATCGTCACGAGCCAGAGGTTCATCTCGTTCATCGCCGCAATCAGTCGGAGGCCGGCGCCCCGGTCCCACCCGATCAGAAACGGTCCGACGCCCCCGGAGCCGAACTGAATTTGTCCCGCGATCAGGCCATCGCGGATCGCCGCGCCGTTGGCCAGCAGCTTCCATTCAAACGACGTCCCGGTGAACTGCTTCTCAAGGGTGCGCTGCGCCTTGATGATCAGCAGGGTGGCGTAGCCAATCCCGGGCTGGTAGGCGATCGTCACCGTCGGCGGAGCGGCACCCGCCGCCCACGCGTGTCCGGACCCGATCAGCCAGCCGGCCAGGAGAACCGAAAGGGCGAGGAGCATTGCACGGCGATGCAACATCGGTTTCTCCTCCCGCTCGCGAAAGGCGGAATCTGGCGCCCCCCGGGGGCGCACCCGCGTCCCGGGACTTACCGAAGACGCCTGGTTGGCCTTCCGCATTTCTTCCACCGCCTCCTTCCAGGGCAAAGGAGGAATAATCGGCCGGGCGAACGTGATCTCCGGGGCTTCGCTTGCGGGGTGACGATGAGCGCACGGTCCCGATCAATGAAGCGGGTGCGGGGGTTAGCAATGGGCAAGGTGGCTGTGATGGGCATCGGTGACTTGGGCGGCACCGTCCTCCGAAACCTGGCTCAAGCGCGTGAAGTCACGCGCCTTTACGCCCTGGACGTGGACGAGACCAGGCTAACCGCGGAGGCGGCCGATGCCGCGGCGGTATCATCATACGGCGACGACAGCACCCCCATCGACCCCATCGCGGTGGATATGCGTAATTCAGATGCCCTGGCGACCGTGCTGGCGCGAATCGAACCCGATGTGATCGTCAACACGGCGACGCTGCAATCGTGGTGGGTGATTACGCAGCTGCCGCAGCCGCTGTGGCGACGGCTTGAGGAACAAGCGCGTTTCGGGCCATGGTTGCCGATGCACCTGACCCTGGCCCTCAAACTCATGCAGGCCCTGGAGATGTCCGGACTGGCCCCCGCTGTCGTCAACGTGGCCTTCCCCGACGCGGTCAATCCTGTGCTGGCAGGGCTGGGCCTGACCCCTACCTGCGGGGCAGGCAATTCTGATCTTCTCCGAGCGGGGATCCGCTGGGCGGCGGCCCGGCGACTGCACGTGCCGGTGCGGGACGTCGCGGTGTACCTGCTGGCACATCATTTCCACGTGGTGTACTTTTGGATGGAGCTGGAGCAGAAGGAATCGCTGGCGGACCACCCCTACTGGCTGCGGGTAATGGTCGGCGGCGCGGATGTGACGGGTGAGTTGGGGGCCGAGTCCTTACTGACCGAGGCGGGACGGGCACTGCCGCGCGGTCGAGCGATCATGGCACGCACGGCGGCCTCGGCGGTGGAAAAGGTGCGACACCTGCTCAGGGACAGTGGCGGCCTGAGCCACGCGCCCGGGCCGGCGGGGTTGGCGGGAGGGTACGATGTCCGCCTCGCCCGGTCCGGCGCCAGGGTGGTCCTTCCCCCTGGCGTTTCGGTCCAGCAGGCGCGCGCCATGATGGAACGGACACAGCGGGGGGACGGCATCGAATCAATTCGGGCCGACGGGAGCGTGGTGTTCACGAGAACGGCCTACGAGGCGATGCGCGATGTGCTCGGATATGATTGTTCAGTGCTCCGCCCGGACGAAAGTGAGGCGCGCGCCGACGAACTCCGTGCACGCCTCGGGACATTGGCAGCACACAAGGCCTGACGGAGTAAGCGAGGCCGGGCACCGTGCCAGATCCTACGAGGTCCTTCAGTAGGAGATTAGTGCAGCGCGAGGGGGATCGGTGAAGATATTCCACCAAGGTCACCCACCGCGCTGGAGGTGCTCCACGGCACGCGGCCAGGGGGGACCTCGGGCCACCTTCCCCGGCGGCTGGGTGATCACCGTGGAGCGCCGACGGGTGAAGCGCTCCCGTCTCATCTATTTCCAATTCAAACGATGGCGCTACGTTCGGGGCGCCGTTAGGCAAACAGCGGAAGCATCTCGAGCCGCGCGGTCGCCTCGCGCAGTGCCGCCTCGTCCGGAGCCGACGTGAACCGACTGGCGGCGTCGAGCACTTTCGGCAGAAGCGCGGTGTCGCCGACGGTGTTCAGGAAAATGCCAGGACGCGACAATACCCAGTGCACGGCCAAATCAATGTCGCGCTGCTCCTCGAGTGGCTGGTACCAGGTGGCCCGCGTGTGCTCGCGACCCCACCAAGGACGACGTGCGATCGCCTTGATCGTCTGCACCGCCACCTTCCGCCCACGGCACGTGGCCACGACGCGCTCGAACATCGCGGCGTAATGAGGGTCCTGCATCATCGCGTAGGTGTACGGCAACAACACCGAGTCGAAATCGAAGCGCTCGAGACTGCGGAGATGCGTCGCAGCGATTTGCGTGCCGTGCCCGGTGACCCCGATGTACCGCACCAAGCCCTGTTCGCGCGCCTCGACGCAGGCGTCGAGGGCACCGCGCGGGCTGAGCGCGGTGTCCCACTCGACCGGGTCGGCGAGGTTATGAAGCTGGATGAGATCGACCCGCTCCACACCCAGGCGCTCGAGCGAAAGGTGGATCTGGCGCTTCGCCTCATCGTACGTGCGCTCTCTCGTCTTCGTGGCGAGGAAGAATCGATCGCGGTGCATTTTCAGCCAGGGGGCGAGCCGCAGCTCAGCGTCGCCGTAACTCGCGGCGACGTCGATGTGATTGACCCCATGGCGGAGGAGCAGGTCGAGCGTTTTGTCGGCTTCGTCTTGGGTAACCCGCGCCAGCGCCGCCGCACCGAAGATCGTCCGCGTGCTCTTGTGCCCGGTCCGCCCGAAGGCAAGCGTTGCGATCATGGTCCGCCTCCTCGGAAAACTGGCCGCCTCGCTTCGGGCGACCTTCGGCGGGAGGTGCGATCGATCCTGTGCCCCGTGCCCGCCGACGCCCCAGATGCCCGGTGCTTGACGTTCACCGTGACTCCTCCGGCGGTGGGGCGACCGCGCGCGGGCGAATGACGACTCCACGGAGCTGGGAGAATCTGATATATTCATCGATGTTTCACCACACATTCACGAAATCTTCGACGGCCCCAGCTAGGCTGAAGGTGAAGCCGAAGCACATCACATCTTGAAGGGAGGAAGACGATGCGAATCCAACGGCTCGTTGTGAGGATGAAACCCATTGTGAGCATGTTCGCCGCGGCCCTGGTTGGCCTGGCGTTCCAGATCGTACCCGCGCAGGCCGCGGTGCCCACCCGGCCCGCACTCTACGCCACTTCTCAACCGACGGCCTCCGCTGACCGGTTTCAGTTCAACCGCTACGACGCGAATGGCCGGGATGGACGCTCGATGGCACCATGCACCACTCGCTTCCCCCAACGAGGATGGGGAAACAACCAAAGCCGGCAGGATTTCTCGTGCTCGACAACTCGGCAGTTTGACCATTTCAACCGAGATCGCGGGTGGCCGTCGCAATCGTGGGGGTCAGGACAAGGGTACGGGCACGACACGCCATAGGGATCGCCGCGCTCGACTCTCCGGCCGTCGGGATCTCGAACTGATCCCGACGGCCGTTCCACATTTCGCGCAAGGACCTCGAAGCGCCATGGATGGCGGCGCGCGAGCAACCAGGCGGACTCCCGCTTCGATTCGCTCCTGACTCCGGCTCAGAAGCCGTACAGCTGGGCGGGATTCTCGACTAGGATCTTGCGCAGCTGCGCAGGGTCAGGCACCCACCGCCTCAGGCGGTTCAGGGCACGCCCGTCGTCTTCAGGCCGGAACGGCTCAATCCGCCCGGGATCCCGCTTCTCCCCGCTGATCCCGCCGGGATGCGGCCAATCGGTCCCCCAGAGGATGCGGTCCGGGTTCGCATCGATCAACGCTCGCGCCATCACCGCCGCATCGTCGTAGTCGTCCTGGGTGGAGATCCGGTACGCGGCGGACAGCTTGACATAGATCCTGCCGCCCCGGAGGAGGGAGAGGAGGGTGTCGAATCCGGGCTGGGCGGGGCCGGATGCCGCCTGGGCCAGCCCGAAATGGTCGACGACCACTCGGGTCGGCAGCGACAGGATCGTGTCGTGCAGGGCGGCGATGACCGAGAGGGTGGCATAGATCTGGACGTGCCAGCCCATGGCGGCCACGCGCGACGCCGCCCCGAGCATGAGATCGCGCGCAGCGGCAGGATCACGCTGCCCGTGCGATTCGAGGTTCACGCGGACCCCGCGCACGCCGGCCTCCTGCATCGCTTCGAGCGCAGCCTCCGCCGTCGCGCTGCTGACGCCCGCGACGCCCCGCGCGCGTGGGTGCAGCCGGCGGAGGGCATCGAGCAGGCAGGAATTGTCCACCCCGTACGGGCTCGCCTGGGTGATGACGACGCGGTCGAGGTAGAGGACGCGCTGCAGCGACCGGAGGTCGTCCACCGACGCCACACCGGGCGTATAGACCCGGCCGGCGGAGAACGGGAATTGATCCGGCGGAGCGAAAACGTGGACATGGCAATCGCAGGCGTTGCGCGGCACGTCGAACGTCGGGGGGGTCTGCGCTACGCCGAGCACCGTGTCGCGCGCCGCGGTCATGCCGTCCGTCCCTCAGCGCGTGGGCGCCGGCGGCCAGAAGACAATATCTTCGTCCGGCACCGCCGCGCCGCTGAGCACTGCCGTTACGTTGCGGTAGGCGTGCTCGATCACCCGCGGAAAATTGTCGGCGACGACCCCGGCCATGTGGGGGGTCACCAGCACGTTCTCCAGCCGCAGGAGGGGCGACGTCGGAGGCAGGGGCTCTTCCGCCGTCACATCGAGTCCCGCGCCGAGCACGATCCCCCGCCGGACAGCGTCGATCAGCGCGTGCTCGTCAACCAGGGCCCCGCGGGCGGTGTTGATGAAGATGGCGCCGGGCTTCATCTTTGCAAATCGGTCGGCGTCGAACATGCCGCGGGTCTCGGGGGTGCTGGGCAGATGGAGGGAAACGATGTCGCTGGTGGCCACCAACTCGTCCAGCGGCAGATACGAGACTCCGAGGTCCCGCTCGATCTCCGAGGGCAGCCGGCGGATATCGTAGTAGACCACTCGGACGCCGAACGGGGCGAGCCGCCTGGCAACGGCGCGGCCGATGTGACCGGCCCCGACGAGGCCGGCCGTCCGGCCCGTCAGCTGAAAGGTGCTGACCCGCAGCGCCTCCTTTTGAAAGCGCCCCGCCCGCAGTTCCTCCGCCGCCCACCGCAGCCGCCGGACGACCGCCAGGATCAGGAGCACCGTCATCTCGGCGACGGCGTCAGCGTTGATGCCCGCCGCGCACAGCACGGGGATTCCCCGGCGCTGGGCCGCCGCGACGTCGATCTTGTCGACACCGACGCCGAGTTTCTGAATCACCCGGCAGCGCGAGGCGGTCTCGATCACCGCGGCTTCGACCGCCGTCCACCCCGCCAGGATCACGTCCGCACTGCGCGCGATCTCCACCCGACACCCGACGTCTCCGCGGTCCGCGTGCACCACCTCGAAGCGGTCCGCGAACCGCGCGTTCACGACCTCCCGCGAACGAGCGGGCAGGACATCTACCGCGGCCACCACCGCCCTCCCGGTCACGGTCGCGCCGCGCGGCTTGGCCTAAGGCACTGGACGCCGGCAGCGGTTACCTGCACCGCACCGAATCCGTCCCGCCCGGCGGGCAGTTTCGTCGGCCGTCCAAGGCCCATTGGAACTCCCGCGCTTCAGCTTGGGAGGGATCGCGCTCAGCTACCGGGGCACCCTCACCGTTGGCGGCGTGGGAGTTGGCCGGGTGCTCGTCCGCCCACCGCAGCGGGCGGACTGTTAGGCCGGTGGCCCCCCGGATCTGCAGCCGATGAGGACCGGCAGGGAGCGCCCGGCCGCAGATGCACGCATGAGCGACGCTGTCGACCCTCGGGTGTGGCACCAACCGTCCTCCGCACTCCCGGAATGAACGAGAGCAGACACGACGACCTCGGCGCCGGCGAACCACCCCAGGCCATCGATGAACCTGGCGCCGCATCGAGTCTGGCTCATATGCGTGTTCGCGCAGCGCCGGGCGCCATCCTGGTCCGGCAGACAGATGCGAGTGTACATTAGCGATTGCTTTTGATCGGCTCCGCACCGCGTGGAGGAGTCGACCTCACGCCGCGCGCGGAGGAGATCGCCGCCGCCCCGCCGCATCTGCGTATGCACGCGGATCTGCGGAGGACAGGGGAGGCTCGTCTGTGGCGGAGATGACCGGGGGCCAGGCAGTCGTCGCACTCCTGAAAGCCGAACAGGTGCGGCACATCTTTGGCATCGTCGGCTCAACCTTCCTCGACGTCCTGGACGCCCTCTACGACGACAAAAGCGTCGGGTACGTGAACGTACGCCACGAGCAGGGCGCGGCGTTCATGGCCGACGGCCTGGCGCGGGTCGCGGGGACTCCCGCGGCGTGCCTGGTGACCGCCGGACCGGGGGCCATCAACCTGCTCACGGGGATCGCCGGGGCGTACGCGGCCCACTCCCCGGTCGTCGCCATCGCCGGCGGGCCACGCCTGGGAGACTACTATAAGGATGCCTTCCAGGAGTTCGACCTGGTCAGCATGTTCAAGCCGGTGACGAAGCTGTCGATCCAGGTCAACAAGGCGGACCGCATCCCGGAGATCCTCCATTTCGCTCTGCGCAGCGCCATGACCGGTCGCAAGGGGCCGGTGTTCGTCGACATCCCCCGGGACGTTCTGAATGATCAGGTTGTCCGGACGGAGGTGGGGCCCGCGGCGAGTTACCGACCGTCGCACCCCCAACCGCCGCATCCGGACGCCGTCAGGGAAGCAGCCCGCCACCTGCGGCAAGCCGAGCGCCCGCTCCTGCTCGTGGGCGGCGGCGTCACGTGGGCGAAGGCCAACGACCTGGTGGCACAGTTGAGCACAAGGCACGCGGTGCCGGCCGTCACCGCCTACGGGCGCAACGACGCCGTTCCGAACGCGCTCCCGCTGTACGTCGGGCCGCTCGGCCGAGCCGGCGCCCCCGAAGCGGCCGCGGCCTGCCGCCGGGCCGACCTGCTGCTGGCGATCGGGACGCGCCTGGGACAGTTCACCACCTACTACGACGACCGCTATATCAAGTCGGGGGCGCGGATCGTTCAGATCGACGTCGACGGCCGCGACATCGGGCGGACCTACCCCGTCATCTTGGGCATCCAGGCCGACGCGAAAGAAGCCGCCTCTTCCCTGCTCTCCGTCCTTTCAGAGGAGCCGGTGTACCGGACGCGAGAGGCGTGGCAGCGGGAAACCCAGGAACTCCGCGCCAAGCGCCAAGCACGGCTGGCGGCGGAAGCCGATTTCCACTCGCGGCCGGTCAAGCCCCAGCGCGTCTACGCCGAACTGCGGCGCGTCCTCCCCCCCGAGGCGATCATCGCGCTGGATGCTGGAGCGGCGCCGGCGTACGGCTATGACCGTCTGCAATTCTCCCACCCCCGCACCCTGCTCACACCCCTCGACTTGGGAGGGCTGGGGTTTGCCTTTCCGGCCGCCCTCGGGGCAAAGCTGGCTCGGCCCGGATCGCCGGTATTGGCGATCCACGGGGACGGCGGCTTTCTCATGAACGCGCAGGAACTAGAGACGGCGGTGCGGCATGGGATCGCCGTCGTCACCCTGGTGATGAACAACAACTGCTGGGGCTCGGAGAAGGCCTACCAGAAGCAATTCTACTCGGAACGCTATATCGCCACCGACATCGGCAACCCTCGGTTCGACAGGTATGCGGAACTCTTCGGCGCCCGGGGGTACTACGCGGAGCACCCCGACCAGATCGGAGATGCCGTGACCGCCGCGCTGGGGTGCGGCGGGCCGGCGGTGATCGAAATCCCGATCGATCCCAACGAATTTCCCCTGCCCGCCACGATGACCCGCCGGGGCGAGTGAGTGGAAACGGATCAGCGCACCGCCGCGGAGGGTTCGCCTAGTGTGTGCAGTCGGTAAAGTCCCGTCCCCCGAACGGTATGAAGAACCACTGGACCGCTTATCTCATTCGGCGCCTGCCGCCTTTGCTAACCGAGCAGCCCGGAACGGTCGGAGGCGCTTGTCCACCTCGCACTTCACCACCTCCTGAGCGATGAAACGACCCAACAGGGGTCCCAACGTGACACCGCTGTGCGTGCAGACGACATACAAGCCTTCGACCCCGGGGACCGGGCCCACCGCGGGGTAGCCGTCCGCAGGAATGGGACGAACGCCAATCCGCGCCGCCTCCAACCCCGTCCCGGCAAGCCGGGGCAGTACCCGAGTCGCCCGTTCAAGGACCTGCGCACAAACCTCCGGCAACGGGACAACAGGCGTCTCCGGCCCCACGGTCCGGTCGAACTCCCCGGCACGCATCATGACCCGCCCTCCCCCGTCGGCCCGCAGGTTCACTTCGTGCGTGTGCAGGATGGCACGGACCCCAACCGCGGAAGGATGCGAGATTGCGAGCAGGCCGCTCGTCGGCGCGAGCGGCAGCCCGACACCCGCAAGAGCGACGAACTGATCCGTCCACCGGCCGACGCAGCTCACAACCAGGTCCGCGTCGAGGCGCTCACCCTCAGCCGTGACGACCCCACGAACACGGCTGCGGTCGAGGGTCAGCGCAGTCACCCGGCAGCCGTTCCGGACCGTCGCCCCGGCCTCCGCCGCCGCCCGCGCCAGCGCGCCAACCAGCACCGGAACATCGACGTAGCCTTCCGATGGATAGAACGCGAACTGAGTAACGTCCGTCGGCGCCCGCAACTCCGGCTCGAGTCTCCGCAGTTCGGAGACGGGTAACCACTCCACCGGGTACCCCCACCCTCGAAGCCGCTCCACCTTGGCGCTCAGTGCCGCGGCCATCGACCCATCGGGCGCCCACTCGATGTTGCCGTCGAGATGCAGCCACGCCGCCGTCTCGAACTCCTGGCGCAGCTGGGAATGCTCCGTCATTCCGGCGACATTCAGCTCGTGGTACTCGAAGGGGGACTTGTCGTTGGAATTGAGCCATGCAAAAGTCGCCGCCGAGGTCCCGCCGCCCAGGCGGCCCGCTTCGAGGAGCGCGACCTCGGCGCCGGCCTCGGCCAGCCGAAACGCCGCTGACGCGCCGACGATCCCCCCCCCGACGACGATGACCCGCATCACGTGCACCCTTCCGCGCCGGCCGAGCGCCTGACCGTCCCGTCCTCGCAGACAAGCGTACCGTTCACGAAGACGAGATCTACCTGGTCGAGACGACCCCGACAGACGACGAGATCGGCGATCTTGCCGGGGGCGATCTCGCCCCGGTCGGCGGCGAGCCCAGGGTACGCCGCCGTCACATTCTTCGTGACGAGCGTGACCGCCTTCGGCAGCGCAAGCACGCCGTCCGCGACCGCGTGAGCCATGCCCACGTACGGGTTGTCCCAGCGCCCGGCGGCATAGTCGGTCGCGACGAGGTCCACCAGATCGTGCCTCAACAACGCATACATGTTGTCGGGCCGCTCCACGAGCTTCCGGGCACCGAAAGCGTCGAGGGTACACACCTCGATCCACGCGCCCTTCTTTTTCACTCGCCTCGCGCACGCGAGCGACTCTTCGACCGTGAAGGTCGAATGGTTGGTGTGCCCCGAGACAAGGAACGATCCGGCCGCATCTGCGGCGTCATCGATCGCGGCCTCCGAAGGCGCGGAGGTGTGCACCACAACGGGGACGCGGTGGCGTGCCGCTAAGAGGCCCGCCTCGCGTAACCCGTCGAGCGCAACCTGAAACGAGGGCAGCACCGTGCTGTGGATAATCTCCCGCGCGCGCTCGGGCGTCATCCGGCCCGCGAGGCCAACCTGCGCGAGCACAGCTTCCACGCGCGCGCGGTCGTATGCCTCCACCTGACCCCGTCGGCCCAGCACCGCGTACTTGATCCCCGCAGCCTGGTGAGGCGTGAGGCGAACGCCGGTCTCCCGTTCCACGGCCATGGGGATGTACATGTAGTCTTGGCCCCCCCCTGCGAGCGTGTGGCCGCCGCCCACTTCCCCGATCGCGACCGCGCCGTGCGCCAGCATCGTCTCCACGCTCATGGCCAAGTGTGCGGGGGCCAGGCCTTTTCCATCGGCCTCGTTCGCGGCTTGAAACGACAACGGGAAGTGAATCGTCGCGGAGCGCAGGTTGATCGGATGGGCGCGAACGCTCCGATCGACCTCTTCGGGAAGGTTGAAGCCGTCGAGGTTCAAGAGCGTCGTCGTGCCGCCGAGCAGATGGTAGTCCAGATTGGCGAGGACGCGCTCGAACGGCAGGGGCGGCGCCCCGCTCGCAAAGAGGGGACACGCAACGCTCCCGTGCGCGTGGGAGTTGATGGCGCCCGGCACGATCAGGCGCCCGCCGAGATCCATGACGGTGTCCCCGCCGCCGGTCCGGGAGTGCGAACCGCTGCGGACTTCAACGATCCGCGCGCCCTCGACCACGACCGCCCCGTCGGAAATCACCGTCGCGCCGTCGCCGGTCACGACAGTGGCGTTCCGCAGTACCAGCATGCCGTGTCCTCCGCGTTCAGAAACGTGCAGGAGATCGGCGCGGCGCCCGCCTGAGAACGGGCGCTACGACGGCCGGTGGAACGAGATCGGCAGGAATCCGACCGGAGTACCGGCTGACTCGTCGGGGGAGGCCGGTTGCACCCCGGCGAGCTCGGTGCGGGTCGTACTGACGGCTTGGCCGATCGCGGCGAGGTCTTCATCGGTGAGCGCCAGACCGAGTCGTTCGGCTTCTGCCCGAAGCCATGCGCGCTCCACGCCCATGCTACACAACCTCCCGCATGGCCGGACGCCGAGTGTGCCATGGCGTCGCCTGTTCGTACGCATGTGCGATCCTGAACAACGTCGCTTCGTCGAAGGGCCGACCTGCCAACTGAAGACCCACCGGCAGCCCGGCGGCGGTTGTGCCGCACGGGAGCGTCAGCGCCGGGTGACCTGAGAAATTGAAGTGCCGGGTCAACCAGCCCGTGTCGGGCGGACCCGCCTCGGCCAGTTGCGCTTCCACGGTAAACGCCGGGAGCGGCACGGTGGGTGTCACGAGGGCATCGACATGACGCAGCACCGCTTCAAGTTCGCGCCGCCATAGCGTCCGGACCTGCACCGCGGCGTCGTAGTCCGCCGTGGTATAGAAGGCGCCGGAGGCGATGCGCCGGCGCGTGCGTAGCCCGTAGGCCGAAGCCGCCCGCCGCAGCCGGCTGGCGTGCTCCGCGAACGCCTCGACCATGGTGAGCACGGCTTGCGCCGGGGCAACATCCCGCGCGCGGGGCAGGTCCACCGGTTCAAGTGATGCCCCGAGCGTCTCGAACTGCCCCAGCGCCGTCCGAACCCGCTCGTCGACCTCGGGGTCCAGTCCCTCGAAGAAATGCTGCTGCGGTATGCCGAGCCTCAGGCCCCTGACCCCCGACGTGAGGCCCTCGCCGTAATCCGGCACGGACACGTTCGCGCTCGTCGGGTCGAGCGGGTCATGCCCCGCCATCACCCCGAGGAGCATCGCACAGTCTGCGACCGTTCGCGCCATCGGCCCGGCGGTATCCATGCTCCAACTGAGCGGGATCACCCCGTACCGGCTCACGCGGCCATAGGTGGGTTTGACACCGACGATCCCGCAAAAGCTCGCCGGCACGCGAATCGACCCGCCCGTATCCGACCCGGTCGCCGCCACCGCCAGTCCGGCCGCCAACGCGCTGGCCGAACCTCCGCTCGACCCGCCCGCGTATCGGGAAAGATCCCAGGGATTGCGGTGGGGCCCGAACACGTCGAGTGCCCCGCAGGCGAACTCGGTCGTGTTCGTCTTCCCCAGCAGGATCATGCCGGCCTCGGACAGGCGGCGTACGTGTGTCGCGTCGTGGTCCGGCACGAACTCAAGGAGCGTGCGCGAGTGGGCGGTGGTCCGCACCCCCTTGGTCGCGCTGATGTCCTTGTGGGCCACCGGGAGCCCGTGCAGCGGCCCCCGGCGGCGCCCGTGCACGATGTCGTCCTCGGCCGCCCGCGCCGCGACCAGGGCGGAGTCTCCGCAGATAGTAATGTAACTTCGCAGGTCCTCGTTGTACCGCTCGATCCGGGGGAGCAGCGCGCTGACGATCTCCACCGGCGAGACCTCGTGCTTCTCCACGAGGCGGGAGAGCGCCGTCAGGGGCAGGAATGCCAGGTCGGCATCACGGGGCGGCATAGAATTCGGCGACCTCATTCATGACGTCCTCCACCCCGTCGCCCATGTCGGGATGGGAGGGCAATGTGAGGATCTCCTCGACCAGTCGATCGGTGACCGGTCGCGGGCCGGGATCCTCTCCCGTCCGCGACACATACGCGGGCGTCCGGTACACGAGGGAGCGATAGTGGATGCCCGCCTCGATCCCCCGCTCCCCCAAGAACCTCCTGAGCGCGTCACGATTGGGCGCCCGCACGACGTAGTGCAGCCAGGCATGCTCCCCCCACGGCATCACCGCGAACGGGCGCACGGGGACCCCTCGCCGGCCGAGTCCCTCGGTGTACCGCCGGGCATTATCCGCACGCATGCGATTGTTGGCTCGGAGGCGACCCAGGGAGACGCGGCCCACCGCCGCGAGGCTCTCGCTCAATGTGTGGTTGAAACCTACGGCGTGGACGGCCGTTCGGTAGGCATCCCCGCGATCCCAACCGTGGCGGTGCAGCCGCACCATCCGACGATACACTTCTTGGTCCCCCGTGAACACCATCCCGCCTTGGCCGGCGACCGTCACGCCCTTGCGGGCAAAACTCGCGGCCGCAGCGTCGCCGATCGAGCCCAGCATGCGTCCCTTGTACGTTCCCCCAAGCGCGTGCGCCACGTCCTCGATCACGTAGATCCGCTCCCGTCGAGCCAAGTTCAAGAGCGGATCCATGTCTACGGGATGACCGTATGTGTGCACGACGACGATCGCCCTCGTGCGCCGACTCAGCAGCGGCCCCACGGTCGAGGCATCGAGGTTGGCCGTATCCTCGCGGACATCGCAGTACACCGGTCGCGCTCCGACCTGGATGGTGCACTCCGCGGGGGCAAGGTAGGCGTTGGCGGGGACGATCACCTCATGGCCTGGGCCGAGGCCAAGGGCGAGCATCGCCAGGTACAGCGCCGCCGTTCCGGACCCAACCCCGAGCGCATGCGCAACACCAAGGTATGAGGCCGCTTCACGCTCGAACGCCTCGACCTCGGGTCCATCATAGTAGATTGGCCCGGGGGTCGGCCGGAGCATGGCCTCCCGCATCTCCTCGTCGAAGGGAGTCCAGACGGTTCGATACCGGACCGAGCCAATCGGTGCCCTCACATTTGCCTCCATTGAATGTCATCACGCTAATGTTTCCAACAGCGACGTGCTCTTCGGAAACGTTTTGATGTATGCCGGACGCATGCAACACGCGTGTTGTGAGAAGCGGCGACACATCGACCCTAAGGCGTCGAGCAGATTCTGGGCTGGTTTCGACGGCATAACGAACAATCCTGTCGCTTTTTGCGTAGGTGTGGTCGTTTCTCAGAATACCATTCGGCTCTTCACCCGGAGGAGGAGTTTTTTTGCATCCGCCAGTATAGTATCAAGACTTTCCTTGGCACGCAGGCGCCCGGAAACCTTTCGCACGGCGCCCGACGGGCGATACGACCGCGCGCAGCCACAAACAGGCTTACGCACGCAGCTGACGTAGGAGGGGGCGCGACATGACGGAGGACGCAAGAAACTCGGGGAGAACTCGCGTGACTCGTAGGGATCTCATGAGGATGGTTGGAGGAGGGGCGGGCTATTGGCTGACCCGCGGCACGCTGGGGATCTCCTTGGCCAGCGCGGCCCCAAGCGACACTCTCGTGACCGGCTTCAGCTTCGATATCAAAACCCTTGACCCCGGTCGCCAGCTGGAGAACGGAAGCAGTCACATCGGCCACGCCACCTACGACTCCCTCGTCACCTTCGACGGTGCGGACCTCACGACACCCAAGCCATCGCTGGCGACCGGCTGGAAGGTCTCGCCCGACGGAAAGACATTAACCTTTACGCTGCGCAGGAACGTCCGGTTCGCCACCGGGAATCCGCTGACCAGCGCGGACGTCAAGTGGTCATTCGACCGCGTTCGATACATCAAGGGCAACGGGGCGTTCTTGCTCAACGGGGTCCAGGACGTGCTCGCGCCCGATCCCTACTCTGTGGTGATTCAGCTCGACGCCCCCCACCCGGCGATCCTCCCCATTCTCTCCAGTCCGGTGCTTGGCGTCCTCGACAGCAAAGTCGTGACGCAGAATGGTGGGGATGCCAGCCCGGATGCGAAGGAGAAGGATAAGGCGGAAGCCTACCTCAACGATCACTCGGCGGGATCCGGTCCGTACATTTTGGAGAGCCAAACGCGGGACCAGGAGATCGTCCTGGTCAAGAACCCGACCCATTGGCGCGGCGCCCCATCGATTTCCCGGGTGGTCGTGCGCAACATCAAGGAGCCGGCGACCGAGGAACTCATGCTCAAGCGAGGCGATCTCGAAATCGCCTGGGGCATCGGTCCCGACGAAGCGCGGTCGCTCCGGCAAACCCCCGGCGTCACCGTCAAGACCGCGCCGGCGCTCAACCTGCTGTATGTCATTATGAACAATAATCCGCAAGTGGGGGGGCCGTTCAGCAATCCGAAGGTCCAGCAGGCCGTCCGTTATGCGCTCGACTACAACGGGATTCTCGCCCTGGCCGGCCCGGGCTCCGTCCGGCTGGCCGGCGTGATCCCCACCACCCTCCCGGGCGCGCTCCCATCGAGCGAGGCCGTGAAGACCGACCTGGACCGGGCGAAGCAGCTCCTAAAGGATGCGAACCCTGGCGACCTAAAGGGGCAGCTGTCATTCTCGACCGGCAACGTGTTTTATGGGGTCCAGTTCGGCATCGTCGCGGAAAAAGTCCAGGCCGATCTGGCGAAAGTAGGCATCCAGATCACCCTCGATGGTCTGCCGAGCAGCATCGCGCTCCAGAAGTACCGCGATGCGAAAGATCAGCTGGGTATCTGGGCCTGGGCGGCCGATTACCCCGACGTCAGCGACTACCTGGTCTTCGTCCCCGGCCGGACGGTGGGCAAGCGTGCCGGCTGGCCGGCCGACGCCAGTCCTGACACGCAGGCGTTGGCGGACCTGGCGACAAAGGCGGAGACCGAGATCGACAACGCCAAGCGGGTCTCCTTGTACCAGCAGGTCAACCGGAAGATTGCGGAGATCGGCCCATTCGCACCAATGTTCCAGCCGGTGGCCCCCTACGCCTTTCGGTCGACCCTCCGCGGCGTCGTGCTGGCCAGTACCTGGTTCATTGACTACACAACCGTGAAGAAGGGGTAGCCGACGATACGCCCACGAGGACGGACGCGCTGGCCGCCTGATGGCCGCTCCGTCCCGGGCTGACCGTGCATCTCCAGACCTATATCCTCAGGCGCGTCCTGCTCCTGATCCCCATGCTTGCGGGGATCACGGTGGTCAGTTTCGTGCTCTCGCATGCGGTGCCGGCGGACCCGGTCACGGCCAACGTCGGCGAGCAGGCCGCCGCGGATCCCGCCGTGGTCGCCGCGTTTCGGCACCGCTGGGGCCTCGACAAACCGTTATACCAACAGTACCTCATCTACCTCTGGAACCTGACCCACGGCGACATGGGGACGTCGATCTCCACCAAGCAACCCGTGCTGCTCGATCTCCGCCAACACCTCCCCGCCACGATCGAGCTGGCCATCCCGGCGATGGCGGTGGGGATCGCCGTCGGAGTCCCCCTCGGCATTGTGTCGGCGGTCAACCGCGCGAAGGCCATCGACGAGGTTGCGCGCGTCGTATCCATGGCGGGGGTCTCGCTGCCGGTCTTTTGGCTCGGGTTGATGGCGATGCTCGTGTTCTACGCGCAACTTGGGATCGCCCCTTCGCCCGGCCGCCTTACCGCGTCGATCGTGCCGCCCCGGTTCATGACCGGATTCCTGCTCGTGGACGCGCTCGTCGCGCGCCGCTTCGACGTCATCGGGGATTGGTCGGGCCATCTCGTCTTGCCGGCCATCGTGCTGTCGCTGTACGGATTGAGCAGGATCACGCGCGTGATGCGCGGGAGCATGCTGGAGACGTTGGACGAGGACTTCATCAGAACCGCACGGGCCAAAGGCCTGCGGAGGTGGCACGTCATCTTCCGGCACGCCGCCCGGAACGGGCTCATCCCGGTCGTCACGATCATCGGGTTGAGCTTCGGCGATCTCCTGTCCGGCGCCGTCGTTACCGAGACGGTGTTCGCCTGGCCCGGGCTCGGTCTCTACGCATTCAGCAGCGCGACCTCGCTCGACTTCCCGGCCATTATGGGCGTCGGGATTACGGTCGCGACGGTCTACATCTTCGTCAACCTGCTCGTCGACATCGCGTACGCGCTCTTCGATCCGCGGGTCCGGGTCGGATAGGCATGGGCGCCACGGTTGGAGGGGTTTCCTCCCCCCTCCGCGGCAGGACGCCCCGCTTCCCACGGGTGCTGCCGCGCGGGTTCACGCGGTCTCCGGTCGCCGTCTGCGGTCTCGCCCTGATCGCGGCGTGGGTGCTGGTCGCCGTGAGCGCGCCGCACCTCGCACCGTCCCTGCCGCTGGCGCAGGACATCGCCGCGCGGCTCTCTCCGCCCTCGCCTGCCCATTGGCTTGGCACGGACCAGTTGGGGCGGGACATCCTCACCCGCGTGTGTTACGGTGCGCGCCTCTCGATTCCCGTGGGCATCGCCGCCGTCGTGCTGGCGATGCTGCTCGGCGTGGTCATCGGCAGCACCGCCGGATTCCTGGGCGGCGCGGTCGACGAGACAATCATGCGGGTCACGGACCTGATGCTCGCCTTTCCTACGGTGATCCTGGCGATGGTGATCACCGCGGCCCTCGGCGCGGGCATCCGAAACGCCATCATCGCCATCATGATCGCCTGGTGGCCCACCTATGCGCGTTACATGCGCGGGCTCGTGCTCGCGCTGCGAGAGCGGGAGTACGTGCAGGCCGCGCACGCGCTCGGCGCCTCACGGATCCGGGTCTTGGTTCGCCACCTGCTGCCGGGAACGATCTCTCCGATCGTCATCCTCAGCACCCTGGACATCGGCCGGGCCATCCTCACGTTCGCGACGCTCAGCTTCCTCGGGCTCGGCCCGCCGCCCGAAATCCCCGAGTGGGGCTCGATGGTGGCGGCGGGCAGGAACTACCTCGATCAGTGGTGGATCAGCACCTTCCCGGGGCTGGCGATCTTTACCTTCGTGCTACCGATCAACATCGTCGGCGACCGCCTGCGCGACTTCCTCGATCCAAGGTTCCGGAACCGATAGCTGCCGGGAGCTCAGTCATTCACCGTACGCAGCGCCGCCAGCACCGCCGAGGCCACCTCGTCGACCTGATCCGTGTGCAACCCCGGGTACATCGGTAGGCCCAACACCCGGTCAGCCAAGCGCTCGGCGACCGGGAAGCTCCCCGGACCCAAACCGAGGTGCCGGTAGACGGGCTGCAGGTACACGGGAGGAACATAGCGGAGCGCGGTGGCGATCCCGGCTTCGCGCAGGGCGCGGCGTACCTCAGCGCGGTGCGGCAGCTGCACGACATAATCCCGCCAGGCGTGCGTGCAGCCGGGCCGCACCACGGGCGCCGTCACTCGGGTCCCGGCGAAGTGGCGGGCGTAGCGGTCGGCGAGGTCTTGCCGCCGGGCCTGCCACTCGCGCAGGTGGTGGAGCTTCTCCCGAATGATCGCGGCCTGCATGTTGTTGAGTTGGAGATAGTACCCTTCCACCAGGTTCTGCTGACCGTGCACCTCCTCGCGCGCACTCGGCGTCATCTCGTTCATCGCCGGGTATTGCCCCACCGCTCGCAAGAGCCGAATACGCCGGGCCAACTCCGGGTCGTGGGTGACGACCATGCCTCCGGTGCCCGCCCCGCTGATGACCTTTCGGATCCCAAAGCTGAAGCAACCCGCCTTCCCGATGAGGCCGGTCGCCTGCCCATGGTACGACGCACCGATGGAGAGGCAGGCATCCTCGATAACGAGGAGGCGGTGACGTCGCGCGATCTCCACGACCGGCCCCATCTCCGCGGGATGGCCGTACAGGTGCACGGGGAGAATCGCTTTCGTTCGGGGACTGATCCGGTTCTCGACCAGCGCGGGGTCGAGGTTCATCGTGTCCGGCTCGACGTCGCAGAAGACAAATCGGGCGCCGGTATGGCTAATGGACGCCGTGGTGGCCAGATCCGAGTTGGGCGCCGTGATGACTTCGTCCCCCGACCCCACCCCGAGCGCGAGCAGCGTCAGGAAGAGCGCGGCGGTTCCGGACTGCACCGCGACGGCATGACCGCCTCCCAAGAACGCGCTGACATCCTGCTCCAGTCCCGCCGCCTGCGTCACGGCAAAGTCCTCATCGATCAGGACTCGCCGCACGATGCCCTCGAGCGTCGGGAGGAGTTGTCGGTGCTGCCAGGTTTCGTCGAGGTTGGGGATTCGCATCGAGCCCGGTTAGTGTTCCAGGACCGCGATCACGTCCACCTCGACACGGAGCTCGGGGCTGCCGAGGCCGGCCACGATAAGCCCCGTGTGCGGCGGGCGGTAGTCGCCGAAATGCTCGAAACGCACGGCGCTCACGCCCGCCGAGTCCGCACGGTCGACGAGGTACGTGGTGACTTTGACGACGTCGGTCCAGTCGGCTCCCGCGGCGGCGAGGATTCGGCCGATGTTCTTGTAGATCTGTTTGGCTTGTGCCACCGCATCATTGGGGCCGACGGGGTTGCCCGTTTCGTCGCGGCCCACCTGGCCCGCGAGGTACAGCGTGTTCCCCGCGCGGACCGCCGGGACGTAGCTCGGAGTTCTGTACACGCCGTTCGGTTGAACGATCTGGTGCCGGGATCGCGGTTCGCTCAATGTCTCCCCTCCCCCCTCTATCGGGTGATTGCTTCCGGCATGGCGCGTCACCCCCCGCGCAGCCGCGGATCGAAGGCGTCTCGTGCAGCATCGCCGGCAAGGTTGAACGCAGCAACCGACAACAAAATCGCCAGCCCGGGAAAGACCACGACCCGCCAGTAGTTCCGCATGTACCCACGGCCATCCGCGACCATCCGTCCCCAGTCCGGAGATCCCGGCTGCGCGCCGAACCCGATAAAACTCAACGCCGCGGTCGTAAGGATTATCGCCCCAAGGTCGCGCGTCGCCTGCGCATCGCCCCAACGAGGCGCGCCATCTCATCGAACCCCAGTCCGACCACACCCGGCGGCAGCTGGGTCGGCTTCCGTGAGGAGCCAGGCGAGCGGTAGAATTCGGCAATCTTCGCCGTGATCGTCTGCGCTTGGACGCCGGACACCCGAGAGCGAAAAAGAGCGTCGAGGTCCGAGTTCACGTTACGGCGCCGACATCGGGCGCATCGTCAACGTCCACCCGCCGTCGATGAGAAAGTCTTGCCCGGTCACATAGGACGACGCGTCCGAGGCCAAAAAGACGCACAATCCAACAAGATCTTCTGGGCCGGAAATGCGACCGAGCGGGATGAGATCCGTCGTGATCCGAAACCGGGGCGACGAGGGGTCGGGCGGTCGGTCCGGCGGTGCGACCGATCCCGGAGAGAGCGCGTTCACCGTGATGCCCTCGGCCGCCCATTCCACCGCCAGGCCTCGGGTCAGCGCGATGACCGCGCCTTTGGATGCGCTGTAGGAGGTCCGCTTCACCACGCCCTTGCGGGCGGAGATGGAACCGATGTTCACGATGCGCCCCTTACCCTGGGCGCGCATCACGGGGTAGACAGCCTGACAGGCGTGCAGGACTCCCCGCACGTTGATGCCCATGATCCAGTCGAAATCGTCGGCCGTGTGCTCAGCGGCCGTCTTGTCGACGCGCACCGCACCGTTATTCACGAGGACATCGATTCGGCCCCAGCGGGTAACCGCAAAATCCGCCATGCGCTGGCACGCGTCCCGGTCGCTCACATCGGTCGGAATCGCCTCCACATCCCAGCCCTCATTCCGCAGGAGCGCGGCGGCCGCTTCCCCGCTTTCCGCGCCGCGGTTCGCGATGAGGACGCTTGCGCCGGCGCCGGCCAAGCCCCGACTCAATCCCAACCCGATGTTCCGGTTGCCGCCGGTGACGATGGCGACGCGCCCTTCGAGCGAGAACAGGTTGAGCGTGGGTAAGTGCACCGGGCGATCCTGTGGAATCGACGTCACCTCATACCAGCCGGGCGACCCATGCCAGCGGATCGGTATTCCGTTTCAAGTCCGCGCAATCCTTCCCCATAAAACGGAACGATCGTGCCCATCGCCGCAGGGATTCGGCGTCTGTGGAAGAATTTGGTGAAAATCTCGTGCGTGTGGAGGTGGCAACGGTCATGCAATCGCAGGGTGATGGTGCGGGCCGGGTTCGGCGGCGGGACCTCCTTCGGATGGCGGCGGCCGCAACCGGGGTCGCGGGGATCGGCGCGTGGATACATCCGAGCCGGGTACGTGCCGCGGCATCGTCGCCATCCAGTCTCATCGTCGGCTCGAACTTCGATATCAAAACGCTCGACCCTGGGCGGGAACTCGAGGAAGGCACCAACAACATCGCCCACGTGACCTACGATCAATTGGTCACGTTCCAGGGTGAAGACCTCAAGACCCCCCGCCCGTCGCTGGCCACCGGGTGGACAATCTCTGACGATGGCCGGGCCTACACATTTAGGCTCCGGCCGGGGGTCCGCTTCGCGAGCGGGAATTCGCTCACCTCGGCCGATGTGAAGTGGTCGCTTGACCGGCTCATGAACATCAAGGGCAACGCGGCGTTCTTCCTGGACGGTGTCGAGGAGATTCAGGCGCGGGATCCCTTGACGACGGTGATCCGCCTCCGCGATCCCCGTCCCGGGATCCTGGCGATTCTCTCCAGCCCGGTGTGCAGCGTCGTGGACAGCAGGCTGGTGATGGAGCACGGGGGCGAGGCGGGGCCCGACGCAAAGGAAACCGACAAGGCCGAATCCTTTCTCAACAGCCAATCGGCGGGAAGCGGATCGTTCATCCTGACGAGCTACACGCCGAATCAGGATATCGTGCTGACGAGGAACCCCAACCACTGGCGCGGAGCCCCGCCACTCGGCCGGGTCATCATTCGAAACATCAAGGAGCCGGCGACGCAGGATCTCGAGCTGCGCAGGGGCGACCTGGACATCGCCCTCGCCATCGGCCCGGACCAAATCCGCACCCTCGCGCATGCTCCCGGCGTCACGGTGAAGACGAGTCTGGCCTCAAACCTCCTGTACGTCATGATGAACAACAACCCCCAGATCGGGGGGCCGTTCAGCAACCCGAAAGTGCAACAGGCCGTGCGCTACGCGCTGGACTACCAGGGGCTGCTCGCGCTTGCCGGGCCGGGAGCCATCCGGCTCGCCGGCACGATACCCACGAACTTCCCGGGGGCCCTCCCCTCTTCCGAGGCGGTACCGACGGACCGCGCCCGCGCCCGGGAGCTGCTGAAAGAAGCCAACCTGGGCCCGCTGAGCGGTGTGCTGACGTACTCGAGCGACCTCGTCTTTTACGGCGTGCAAAACAGCGTCATCGCCGAGAAGGTGCAGCAGGACCTCGCTGCCGTCGGCATCCGCATCTCGCTCAACGGCCTGCCGACCGCCCTCGCCCTTCAGCAGTACCGCGACGGCAAGAACCAGCTCGGCATCTGGGCGTGGGCGGCGGTCTTCCCCGACGTGAGCTACTACCTGGGGTTCGTCCCCGGGCGGACCGTCGCGGTGCGCGCGGGCTGGCCGGCGGACGCTACACCGGAGACGCGACAGCTGGCCGACCTTGGACGCGAGGCCGAGCGCGAGGTCAACGACGCCAAACGCGCGGCGCTTTATCTGAAGCTCAACCGGACGATCGCCCAGATCGGGCCGTGGGCACCGATGTTTCAGCCGGTGGTCCCGTACGCGTTCCGGTCGAACGTGCGGGGCGTCACGTTTGCCAGTTCCTGGGAGGTCGACTACTACGCGGTGGGCAAGGGGTAGGATCGCGGCCGGTCACGCGGAAGGCCGCTCGCGGAAGAACGCAACGACCGAGTCCGCCACGCGTTCCAGCATCGCGGGCGTCATGTGGAGGCCCACGGGAAGGGAGAGGTTCTCGGCGCACAGCCGCTCGGCGATCGGGAACTGCCCTCTCGACGTGCCGAAGCGCTCGCGGACCGGCGCGAGGAGATGCAGAGGGGCCGGGTAATGAATGCTTGCCTCGATGTCGCGGCTCCGCAAGAACTTCCACAACGCGTCCCGCTGCCGGGTCAGCACCACGAAATGGAGATACGACGGGCTCGCCCACGGACGCTCCGGCGGCAGGTCGAGCGGGAGATCCGCATCCCGGAAGCGTGCGGCGTAGTGGGCCGCCGCCCGGCGCCGGTGGGCGAGGAACTCGTCGAGCATCCGTAGTTGGACGCGTCCGAGTGCGGCGCAGACCTCCGTGAGGTGCATGTTGTACCCGATGCGCCGCTGCTCGTACCAGGACGCATCGGTCCGGCGGATGAAACTCACCTCCTCTTTGCGGTTCCGCCCCTGGTCGCGCAGGCTGGAGACGTCCTCGGCCAACTGTCGATCGTCCGTCACCCCCACGCCGCCCGGGCCGAAGACCGTGATCATCTTGCCGGAAAAGCTCATGAAGGCGAGCGCGCCGAAGCTGCCAACCGGGCGGCCGCGGTACGTCGCCCCGAGCGCATGCGCCGCGTCTTCCAGCACCGTCACCCCGCGCGCGCTCGCCGCGGCGCTGATCGCATCCATATCGCAGGGGAAGCCGTACATGTGCACCGGCACCATCACCCGCGTGCGGGGGGTGATCGCCGCCGCCGCGGCGGCGGCGGAGATATTCCGCGTTTCGTGATCGGCCTCCACGAACACCGGGACGGCGCCGATCTTGACCACCGGCGCCAGCACGCCGACGTAGGCGTTCGCGGCCATGATCACCTCGTCGCCCGGCTTGACGGAGAGGGCATCGAGCGCCATGAGCAAGATCGAGGTGCCCGAGTTCGCGGCGACCCCGTAGCGACGGCCGCAACGCTGGGCGAGCTCCACCTCAAACCGCTGCGTGTCCTCTCCCCCGTACGACCTGCCCGATTCGAGGACCTCGACGGCCTTCTGTCGCATCTCATCGGTGAGGTGCATCGATCGGTACGGGATCCGCATCACTGCACCTCGCGGCCGGCGCGTGGCCTGCCCACCCCTGCATCACCTCGCGCACGATAAAAATCCGAAATCTGCTCCACCACGTACTCGACCGCCCGTTCGTCGACGGTCGGATTGCACGGGAGCGACAGGCACTCCGCGGCCTGGGCCTCGGCGATCGGGAACGCACCCGGCCGGTACGGCAGTCGGGCGCGAAACGCCGCGTGCAGGTAACTGGGCGGCCAGTAGTGGACGCCGGTTTCCACGCCGCGATCGGCGAGGTGCGCTCGCAGCGCGTCGCGGTCCGGGGTGCGGACGACAAAGTGCAGATAAACGTGGCGGGTGTCCGGCAGCTCGGTCTGCGTTCGAACCGGCACGCCCGCCTCGGCGAGGCGGCGGCGATAGGCTTCGGCGTTGCGCCTCCGCCGCTCGTTCCACCCCGCGAGGCAATCGAGCTGGCACGATGCCACCGCGGCCACCATTTCCGTCAGCCTGAGGTTGTACCCCAGCGCGAGCGACTCGTACGTCCCCTTCCGGCCGTGATACCGGCGCAGGCCCATGTCGTCGGCGATTCCCGCCTCCCGCGTCGTGACCGCCCCGCCGACGCCGCAGGCCGAGATCCCCTTGTTGCTGAACGCAAAGACGGACACGTCTCCGAGCGCCCCCACCCGCCGGCCGCGATACACGGCGCCCAGCGCGTGCGCGCCGTCCTCGATCACCCGGATCCCACGGGCCGAGGCCAGGGCCAGCAGGGGATCCATATCCACGGGCTGCCCGTACGTGTGCTGCACGACCAGCGCCCGGGTCCGCGGGGTCATCGCCTGCGCGGCCTGCTCCGCGCTGAGGTTCCACGTCGCCGCATCGATGTCGGCGAGCACGGGCGTCGCGCCGACGAGCAGGACGGCCTCGGGCACCGCCGCGTAGACGTTGGCCGGCATGATCACCTCATCGCCGGGGCCGACGCCGCAGCCGTGGAGCGCCAACAGCAGCGCGCCGCTCCCCGATCCCACCGACAGCGCGTGGGGCGTCCCACAGACCTCGGCAAGTTTCGCCTCGAGCCGGCGCGTGTGCGGGCCGAAGTAGTGGATCCGGCCCTCCAGAACCTCCTCGACAGCCTGGCGCATCTGGGGAGTAATCGGATACGCAAATCGGTACGGAATCTGCACCGCCCCTACACCGCGTCCACGGGGGCGACGATGGGGACGATCGGCGCACCCGCCGTCATGGCGCGCGCCCGCTGGAGGGTGCTACGCGTTGTAGAAATCCCGAATGGCATCCACCACGTAATCGATGTCGCCCGCGTCCAGGGTCTGGTAGCAGGGCAGCGTCAGGATCGTCTGGGCGAGCCGCTCGGTCACGGGGAACGTGCCCTCGGGGGCCCCGCAGTACGCCTGATAGGCGTGATCGAGATGGATCGGGGTCCCGTATTCCACCATGACGTGGACGCCCCGGGCCTCCAAATGGGCCTTGAGCGCGTCCCGCTGCGGGGTCTGGGCGACGAACCGGAGCATGCTGTGGATGGCAAAGGGCTTTGGCTGCGGCACGACGAGGTCGTTCGGAAACTCGGCCAGCCGCCGGCGATAGCGATCGGCGTTCTGGCGGCGCCGCTCGTTCCACTCGTCGAGATAGCGGAGCTGGATCCGCCCGATCGCGGAGAGCAGTTCGTTTTGCCGGTAGTTGAACCCCACCATCTCGATCTGCTGGGCACGATACACCGTGCGGGCCTTGTGCCCTTCGAACCACCGCCGCCCCCGGCCGTGGTTCGCGAGCATCATCGCCGTTTCCGAGATCTGTGGGTCGTTCGTCGCCAGCAGTCCGCCTTCTCCCCCCACCGAGATGCACTTGTTTTGGACGAAGGAGAAGGCGCCCGCATCCCCGATCGTGCCGAGGAACGTGTCCCTGTACTTCCCTCCGGCGGCGTGGCACACGTCCTCGACCACCCTGAGCCCGTGCCGTTTCGCGATCCGCATCAACGGGTCCATATCGACCGCCTGACCGTTCATGTGCACGGGCATGATGGCCTTCGTCCGGTTGGTGATCGCCGCCTCGACGAGGTTGACGTTCATGTTGTAGGTATCCGCCTCCACATCGACGAGCACGGGGCGGGCGCCGCAGAGGATGATCACATCTGCAACCGACGAGAACGTGTTGGGGACGGTGATGACCTCATCGCCGGGCCCCACCCCCACGGCCAGCAGGCCGAGGTGGAGCGCCGCCGTGCCGCTTGCGACGTTGATCCCGTGCCGCGCCCCGACGTAGGCGCAGAACTCGTCCTCGAAGCGCTTCCCTTCCGAGTCCTCGAGCGGGAAGCTGCGGATGTACTTCCCCCCCTTGAGGACGCGCACGGCGGCGGCGATCATCTCATCCGTCATCACCGGCTTATAGGTGATCTGGCGCACAGGACTCTTCGTCGACATCGTGAGCCTCCTCGTTGGGAATACGGCGACGTCATCTCAACACTCCGGCCTTTATGGGCCCGAGCGCTACGGCGGGTTACTCCCGAACTCTTCCATCTTCTCCACCGAAACGGCACACCCTTCCCAGGAAAGTCGCCTTCTGCTATCGTATCAGAAGTCTATTGCAGTTTCTTTTGAGGATTTGCACGATCTTTCATCAGGCCGAGATCCCTTCTTTCTGAGCGAGGCCGATGGGGCCGAGGCGGCCACCGCCCCGTCTCCCCGCCGGAACCGACGACCGGCAGGCGAGCGCAACGTCATGGAGGCGGCGATGCCGAAGTCCGACGCGGTCAAAACGGTCAAACGCGCAATCGACATCCTCAACATCCTCGCCGAAGCCCACGGTGAGGTGGGCGTCATCGAACTGAGCAAGCGGCTGAAAACGAGCCAGAGCACGATCTACCGAATCCTTTCCACGCTCGTCGGCGAAGGCTACGCCGTCCAGAACCCTCGCACCGAGAAGTACGGCGTTGGGCTTCAAGGCATTATCTTGGCCGGCGCCGCGCTGAACCAACTCGAAATCCGCAAACAGGCCATCTCTCTACTCGAACGGCTCGCCAACGCCACGGGGTGCAACGCGAACCTCGCCATTCTCGACGCCGGGGAGGCCATGTACGTCGGACGGGTCGACGGGCCGAAGAGCGCCCGCATGTACACACCGGTGGGTCGGCGCGCGCCCGCGCACGCGACGGCGCTCGGCAAAGCGATGTTGGCCTTCCTGCCCGACGCCGCGGTGGAGGAGATCGTGCAACGGCGCGGGCTCGCCGGGTGCACGCCGCGGACGATCACGGACCCGGCCGTGCTGGTGCGGGAACTGGAACGGACCCGCGCCCGAGGCTACGCCGTGGACGAGGAAGAGTTCATTCAAGGTACTCGGTGCGTCGCCGTGCCGGTGCGCGGCGAGTCCGGCGCGGTCGAGGGCGCGCTCAGCGTGTCGGGCTCGATCTTCCAAGTCCAGGCCGAAGCGGTCGAGCGTCTGGCGGGGCTTCTCCAGGACGCGGCCTACGAACTCTCGGGACGCCTCGGCTGCATCGCGTGACGCATGCCGCTGCCGCATGTTCACCTGATCACGACCGGCGGCACGATCGCGGGCAGGCCGGACGCCTCGGGAACGGTTGCCCCCGGATTGACCCCGGGTGATCTGCTGGCCCGGATCCCGGACGCCGCCGCCGCGGCCTATCTCACCGTAGAACCGCTTCTCGAGATCCCAAGCAGCCTGATGCAGTTCAACGACATGCTGGCCCTCGCCCAGCGCGCCAAACAGGCGTTGGGCGCCGCCGACGTCGCGGGGGTCGTGGTGACGCACGGGACGGGAACCTTGGAACAGACGGCGTATTTCCTGGACGTCGCGCTGGGGGAGGATCGGCCCGTGGTCGTCACGGGGGCGATGCGCAACCCGACGCTGCCGAGCGACGACGGCCCGATGAACCTTCTGAACGCCATTCAGGTGGCGGCGTGCCCGCGGTCACAGGGACTGGGCGTGCTCGTCGTGATGAACGGCGTGGTGCACGCCGCCAGCGATGCCACGAAGTGCCACTCGGCCAGCACCGCCGCTTTCCGGTCCCCCGAATTTGGCCCGCTCGGCACGGTGGACGAGGACTACGTCTTCTACGCCCGCCGCCCCTACCGGCGCCTGCCCTCCGTCATGCCCGCGGAGATGTCGGCGCGCGTCGAGCGGATCCCTTTCGTCGCCGATTCCAGCGATCTGTTCCTCCGCGCGGCGGTGGAGGCCGGGGTCGAGGGGCTCGTCGTCGAATCGGGCCGGCTGACCCCGAGTCAGGTGGACGTACTCATGGACGCCCGGCGCCGCGGGACGGTGGTCGTGATCGCCAACCCCTACCACACGGGACGGCTGCATCGGAATACCTACCGGCACGAGGGTGCGGAAGCGCATCTCCTCAGCCTCGGGATGGTGTTCGCCGGGACGTCCGGATTGAAAGCCAGGGTAAAGCTCGCGATTCTGTTGAGCGCCGGCTTGGACGTGGGGCAGATCCGCGAGCGATTCCACGCGGAGTGGCAGTAACCCCGCGCCCGAGTAAACTCTTCCTTACCCGGCCGCCGCACGCCGAAGATCGGCGAGGCAGTCGCGGAGACCCTCCTCCAGCGAAAAGCGGGGCGCGTATCCGAGTTCCGCTCTCGCCCGGCTGATATCGAGGCGGCAGTAGTGCTTTATCCCGAGGAGGCCGGGACCGACCGCGAGATCGCACCCCGGCACCAACCGCCGCAGCACGGACGCCGCCTCGTCCAGAGTCGTGACCTCCCCGGTCCCGATATTGTACACCCGGGACGGCGTCTCCCGGGCAAGGACGGCGCGAACGCACCCATGCGCACAGTCCTTGACGTGGACCGCGTCGAAGCCCTGATCCCCGCCGGCCTCGAGCCGGAACGCCCGACCCGCCGCGGCCGCGGCCACCATGTCGCTCAACGCCCCCCCGCCGCGCGGTTCGATCTGGAACCGCCGCTCGGCGGCGTAGTATCCGCCGAACCGGAGGGCTGCGAACTCAAGGTCGTAGAGTTGTCCGTACCATGCCGCGAGCCGCTCGCAGGCGTACTTGACGATTTCATACGGCCTGACCGGCATCGGAGACGTCGACTCCGGCACCGGCTCGTAGCGGGGGTGGCCGTGCGGCGTGCCGCGAAAGTCGGGGTACATCGACCAGGTGGACGCAAATACGATGCGCGGCACCGCGGAGAGACGGCAGGCCTCGAACATGTTGAGCGTTCCACCGAGGTTCACCTCGTGGTTCGCCCGCGGGTAGCGATTGTACCAGTCCCCGACCACGGCCGCGAGGTGCACGACCCGCTCCGGCCGCACGTTCGTGAACGTCTCGAGGACTTGAGCGAGATCCGTGACATCGAGTCGACGATACTCGTACCCCTCGACCGCCGCGAGCATAGGCCCGGGCGTCGGCAGCAGGTCGGCCGCGACGACCCCCACACCGCGTTCCGACAACAACTGGCGGACGACGTGAGAACCGACCACGCCCGCCGCACCGGTCACGAGCACTTTCATGGCAGATCTTCGGGGCGCTCCGCCGGCTCGGCCAAGAGCGCCCGCGCCCTTCGGACGCAGTCGGCGACGGCGGTTTCGAGCGGCCATTCCGGATCGTAGCCGAAATCCCGCCGGGCGCGGCCGATGTCGAGTACGCAGTAGTGACCGGGGGCGAAATCGACCCCCGGCCCCACCTCGATCCGTGCCCCGGGAACGGCGGCGGCGACCGCCGCCGCGAACTGCGCGGGGGTTACCGCCTCGCCCCGGCCGATGTTGTAGGCGGCGTGGGGCAGCGCCGGTGCCGTGCCCGCCAGCACGAAGGCATGAGCAAGATCGCGCACGTAGATGCAGTCCATCGCGCGATCCGCGCCCGCCGGAAACACGGTGGGGACGCCGCGCACCGCGTTGCCGATCATCGCGTGCAGCATGCCCATCGCCCGCGTCGCCGGGGTCAGCGTGCGCTCCGCCGCGAAGTAGATCGCGAACCGGAAGGCCGCGAACTCGACCCCGAATTGCTCGCGGTAAAATTCTCCCATCCGCTCCGCGGCATGCTTCCACACTTCATAGGGACGGGTGGGGGCCAACCAGTGGTCCTCGGGGACCGGGTCATAGCGGGGGTGGCCGTACGGCGTGCCGTCAAAGTCGGGGTAGACCGTGCGGGTACTCGCCATCACGACCCGGCGCACCCCGCACAGCCGGGCGGCTTCCAAGACCTGCATCGTCCCCAGCATGTTTGTCCGGAACATGACCATCGGCTCGTCGTTGGACGCGGCCCCGGTGAGGGCGGCGAGGTGCAGGATCGTCCTCACTCGGTGGCGCGCGCAGAGGGCCCTCAGGGTATCGAGGTCTGTGATGTCGGCCTGCTGAAAATCCACGTGCTCGCCGCATTCGCGGAGCAGCCGGTGCCCCGGTGCGGCATCGACGACGACGGGTCGCTCGCCCCGGCCGATCAACTCCCGGACGACGTACGAGCCCACCACGCCTGCGCCGCCAGTCACGAGCGTCTTCATGCTCGGGCAGAGATGCGCTGCCGGTAGAAGGCCCTCAGGTGGTCCACCACGTACGCGACGTCGTCCTCGGTCATCTGCGGATACAGCGGCAGGGTCAGCACCTCGCGTGCCAGCCGTTCCGTGACCGGAAGCGCACCCGCCGCGATCCGCAGCTGCTCGCGGTAGGGGTCGTCCAGATGGATCGGCGTCGGGTAGTGCACCGAGGTCTTGATCCCCTGCTCCCCCAGGTACTGTCGGAGCGCGCTCCGCTCGGGGACGCAGACTTCGAATCGCACATACGAGTGTTCCGCGTAGGATCGCTCCGCCGGCAGCGCCACCGGGAGACCGGTCGCCCCGAGCAGCGCGCGGTACAGCGCCGCCCACCGGCGCCGGAGCGCGATCCAGCCCGGCAGCAGCCGCAGTTGGACGCGCGCGATGGCCGACAGGACCTCCGACTGCCGGTAGTTGAACCCGATTCCGTCGTGGACGGTCGTCTCGGCCTCGCCGTGCCCCCGATGGTAGGCGTCGCCGCGCGCGTGGTTGGCGAGGTTGAAGATCCGCCGGACGCGCGGCCCGTCGAAGGAGCCGACCGCGCCGCCCTCGCCGCCGCACGTCATCGCCTTGTTTTGCACGAAGCTGTAACACCCCAGATCCCCCACCGTGCCCACGCTCCGCCCCTTGTAACGCGCGCCGATGGCTTGGCACGCGTCTTCGACGAGCAGCAGGCCGTGCGTGCGCGCAAGCGCGAGGAGCGGATCAAGGTCGGCCGGGTGGCCCGCCGTGTGCACGGGCATGATCGCCCGCGTCCTTGGCGTGATCGCCGCGGCGGCCGCACGCGGATCGATGTTGTACGTATCGGGCTCCACATCGACGGGGACCGGCGTCGCCCCCACGAGCGAGACGCAGTGGGCGACGCTGACGAACGTGTTGCCGGGAATGAGCACCTCGTCTCCGCGCTGGAGGTCATGCGCGACCCAGGCGAGGTGCATCGCCGCGGAGCCGTTGGCGAGGTTGGCGACGTGCGGTCGGCGTCCGTCCCCCGCGGCCAGGTACGCGCTGAATTCTTCCTCGAGCGCCTTGCCCTCCGACGCCTCCGTCGGCGACGTCCGGATGTAGTGGCCCGAATCGATGACCCGTGAGGCCGCGTCCTTCATCTCCTGCGTCACGAACGGCGTGAACGCCACGATCCGTTTGCTCATACGCTCCCTCCTATCGGGGCTGCTGACAAGAACTTTGGGGTGCCCCGCCCCGCTTCCTCCAAATTCGGAGGAGGGTTCCTTCGCGCGCCGTCGAAATGCCGGAAATCTGAAATATGATTCCAGAATAGGTGCGCCGTGACAATCTCCCGTTGCTTCGAGGCCGTTCTCGAACGATCCCCTGCACACGCCCCCTCCCGGAGATGAGTCGACCGGGTCGGTACTGTGTTCGCACCGAATCCGCGGGGCTTCCAGCCTACGATATCGCGGTGGAGCGCGCGGTCCTGGAGCCCCGCAGGATTCACGTCGAGGCGGTGGATATCGATGACGAGAACGCCTTCGCGCAGGCGGCCGTCCGCGCGGACGCCGTCCTGCATATGCGGGGCCGGCTGGACGCACCCCGCATCGCCCGGCTCGGACGGTGCCGGATCATCGCCCATTACGGCACGGGCGTCGATCGCGTGGATGTGTCTGCCGCGACCATCCATGGAATCTGGGTGACGAACGGGCCCCGCTACGCCGTCGATGAAGTCTCATCTCATGCGATCGCCCTCCTCTTGGCGGCCGCGCGGAAGATCACGGCCGCGGACCGGGCGGTCCGAAGCGGCGCGTGGCACATTAAGCCCATCGTTCCGCTGCACCGCATCGCGGGGAAGACCCTGGGCCTCCTCGGCTTCGGAAACATCGCCAGGGCGACGGGGCGAAAAGGCCACGGCATCGGACTCGAGGTGATCGCGTACGATCCGTATGTGGATGGGGAGGTCTTCCGGGCGGAAGGCGTGCGCCGAGTCGACTTTGACACGTGCCTCAGCACGGCGGATTTCCTGTCGGTACACCTCCCCCTGACGTCGGAGACCCGGGGCGTGGTGGGGCGGGAGGCGTTCGCCCGCCTCAAGCCTGGCGCGATCCTGGTCAACACGTCCCGTGGCGCGGTGCTCGACGAAACGGCCCTCCTGGAGACGCTGCAGTCCGGACGGCTGCGCGCAGCCGGTCTCGATGTGTTCGCCCAGGAACCGCTGCCGCCGAATCATCCCCTGCTCACGCTCCCGAACGTGACGGTGACCGGTCATATCGGGTTCTACTCGGAAGAATCGATTGAGCAGATGCAGCGGGACGCCGCCGAACAGGTCGCGCAGGCGCTCGACGGCTCGGTCCCCGAATTCCTCGTGAACAGGGAAGTGCTCAAGCGGCGTCAGGAAGAAAGTACGTAGCGCCCGACGCGGCGGTGCGCCCGCTCGGCTGGCGCCGCCTGGTCCCGGAGGACTAACGATGGCTGAGGTACGGGTGGGCGTGGAGGTTGGAGGGACCTTCACGGACTGGGTCGTGGCGGAGGGCGACCGGGTCGTTCGGATTGGCAAAGTGCTCTCCACACCGCCCCGTCCCGAGAGTGGGGTTCTGCGGGCCCTTCAGGAAACCGGGATCCCAACGTCCGACGTCACCGTGCTCGTGCATGGGTCCACGATCGCCACGAACGTCGTGTTGGAACGGAAGGGCGCGCCCACGATCCTCGTCACGACTCAGGGGTTTCGCGACGTGCTCGGCATCCAGCGCCAGGCGAAACAGCGGCTGTTCGATCTCTTCTACCGCCAACCCGAGCCGCTGGTGTCTCGGGACCGCATCCTGGAGGTCGAAGAGAAGGTCGGGCCCGACGGCTCGGTGCGCCGGCCCCTGCGGATGGACGGGCTCCTCGACGCCCTCGACGCGCTGATCCGCCGCCACGGCGTCACGTCGCTCGCGGTCTGCCTCCTCCACGCCTACGCCAACCCGGCGCACGAACGCAGTGTCGAGGCGGCGATCGCCGCGCGCTTTCCGGACGTCCACATCTCGCTGTCCTCGGACGTCCTGCCGCAGTTGCGCGAATACGAGCGAACCTCCACCGTCGTCATGTCCGCCTATACGCGCCCCGCGGTAGACCGCTACTTAGGAGAGCTTGAACGTCAGCTCGAAGCCTCGGGGTTCAGCGGGCACTTCAACGTCATCCAGGCCAACGGGGGGACGGTCCCGGCGCACGGCATCCGTCGCCATGCGGTGAAGATGATCCTGTCCGGGCCGGCCGCGGGGGTGATCGGGGCGACAGCGGTAGCATCGGATGCCGGAATCGGGAACATCATCACCTACGACATGGGCGGAACGAGTTCGGATGTCTGCCTCGTGAACGACGGAGAGCCCAAGATCACCACGGACTACAAGATCGGCGGACTGCCGCTGGCCCTGCCCATGATCGACATTGCGACCGTCGGCGCGGGCGGAGGCTCGATCGCCTCGGTCGACGCGGGCGGGATCATGAAGGTCGGGCCCGCCTCGGCCGGGGCGGACCCGGGACCCGCCTGCTACGGGCGCGGCGGCACCGAGTTCACGGTGACGGACGCGAACGCCCTCCTCGGCCTCATCCGGCCGCACATGTTTTTCGGCGGGAAGCTGCGGCTCGACCTCGACGCCGCGCGGACGGCGGCCGAGCGCGTAGGCGCCCGGCTGGGCATGTCCGCGCTCCAAACCGCGGAGGGCGTGCGCCAACTCGTGAATTTCACGATGGCGCAGGCGATGCGCCTCGTCTCCGTGGAACGGGGGCACGATCCGCGCGACTACACCATCATCACCTACGGAGGCGGCGGTCCGCTGCACGGCGCGCAACTAGCGGAGGAACTGGGCTGCGATCAGGTGTTGGTCCCCCGCAACCCCGGCGTGATGTCGGCGCTGGGGCTGCTCATCGCCGGCACGCAACAGGACTTCGCGACCACGCGGATCCTGCCCGCCGCCGAGGCGACCCGGCCGCTCCTGCTCGAGATGTTCGCCGCGCTGGAGGGGCGCGCGCGCACCGAGTTCGAGGGCTACGGCATCGCCTGGCCGGCGGTGGCGTGCGACCACTTCCTGGACATCCGGTATGTTGGACAGGCCTACGAGCTGACGATGCCGGTAGGGGAATTCGTCAGCGGGCGGAGCCCGGCCGATCGCCTCGTGCCCAAGTTCCATGAGTTCCACCGGCGCCGGTACGGCCACGCGTCGAGCCGCGAGGGCGTGGAGATCGTCAATTTCCGGCTGACGGCCGTGCACCGTTCGTCGCTGCAACGATTGGCCCATGCCCCCGCGCCGGAGGCAGGAGGACGCGTGGAGACGGCCGACGTGTATCTCGCCGGGGGGTCGCGCCGCTGCAGTTTCCACGACCGCGGCGTCCTGATGACAGGATCATCCGTGGAAGGCCCGGCGGTGATCGAAGAAGCGACCGCCACCACCTTCATCCCGGATGGGTGGGCCGGAACGGTCGACGGCGCCGGCAACCTCATTCTCCGGAGGCGGCAGGCATGAACCCCGTTTCCCTCTCCATCATTGGGCACGCGTTCGTCGCGATTGCCGAGGAGATGGGCGTCAATCTCTACCGCTCGGCCCACTCCACCATCGTCCGCGAAGTGCGGGACATGGCCACCGCGCTCCTCGACGCGGACGGCAATACGGTCGCGATGGCCAACTGGATCCCGATGCTGCTCAACGCGATGGAGCCCGCGGCCAAAGCGATCGGACGCTACTACGACTTCCGCGCCCTGCGCGCCGATGAGGCCGTGCTGACGAACGATCCGTTCGACGGCGGGCAGCATGTGAACGACATCCTGTTGTTCACGCCGATTATCATCGACGGGGACGTCATCGGGCTGAGCTGCGCCAACGTCCATCACCTGGACCTCGGCGGCGGAGCGGCGGCGAACAACGCTCAGGCGACCGAGGTCTTCCAGGAAGGTATCGTGTTCCAACCGATGAAGATCACGCTGGACGAGAACTGGGAAGACTCGCCGTTCGGTAAGTTCCTCCGCGGCAACATCCGCGTCCCCCAGAAGACCATCCCAGACTTCAACGCGCAAATCGCCGCCTGCCGAACCGGCGAGGTTCGTGTGGCCGAGCTCTGTCAAAAGTACGGGAAAAGCGCGATCCTCGAGTTCCAGCGAGAAATCCAGGATTACTCGGAACGGGTCATTCGCGCCGCCATCGCCGAGCTGCCCGACGGCGAGTACAGCGGCAGCGCCTACATGGAGGACGACGGGTCGGGTGCGCAGGGACCGTTCACCATCCGCGTCACCGTGAGAATTCACGGCTCGGACATGGTGCTGGACTTCACGGGCACGGACCGCCAGGCCCGCGGGTTCATCAATAGCCCCCTCGCGTCCACCTACGCCACCTGCCGGACGACGATGATGTCGATTCTGCAGGCCGGGCACCTTCTGGTCAACGCGGGGGCGTTCCGGCCGATCCAGATCGTCGCGCCGCCCGGCACGCTCGTCAATCCGGCGCGACCCGCCGCGACGCGGGCGCGAACCAGCACGTGCTACAAGATCTTCGACGCGGTCAACTACGCGCTCGCCCCGGTGCTCCCCCGAAAGGTCGCCGCTCCCGGATTCGACTGCCAGACCGGCATCTCAATGGCCGTCCGCCAGGAGGGCCGGTTCACGGTGCTCTCGGAAGTCCTCGGGGCCGGCATCGGCGCGGTGTACGACCACGACGGGGTCGACGGCATGATCATGCACCTCACAAACGGCATGAACACGCCGGTGGAGTCCGTCGAGATCGAGTTCCCGTTCTTGGAGATCCTCCGGTATGGGCTCGTGCAGGACTCCGGAGGGCCGGGCCAGTTCCGCGGGGGACTGGGAATGGAGCGCCGGTACCGGATCCTGCGCGACGGCGTGAACTTCGGCCTCCACTCCGACCGCCACCGCCACGCCGCGCCCGGACTCTTCCGCGGGGAGGCCGGGACGCCGGGCGGGTGCTTTGTGGAACGAGCCGGAGCGGTCATGCACTTGGGCTCGAAGGTGCAGACGACGCTGCAAGCCGGCGACATCCTCACCGTCCGCTCGGGCGGCGGCGCCGCGTACGGGCCTGTGGACAAGCGCGACCCGGCGCTGGTCGAGCAAGACCTACGGGAGGAGCGGATCACACCCGAGCATGCCGCTCGCTCGTACAACTGGAGCCGACCCGGAGGTGCCGGGCGGACGCCACGGCCGGCGACAACTGCTCGCCGCCGGCGTCCGGGCGGCTCGAACAGGAGGAGCAAGCATGCCAGAGGCTGATCGAATCCTGTGCGTCAGTGCGCACGCCGCAGATTTTTGCGTGCGGGCGGGGGGAACGCTCGCGAGGTACGCCGCGATTGGGGCCGCGGTCCGTGTGGTCATCCTCAGCCCCGGCGCTCGCGGGGAGTCGAACGAATTCTGGAAGGCGCGCCAGGGGCGAACGACCGAGGAAGAGGTCGCGGAGGTGCGGCGGCAGGAGGCCAGACGCGCCGCGGAAATCCTCGGGATCGAGATCACGTTCTACGACTACCGCGACCAGCCCATGATGTTCGACCACGACCGTTTGATGCGGCTCGTCAGAGAGATCCGGACGTTCAGGCCGCGGGTGATCATCACCCATCCGGCCGTCGAGCCCTATAATCCCGATCACACTCGCGCCTATGCCGCGACGCTGGAAGCTGCGTATTATACGGGCCTCGCCGGCGTCGAGCCCGACCTCCCGATTCTCCCCCCCACCCAGATCTTCGCCTGCGAGCCGACCCAGCCGCTCACCGAGGCCACCGGGTTCGTCCCCGACCACTTCATCGACATCACCGACGTCATGGACCAAAAGATGCGGGCGACCGCAGAGTTCAAGGCCCAACCCTATCACGTGGAGCGCTATCGAACCCGCTCCGTCCAACGCGGGACGCAGGCGGCGTATGTCGCCGGCAACCCCGCGATCCGGTTCGCGGAAGCGTTCCAGCGGCTTTCGCCCTGGGCCGGCCGGATCTTTCCGTAAGCGGACCTCCGGTCCGGGTTGGCACCGCAGCTCACGAGGCGGTGGCACATGTTTCTCACCACGCAAGGGAGGATGCGATGGATTTCACGCAGAGGTTCGTCCCCACGTTTCGGCAAGACTTCAAGGCCCGAGACTCGGGCGGCTTTGACCGGCCCCGCTATTTGAAGCTCGCCTCCGAGCTCAAAGACCTGATCAGCCTCAACTCGGGCGACCCAGACCTCACCGCGGCCCCGGCCGCGGTCGAGGCGGCGGTCGAAGCGCTGCGGACGGGAAAGACCCACTACGTCTATCGAGGGCTCCCCGAACTGCTCGAGGCCCTCGGCCGCAAGCTCGCGACCGAAAACCGCGTCACGGTGGATCCGCGGACTCAGCTCATCGTGACAAACGGCAGTGCGGAAGCGGCGACGGCCGTGTTTCAAACGCTGCTCGAGCCGGGAGATGAGGTCCTGACGACGGACCCGTACTACAGCGGCCACGTCGGGTCCATCCTTGCGGCGCGGGGGGTGCCGGTGCTCGTCCCCACATCCGGTGACGCGTTGTGGGAGCCGGATCCCGCCGAGGTGGAGGCGCGGATCACTCCTCGGACAAAAGGCTTCATCTTCGCCAACCCCGGCAACCCCTCGGCGGCGGTCTACCGTCGCGAGACGCTTCAGGCGCTCCTGGACCTTGCGCACCGAAGGAACATCCTCATGATTCCCGATGAGTTGTTCGAGCGGTACGTGTACGACGGGCATCGGCATATCAGTATGGCATCGCTGCCCGGTGCCGCCGATCGAGTGATTACGCTAGGCGGCTTCTCCAAATCCTACTGCATGACCGGCTGGCGGCTCGGCTGGATCGCAGCGCCTGGCTGGTTGGCGGGCATCCTAGAACAGGTCCGCTATGCGATGTCCATGGCCGCCGGCACCCCGAACCAGTGGGGGGCCGTGGCCGCGCTCTCGGACGCCGCGCGGCCGTACTACGCCCAAGTGTATCGCACCTATGGTGAGCGCCGCGGGTACTTCATCCAGGCCCTGACGGCCGCGGGGCTCCCGCAGCAGCCGACGCCCGGGGCGTTCGTGGGGATGGTCGATATCCGCCGCACCGGGCGGACGTCCAGCGAGGTGGCCGAGATCTTCCTCCGGGAAGGCCGCGTCGCGATGTGGCCGGCGACGGCGTTCGGGCCGCACGGCGAGGGCTGGCTGCGGTACGGCCTGGTCGTGCCCCTCGACAAGTTGAAGGAGGGCATGGCCCGGCTGGCACCGGTGATCCGCACGTTGCTGCCGAGCAGCGCCCCCCGCGTGTGAACCGGGCCCGCGCATCGCGCCCAGGGAGAAGCCGCCGCTGAAAATCCTCATCACCGGCGCCTGTGGCCGCATCGGCGCTCACGTCGTGCGCGGACTCCTGGACCGCCATATCGCCGTCGTGGGCATCGATGCCGTCGTGCACTCGGGCAACTTGCGGGAGCTCGCGGCGCGAGTTTCCGTCTTCCCAGTCGATGTCCAGGACCTCGGGGCGATGCTGGCCCTGGCGGGGCGAGAAAAGATCACGCGGGTCATCCACCTCGCGGCCGCGATCGGGGACCAGTTCGACTCGCATCCGTGGGGATCGTATCAGGTCAATCTGGGCGGGACGTTGAACGTGCTCGAGGTCGCCCGCCACGCGGGCATCGATCGCGTCGTCATGGCCAGCACCCACAACATTTACCCACGGGCGTATGGGGTCTACGGTCCCCCGGAATGGCGACCGATCGCCGAAGATCATCCTCCCGATCCGCACCGTCCGTACGCCGTGATGAAGCTCGCCGGCGAGTACATGGGACGGATCTACGCGGAGCACCTCGGGGTGGACTATGCCGCAACGCGGTTCGCCAGCTACTATGGCGCGGAGCGGGCCATTCGGCGGGGGACCAAACCCCCCGACACCTTGAATCGGCTCATCCTCGACGCCGTGGAGGGTGTGCCGAGCATCGTGGAACGCGGAGGCGACCAGGTCTTCGACCCCGTCTACATCAAGGACTGCGCCCACGGGGTCATCTGCGCCGCGCTTGCCCCGGAGCCCCAGCGCGGCCGCGTTTATAACATCGGCGGTGGGCATCCGATCTCGCTCAACGCCGCCGCCGAGGTTGTTCGACGCGTCCTCCCCACCGCCCGCATCGAGATCGGGCCCGGAGACTCGTTTTCCCAGGATGGCCGACCCCATCACCCGCCCCTGGACATTAGCCGAGCGCGGCGGGAGATCGGCTACGAGCCGCAATATTCCCTGGAGCAAGGGATCGCCGAGTGCGCCCGGGAGTTGGCCCGGATGCTCAACCGGAACTAGCGCAGGACGCCCGCCCTCGCCCGCCGCTTACTGTAAACGTTTCACCACCGGGCTGATCCGGTCAACCGCGGCACGGATCTTCTCGATCGGCTGCAGAAACGAAGCACGGACGTACCCTTCTCCGTTCCCGAACGAGCTCCCGGGAAAGACCAGCACGTTTGCCTCTTCCAGGATCCGCTCGCAAAAGTCAAGCGAGCTCAGCCCCGTGGAGGTGATGTTGGGGAACAGGAAATGACCGCCCTGCGACCAGGCACCGCCAAGTCCGAGCTTTTCGAACCCTGCGAGGAGTACCTGCCGGCGCTCGGCGAAGGTGTCCCGCATCTCTCGAACGCAGTCCTGCGATCCGGTGAGCGCGGCGACGCCGGCCGCCTGCGAGACGGCGGGCGCGCAGATCGTCATCGTGTGCTTGATCACCTGCATCGCGTCGACGAGCGCGCGAGGTGGAACCAGGTAGCCGAGCCGCCACCCCGTCATCGCATACGTCTTGCTGAACCCATTGATGATGATCGTCCGACCCGCAAGTTCCGTCGCCGACGCGATACTCACGTGTGGAGTCGTGCCAAAGACGTAATGTTCATAGATATCGTCGGCCACGACAATGAGATTGTGCCGCAGCGCAAGGTCGACGAGAATGCGGATGGTCTCAGCCGGGATCACCGCGCCCGTGGGATTGTTCGGGCTGATCACCGTAAGGATCTTCGTTCTCGGCGTGATGCGTGCTTCGACGGCCGACGGGTCGAGCGCAAAGACGTGCGCCTCATCGCATGGCACCATGACCGGCACACCACCGGCCAAGCGCACCGCGCGCGAGTAAGAGTTGTAGTGCGGATCCGCGAGCAGGACCTCATCCCCGTCGTTGAGCAGGGCCTGGAAAGTGACGTAGACAGCTTCCTGGCCCCCGGCGGTCACGATCACCTGCTCTGCGGAAACATCGGCGGAGTAGTCACGCCGGCACTTCGCAGCGATGGCTTCCCGAAGATCATCCCGCCCCTGCCAAGAAGTGTAGTGGGTCGCGCCTTCGTCGAGCGCCCGCTTCGCCGCTTCGATGATGTGGCTCGGGGTCGGCAGGTCGGGGTCGCCTCGTCCCAGCGAGATCAATCCCCGTCGGCCCTGCGCTTTGCCGAGCAAACGCTCACGACCGCCAGACTGACTGGCCGTCGCCCGTTTTGAGATGAGCGAAATGACGCTGCCCGCTCCGGTTATCGTCAACTGAACCTCCGACTCAAGGCCACAACTAGGATAGTATCAAATGTACCATAGGTCAGAAGAAGATTCCTCCGGCAATCTCAGTGGACGTTGCGCCCCAACTCTCATTCTCATTCTTGTCGCTTCGCCTGACTGTGGCGAGCGTGCCCATCATGGTGCCCCAAAGAAAGGTCCACCGCGTATGTTGCGGCGAACGCCCGGGGATTCCGCCAGGTCCCTCGTGAGCGGATTTCGCTGGCCACAAGCGGCCGCCGCGCCGGGTAGACCGGAGGCATGATATCCAGTTGATCGGCACGGCGCCACCCCGACCGCGAGCCCCACAACCAGCACTGCGCCGATCTGCCAACGTCATCTGCGCACCGCCAAAGACGGCCACCTTCCGAGCGAGAATGTACGGCGTATCCACGAGAAACATTCCAAAGTTCGGCCCGGGATTTGCCGGTGGGAGCCATCGCACGGGCCATGAAGTGTTGCGGCATTGCTACAATTCTGTATCAGATGTCTCGATCTAGTACAAACCTGTAGTAAGATTAGTACATTTATGTTATAGTGTGAACTATGAAGGATAAGCTTTTTGGTTCGGCAAACCGGACAGATTGCCTGGTCACGATAGGCCGCCTCCAACGCACCTATGCCTCTGAGATCGCCCGCGTCCTTGACCGAAGAGTAATCGAAATCCAACGTGCAGTGGCGTCGCTTGAGAAGGCCGGGGTCGTCGTCAGCACTCGCATGGGCAACACACGGATTGTGGAATTGAACCCTACCTTTCCTGCCAAAGATGAATTGTACGCGCTACTGTTGCGCTTGAGCGAGATGCCCATCTACGCGAATCGTTGGTCAAAGATCCGCCGCCGGCCGCGCGCGATGGGCAAACCTCTATGAGGTTTTCCGGGATGCCGCTAGTCGAGGTGGTTGCTGCCGTGGCGACGCACCTGCGAGCATATGGCATAGAGGTTGTCGTCGTCGGCGGTAGCGCAATCACGTTGCACGTTCCCAACGTATATACATCTATGGATGTTGATTTTGCAGTCACATCAGGTATGGACCGTCACAGGATCAGGGTTGCCCTGGGCAAACTTGGCTTTCAAGGGCATGGGCGCATTTTTGTTCACCCGGATGCGAACTATTCGTTGGACTTCGTCGCGGATAGGCCGTATATCGACCAAGAACCTGTGTATGATTTTGCCGAGATTCCCACGTCTGTCGGCAATGTCCGCGTCCTGCATCTCGAAGACGCCATAGCCGACCGCATCGCGGCAATCTTGCACTGGAGTGATTCCGAATCGTTGGACGTGGCGGAACGCGCAGCCGCTGCCGCACGAGATCGTCTGACGTGGGCGCGCGTAGACGCCGCATTGCAAAAGCTGAATACAAAGTCGCCGGAGACCTTGCAACGAATGGCCCTGGCACGCAAACGGCTATGCCGCGCCCTCACGGAAAGCTAAGGAACGAACGCGGAGCTGACGAAGAGGTTCGCGCTCCTACCCTGCGCCTCCCGAGTGCGCCGCTTGATTGTCTGCCCAATGTCCCCCCGTGTCGCCAGCGCTGTCATCGTCGCCCGAACGGGGGGAAGGTCTACGTCTCGAACGGGGATGTGCCCAAGAGCGATCGACATGGCGAAATGGCGATCAAGACACTCCGATCTCGGAAGGTCGCCGCAGGAATAACCCTGTCGCGCGATACGAAGTGAGGGGCAGTAGGAGTTCTGTGGCCCGCCAAGTGGCCCACGCCCATCATGGCTCTGACTCGCGCTCGAGCCGGTAGCGCACTAGCGCGAGAAACCGATAGACGAGATGCACGAACTTCCCGTACGGCGCGGTGACGAACAACGCGGCGACGATCCCGAGGTGGATCATGAGTATCAAGCCCATCACGGGGGTGGCCCGGAGCGCCAGCGTGAGCATGCCCGTCAGTGACGCGAGGCCCAGCGTGATCACGAACACGTAGTCCATGCCGAGTGCCGCGCCCGCGGCCGGAGCACGGTCGCTCCGCACCTTCACCAAGAGCATCCCGCCGGCGCCGACGATGATCGCGACACCCCCAAGCGTACCGAACACGACCGGAGCGCTCGTCAGCGGATATGGGGGCATCAAATCGAACACATCCTGGTAGATCGCAGCGAGGGTCGTCGAAGCGATCGCGGCGAGGAATCCGTAGAAGACAAACGCGTGCAGAACCCCACGCCCACGCGACGCACGCTCTCCGGGGTACGGACAACCGGGTCCGCCGCCACGGAGCCAGCGCAGGGTGAGCGCGTCCCACACCGCTCCGCCCACCGCGGCGACCGTCAGCCTCTCGGGGGCTCCCCCTCTGATCTCACGCCAAAACCACACGCCCCCGGCCGTCCAAACGCCGAGCCAGTAGCAGAGCGCGGCGATGCCCGGCACCAGAATCGCCCAATACGCGACGACCTGATAGAATGCCCCCGGCCCCAGGTGCACGCCCAGCAACCGGCCCGGGCCGGCGAGCAGGACCGCGGCCCCCAGCACCACGATCACCGCCGCGGCGATCACCAGCACGGTTGCGGGAACGCTCTGAACGAGGCGCGCGAACGCCGGCGGCCAGCCGTACCGACGGTAGCTGGCCTGCCGCACCTCCGAGAGCACCTTCGGGATATTCACGCCAAACTCGTGGGGCGGCGAGTACATGCACGCGTAGTAGCACGCGCGGCAATCGTGGCACAGGTTGGCCAAATAGGTGATGTCGCCGTCCTTGAAGGCCTGCCGGAGTTCCATCGCCGGAAAAACCGCACAGTACCCCTCACAATACCGGCACGCGTTGCAGACGACCAGCTGGCGCTCCGCCTCTTGAAACAGATCAGTGAGCGGCATGCGTCGCCGCCTCCCGGCCGGCGAGGCGCCCGAAGACGCCGCCAATCGTCATTCCGAACCCGGCCAGGTACCCGCTTGCCAAAATGTTCCCCGACATGATTTCCCCCGCCGCGTAGAGGTTGGCAAATGGTCGGCCGTGGCGGTCGACCAGGCGCGCCGTCTCGTCGACGCCCACGCCCATGTACGTAAAGGTCACCCCCGGACGCAGGGGCGATGCGCAAAACGGCGGCCGATCGATCGGGCGCGCCCAGTTGCTCTTCGGGAGCCCCAGGCCGCGCGTGCACAACCCATCCAGCGCGTCCGCGCGAAACGCCGTGTTCCCGGCGGTCGCACGGTTGTACGCGTCGACCGTGCTCACGAGCGCGCCCGGATCGATCTGCAGCAGCGCGGCGAGCGCCGCGATGGAATCGGCCTGAAACGGTTTGTACAGCGGCGGGAGGAAGCAGCCGATCGCCTTCGCGTCGAAGATGCTGTAGGCAATTTGGCCGGGCTGGGCGGCGACCCGCGCCCCCCAGCTCGCATAGCGCTTGGGCCATAGGTCCTCGCCCTCGTCGGAAAACCGCGCCCCGGCTTGGTTGACGACGATGCCAAACGGGATCGAATCCAGACGCGTGGCGATGCCCCCATCGTACTTGGGTGCTCGAGCGTCGACAGCGATCGCGTGAAACCCCTTGGGATCCCCCACCTGCGCGGCGCCCTTCTCCAGCAGCGCCGCGAGCACCGTGCCGTCGTTGTAGGGGGTGCCGCGGACGACGAAATTGTCCGCCGCCGCCCCCCAATACCGCTTGAGCCAGCCGAGGTTGGCCTCAAACCCGCCGGCGGCGACCACCACGGCCTTCCCTCGCACGAGCTCGCGCGACCCGCCGCGCCGGAGGACGACCGCCTCGGCCCGGCGCCCCTCCACCACGATGTCCTCGACACCCGCTTCGTACCGCACCTCTACGCCGAGGCGCCGGCAAGTGTCATAGTACGCGTTCAGGAGCGCCTTCCCGCCCCCGAGAAAGAACCGGTTCGTCCGTCCCAGCGACAGCGTCCCGCTCAGCGCCCGCTGCCACGTCGCTCCGTGCTCCGTCATCCAGGGGGGAAGGGTTCTGGACTCGGAAATGGCAAAACGCGCCAGGTCCACGTTCACCTGACCCCCGCCAACCTTGCGCAGGTCTTCGAGAAATTCATCCTCTCCGTACTCCCCGGTGAGGTACGGATCGGCCCGGTCGTGGGCGCAGCGGACGTTGCGGGTGTGCCGACTGTTGCCGCCGCGCATGTGTTGAGGAGCCCGCTCCAGCACCAGGACGCGCCGCCCGGCACGGCGCGCCGACAGCGCTGCGCTGAGCGCCGCGTGCCCCCCACCGACCACGATGACGTGATACTCCTCCAACGCACTCAGGCGCGATCACGCTGCACGATGCGCCGCGCCCCCTCCCCAACCAGATAGAAGCCCAGCACGGCCAGAAATATCGCGACCCCCGCGGTGAGGGACGGCCACGGGGTAATCGCGAGGTACGAATACCCCTCTTGCAGGATCCGGCCCCAACCCGGCGCCGGCGGGGGCGTGCCGAAGCCCAGGAAGGACAGGCTCGCCTCGGTGAGGATCGCCCCGCCCGTGTAGATCGCTCCGAGTACGACGATCAGGTCGAGCACGTTCGGAATAATGTGCCGGGCCAGAATGCGCGAGTTTCGGGCGCCCACCGAGACGGCAGCGGTGACGAAATCACGCTCGCGGAGTGCCAGCACTTCCCCGCGAACCACGCGGGCCAGCGCCGGCATGATCGTCACGCCGAGGGCGATGATCACATTGGTGAGACCGGCCCCAAGCAGCGCCCGAATCACCAACGCCAGCACCAGCGAGGGAAAGACAAGGACCAGATCCGCCAACCGCATCAACACATATCCGACACGGCCACCGAGAAACCCGCCCGCCAACCCCCACGGAACCCCCCCGATGGTCCCCAGGGCGACGGATCCCAAGCCGACGATCAGGGAGAGCCGCGCACCATAGATGTCCTGGCTCAGGTTGTCGCGGCCGAGGTCATCGGTGCCAAGGAGGAACATCCGCGTCGGCCCCTCCAGGGTGTGGTTAGCGTGAATCGTCAGCGGATCGTACGGCGCGAGAACCGGCGCCGCGAGCGCCACCGCGATGACCACGGCGCTCAGACCGCCGCCCACGGCCAGGGCGCGGTTGCGAACGAAGCGCCGCCACCTCCCCGACGGTGCCCCAGCAACTTTCGAACGCCCGACACCACCTCGGGCGATGTGGGGGCTAATCATACGACACGCGGGGGTCGAGCCACGCGTACGACAGATCGACGAGCAGATTGACGAACAACACGCCACATGTCATGGATGCCACCACGGCCTGCACGACTGGGAAATCGCGCCCGAGGATCGAGTCCACCAGAAGCCGGCCCACCCCGGGCAGCGCGAAGACCGTTTCGGTCACGACCGCCCCGCCGAACAACCGACCAAATTCAATGCCCAACACGCTGAGCAGCGGGATCAGCGAATTTCGCACCGCGTGCCGAACGAGCACACGGCGCTCTGCGATGCCCTTGGCCCGGGCCGTTTGCACGTAGGGCGCCCCGAGGGTGGCGCGCAGGCTTGACTTGAGCACCAAGGCCAGGATGCCAACATACGCCACGCTGAGGGTCAGAACCGGCAGAATCATCACCCGCAGGTTGGCACCCAGGTTATTGAGCGGGGAGACGAATCCGCCGCTGGGGAGCCACCGCAGCGTGAGGGCAAACACCAAGATGAGCGTAATCCCCAGCAGGAAGTTCGGTAAGGTCACCCCAACGACGCAGAAGCTTGAAACTCCGAAGTCCGCCAGCGACCCGTACCACACCGCGGCCACGCTGCCGAGGACCAAGGCGCCCGCCGCCGCCAACCCCATTGACAGGATCGTCAATTCCGCGGTCGGCAGGGCCCGTTCCCGCATCGCCTGCGCGACCGGTTCGTGGGTGCGCAACGACCGGCCCAGGTCGCCCCGAAACGCGTGGCTCACCCAGTCCAGGTACTGCACATCCAGGGGACGGTCCAATCCTAGCTCATGCCTGAGCCTCTGCGCGGTTTGGGGATCCGCGTCGCGCCCGAGGATCAGCAGCGTCGGATCCCCGAGCAGCCCGTGAAGGAGCCAGAAGACCGCCATCGTCACCAGCACGATCATCGGGACGACCGCGGCGACCCGGGCGACGATGTAGCGCCACACGCACGGTCACTTTGCCAGCCAAAGGCTGCGGTACCGCGGCACCGAATCCGGGATCCACGCGTATTCTTGAACCGTTGTCCGCATCGGCGCATCCTCGGACGGATAAAAGACCCACACGTACGGCGCGTCGTCGATCACCTGTTGTTCGATCTGCGCGTAGATACTCTTCCGCGCGTTGCGGTCGTATGTGGAGTTGCCTTGGTCGAGCAGCTTATCGACGGTTGGATTCGAGTACCCCGTCGAATTCGCGTAGTTGCCGGTGTAGAACAAAATCCGCAGCAGCCCGTCTGGATCCGCCCGGAGCGTCCAGTCCGTCCGTGTCCAGTTGACCTTCTGCTGCAGGACCTCCTGGTACAGATTTGACGGGTCGACCGGGTTGATCGTCAGGGTCACGTTGATCCGCTTGAGCTGGGCCTGCAGCAACTGGGCGAACTGGAGTCCCACCGGCGTATTGTCGGTTGAGAATTGGGCCGAGAAACCATTCTGATACCCCGCTTCCGCCAGCAACTGCTTGGCACGATCGGGATCGTAGGAGAACCCCTTCGCGGTCCGGCTGTACCACCACACAATCGACGGGGTGGGCCCGTTGGCGATGCTGCCCCGCCCCCCGAGCATCACTTTCACGAATTCACCGCGGTCGATCCCGTACGCAATCGCCTGCCGGAGTGCCTTGTTATTGAAGGGGGGACGGTCGACCCGCCACTGGACCCCCCACCAATGACCCGACGGATTCTCGCTCACAACCTTCACCCCAGGGCTCTTCTGAAGCACCGCGATGTCCTTGGGATCCGGCTCGCTGGTGATGTCGAGCTCGCCTGTGCGGACCATCGTGTCGCGAACCGCGGGATCGGGGACGACCCTGTAGGTGATGCCATCGAGGGACGCCTTGGACCTACCCCAATACCCGTCAAACCGCTTGACCGACACGTGGTCATCCGGGAGCCACTCCACGAATTGAAACATCCCCGTCCCGACCGGATTGCGGCCAAAATCCTTACCGTACTTTTGATACGCCGCGGGGGAGACGATGAAGCCGGGGCGTTCGGTAAAGGCGGCGAGGAATCCCGCGTAGGGTTTCTTCAGGCGAAACACCACCGTCGTCGGCCCGCTGGCCTCGACGCCGGAGAGAAACGGGTCGAGTTGTTTGAATTGGGGGGAGTTGTTCGCCTTGTCCAGGATGAAGTCGATGTTCCACTTCACGGCTTCGGCGTCGCAGACGGTCCCGTCGTGAAATTTGACATTCGGCTGCAATGAGACCGTGATCGTCAGCCCATCCGCGGAGATCTTCCAGGATCGACCTAATTCGGGGGCGATTTCGAACGTCGGCGTCGCGGAGACGAGCGTGTTGTAGATCGCGTACATCACGGGCCGCTCCGACCAATCCACGGAAAAGTGTGGGTCCAGGGTGTGCGTATCGGCCACCGCTCCCACACGCAAGATCCCTCCTGGCTGTGGGGGGGGTGCCGCGAAGGCCGTAGCGCGCGTCGCCGCATCGCGCGCCAGCGCCAGGCCAAGCCCGGCCCCAGCGCTCATCCGCAGAAGGTCCCGGCGAGTGATGCGACGCCGGCGTGGGAAGGATGCCGTTCGATTCAAGGAATCCACCTGCCGATTCCTGTCGCGCATGGCTCCCCCTCCCTATGCTCATCGTTCCGCGGGCCGACGGGACTGGCCACATCCACGCCCCCCATTCCCTGCCTATGGACTAACCATCAGCAGCGACTCACACCCCCCGAGGGATGATCACGGCGCAAGACGGATCGTCACCGCCTTCGGCCCCCAAAACAACACCTCGTCGCTCGCCTTGACGAAGGCGTCGAGGCTATCGATCACCTTGCCGATCCGTGCAACGTGGAGCTCGCCCTTGTCGTCCCGCCACTGGCTCTTGCCGTAGGCGAACGCCAGCTTGTAAAGCTGGTATCGTGGATCGTCATAGTAAATGATGTCTCCGGGATCCAACCAGGTAGCGGGGTTCTCGACCTTCCCGATCTCGAGTGGATAATTCTTTTCAGTCCGCCACGCGGCCCCGGACCACCGCACGTGAATGGTCCGGTCGGCCATGGGAAAATGCCGCAGCAACGCCGCGATCGTCTTCGGGGCCTTTTCGTCCCAGAGTTCCGCGCCCGCCTTTGTGCCACCTAGGTCGATCATGATCTTATACATCCGCTCCCGCCTCGACGATCGTCAGCGGATATCCCACTCGGCGCAACCTCCAACGAAGTGGCTGCCGATCGCCATGCCGTACCGGTGCACTCCCGCTACCGGTACCTTGCCGCCCCGTCATGTGTCCTCATATAAGGAAGATGCGTACGTGTTATTTGGTGCATACGTTCTCGATGGCAGTCGTTCGTCCTGCTCTGGCAAGCGACTGGTCTCGGCAGTCGCAGGCACGTCCGAAAAACGTCCCATGTTGAGGTTCCGCAGGTGATTTGACCATGCGCGAAAAAGCTATGGTATGCCAAAGGTGCTACCGGTGTACGACCTTTGGACGGGTGCCCGAATACGATCGGCGCGACTCACGTCCTGCTTCAGGTTGCGGCTAATGAAATCACGCGGAGGGCACCATGGCAAAAACCCACGCGCTGGCGAATCTCGACTCAATCCGACGCACAATCGCAGACAAAAACCCCTCAGCGAACTCGCCCATCGTACGATCCGCGAAGTGGGCGGGTGATTCGGCGCGGGACCGCCGGGCCCTCGTCCGCCGCCGCAGCCCCGACGAGGTAGAGCGGTCGGCCGGCGAGGACATGATGCAGGCGACACTAGCGCCAAGGCAGCGCCATCAAATGCCCCGCATGGATCGCGCCACACGATGAACGCCTGGAATGGACTCATCGGTGCAGATGAACTCGAAGTGTACCGCCGCGCCGGTTACGGCCGCTTGCCGAAGGAAGGCCGGCGGCCGGCGGTGCTCGTGGTCGACATGGAATACAACTTCACGGGAGACAAACCGGAGCCGATCCTGTCGTCTATCGCCAAGTTCCGGAACAGCTGTGGCGAGATCGCATGGCGAAGCATCCCGAAGATCGCCCGGTTGCTGCGGATCGCCAGGGCGCGCGGCGTGCCGATCGTGTACACACACGGGTTCCCTCGAACCGCGGGTGCGACCCGCCACGAAGCCCGCCGGGGAACCGATATCGTCCGGGAGCTTGCCCCACGACGCCACGACGCGGTCTATCGAAAAGCGGCGGCCAGCGCGTTCTTTGGAACGCCTCTCGCCGCCTATCTCATGGGGCTCCGCGTCGACACCCTCCTGGTGACAGGATGTACGACGAGCGGCTGTGTCCGGGCATCCGTCGTCGATGCCCATGACTACCACTTTCGCACCATCGTCGTGGAAGAGTGCGTCTTCGATCGCGCCCCAACGCCGCACCGCATCAACCTATTCGATATGGCCCAGAAGTACTCGCTGGTCCGCCCACTCGGACACGTCGAGAAGTGGCTGCAGCGCGTCCGCGTACCGCATGACTAACCGAACGACGCAGGAGCATTCCCGCACAACCGTATCGAATCAGGGTGGCGAATGGTGGAGGGGGTGACACGTGTCCAACCGGCCGTGGTCGCGATTGTGCACAATGGCGGTCCGTCTGATCACCGGAATGCTGGTGGCGGCGGTGGCCGCGGGGGGGATGTTGTTCCCCGACTGGGGTATCCGACGAGCCTCCGCGCAGTCACCGACACGCGGCGGTACCTTGCGCGTGGGGATTAGCGGCGACTGGGGCACGCTGGATCCGGCACATTACACAAACGTCAACGAACGGCAGATCTTCTACTCGATCTTTAACCCCCTCTTTGCGCTTGACTCCTCCTTCACCATCAAGCCCGAACTCGTCAAGAGTTGGAGCATCTCGCCGGACGGGCTGCGTGTGACGTTCCACCTCCAAACCGGCGTCCGATTCCAGGACGGAACGAGTTTTGATGCGAGTGCGGTGAAGTTCAACATCGACCGGATGTTGAACCCCGAGACCGGGTCGGCCTTTCGCACGATTCTCGCGCCAATCAAGGAGACCCGTGTCGTCGACCCGGCGACCTTAGAGCTTGACCTCAGTGCGCCGTTCACCCCCCTGCTTTCCTGGTTCACCGAGGGGCCCGGGTTCATGTCCTCACCGACCGCGGTCCGAAAGTGGGGAGACCAATACGGCCTGCACCCGGTCGGCACCGGGCCGTTTGGGTTCGTGGAGTGGGTGAAGAACGATCACATCACGCTGAAGCGGTTCGACAACTACTGGGAACGCGGCCTCCCGTACCTGGATGAGATCATCTACCACCCGACCCCCGACGAAACTGTCAAGATGGCCAACCTGCGCGCCGGCAGCCTCGATGTCATCGACACCGTGCCGGCCCGCGAGCAGCGGGCCGTGCGCAATGATCCGCGGTTCCATACGATCCTGCTGTCCGGAGCGCGCTGGCCGATGATTCGGCTGAACAACGCGATGCCGCCGTTCAGCAGCAAAGCGCTTCGACAGGCAGTCTCGTACGCCGTGAACCGCGACCAGATCGTCACCGCGATCTATTTTGGTCAGGCCCGACCGGCGTACGGCCCGATCTCGCCTGTGTACCGCCAGTATTTCGATCCGGCGGTCAGCGCGTATGGCTATCTGACCGATATCAACAAGGCCAAGGCGAAACTCGTTGAGGGTGGGCAGCCAAAAGGCTTCTCCTTCACGCTTGAGATCTCCACGTCGCCGGAACAAGCCCGACTCGCCCAGTTGATCCGGGCACAGCTCGCGGAGGCCGGGATCACGGCCAACATCCAGGCATACGATCCGACGACCCTGCAGGACCGCATTACCGGAAAACGCTACCAGGCCGTGATCGGATCATGGACCCCCCGACCGGACATCGACGGCACGATGTACAATCACTTCAGCACGAAGGGGAACGTGAATTCCGTGTCCTACAGCAACCCGATGGTGGACGCCCTCTTCGAGAAGACGCGGGTGATCCCAAACGGTCCTGAGCGAATCCGGTTCTACCGGCAGATTCAGCGCCAGGTTGTCGAAGACGCCCCCTGGGTGTTCCAGGTCTTTGAGAACCTCATGATTGGAATGCAGAAGCAGGTCCAAGGTCTCCCGGCGATCCCGGATACCATGATGCGGTTCAAAGCCGTGTGGTTGCAGCAATAGGGCTCCGCCAAAGAAAGATTAGGACTTCCTCTGCGGCGCCTATCATGGCGACCCTCGCCGAAGTCTGTGCCAACCGGCGAGTACGCGCCCTGCCGATTACCGGCCTGTTCCATGACGGCACCGCACTTTCCGGCCATCCCATGAGGCCGCGGCGATGATGCGGTTCCTGTTCCACCGGATGCTCGCGACCCTGCCGGTGCTCCTGTTCCTCAGTATCGGCGTCTTCTCAATGCTGCATCTCGCGCCCGGCGACCCGGTCACGACGATGCTCAGCGACGACCTCGCGAGCCCGCAGGTCGCGGCCGCGCTCCGCCACCAACTCGGGCTTGACCGACCGCTGTATGTGCAGTACGGATGGTGGCTGCGCCGGGCGCTTCACGGCGACCTGGGGTACTCCTACCGGTCGAAATCTCGCGTGGCCTCTGAGATCACGGCGCGGCTGCCGGTGACGATCGAGCTCACGGTGTTTGCGATCGCCGGCGCCCTGAGCATCGCAGTCCCGCTGGGCGTCATCGCCGCGCTTCGCCGGAACACCGGGCTGGATGCCTTGATCTCCGGCATCGGCGCCCTGGGGCTCGCCATGCCGGCGTTTTGGCTCGGCGTGTTGCTCATCCTCCTGTTCGCCGTGCGGCTGCATTGGTTGCCGCCGTCGGGGTACGCGCCGCCCTGGCGGGGGCTGGGCCCCAACCTCCGCCTGATGATCCTCCCCGTCATCACCCTCGGGATGTCGTACGTTTCGGTGGTCATGCGTATCGCGCGCATGAGCGTGCTGGACGTGATCAAGGCGGATTACATCAAGACCGCACGGGCGAAGGGCATCCAGGAATCACGGGTGGTGGCTCGTCACGTCCTGCGGAGCGCGCTCATCCCGATCATCACCGTGGTGGCGCTCGAAACCGGCCGCCTCCTCGGCGGGGCCGTCGTGACCGAAACGATCTTCGCCCTGCCGGGCATCGGGCGTCTCGCGGTGGACTCGGTCCTGGACCGGGACTTCCCTGTGCTCCAGGCGGTCACGCTCTTCATGGCGCTCGCGCTGATCGCCGCGAACCTATTGGCCGACGTGCTCTATGCGTGGGCCGACCCTCGTATCCGGTACGGGTAACGCCGTGGTCGCTACATACGTCGCTCAGGGCACTCGAATACCCACCTCGGGCGGGATCTTCGTCACCGGCGCCCGCTTTGTGACCCGGCACCGGCTTGCTTGTGTGGGCGGATTACTCTCCCTCGGCATGCTGCTCGTCGCAGTGGTCGGTCCGACCGTTGACCCAACGCCGCCCAACGCCGTGCACGTGTCGGCGCTGCTGATCCCCCCATCGCGCACCTGGTGGCTCGGCACCGACGACCTCGGCCGCGACATCCTGAGCCGGGTGTTTGCGGGGGGGCGGATTTCCATTGGGATCGGCGTCGTTGCCACGCTGACCGCGGCGGTCGTGGGCGTGCCCGCGGGTATGGCGAGTGGTTTCTGGGGCGGGTGGCTCGACGGCGCGCTGATGCGTCTGATGGACCTACTGTTCTCCATTCCGACGATGGTCCTGGCGATCGCGATCGTCGGGGTGCTCGGCCCCAGCGTGACGAACGCCACACTCGCAATCGCGTTGGTCGCGATGCCACGGTTCGCGCGGCTGGTGCGCGGCCAAGTCCTCGCACTCCGCGAAATGGAGTTCATCCATGCGGCACGGGCCGTCGGCGCGCCGCCGGCGCGCATTCTGCGACGCCATCTATTGCCGAATCTGCTTGGGCTTGTCGTCGTCCAGGGCACGCTGACCGTCAGTTTTGCCATTCTCACCGAAGCATCATTGTCGTTTCTTGGGCTCGGCGTCCAACCGCCGACTGCATCGTGGGGGTCGATGCTGCGTTACGGCTATCCGTTCCTAGATCAGGCTCCGTGGACGGCCATCACGCCGGGCATGGCGATCATGCTCACGGTGTTGGGCCTCAACCTGCTCGGGGACGGGATTCGGGACCTCCTCGATCCTTCGCTGTGAGCGTGACGCGCGGCTGCGGGGGCGAACTATATCATGAACCTCCACACCCCCTGAGTGTAGACGCCCCCCAACAGAGCTTGACGGGGCGGCAACGATGAAGCGGATCCGCAGCGGTGACACGCCTCGTCGCGGTGTCGACGCCCCGGAGGACAGCCAGTTCGTCCCCCGCTGGAGTCCGTCCGTGGTGGAAGCCCGAATTGCGGGAGCCTTTGGGCGCGCTTCCCCTACCGGTTTGTAGGGAAGCCTTTCGGCCGCCCGAGGCAAACCGGATGCGGATGGCCACGAGCCAAAGTGGTGGCGACCGGTTGGGTCCACTCGGACAGCCCTTGGCCGTTCGGTTGCGGCTCAGAACCGTACTCCCGCGGTCCGAGGGGTCGAGCATGCCCCCTCCGCGCCAGAGACGGAAGAGCCGCCGCCTGGGCTTGCAGCCCTGTGCGGCCTTCGCCGCCGACCCGCTGTAGTTGTCGTCAACGCCGTACTCCCGTGTGTACGGTCCGGACCGCGGCGCCTGACCGACGTTGTCATCGCTGGCCCCCCTCAGCGGCGCCGACGTCAAAGAGCCTACTCCGCCCGGCTCAGCCGCAGCGGCTGAGCCCCCTCCATCCAAACCCGTTGGCCCGCTGCGGAAAGTTCGTCCAGGTTCGCCGTCACCTTGCCGATCACAGAGACATGGAGCGCAATCGACAAATCCGGGTGGCGCCATTCCGCCCGGCCGTACGCCAGCCCGATCTTTTTCATTCGCGGGTAGTAGATCACGTCGCCGGCTGCCAGCACGTGCCCCTCGTTCTCGACGTCGTGAACACCGATGTCGTAATCACCCTCGGTCCGCCACGCGTCGCCCGACCATTTCACCTGAACCGCCCGATCGATAATCGGCAGCGCCGCCCACAGCGCCTTCACGGTGCGCGGTGCCTTGGCGTCGAGCAGTTCGACACGTCCGGTCACGCCGGCCAACACGATTTGCAGCTCCACGGCCTAGGTCTCCTTGCGGCGAATCGTCATGGTCTTCGCTCCCTCGAACATGATCGCTTTGGCTTTGTCCAAGAACGCCGACCAGTCGCCGGTGATCTTGGCGACCGGGGTGAGGGTGGACACACTGGTCGGCCCGCTCTGTTGCGCCTGTCCGTAGCACACGCGGATCCCCCGATATTGCGGGTGATAGTACACATACCCCGGCCAGTGCAGCACCTGACCGTTCTCCGGCGCCGTCAACCGGATCGGTGTCTCGCCGAGGGCTCCCTCTTTTCCCCAGAAGCGCAGCATCTGGCCGCTCCATTTGGTGTTCGTGACCGAGCCGGTGAGCGTGAGCGCATCCCAGAGCGCGCGCGTCGTTTGGGGTGCGGTCTCATCGAGGAGGTGCGCCACCGCGCTCACCCCGTCCAGGTCCAGCTCGATCTGACGCTTGATTCCCCCACCCGGCTGTGCGCGGGAGGCGCCGGCGGATGCCTCCTTGCCTTCCGCCCGGCGAAACTGAATCCGCTTCGCGCCGTCCCACTGCAGCCGATCGGCCACCTTCGCGAGTTGGGGGATCTCCTCCGCGTCGATCATCCCGAGCGGGGTCAAGTACAGGAACCCCGCCGTGCCCCGGAACCGTGCTCCGCCGTACGCGATCGCGATTTCCTTGATCGGCGGGTAGTAGACAATCTCACCTGGATGCTGAAACGACTCGCGATTCTCCGTTTCGTCGACGGCGATGGGAGCATGCTCGAACATCCGGAACATCTCCCCGCTGAGCTGGGCGTGCACGGCCCGGCCCTCGAAGGGCATGGCTCGCAGCACCGCCGCAGTGGTTTTTGGCGCGGTGTCCGCAAAGAGCGTAGCGTGAAACACTTGGTCGCCGAGCACGATCTCGATCCGCGTCACTGTTCCGCCTCCTCAATTGTTCTAGAAGTGCTCCTGATTGGTGCTCTGCTACGGCGGTTCCCGCTCTCCCGGGAGGGGCCCGCGGGGCCCGGCTTGGCGCCTTGAGCAGCTCCCGCGTTTTCCCGGCGTGCAAAGTGCCGGCGCGGCGGCCTGGAGCCGGAGTCCTCTGATCGAGGTCAGGGCACGCGGGTCGCCCGCGAAAGGGATCTGCCCGGGCCGCGGTGTGCGCTTGCTGCATCGCCAGTGGCCCGAACATCCGCCCGCAGGGAGCGGGTGCGACGCCTTCATGCGGAGCATCCCGAACACGCTCCGGCGCGTGCGGTCCGCGCGGGCCGGCGGCACGACGGAGGGGCAGGTCCGACGAGCGGACGCGGCGGCCGGCAACCCGCCGAAAGGGTGTCGCGGCGATCCCGACGCACCGCCGGAGGCCCAAGGTTCCACCCGTGCCCGCGATGGTCACGACAGACAAGGATTGCTCACTCCTTCGACGTGGGAACCGGCGTGGCGTCCCCCATCGGTCGTGTGGGATTCGGGGGTCTCCGCGCGGCGGCGGAGGGCGTCCGAGCCATCAACGCGTGCGGATCCAACACATCCCGGATCATCTCTCCGACATGATTGAAGAGGAACACCGTCAGAAAGATCGCGAATCCTGGGGAGAAGGCGACCCACGGCGCCGTGGCGAGGTATTGGAAACCATCGCGCAGCATCCGACCCCAGCTCGGCGTCGGGGGCTGCACACCCAGACCGAGGAAGCTGAGTGCCGCCTCCCCGAGGACGACCGACGAGAGCGCGATCACCGACCGCACCACGAGCACGTCGGTGGTTTGAGGCAAAATGTGCCGGACGAGAATCCGGTTGGCCGAGGCACCGAGGCTGCGGGCCGCGGCCACGAATTCGGCTCCCCGCAGCGCGAGCACTCGGCTCCTGACGAGCCGCGCATAGGCCGCGACGTGCCCGATCGCGAGCGCAATGATCACGCTCTCGATCCGCCCGGGGCCGAGGATCGCCACGATCGTCAGTGCAAGAATGAGATCGGGGAAGATGTACAGCGCGTCGATCAGCCGCATCAGGGTCTCATCGAGCATGCTCCCGCCCCAGAATCCCGAGACGAGCCCGATCAAGGTCCCGGCAACGAGGCTCAGCAAGACAGCGCTCGCGCCGATCAGCAGGGTCGTCCGCGTGCCGTAGATGATCTGGCTCAGCACATCTTTGCCGAGCAGATCGGTGCCCAGGGTGTGACCCCAGGTGGGCGCCCGCATGCTGAGGGTTCCCTGGATCTGGATCGGATCGTACGGGCTCAGCAGCCGTGGGAAGGCCGCCGCAGCGACCAGGAGGAAGACCGCTACCCCCAAAATCTCGCCGCTCGGAGTGGTGAGTTGTCGCGCAAGCCGCTGCAGCACCATCGCCATCCGGAAGCGGTCAGTCGTACTTGATGCGGGGATCGAGCACGCCGTACGCGAGGTCGACGACCAGGCTGCTCAACACGACGGCGATCGTCACGAGCAGCACGGTCCCCTGGACCACCGGGTAATCGCGCGACTGGATTCCATCGCTGAACAGCCGCCCAATCCCGGGGAGGCTGAACACCACCTCCACGATGACCGCACCCGCCAGCATATACGGGACGCTCTGACCAACGACCGTCACCAGCGGGATGATCGCGTTGCGCAGCGCGTGCTTGTACAGGATGGTCCGGTCCATCAGTCCCTTGGCGCGGGCCACTCGGATGTAATCGCTGTGCAGGACATCGAGAAGCGCCGAGCTGAGATAGCGGGTCCACGACGCCGAGTAGTACGCGGCCAGGCTGACCGCCGGGAGCAGCATCGACGCGATATTTTGTCTCCAGTTCTCGGTGAACGGAACGTAGGCGCTGTTCGCCAGCCAACCCAGTTCTACGCCGAAGAGGTAGATGAGCAGCATCCCGAGCCAGAAGTTCGGGACGCAGATGCCGGCCATAGTGGCCGCCGTCGCCACACGCCCGAGCGGGCTGGACCCGGCGACCGCGGTGAAGACCCCGGCTGGGATCGCGGTCAGCAGAGCCAGGAGCGTCGCCAGCAGCGTGAGTTCCAGCGTCGCCGGCAGCCGGCCCGCCAGCGCCGATCGTACGTCCATCGGGTACTCGAACGACCGGCCGAGATCAAGCGAGCCCAAGCGGCGCAGCCAATCCAGGTACTGGACGATGATCGGTCGATCGAGACCCAATCGCGCCCGCGCTTGCGCGGCCTGCTGAAGCGTCGCCTCGTGCCCCATCAGATAGAGCGTCGGATCCCCCCCCACCGCGGTCCGCATCAGGACGAAGATGCCGAGCGTCACCACCAGCGCGGTCGGGATCAAGATGATGACTCTCCGCAGCACGTAGCGCCACATCGGGGCGTCTCCGACGACCGGCGTGGCCGGTCGGCCGACCGCTTACACCCAGGCCCCGGCGACGCGCGGGATCAGGTCGAAGCCGTAGCGGAACCCCTGGACGTCCCGCCTTGTGATCGCGTAGTCCGGGCTGGCATAGTAGAAGACGTACGAGGCATCGTCGACGATCAGCCGCTCGGCCTGCCGGTACAGCTTCGTCCGCACCTTCCTGTCGTACGTGGCCGACGCATCCTCCAGCAGCTTATCGACCTGTGGGTTCGAATAGTGGGAACTGTCCGCGTAGCCCTTGGAGTCCCACAAGATGTACGCGAGGCCGTGGGGATCGGGGCGTGGGGTCCAGGTTGATGGGACGGAGAAGGGGATTTCCCCCCGGAGGACCATCGGATACTGGTCGCGCTCGCTGACGAGGCGGATATTGATCTCCAGGCCGATCGCCTGCATCTGCGCCTGGATCATCTCCCCGAGCGGCACGGTGGAATTCAGGACATACAGCAGGAGCGGGGTCGGCTTGTCCAGATAGCCCGAGGCCTTCAGCTTTTGTCGGGCCATCTCCGGTCTGTACTTCGGCCCGTTGTAACTCGGGTCCGCCCACCACCCCTCGTGAAAGAACTTGCCGGTCGCCTTCCCCAGTCCGTGGTAGATCACTTTGACGATCTGCTCCCGATCGATCGCGTACATGATCGCCTGCCGCAGGTCCCGGTTGTCGAACGGGGGCACGTCCACCTTCATCTCAATCGCCGCCCACGCATACGCCGGGCTCGGGATCACCCGGTAGGCGGTGTCCTTCTGGAACGCCAAGATATCCTCCGCCGGCAACCCCTCGAGCGTCACGACATCGACCTGCCCCCCGCGCAGCTGCGCGTCCGCCACCGCGGGTTCCGGAAACTCCAGGAAGATCATACTCTCCGACCGGATCGCCTGCGCGTTCCAATATTGGGGGTACCGCTGCACCACCACCCGATTCCCCTGGATCCACTCCACGAACTTGAAGGGCCCCGTCCCGACCGGGTTCCGGGCAAAGTCCTTCCCGTACTTCTTCACCGCCGCCGGCGAGACCATCAGTCCCGGCCGGTCCATCAGCTCCGAAAACAGCGGTGGGTACGGTCGCGTCAGGTAGAGCTGGGCGGTGGTGGAATCCACCGCCCGAACGCCTTGGATGATTCCTTCGAATCGCACGCGGTGCTCCGAGCCGGTTGCCGGGTCCAGAATCCGCTCGATGTTGTACTTCACCACCTCCGCCGTAAACGGCGTCCCGTCGTGGAAGACCACCCCGGGCCGCAGGTGGAACGTCACGACGCGTCCCGTCGATCCGATCTCCCACGACCGGGCCAGTACCGGGAAGAAATTCCCCTGACTGTCCGCGTCGATCAGCGGTTCGTACAACGTGTACAGCACGACGCGGTCGTACAGTCGGGCGTTGATGTGCGGGTCCAGGCTCCTGGCGTTGGCGCCCCGGGCGATGCGGAGCGTCCCCTTCGCCTGCGCCGAGGCCCCCCGGGGCGCCAACAGCCTCGCCGCACTCACGATCCCCGCGGCGGCGGCCAGGAAGCCGCGGCGAGTCAAGGTGTGCCGCGCTCGGCCCGGTCCCTCACGCATTCCCCACCCCTCCTCGGTCGACAGCGGCTCGTGTCTCCGATGCGTGCCGCGCACAGATCCACGCCCCCAGCAGAACGTCCAATCCGACACTTCCGGGGGCCCGCAGGCACACGGTGTCATCCGCCCGCAGCCGGGCGGGCACCCTCCCCCCGACGATCTCCCACAGCTCCGCGTCGACATCCGCTTTGCTGACCCGGCCGTCTGCGATCAGACCGCGGAAGTCGGAGCGCTCGGCGCACTCCGCCCAGTTCGACACGACGAGCCGCACGCTCCCGCGCTCCGCGCGCATGAACAGAGCGGGCGGCAGCTCCTCCCCCGCGCCCAATCCATAGACCGTCGCCCCGGGCTTGATCCACTCCGGCGACAGCACGGGAGCCATGGCGTTTGTCGCGGTCACGAGAAAGTCGGCTCGGCCGGCCACCTCACGCACGCTATCCACGGCGTGCGCGCGCGCGAATCCGGCGGTGGCGAGCGCTCGCACGAGCTGCTCACGAGATGCGGGATGCCTCGACGTCACGACGACCTCCCCGGCCCGCCCGGCTTCGATCAACGCCTCAACCACGGCCCGCGCCAGTCGCCCCGCGCCGACGACGCCGACCGTCGGCCTCGGGGCGGCCACGGTGTGCGCCGCGGCCACGACCGCCAGCGCCGCGATGCGGAGAAGGTATGTCAGGTGCTCATCGATCGTGGCCAAGAGCGTGCGGCGCGACAGGCTGGCGATATGCAAATAGCGCACCGGGTCGTCGCCGAGGATCGAACCAAGGAAGCGATAGCCGACGACGTCCAACTCCGAAATGACGCAGCACTTCGAGATCGACGTCACCCCAGCCTCGCCGTCCGGCAGCGGCACCCGCAAGACAGCGCGGCGGGCCGGCGGAATCACGATTCTCCCCGACGCCTCCCAGAGCAGACCGTCCCGGACGATCTCCACGGCCTCGCCCAACGCGATGCGGCGCCGGGCGTCGCCCGGGCCGATCAGCTGGCCGCCGCGGCTCTGGACCTGCGCGAGCCCCTCCTTGACGGTGGCCGCCCACGAGGCCATATCCGGCTCGCGCCCGGTTCGCCCCTCAGGCCCGCCGAACCCGGATCCGCGCGGCGCCTTCCCACTCAACGCGGCTGCCCAGAGCGGCCAGCTCCTCGACCCCGCCGAGCATGCGGCCCACCAGCGGAGTCGGATGCGCCCCGTTTGGCCCCTGCATCCGTGCCTGACCGTACACGAAGCGGAGCCCGTTCCACTTGTGCAGGAAGATGATGTCCCCTGGGTTTTGCAACTGCGACATATTCTCGCGCTCCGGCGGCTCCGGAATCTGCACCCAGAGGCGCAGCATATCGCCGCTCCATTTGGTATTCGTGGCCGGACCCTCCAACGGAAGGGCATTCCAGATGTTGTTGCAGATGATCGGCGCTTGATCATCGAACAACACGGCATCAAAAGCCTTTCCGTCAAACTCCACGACGACTCGCTTCATGTTCGCCTCCCACTTCTTGATCCAACGCCGTCCCCTACAGCCGTCGCAGAACGATGCGCTTCGCCCCTTCCCACTGCAATCGGTCGGCCTTCTTGGCGAATTCTGTCAGATCGCCCTCGATGCGGCCGATCGCGGAGACCATCATCGGCCCGGTCACCCACGAGAACCGCGCGCCGCCATAGGCAATGGCAATCTCTTTGGCCACCGGCAGGAAGACAATATCCCCAGGCGCCTGGTACCCGACGGGGTTCTCCATGCCAAACGCCCACTTCGAGACGTCGAGTTCGAACGCGAAGTCGGTATTGGTGTGGAACATATCTCCGGACCACTTCCCGTGTGTGACCCGGTCCTCGTACGGCAGACATTCCCAGAATTTCGCAACGGTCACGGGGGCTTTGTCTTCAAAAAGGACGGCGGTCACGGTGACGCCGTCCAACTCCACACCGATTCTCTTCATTGGTCGCCCTCCACTGTTGGCCTCCAGAAACCGGCCGGATCAGCCCTACGCCCACCAATATTCGACGTGCTGCCCGAACTCAGACCCACGAACGGGCCGGGGTGGGGGCGGTTCGAATCGACCTTGCGATTCGGCATCGCGGAGCCCACCGAGGCCTGACGCGGGACACGCCTCAGCCTGCCAGCTGCAAACAGGCAATACGTCATTCGCACCTCGCCACACTTGGTTCGCCCCGGCAACGAATCCGACGCGCCGACCGTCGAGGTGATCCTTGGGAGCGGAAGAAATATAACGCAACCTTCAGTCCACCGGCATTTTCGTGTTCGTTGAGGGTGATCCAGCTCCCTCCTCAACCCTGTGGCCGCGCAAAAGCACGCCCCCAAGTGATCCCATGCCGCCGGGCGAGACCGCTCCTTGTCGGCTCAGCCGAAAGCACGGGCTAAGCCGTGGGGACAGCAGTAGGAGGACCGTGAGCGTCCCGGTGAAGAAAACCCGGAGAGCCCGACGCGGTGATTACGTGAGAGGTGGCGGATGACGATGCGTTTCGGCGCGGGATTTCCCGGCTGCCGGGAAGGAACGGCGTATCCGGTTGGATTTGTGCGCGTCCGAGAACTCGCCGCGTTCGCACGCCGTGCGGAGCACCTCGGCTACTACTCGATTTGGTCCAATGATCACTTGACGACCCGCCAAGGCATCCGACTGACGCAGGCTAGTACACCGAACTACTACGAACCCCTCGTCACCTATGCGAGCCTCGTGAACATCACCGATAGGCTGCGGTTTATGTTAAGTACAATCGTTCTTCCCCAGCGCGAAGCCGTGCTCCTGGCCAAGCAGGTAGCGACGCTGGATACGTTGAGCGGTGGACGCGTGATGCTCGGCGTGGGCCTGGGCTCGAACCGGGAAGAATTTGAGGCTGTCCACCCCGGGCTCAAAGGCGCGCATCGGGGGACGTGGGTCGAAGAGGGCATTCAGGGTCTTCGTCTCCTTTTCAACGCCAACCCGGCAAGCTTCAAAGGACGCTACGTGCATTTCACAGGGGTCGAATTAGCCCCCCAACCGGCGCAGAGCCCATTTCCCATCTATATCGCTGCGAATACGCCCGTTGGCCTGCAGCGCGTCGGACGTCTCGGCGATGGGTTGATCGTTGCCGGGCTTTCGCCGGAACAAACACGCCGCGCATGGGCTGAAGTGAGAGAAACTGCGGAGGCCAGTGGTCGGGATGCAAGCCTGCTCAGTCTGCACGTTCAGACGTGGTTGACATTTGGCACCAGCCAACGGGACGCAGAGAAACGGGCATTGAGTTCCCAGCATCTCCGAAGAACAGCGGTAGAGAGTCGTCGCACGGACGAGGATGTATTGGCGAACTATCGAGCGAGCAATCTACTCGGCACCCCACCTGAGATTGTGGAGCAGATCAAGAGCTTCCAAGCAATCGGTGCATCGCACCTCGGCATTGTGTTTGTTGTTGACAAGATGGACGAGCTCTTGGCAGACATGGAGGTGTTCGCGACTGAGGTGATGCAGGCGTTCGAAACACAGTAGCGCACCGTCCCGGCTAAGCCTTGGGAAGCGGTAGGTGATACCGATATCTTCGTGAGCGGAGCGGGCGCGTTTGTCCGCCCCTCACTGAACCGATCGAGGCAGGGTCGAGCCCCATCTTCGCCCCGTGAGGACACGCGGGTATGATGACGGAGGAGTGACGAGTTTCCCCCCGCGGCGCCGAGGAGGAGGCGCTCGCTGTCACCGCGCACGGTAGGCCGCTCTGGCATGCCGCCATGTGATCGCCACATCGCCCCGCTGCCGCAGGTGTTCGAGGTGAGCGAGCATCTCCACCACCGCCAGGCGGGCCTGCTGGGGAGGCAGCCCGGCGCCGAAGAGCCCCTCGGCGACCTGGTATCCGGTAAGGGCGGTTCCGTCGAGAAGCGCGCGCACGGCCCTCAAGCGCTCAGCGTGATGGGCGCGCAGACCAGCGATCCGTGCCCGGATATCGAGGATCGGCGCCCCGTGCCCCGGGTAGGCCTCTCGAACGGGCAAGTGCTCGATCGCGTCCAGCGCACTGAGAAAATCGCGAAGCGGATCGGGGCCGGAGTACGGGTACCAGCCGATGTTCGGGGTGATCCGCGGCAGGAGGTGGTCACCGACGAACAGGGTGGCCGAGGGGGGATGGAAGAGGCAGAGGTGGGCGGGCGAGTGTCCCGGGGTGAGCACGGGAACGAACTCGGCCCCGGCCAGCGCCAGCAGGCAGTTGGTGGGAATCCAGTCGACAAGCGGCAGCGGCGCCAGGGCCGCGAGCAGATCGTCGAGTTCCCGCGTGATACTGCGGAGGGCGGCCGCGGGCATCCCGTGCGCCTTATAGAATTCCGTACCACCCCCATCCGCATCCGGGCCCCAGACCCGCCCGACCAGCTCGGCCTCCCCGGGAGACGCCAGCACAGGGACCCCGTAATGCTCCTGCAAGCGGCCGGCCATCCCGATGTGGTCCGGATGATGGTGGGTCAGCACGATCGCGCCGAGCTGGCCATGGACAGCGGTAAAGACGGCCACCTCCCCCCGCAACGCCGCCCAGGCGTCGGGGCTGTAGAAGGCGGTGTCGATGAGAATCGTCCCCGCTCCGGTACCGACAAGGTACACGTTGGCCGTCTTGAGGGGAAACGGCACCGGCAACGTGACTTGATGAATGATCAGATCGGATGCAGACATACCCAGGCACTACCGGGTGAGGGCCCGGTCGCGCCATCCACGCGCCCGGGGTTACCGGTCGTGGAGGAGGCCATCGTGCCGCTGCCCCTCGCGGGCGGTCCGGCCGGGCTCCTCGACAACCAGCGGCCTCTCGCGCCCTCAGACCATGGTGAGCCCTCCACCGACGCTCAACGTCTGGCCCGTGATGAAGGACGCCCGTTCGGACGCAAGGAAGAGCACAGCGTCAGCCACCTCCTCAGCTCTGGCCAGGCGTGCCAAGGGGGTCGCTTTGATGATCGCCGAGACGAGCTTCTCGTTGCCATCCGCGATCAGCCCCTGAAGGAGCGGGGTGTCCGTCAGGCCGGGCGCAACGACGTTCACCCGGATGCCGTGGCGCGCCACCTCCCGGGCGAGCGCCTTGCTGAACGCGATCACAGCGCCTTTTGCGCCGGAGTACACCGCCTCGCCGGATGACCCCGCCCGGCCGGCCTCGGAGCTCACGTTCACGATGAGCCCGCGGCGCTGCTCAACCATGTGGGGGAGAACCGCGTGCGACGTGGCCAGGACGCCCCGAAAGTTGATCGCGATCACCCGGTCCCAGAACTCCTCCGTCGTATCGGCGAACGGGACGATGCGGTCCCATCCCGCGACGTTCGCCAGGACATCGATCCGCTCCCAGTGGGCCAGCACCTGTCGCAGCCCCTCGTCGACACTTGCCCGGCTGGTCACGTCCATCCGCACCGGGAGGCCATCTCCTCCCGCGGCGGTCACAGCGCCCGCCACGGCCTCCGCACCCTCCCCGTCCCGATCCGCAACCGCCACCCGGGCACCCTCCCCCGCGAGGGCGAGGCACACCGCCTTCCCGATCCCGCTCGCGCCGCCGGTGACGACGGCTACCTGGTCATGACGCGTCACGTTCGCACCCCCCTTACGGCGACAGCCGCTGCCCGCAGCGGCCGCAGTAGGCCATGTTGGCCGGAAGCCCCCGGGCGCCACACGAAGGGCACGTCCGGGCCGGCGGCCCCCAGATGAACTCGGCTGGCCCGCCGTCGCGCGCGTCCTCGCGCACGTCCCGATAGCTGGGCGGTCGCTTGTCGACGAACGCCGACATCCCCTCCCACGGCTCGCGGGTGGCAAAGTGCAGGCTCAGCCAGTCGCGGGCGTGGCCGACGGTCATCGACCAGGCGAAATCCTTCCAGAAGTTCGCCTGCTGGAGCGTATACCGCGTGCACTCTGGGAACTTGTCGATCAGCTTCTGGCAGAGCTCGTCGACGGCCGTGTCGAGTTGCTCGCGGGGGACCACGCGATTGACGAGTCCCCACTCCAGCGCCTGCCGGGCATCGATCGGATCGCACGTCAGCAGCATCTCGCGCGCCCGCCGATCGCCGATCATGATCGGCAACCACTGGGTCGCCCCGCCCGCGGCCACGCTGCCCACCCGCGTGCCCACCTGGCGGATCGTGATCCCTTCGACCGCCACCGCGAGATCGCAGGCCATGTTGAACTCGTTGCCGCCGCCGGCGACGATCCCATTGAGCCGGGCGATCGTCGGCTTGCCGAGGTTCCGCAGCAGGTCGTGGCATTCCACGAACACGCTCATGTACTTCCAGTAGTCGCGGGGCCGCTGGGTGTACTGCGTCGCGTACTCGGTCACGTCGCCGCCCGTGCAGAATGCCTTCTCGCCGGCGCCGGTGAGCACGAGCACCGCCACGCCGTCGTCGTACGATGCGTCGCGAAACGCCTCCCGTAGCTCGACCAGGGTCTGGGTGCGATAGGCGTTGTAGACGTGCGGTCGATTGACCGTCACGCGGGCCACCCAGCCCTGCTTCTCGTAGAGGATGTCCTGGAATTGAAAGCTCTCCGGCGCCCGCGGCTGAACCGGGGTGCCGACCGTCTCCTGGATCACGCTCATGACGCTCCCTCCCTCATGGGGCAGTTGTCCTTCCCGCTTCAGGCCGTTTGTTGTCGGGCCAGTTTGCAAAGTCGCTCGTGGGCCAGCAGCGCCGCGCCCAGGGCGCCCGCGTAAACTCCCAGGTCATCCGGCGCCACATGAAACTCGCACTTCAGAGAAGTCTCCAGGGCCCAGCGCATCAGCGGTACCCGGGTGAGGCCGCCGCTCAGCCCGTACTCGGGTTCCGGCTTCACGCGCTTGAACACCTGGCCCGCCCGCTCCGCCAACGCGACCACGGCGCCCGCGCACACGTCCTCGGCGCTGCGGCCGGCGGTCAGGTGGTTGATCACCTCCGACTCGGCGAACACCGCGCAGACGCTCGAGATCGTCGCGGGGTCGGTCGCGGCTGCGGACAAGGTGGGGATGTCGGCCGCCGCGTAGCCCAGGTAGCGCATCGTCTTTTCCAGGAACGCGCCGCTGCCCGCGGCACATTTGTCGTTGAGCCGGAACGCCTTGACGCGGCCGCGGGCGTCCAGGCGGATCGCCTTCACGGTCTGCCCGCCGATGTCCAGCAGTGTGCGGACCCCGGGGAACAGCCAGGACAGCGCGCGCGCGTGACACGTCAGCTCGGTGATCGACAGATCGCGGAACGGGGCCATGTACCGGCCGTACCCGGTCGCGGCGATGTAGCCGATCTCCGCCTGCGGGATCCGGGCCGTCTCCAGGACGTCGTGCAGCGCCCGCGCCGCCGCCTTCGCGAAGTTATACCCGCTGTGGAAGGTGACCCGCCCGAGGATCCGTCCCGCGGAATCGGCGATCACGGCCTTCGTGTGGGTGGAGCCAAGGTCGAGGCCGAGGGTCAGGCTCACAGCCCCCCCCCTGCGGCGACGCCGGCCTGTGCGGCGACGCGGTCGAGCGCGTGCAGCGCGGCGCCGACCGCGCCGCAGTAATGGGATTCCTCGCTGACGTTGACCGGGGCGCCGGTCAGCTCCTCGATGAGCTTGACCATCGCGGTGTTGCGGGCCACGCCCCCGGTGAACGTGATCTCGGGCTCCACGCCGACCCGGCGCAGCAGCGACAGGCTGCGGGAGGCGATCGCCACGTGCACGCCCATCAGCACGTCCTCGGTCTTTCGGCCCCGGGCCAGCCAGCCCAGGATCTCCGACTCGGCAAAGACCGTGCAGGTCGTCGTCATCGTGACGGGGTGCTTGGCGGTGAGCGCGAGCGGCCCAAGGTCCCCCAGCGGGATCTCGAGCGCCTGCGACGCGGCGCCCAAGAACCGCCCCGTCCCCGCCGAGCACTTATCGTTCATGCAGAAGTCCAGCACCTGCCCCGTGCCGGCCACGCTGATCGCCTTGGTGTCTTGGCCGCCGATGTCGAGCACGCTGCGCGTTTGCGGAAAGAGGTACACCGCCCCACGGGCGTGGCAGGAGATCTCGGTGACCTGCGCGTGTCCGAACTCGACCCGGAACCGGCCGTAGCCCGTCCCGATGACGCAGCCCACGTCCGCCTCTAGGACATTCGCGGCCTGGAGCGCCTGGTGGAACGCGGCGATCGCCGCGTCGGTGAGGCGGGCGCCGGTATCGACCAGCCCGCGCCCCCGCACCCGCCGCTCGCCGTCCAGGATCACGGCCTTCGTCTGAGTCGACCCGACGTCGACGCCGCCGCCGAACATCCCCCTCACCTCCCCGCCCCCGCCGCGGCCTTGCGGCCGGCGAGCGACTCAATGAACGCGTCGACGCGGTTCTTCAGCTGTGCATCCGACCAGAGCCGCGGGTCCACCAGATCGGACTGGATGAACAGACCCGGGATGTCGTTGTGCGTCCGCAGCCATTCCCGCACATCCGGGAGGCCCGTGGACGTGGTGCGGCAGGATTTCACGCCGTGGAAGCAGATGCCGTCGACCGACCACTCCTGCGCGGTTTCGGCCAGCCAGTCCTGCGCGTAGAACATCGGCGTGCTGAAGCCCCGCCAGGCGGAGAGCAGGAGCTCCTCGGCCAGGCTCTCGATCGGGTGGGCGAGGTCGTAGCCAAACCCCGGGGGGAACCCTCCGCCGGCGAAGACCATGTACGTGCTGTGCACGAAGGTCCCGCCCCACTCCTCAAACAGCTCCGCGAACCGCTTGAAGGCCGCGTAGCAGGTCGTCCCGCCGAGCATCAGCCGGAACTTCTCCGCCGGCACCGTCCCTTGCCCTCGGCGCACGCGCTCCTCGAGTTCTTCCCGGGCGGCCTCGAAGAAGCGAGGCCCCTCCGGGGAGCCGCGATAGAGGTTGGAAATCCCCTGGAACACGATGCCCTCGCGGATGGCGCTGAACGGCGCGGGGCGGGTGCGGTTGAGCGCGACCACCTCCTGGTAGCACGCGGCGAGGCGGTTCACCTCCGCCATCGCCTCGCGTAGCCTGTCGATGTCGAAGGCTTTGCCCGTCACCCGCTCGCAGAGGGCGATGAGGTCCCCCAGCTGCCGCTCGACGTAGCGGCGATCGTTCTGGAACGCCTCGCCGTCCCGGCGGAGGTCGGCGCCGGTACCCCGCCAGGCGGGCAGGTCGAGCACGAAGACCGGGCAGTGGTACAGCTGCTCCCAGATCTCGGCCCACTTGATATAGGTATTGCACATGTTCGTGGCGACGGCGAGGCCAGGCGGCGGGACTTTCCCATGGGGGTGCGTCCGCCCCTTCAGTTGCAGTCCGACGTCGGCCTTCACGTAGCCGCAGATGTCCGGCGAGTAGCCGTAGTCCTCCGCGGCCTGGATGTATGTCAGCGAGTGTCCGCGAATCGCGGTCTGCAGCGAGGTGATCTCCGGCGCGTTGAGCACCACGTCGAAAACCCGGAGGAGCTCGCAGAGCGAGCCCATCACGAAGACGTACGCCGCCGGGCGCCCGGTCTCGTCCGCGGCCGTCATCTCCTGCCACCACAGATCCATCAGCCGCCGCCCCTCGCGGCGGATGGCCCCGCCCTGGCCGGACGCGCCGGCCGGGTGATCGGTCGCCGGTCCTCGTTCCGTGGAGCCGCGAACGGCCATCGGCGTCCTCCCTCAGGCGAAGTCGAAGAGCAACGACTCGGCGAACGTCTCGACTTCCATCCGCATCTGCTCGAAGACGGTCATCTTCTCCTCGAACTCCATCACGAGGTGCGGGATCCCCGCCTCCTCCAGCGCGCGAATGTGGTTGACCTGCTCCTCGAGGCCGGGCTCGCACATCTTTGGCGCGGCGACGATCGCCGCATCGGCGCGGGCCTCCCGAATGCGGCGCACCAGCATCTGCGACTTGGGTTTCCGGGGGTCGTGCTGCACCGGGCTGTAGCTCGACCCTTCCAGGTACGCCCGGGCCAGGTCGGCGAGGGGGTCCTCGCCCGCCGGCACATCGTCGAGGTGCCAGCGCAGCCCGATCAGGAGGTCATCGTCCACGATGTAGCAGGCGTCCTGGATGACGGTGAGCATGTCCACAGGCGGCTGCTCGCAGTACCCACCTTCGAAGACCACCCGGATCTTGTCCTGGCGCTTCGCCTGGCGGTGCGGCACGAGCTCGAGGGCGCGGTGCAGCAGCGCGTTGTGGTCCTCGCGCGGCATCACGCCCCCGGCCCGGGTCAACGTGTATGCTTCCACCCCCGAGAGGAGCCAGGGAGTGTCCCGCTTCACCCGATAGACCTCGCGCAGCAGGCGTCGGTTCTCGTTGTAGAGGGCGATGCTGGCGCGCAGGCGGTCGTCCGTGATCGCCTCCCCCGTTAGCCCCTCGATGATTGTGGCGATGCGGTGGTACTCGTCCCGAGCGTACGCGGCGGCGGCGGGCGAGGTCGCGTTTTGCGGGAGGTAGAGCACCTGGGTGGTGAGGGATGGCAGGTTGCGCACCCAGACGCCGCACGCGTTCCGGGCGGCATCGCAGATCGGCGGGATCACAAACATCGAGAGGAAGTCGAGGCGGCCGGTAAGTGCGAGCTCGAGCGAACTGCGGATGATCGAGCATACGAACGCGGCGATGCGCGCGTCGGCTTTGCGAATCTGCACGCCGCTGCCGGCGCCTAGGATCTTGACCGGCAGCATGCCGGCGGCGTGGGCGATCTCCTCCGGGAAGTACACCTGGAAATGGCCCAGCACCTTGCCGCCGGGGTGAGCTTCCTGCCACCGCCGGACGGCGGGGAATTCTGGGTCCTCGACCAGCACCCGGCACTCATCGAGGAGCGCCGCCAGTTCCTGTGCCGGTGCCATCCTCTCCCTCCCTAGGCGTGCTTCCAGGCCGGCGGACGCTTTGCCATAAACGCGGCGATGCCCTCGGCCGCGTCCGTGGTCGGGAGCAGTTCGGTCCGATACAGTGCCGTGGCCTCCCGCAACGCCCGGGCCACGGCGTCCCGCCCGGGGGCCGCAACCGCGCGCTTCGCGAGCCGGACGGCCACCCCGCTGTGGGCGAGCAGGGCGGCGGCCAGCTCATCGGTGGCCCGGCCCAGGTCGACCGCGGGGACGACCCGCGCCACGAGCCCCCACCGCAGCGCCTCTTCCGCGGAGACGGGCCGGCCCGTTAGCACGAGGTCCAGCGCCCGGGCTGTGCCGACGAGCCGGGGCAGCGCGGCCGCGGCCAGCGGCGGAAGCGCGGCGAGCTTCACCTCCGGGACCCCAAACGTCGCACCCTCGGCGGCCACGACCAGGTCGCAGAGCAGCGCGAGCTCCCAGCCGCCACCGAGCGCCGGCCCCTGCACGGCAGCGATCACGACCTGATCGAGGGCCAGCATCCGCTCGGCCATCGTCTGAAACGCCGCCAGCATCGGCGCCGCGCGGTCCGGCGCGTGCGCCGCGACGTCGACTCCGACGCAGAACGCCCGCGGGCCGGCCGAGGCCAGCGTGACGACGGTGACCTCCGGGTCGCCCGCAAGCACCTCGCACGCGGCGGCGAGCTCGTGAAGCATTCCCAGCGTGAGGATGTTGAGCGGCGGCCGGTCGAGGACGAGCCGGGCCGCGCGCCCGTGCCGGGTCAGCGTGACGCGGCCGTCGTTCCCGTCCATTGGCGCTCCCCCGCCTGTGACGTCCCGTAGCCGTGGAGGAAGATCCGAGTCATGCCATCGGCCAGGCGGTCGACCCCGCCGTCGACCTCGGGGCGGTACCACATCTGCACCCAGTTGACCATGCCGAACAGGCTCATCGCCGCGAGTCGCGCCGGCACGCCGCTCGCCCCGAACCCCGCCAGGACGTCGCGGCAGACCGCGTAGTATCGGCGGCGCAGCGCGGCGATCTTGACCGCGTGGGGCCCCCGCAGGGATCCCAGTTCACGGGTGATCACCTTGATCTCGTTCATGTCTCGGAGGAAGTGGTCGAGGTGGTTGCGGATCAGCACGTGGATGCGCTCTCCGGGATCGAGGGTGTGCGCAAGCTCCTGGTCCAGTGAGTCGAGCAGCATGGAGAACCGGCGGTCGCAGATGCGGTAGAGCAGCTCTTCCTTGCTCCGCACGTAATAGTACAGTCCTGCCACGCTCATCCCGGCAGCCCGGGCGACGTCCCGGATCGACGTCCGTTCGAACCCCCGCGACGCGAACAACGCCGCCGCCGTCTTCAGGATCGCCTCGCGCCGCGCGTCATATTCCATAGGGGGCTCCCGGTCGAGCGCTCGCTTGAAAACCTTGCCCATACCGTACCCCGGCAAAGCGGCGAAGGAAATGATGCGGCTGGCTTATTTACTTAGCGCAGATGGACTACCCGCAACTGCCCGGGCGCAGAGGTTCCGGCCCAGCCGGGGGGAGGCTAGATGAGGTGACGGCGAAAGGCCAGAGCGACGGCCTCGAGGCGGCTGTGCACGCCGAGCTTCGTGAGGATATTCTGCGTATGATTGCGCACGGTCGCGGTGCTGATGAACAGCCGGCGGGCGATGGTCTGGGTCCCCTCGCCACGGGCCATCAGCCGCAGGACCTCCTGCTCGCGCCCTGTGAGGTGCCCGGCCGTAGGGTCGGGAGTCGAGGCGGCAGGCGGCGGGGGCTCCGCCCCGGCCGGCACGGCGCGAAACGCCCTCCGCGCCCCCGTCACGTCCCGGAACAGGTGGACCACGATGTTGCCGCCCCGCGTCGGGACCAGTACCGTGCTCACATTTAACCACCGCTCCGCGCCGTCCTTGCCCCGCGTGGCGATGTCGTAGGCCTGCGCGGCCTCGTCGTGACGCGCCATCGTCAACACGGAGCAGTGGGGGTGACAGAACAGGTTCCCGGGTTCATCGCGCCCCTGCATCACCTCGTGACAGGCTCGACCCAGCACCTCGGTCGCCGTATACCCGAGAATCGATTCGGCGGCGCGATTCCAGAGAATCACCCGGCAAGCCGGATCCACGGCCATGACGCCGTCGGCAGTGCGGGTGAACAGGTCGAGGAGGTCGGGGACCATCGCTGTCGCGGCGACCCGGTGCTGCCCGCTGCCCTCTCTCTCTCCCGGAGACGATCGCCCCACGATGGGCGGGCGTTCGGGATGCCGGGTGTGGAATCCTCCCCCGGTGCGTTTGTCGGAGAAAAACGATGCGAACGGCCGATTGCCTGATTCGTTCTCGGATCGTATCATGATTGTATCTGCCCTGGACCCGGAGGGACTGCCGTGACGGAGCGGCTGACGCAGCGACTCGTGGCGGAGCATCCCGGCCTGCTGGCCCGGATTCACGCGATCGCTGCCGCGCTCGCCAGTAAGACGCCGGCGTCGGCTGAAGGGGCGGCCGTGATTCGCCGCGGTCTCGCCACCCTCAAGCAGGAGTTGGACCTTCATGCCTCGCTCGAGGACGACGCCGTGTTCAGCGTGCTCGAACCTGAGCTGCTCGAACGAGGCGGGATCGCCCTCACCCCGTTCAAAGAAGAGCACGACGAAGTCCGCCGCCACCTACACGACCTCGAGCACGCCCTGGGAGCCGCGTCGACGGGCGCCGCAGCGAATCTGCCAAAAGCCGCCCAGGCGGCGCGGGACCTAGAGGGCACGTGCGAAGACCACTTTCGCAAGGAAGAGGAAGTCGTCTTCCCGATGGCCGAGGAGATCCTGACCGAGGAGGCTTGGGGGAAGGTGGACCGACTCGCCGAGGCGATCACAGCCAGCGGGTTCACCCGCTGAGCCTGGAAACATCAACTTACGCTTGCTGCCCGGATTCGCCCCACCGCCAGCTTCCACCGCAAACCTCTTGCCAGATCCCGTATCATCCCGTGCTCCTGTGCCACGTGATCACCTCCGCGTCTGTCGACCAACTTCCCCACAGCAATCTCGAGTCAGGGCAAAATCCGGGGCAATCCTACCTCGCCGCCGCGCTTTCCTCCATCTCTCTATCCGCCGGACGCTCGTTCGCGCCCACCTCTCCCCAGTAGCACGTATCGCAAAACCGCAGCACGATCCCACGTCGCTCGAGTTCGTAATGGACCGACTTCAGGCCGCACTTGTCACACGCGGAGCATCCGTCCATGGCTTTGCGCCTCCTCCTGGATGTGATGCGGGCGCCTTTTCCAACGGACCCGCGCCACTCCCCTACCGCCGAGCGGTCACGATGATCTGCCCAAACATCATCGCGTGGGACAGACCACAGTATGTGGTGCAGTGGTAGTAATAGGTCCCCGGTGTCGCCGGCGTAAATGTGACGTACTCGGTCTTCCCCGGAATGAGCTCGGTAATCTTCACGGGGAGACCGTCGATGGCGAACCCGTGCACGACGTCCTCGGAGGTGATCTTGAGCCGAACCGGGACACCCGCCTTGGCATAGATGGTCTTGGGCACGGCGCGTCGGGGTGGCCGCTCGGACAATCGGAGCAGGTCAGGAACTCGGTACACATGACCCCCCGCGCTTCCTCGCTGGTCCACCCGAGCAGACGCTCGGCCGCGGGGTTCAGGGACAGAACATGCCGATCCAGACTGAGGGTGAGCAGCCCGTCGCTCAGCAGATCGACCGTGGACGCCAGATTGCGCTCCGCCCGCCTGGCCAGGGCAAACAGGCCGGCATTCTCCGCGGCCATCGCCGAGATCTCTCGGGTCCGGTCGGCGACGCGGTCCTCCAGCTGACGGTTCCACGTCGCGATTTCCTCCCGCGACGCCTTGAGGGCGGTCCGCATCGTCTCAAAGGTCCGGGCGAGTGTGCCGACTTCATCTTTGCGGTCACGCGCACTGGGTGGTCGAGGTTGCCGTCGGCGATCCGCTCCGCCGCATCGCGGAGGCGCGTGAGTGGCTGGATGACGCTCCGCACGTCCAAGAAGGCCAGCAGCGACATCCCGGTGACGATCACGAACCCGAACAACAGCATCCGGCGCTGGAGCTCATGCGGCAGCGTGAGTACAACATCTCTCGGCTGTTCGACGTTCACGCCCCATCCCGGGTAGCCCGGCAGCGGCGTGTACGCCACGTAGTGGGGATGCGAGACGACATTGTGCGGCACGATGCCGGCGTGACTCTGCACGATGAGGGAGGCAACGACCGGCATATGCTCGGTGAGCCGGCCGAGTGCGGTCGGATCCGAGGAAATCAGCACCATACCCCGGTCATCGACCACCTCGAAGTCCAGCGGCACGCCGCCGCTCCCGCGTAGAGTGTTGAGGAACTCCCCCTGCGCGAAGTTCACCGCCCCCACAAGCCAGTGGTCCATCCCCGGGACGAACAGCACGAATGCCATCAGATGTGCGCCGGGGAGAGCAGCGAGAGGAGGCAAAAGACGCGGTTGGTCCTCGGACCCGCATGCAGAGGAAGAGGAAATGCGAAAACGCTGCTCGCGAACGACGATGGCCTCGACCAGGCGACCGCCCCGCTAGGGGTGAGGAGCGCGAGTCCTGAAAATCGCCGTGCCTCGCCGGCCTCCCCGAGAACCATCATCCGTCGGGCGGGCGGCGTCCTGGAGAGCTCCCAGCTTAGGTCCTCGAGATCCCGCCGATCTCCCGAGAGCCCCTCCGCAATTCTCACGGCCACGATCTCGGCAACCTGCTGGCGATGCGAAGCACGGTGGCGGTGCTTTCGCGAATCGCCCAGCTCACCATGTACCCGAACGCGGCGAGCATGATCGTGGTCGCGAGGGCCACGCCGAGCGTGATCCTGGCCTGGAGGCTGGGGAGACGTTGCGGACGCCGGGGGCCCGACCCTGCCGGTTGTCCCCTCCGGCGAGACCACCATGCCCGCAGATCCGCACCCACGCCATCTTAAGCTTAAGTCTAACCCTGGGACCTCAAGATGGATCGGGCGCGGATAGGATCCTCGAATCAGGCGGATAGAGGAGAGGCGGTCCCCCGCCGGCAGTTGCAGGCCGCTGCCCTGCCGCGGATCCCCACAGCCCGGGCCGTTGCCGCGCTCCGCGAATACTCTTCGCGCCGGATGGTTTCGCCCGGCGCCATCGCGTAGACTTGCCCCCAAACGACAGCGGAGGGCACCCATGAACAACGAAGCGGAGGTCGTGGTCATCGGCGGAGGCGTCCACGGCGCAAGCGTCGCCTACCACCTCGCCAGGGCCGGCAGGCAGGTCGTCCTGGTCGAGAAGGGGGCGATCGGGTCAGGATCCTCGGGCGCCTCGGGAGGCATCATTCGCTCCCATTACTCGACTGAGCCGATGGTCCGGCTGGCGCACCGGGCGGCGCAGCTCTGGCCCCGCCTGGAGGACGAACTCGGCCATCCCGTGGATTACGTTCGCAATGGCTTGATCGTCGCGGTATCGAAGGCCGATGCCGAGGGGATGACTCGGTTCGTACGGATGCAGCAGCGCATCGGGGTCGAGACGGAGATCATCCAGCCGGAGGCGATCTCTCGCTTCATCCCGGAATTCGAGCCGGACGGGCTCGCCCTCGCTGCCTACGAGGCTCAGGCCGGCTACGCCGATCCCTACTCCACCGCCGTCGCCTTCGCCAGGAAGGCCCAGGAGGTCGGCGCGCAGGTCTGCACGCAGACGACGGTGACCGCCATCGCCGCCAACGGTCCGGGGGGCCGACGGGTGGTCACGGACCAGGGCTCGATCCGCACGCCCTTGATCGTCAACTGCGCGGGGGCGTGGGCCCCTCGGATCGCCGCGATGCTGGGGGTGGAACTGCCGGTGAGCCCTGGGTACCTGCAGATGGTGGCCTTTCATCCGCACTACCCGCACTGGGGCCAGAACAGCCCCACCTGGCTTGACCTGTGTACTATGACCTACTGTCGCCCCGACGCCGCAGGCTTGATGCTGGCCGGGGGCGGCCTATCCGAGAACACGGTGCTGGAGGGGGACGCCATCGATCCGGACGATTATCCGTCTCGCCCGACGATGATGTTCGAAGCGGAGATCCACGATAACTTGATCCGCCGATGCCCGTGGGGGGAGCGGATGTCCAGGGTCCGCTCCTGGTCGGGCCCGGATGGCAACAGCCCAGACTTTCATCTCCTTTTCGGCCCCGTCCCCGGCGTGGATGGGTACCTCCAGATCGTGGGGGGCAGTGGAAACTCGTTCAAGCTCGCCCCGGCCACCGGCGAAGCGATCGCCGAGTACGTGACCACGGGAGGGTGTACGCACCTCGATCTCCAGGCCTTCAGCATCACGCGCTTTGAGGAGAACCGACCCTTCCGCGGCGGATACCAGATGCACATCATCGGTTAGCAGGGAGGGCAGCCCGGGCCTTCACCTTTTGCCGGGAGTCCGGCCGATCACCGCCTCGCGCCTTCCCCCTGTTGGGATGATCAGATCCTTTCCGAGCTCGCTTTACGAACTTGTGACGGCAATTTTCCCTCCGGTGCAATCCGCGCTGTCTCACCAGGTGTATTAGCCAGTGAACGATCGCACGGAGCGATCAAATCGAGCAAAGGGAGTGAGAGCGATGAAGAAGATGCTCGTCATGCTCGTCCTGGGGGCGTCCGCCGCACTGCCCGGCAGCGCGTTTGCCGCCACAGCTGACGATAACCACTCCGATTCGAACGCCTGGCAGGCCCCACAGATGGCCGCGCAGTTCGAGCCCGCCGGCCTCGGCACCGTGGCGGGCCCGGGGCAGACCTCGCCCACCTTCGGGCCGTACGATCAACAGCGGCTTGACAATTTCGGTCAGTAAGAGCCCATGAGGCGCGCCGGCCGACTGCGGATGCTGGAGGGCGGCGCGCCTCGGGCTCGGATGCGGGAGGAGGATGGTATATGAGAAACGGGGTAAGCCCATTCCGTACGGGGCTTCTACGTGTACGCGCGGGCGGCGCGTCGGCCCTGATGGCCGCGCTGGTGGTCGGGGGCCTCATCTGGGGGGGCATGTCCGGCCCGTCCCCCTCGGCGGTGGCCGCCACCGCACCAAAGGCATACATCGGGCTGTACGGCAGCAGCTCAGTCGCCGTGCTCGATACGGCCACGGGACGCGTCCTTCGGACGATCAAAGTCCCAGCCGGACCCGAGGCGGTCATCGTCACCCCCAACGGGCGGCGGGTCTACGTCTCGGGCGAGGATGCGACCGAGCTCAGCGTGATCGACACCGCAACGGACACGGTGATCAGGACGCTCGATCTCGGGAGGTCGCCGCAGGGCATGGCCCTGTCGCGCGATACGAAGACGCTGCTGGTATCGATGTTCGACATTGGCCAGCTGGACGTGATCGATACCGCGACCCTGAAGGTTGTCGCCCAGGTCCCCGTGGGCAAGCCGCACGGCGTCGCGCTCTCCCCCGATGGGCGTACTGCCTACGTCGGCTCCCAAGACCGCCCGAACCACAACGCGATCGTCGTCGTTGACATCCCGGGACGGCGTGTCTCCGCGCGATTGCCCCTGGACCAGACGCCGCGCGGGCTGACCCTCAGCCCCAACGGCAAGTCCATGTACTTCACCGAGGCCAACAGCGCCGAGGTCAAGGTCTTGGACACCGCGACCAACAAGGTGACAGCAACGATCACCGTCGGCCCAATCCCACATCAGATCGCATTCACGCCGGACCATAAGTACGCCTTGGCCGTCGTGCAGGCCACCGGCCAGCTGGCGATTATCGATGCCGCCTCGCATCAGATCGTCAAAGACGTCGCGGTCGGCAAGTTCCCGCACTGGGTGGCGCTGACGTCGGACGGTGCGTTAGCGTACGTCACCAACGAGGGCGACAACACCGCCTCAGTCGTGGACATGGCAAAACAGCAGGTCGTGGCGACGATCCTCGTCGGCGACGGACCACGGAAGATCGCGCTGCAGCGGGGCGCGGGGGCGATGAGCGAGTATCTGCCGCCCTCGACGCCCCAGGCTCGCCAGGGGTTCGCGGCTCGGCCGCCACAGCCCGTCGCAGCCGGGGCAGGCGGCGTCCAGATCCGCATGGCGACGTTCGCCTTCGGCCCGGCCACGGTCACCGTCCGGGCAGGTCAGCGGGTGACGTGGATCGACGGTGATCCGGTGCCGCACACCGCGACGGCGAAAGACGGGCGGTGGGACTCCGGCCAGGTGGTGCCGGGAGGAAGTTTCACCGTGACGATGACCAAGCCGGGGACCTACGAGTACTTCTGCGGCGACCACCCGTTCATGCAGGCGAAGGTGATCGTGACAAAGTAGGAGTTCGCGGGAGCGGGGAACGGTGGCCTCAGAGGAAACCGCCCCACCATGGTGGCGTCGCTTCCTCCTAGCCGTCACCCCGCTCCTGTAGTTCACCCTCGAGCCGATTATCAAACCAGCGGTTCGCGGCGACGCGGCCGGATGTGCTCGTGTACGTGGCGGAGCCGGTCGACGAGGATCTCACGCTGGCCGGTCCTGTTTCGCGGAAGCTATTCGTTTCGACGACCGGGACCGACTCGGATGGGTGGTGAAATTGATCGATGTCTATCCGCCGGGCCGAAGTACTCCGGCGGCAACAAGTGGCGCGGAGGCCCTGACGGACATACTCACACCCTCGCGGGACAACAAGAAGCGGCCGCGATAGCCTTCGAACACCATCTGCTGAGGAAGTGCGCCCGGAGATTAGAATGCAGGTCACCAACGTGCGGCTGTAAGGTACTCACCCCGAGCCTCCGGGGATCGTCGGGGCGCGATCCGGCGAGCGATCACAGCACATGAGGGTCGAGGCGGTCCCGGACCGCGTCGCCGAGCAGGTTCGCGCCGAGCACCGTGACCATGATCGCAAGGCCTGGAAACGTCGCCAGCCACCACCCGGTCGCCAGGTAGGCACGCCCGTCGGCGAGCATGTTACCCCAGCTGGGCGTGGGCGGCTGAACGCCGAGACCCAGGAACGACAGCGCTGCCTCGTAGACGATCATCAGGCCGATCTCCAGCGTGCCGACGACGACGACGGACGGGAGAACCTCAGGCAGCACGTGCCGCAGCATCACGCGAAGGTCCGTCCCGCCGAGGGCACGGGCCGCTTCAACGAATTCCCGCGACCGGCCGGCGAGGGTCTGCGCGAACGCGACCCGCGCGTACCGCGGCCACCGGGTGAGCCCCAGGACGAGCACCGTGTGCTCGAGGCCGGGGCCGAGGGCGGCCACGACCGCGATGGCGAGCAATAAGAAGGGGATGGACAGGACGAGATCCACAAACCGCATCAACACCGCGCCTATCCAGCCGCGATAATATCCGGCCGTGAGCCCCATGAACACGCCGAGCGCGCCGGAGCACGCCACGGCGAGGCTTGCCACCGCAAGCGAGGCGCGGGCCCCATAGATCAGCCGGCTGAGGGCGTCGCGGCCCAATCCGTCCGTCCCGAGCCAGAACACCTCACCGTGGGGCCCGCGCGTCCCGGGCGGGAGCAGGCGATCGGCAAGGTTCTGGGTCAAGGGGTTTCGGGGCGCCATGCTCGGCGCCGCCAGCGCCGCCAGGGCGACAATCATGAGGATCCCGATCCCGGCATTGCCGGTGAGCGGCAGCCTTCTGCGCCGACGTCGGACAGTCTCGCCGCCGGTGTCGAACGCGGGTCTTGCCGCGGATGCGGCAGGCACGGTCGGTGACCCGGCTACGGTGGCGTCCCGGCGAGCGCGATCCGCGGGTCCAAGAGACCGTAGAGCACGTCGGTGACCAGGTTGGTGAGGACGAAGATCGCCGTGCCCACGATCACGACGGTCTGCACGATGGTGTAGTCGCGGGCCTGGATCGCCTCGACCGCCAGCCTGCCGATTCCCGGCCAGGCGAAGATGGTCTCTGTGATCACGGCCCCGCCGAGCAGATTGGCGATGTCGAGGGCCGCGATCGTCAGGATGGGGATCGCCGCATTGCGCAGCACGTGCGCGATGACCACGCGGCGGGGCGATACTCCCTTCGCATGCGCGGTCCGCACGTAGTCACGGCCCGCTTCCTCCAGCACGGCCGACCGGCTCATGCGCGCTATCGTGGCGAGGGACAACCACGCGAGGGTGATGGACGGGAGGACTAATGTCTGCGGAGTTCCGGACCCTGAAGAGGGCAAGAGGTGCCACCGCACGCTGACGATCAGGATGAGGAGCAGGCCGGTCCAAAACGACGGCATCGCCTGGCCGATGAGGATGAACGGCAGAGCGAGGCGGTCGAACGGTCCGCCGCGGCGAGTGCCCGCAGCCACGCCGAGGGGGAGGCCGACGGCAAGGGCGAGCCCAAAGGCCGCCGCGGTGAGCTCGATGGTGTATGGAAGACGCTGGAGCACCAGCGGCAGCGCCGGCGCATCCTGCACGTAGGAGGTCCCAAGGTCTCCACGCGCCAGATCGGCAAGAAACCGGAGGTACTGCACATAGAGGGGCAGGTCGAGTCCAAGGGTGTGCCGCATCTGGGCGATGACGTCTGCCGGCGTGCCCTGAGGGACCATCAGCGCCACCGGATCGCCCGAGAACCGGACGAGGACGAAGACGATCGTGGAAGCCCCCCACAGGACGGCAACCGCCTGCACCAATCGACCGGCCAGGAACCGTCCCAATGGTCTCGCTCGCCCGACTTCCCGCGCTACCCTTCAGTCTAACGCCCGAGTGACATATCGGCGACAAAGAGCTGCTCGTCCACCGTCGGATGCCAGTGAAGGCTCCGGTCCGCCCCGTAGAGCGCCACAACCTCCCACAGCGGCACAGCGGGGACATCCCGCTGGAGAACGTTCAGCGCGGTCGAATAGTCGGCTTTTCTCGCCGCCGCATCGAGCGTCGAACGCCCGTCATCGACCGCCTTGTCGAAGGCGGGATCGCTGTAGCTCGACCAGATGCTCCCGGTGTGAAACAGCGGATAGATGACCCCGTCAGCGTCCAGGCAAGAACACGACCACTGACCGTAGCGCAGATCCCCCCAATCGTGTTGCGGAGACTGGATTTTCTGCAGATAGGTCCCGAAGTCATACGACTGTGTCTTCACGGTCACGCCGGCCTGCTCGAGTTGCCCCTGGATCGCTTGGATGATGCGCTGGTCGTAGGTCGGGGAGGTGGTAAACACGAGCGTCAGCCCGCTCGAATGACCGCTCTCGGCGAGCATTTGCTTCACCTTCGCGAGATCGTGAGGGTAGCCCGGGATCTTCGGATCGTAGCCAAAGTGGCGGGACGTCAGGAGCGCGGTAACCGATCGGGCATAACCCGCGAGCAGGATCCGGATCAGCGAGGGGGTATCCACCGCGTCCGCGATCGCTTCCCGCACGCGCACGTCCCGCAGCGGGCTCGGCCCGAGCGTGTTGAACGCCAGATACGCGACGCGCTCGGTCGCCCCCCCAAGCAGCTGGAGCTTGGGGTCGCTCTTGATCGTCTTCACGTCATCAGAGGTGAGGCCGAGGGCGAGCTGAACACGTCCGGACTGCAGGTCGGCGACCCGGGTCGCTGTCTCAGGCACCGTTCGAAACGTGACCTCGTCGATCCGCGGCCGGCCTTTCCAGTAGCCCGGGACCGCTTGCAACGTCACGTGGTCGCCGCGGAGCCAGGCGCCGAACCGGTATGGACCGCTCCCCATCGGATGCGCGTTGATGTACGGTTGATCATGGGCCGCCGCGTACGCCTTGGAGACGATGCTGAGGTTCACAAGTTGGGCGAGCAGGACAGGGTAGGGCCGCGACGTGGTAATGGTGAGCGTATCGGGTCCCGTAGCCTTGACGCTGGTGATCGCATTAAAGTTAGCATACTGAGGACTGTTGAACTGCCGGTCAAGAATGCGCTCGAGGGTCGCCTCCACATCGGCCGCCACCAGTGACGTGCCGTCATGAAACTTGACGTCTTTGCGGATGGTGAAGTGCCATTCGGTCGGGGTGACGGCCTTCCACGCCGTGGCGACATAGGGCTCGATGGCGCTCGTTTGCGGATTGCGGTGAAGGAAGTTGTCGTAGATGTTTCGGTAGACGTCATAACTGTTGGTATCATACTGACGGCCGGGGTCGAGCGTCGCCGGATCCCCCTGGAGATCGATCGTCAAGGCGGTTGCCCCGGTGGCCATGGTTGGTCCGGCGGCGGCCACCGCCAGTGCGAGTGCAAACGCGGTCAGGGTCCGCATTGACATCACGAACAGCCCCCCGTCGAACCGGTAGTGTTGCCCGGGACGTTTCGTGAGGGCGCTCACGACTTCCTTGCGGACACACGGCACGACGATCACGCGTGTACTGACCGCGACCGAGGGGGCACCTCAGTTGAGACGGTACCCGTGGCGGCCAACCAGGAGCGCTCGGACCGGTCCCTCCGAGGTTAACGGAGAGGTGATAGATGCGATTTTCAAGGGATCTGTGGAGTCGTGCTAAAGATCTGCCTCTTCGAACTTGACGCCCCTTCCAGCAACGATACTGCGGCGCGCACGGGCGATCCGCTGAAAAAAGCGCGGATCGTGCTCGAGTCGATACTCAAACCAATCATCCTCGGAAGAGAACCCGATGAGCACCCCGGCAGGCTTTCCATGCCGCGTGATCACGATCTCCTCCTTCTCCGCATCACGAAGATACCTGGAGAGATCGTCTTTAGCTTCGTGAAGAGGGACCCTTCTCATTTTCCCATGAGGTCCATGGTCACACCGGCCCCAGGCCCCGCAGTCGCGGATCGAGCACATCCCGCATGCGGTCGCCCAGCAGGTTGAAGGCGAGGACCACGAGGGTAATGGCCACGCCGGGGATGGTCGGCATCCACCAGGCCTGCCACACCAGGTCCTGCGAGTACCCGAGCATCTGCCCCAGGCTCGGGGTCGGCGGCTGGATGCCGAGGCCGAGGAAGCTCAGCGCCGCCTCCAGGACGATCACCACCGGCAGGTGGAGGGTCGCTAGCACCAGCACGGTCGGAAGCACGTTTGGCAGCACGTGCCGTGCGAGGATGCGGACGTCCGAGGCGCCCACCGCCCGCGCGGCCGCCGCGAACTCGCGGTCCCGTAGGGACAGGGCCTCGGCGCGCACGACGCGCGCGTAGGCCGGCCACCCGGCGATCACGAGGACGGCCACGATCTGCAGCAGGCCCGAGCCCAGCACCGCAACCACGGCGACCGTCAGCAGGAGCGTCGGGATGGACAGCTGCGCGTCCACGAGGCGCATCAGCGCGACGTCGAGCCATCCGCCGCGGTATCCCGTCACCATGCCGACGGTGGCCCCCACCAGCGTAGAGAGCGGGACGACGGCCAGGGCGACCAGCAGCGAGATCCGGAGGCCGACGAGCAGCCGGCTGAACACATCGCGCCCAAGCTGATCCGTGCCTAGCAGGTGGACGGCGCCGCGCACCGGCGCCAACGAGGGCGGATGCACGGTCAGGCCCAGGTTTTGCGCCGCCGGGTCGTAGGGCGTCACAAACGAGCCGACGAAACCGGCCGCGAGCAGCACCGCGAGGAGCGCGGCGCCCACCACCCCCGATGGGCTGCGCAGCAGCCGGCGAAGCGGCGAGTCCCGCCGCGCCTTAGGCGCGCTGCGCGGCGTTTCGAAGGCGAGGGTCGACCCAGCCATAGAGCAGATCCACCATGAGGTTGACGGCGATGAAGACGGCGCCACCCATGATCGCGGCGCCCTGCACGACCGGGAAATCGCGACCCAGCACCGCCTGGACGGCCAGACGTCCCATGCCGGGCCACGCGAAGATGGACTCCACAATTAGCGCGCCGCCCAGCATCTGACCGAAGTGGAGGCCCAGGACCGTGAGCACCGGCAGCGCCGCGTTGCGCAGCGCATGCTTGAACAACAGCACGCGGCCCGTCAGGCCTTTGGCCCGGCCGGTGCGGACGTAGTCCTGCGCCAGGGCATCGAGCAGGCTCGTCCGGGTGAGCCGGCTGACCTGCGCGGCATAGAACCCGCCGAGCACGAACGCGGGCATCACGAGGTGGTCGAGACCTCCGTAGCCCGAGACCGGCAGCCATCCCAGCTTGACCCCGAAGACGATGATGAGCAGAAGCCCCAGCCAGAAGCTCGGCATGCTCGTCCCAAGCAGGGCGATCGTCATGGCGGCCGTATCGACGCCCGACCCGCGGCGGGCGGCGGCCACCATGCCGAGCGCCACGCCGAGGAGCATCGCCACCGCCAGGGCGGCGAGGGCCAGTTCGAACGTCGCGCCGAGGCGGTCGCCGATCAGTTCGGTCACCGGCAGGTCCTGGCGGTACGAAAAGCCGAGATCGCCGTGGGCGACGCGGGTGATGAAGCGCCAATACTGCACGGAGAGCGGCCGGTCCAACCCGTAGGCCTGCCGGATGCGGTCCATGTCCTGCTTCGTCGCGTTCTGCGTCACCAACAGCGCCGCTGGATCGCCGCTCGCGTGCAGCAACACGAACACGATCGTGATCACGCCGAGCATGGCGGTCAGCGAGAGCGCCAGCCGGCGGATCAGATACTCGCTCACAGCGAAAGGTTCGGCGCGGGCCGGCGGCGCGCCGCGCGCCCGCCGATCAGTGCGTCCACGACGCGTCGAACATCGTTAATTCCAAGTCCGGCCGGGGCGTCCACTCCAGGTCGCGGCTCATGCCGTTGGCGTTGGGCGCGGTAAAGAGCGTGAGGGCCGGCGCCTGCTCCTTGTACATCAACTGCAGGCGCTTCGAGATGTCGCGCAGTTTTGCCTCGTCGGGCGCGGCCTGCGCCGCCTCGACCAGCTGATTGAACTGCGAGTACCCGGGGCGCCACTGCGACCATTCGCCGGGCGAGTAGAACGCGCGGAGCGGGATGATGGTGCTGATCCCGAAGAAATCGGTGAAGCGGGTAAACCACCCGTCCTCGGGCAGCTTTCGGTCCAGCACCGCCCGCAGCTGCACGCCAATCTCCGTGGTGTCCACTTTCGCGCGCACGCCGATGTGGCTCAACTGGTCCGCCACGGCCAGGACGATGTCCCGGTCGCCGGGGTAGGTCCCGCTCGTCCCGCTGATGGTGAAGTCGAACCCGTTGGGGTATCCCGCCTCACGCAGCAGCGCGCGGGCCCGGTCGGGATTGTACGGGAACGGTGGGATGGACGCATCGCACGCCACCATCACGTCGGAACAGAACGTCGCCACCGGCGTGCCCACGTTGTGCATCACGCTGGCCAGAATCGCCTGGCGGTTGATCGCGTAGTTGAGCGCCTGCCGCACCCGGGGGTCGGCCAGCGGCTTGTCCTTCGCGATGTTGACCAGGTTGTAGATGACGAAGAACACGCTCAGGCTCTTGCCGATCACGAGTTTGGTCTTCGAGGAAATCTGCAGGGGACTGAAGAGTTCGGGCGGCAGGAGGTTGGCCAGCTGCACCGACCCGGCCAGCAGTTCGGCGACCCGCGGCGCGTCGGTGGGAATGACGCGGAAGACCACGTGGCCGATCTTGGGCCTGCCGCCCCAGTAGTCGGGATTGGCCTGCAGCTCCACGCGGTCGTCCTGCACCCAGCGGACGAAGCGGTACGGCCCGGTCCCGACGGCGTGGCGGATCAGCGCGTCCTCGCCGTTTTGTTTGAGGTATCCCGGCGGCACGATCATCCCGTAGTACCCTAGGTATCGCGGCATGTCCGGCCAGGGCTGCGAGGTGGTGAATCGCACCGTGCTTTCGTCAACCGCCGTCACTGTTTTGATCAGCTGCAGGGCGCCGGCGCCCGGCCAGTGCGTCTTCGGGTCGAGCATCCGGTCGAACGAGAACTTGACGGCGTCGGCGTTGAAGGGCTCGCCGTCGTGAAACTTCACACCTTTGCGCAGTTTGAACTCCCAGGTGGTCGGGTCGACGGCCCGCCACGACAGCGCCAGACCCGGCTTGAGATTCAGGGCGGCGTCCCGGTGGACCAGCGTGTCGTAGATATTGGCCAGGACGGCTATCGTCGCGAGTCCGGTGCTTTTGGCAGGGTCGCCCGTGACAATGTCGGCGCTTTGAGCGACGACCAGGGTGCGGGGCGTCTGCGCCTGCGTCGCCGCGCCCGAGCTTACCGCGAGCACGAGCGCCGCACTGGCGCAGACCGCGGCGAATTTCCGCCAGCTACCGAGTACCATTCCGACACCTCCCTCTCAACTTCGCCGCGCGCGGGCCGCGTCGACGTGCCGCTCCGCCCCTACCAGCCGGCGGCATAACTCTCACGACGAGGGTCGGCGCCGCCTTCGAGCACACCGCCGTCGCGGCGCCGTATCGCGCACACCGCCGCCACCGAGGGCGAGACATTGGGCAGCACCTCAACGGTGTGGCCGAGCGCGGCCAGCCGGTCCCGTACGTCGGGGGGAATTCGGCCCTCCACCCGTACCATCCCCGGCTCGTATGGATGGGGGTGGAAGGACGACGGGAAACTCGCCGAGATGACCCGCGGCGCTTCGATGGCGGCCTGCACGTTCATCCCAAAGTCCAATACGTTTGACGCCACCTGCACCATCGCCTGGACCTGCGCATCGCCGCCGGGGCAGCCGAAGGGCATCAGCGCCCGCCCCGACTGCACGAGCATGGCGGGATTCGGCGTCAGCCGCGGACGCTTGCCCGGCGCAATCGCCGAGGGGTGCCCCGGCGTGGTCCACAGCTGCGCTCCGCGCGTCGAGATGATGATGCCGAGGCCGTCGACGAGCGGAGCGCTCAAGCCGGGATCGGACGGCGTCGCGCAAAAGGCGTTGCCCTCGGCGTCCATCGCGCAGACGAAGGCCGTATCGGCCTGCGCCGCGCCGGCGGCGGGAGCCGGAACGTACCCCACGGGCCCCGAGCGCCCTTCGTACCGCCACGGGTTCCCGGGGAGCGGAAGTTCCGGGCACGCCCGCCCCGGGTCGATCAGGCGGCGCCGCTCGTCCGCGTACTCGGGATCGAGCAAGCCCCCAATGGGCACGTCGACCTGAGCCGGATCCCCGATGAACGCTTCCCGGTCGGCGCACGCGACCTTGATCGCTTCGATGAGATAGTGTAGGTGCGCGGCGCTCCCCTGCCCCAGCTGCCGCAGGTCCTGACCCTGCAGCAAATTCAAGACCATCGGCAGGAGCGGTCCCTGCGACCACGGCCCGCAGGCGTGCACTTCCACGTCCCGGTACCTCGAGGAGACTGGCGGCTCGACCGAGACATGGTACGCCGCCAGATCCTCCGCATCCAACTCGCTTCCGGTCCGTTCGGCGTGCGCGGAGAGCTCGCGCGCGACCTCGCCGCGGTAGACCTCGTCCCGGGCCGCCATGATCGCCGCCTCGCGTCCGCGTTGCTTGGCGCCGCTTTCGACTTTGACAAGCCGCCTGAACAGGTCGCCGAGCTCCCGTTGCACCAGGACCTCGCCCGCCTGCGGCGGCCGGCCGTTGGGCAGAAACACCCGCGCACTGGCGGGCCATTCCCGCAGCCGCGGAGCCAGGTTGGCGATCGTACGGGCGAGGCGGTCGTAGACCGGGAATCCGTCGCACAACTCGCATGCCGGCCCGAGCACCTCGCGAAGCGTGAGGCGCCCGTACCTCGCCAGCGCGGTCAGCCAGGCATCCGGTGCCGCGGGCGTGACGTAGCGCGGCGCGCCGAGCGGCATCTCCCCGTTGTACCGCTCGAGAAACCGCTCCAGGGTCAGCCGCCGCGGCCAGCATCCGACGCCGGCGATCGTCTCGGGCCGCGGCATCCCGGGCCGAAAAAACATGATCGGCGCGACGCCGCCAAAATCCGTCAAATGGCGTTCGAGGACGTTGAGCGCGATGCCGGCGGCCACCCCCGCGTCCGCGGCATTCCCACCGAGCGCGAACATGCGCAGTCCGGCCATCGTGGCCAGGTAGTGCGTTGAGCTGACCATGTGGTTCGTGCCCAGAAATGCGGGCCTGCCTTGCGTGACGGGGAGCGCCGGGCCGGTGGCCCCGGTCATCAAGTCGAGCATCTCGCACCTCGTCGAGGGACTCGTAAATCCTGAACCTGCCAGGGCGGATGAGCGACGCCCAAACTTACGAGAGTGTAGCACTCTCGAGGGTACTTCTCGCACGGAGGCGCCCAATCCCGCCATGCGTCAAGAGCGGTAAGCAGAAGAGGATCCCCTCGACGCGAACGGCAGAACGTGGCCCTGCCAATCTACGGTCAGGGGGGGTCGTTTCAAAACGAATTCAACGGGTTGGTACCACCGAAATAGGGCTTAGACTTACGAACCCGCGGGAAGCTAAAGTGTCAGATCCACCTCATTAGCTTCAAGAAAGCATAGAGTAGAATAATCAAGAATGGCAGAATCAAAAGAAGCGGTATGCGTTCTTCGTTCTCAAGGACCCACCGGGTTCTGCCATTTTGAATCAACTCTCGTTCCCGCTGGAACACGGAGAACAGGGCCACCACGCTGCTCGAGCTCGCGAAGAACCGAAAACTTTGCCCCGAAAAGCGTCCCATAGGACACGACGGTTGGAACCATATACAACACAATAGGAAGGCGAAAAGTGGCACAACCACTCGGAGGATCGGTTGTAAGTCCGTGAGACCCTCGCCAGGCTTTGTAAGGGCCAGAATACCAAGCAGAGCTGTAATGATGGAAAGATGAAACCCGTTCAAGGTAGTATACCTCGCATCAGTGTTGCTGAGGTCTTGAAGGTAAGCCTTGTACTGCTCCAAGAAGGCAGGTGGCGGCGTGGGTATGTCATTCATAAATATATCCTCCGTGGCGGGGTGCTGCATGACGATTTTAACACCAGGCGATTTCTCGCCCACCATACTCCCAATGTCTATCCCAATCTAGCTTTGCGGTGATGCAAGGGCTCCTCGGTTTCTAGGAAGCATTGAACAAGCGATCCCACTGCTTCATCTCCCCGCGTTTCATTTCTTCCTAGCTCTCATCATGCCCAATGCAAGCTATTCTTATTCTCGGTGCGGCCGTAGTATTTTCCTCATAGCAGCGCACGCATGTACTGTGATGAATTGCGTATCTGCACAATGGGGACGGGAATCTAATGAGCATGCAGTTAGCCCCCCCGGTTATGCGGCGAAGTTGCACGTGACTCCGGCGCTGGCGGGGCGAGCCGCGGGGACAATCTGCCGCACCCGCCGGCAGGCGCGCCTCAGGCGCGCTAATACACCCTATCGACAATCAGATTGCACGGACCTTGCCGCACCGCCATCCCGCTGCAGCGGACGGGAGTTTTTTCTGCGCGGGGCCGGGTTGGATTTCCCAGGTGAGATGGGACGCTCGACACACGCATGAGTTATCGATATTGCTCCAAATCTTCTGCACCGTCCAGCGATTCGCACCTACTGTGATGGTGTCCTGTCCTTGCTCACAGAGGTCGCCGATTTCGGTCATCCCGCCGTCAGGACTCCAGGCATCATACTCTGGATCGGTGATAATCTCCGCGAACTCATGGCTGGCCACCGTGGTCGTGTCATCGGTGTTCGCGGAGTATGCGACGAAGCCGTAGTAGACAGGGTCCCCCGCGGCCGTCGTGAAAAACTCGTGATACCCAACGTCATAGGCTCCCAGGAAATTGAGTTGGCGACCGGTCGCGGGGTCGTTAATGATTATGTGTTCATCGAGATAAAGCAGGATCACATGCGATCCTGCCTGCTGCGGGGGCAACGCCCCGGGGAGGACGTTGGATTGAATGATGTTCTGATATTTCGCGACTGTCAGCACCCGGGGGACCCAGGGGAGGAAGGAGGCATTCACAAAAGCGCCAGCGCCGGGCCCAAGGATCCCGTACTGTGTGAGCACGTCCATGACGCTGCTATTTAAGAGATCTTGATGGAATTGGTTGAGCTGTGACGCTTGCGCTTGGTGAACGGGATCGGTCCACCCCGGGCCCCAGAAGCTTGAGTAAACTAACGGGCGTCTGACCACCGGTCCCCCTGCATAAGTGATCTGCATGCCGGAACCACCCTCCTCACATTTCTGTACACCGTGTGTGTAAAAGACTCCATTGGCAGAGTGTCAGCAGATCCCACTGCGGAAATCAGACGCCGACCTCGCGCCTATCCGCAGCCATACCGCGCTTAAGGGTACAGGCTAAGCGCAGCTTCCACCAAGAGCGAAATTGCCTTGGCGAGCCGCTGGATGGCGCGAACATCGGTCTCGGCGAGGGAACGCACGGCCAACTCCCTTGCCAGCAGGGTAAACGTTAGGGCATCCTCTGCGTAGGGGTCCTTCTCGGCCACCCGTTGCCCAAGAGCAGGGATAATCCCCAGCGGAAGGCCCTGCGTGTCAATCCCCTCGCTAGGATTCCCGGCGCGCCGATCGAAATGCGCCCCCCCCGGGCCTTCAAGGACATTCAATCCTTGCTTAATACGAGACCTGAATGCATCGATTGACGTGGCGAATGCGCTCATCTGACTGATCCCGTCCCAGTGACGGGACCCGATATTCAGTTGGTCGAGCGGGACTTTTGCGCCGGGCCCCATGTCCCCCCTCCTCAAACGTTAAGCGCGGTACTCCCCTCTCTTCAACTACACTCGGGTGCGGCCAGAGCGTGAGCACCCTGTGCGGTTACCGACGATTTCCCTCGTCAGATCGATGCGTTGGCGTTAGAACATCTCCCTTCCGGCGATCCGTCGGTGTCCATTGCTTCACTGACAACCCGATCCAGGGTCATCGCCCTTCCCGCCGACCACGCTGCAGCGAAAGCGTCCAGGGTTAGCCGCGCTCGCGCGGCAGCGACTTTGCGGTCGTAATCGGGGCGATCAGTGGGTCGAAGGGGGGCGCCGATAGATTCCCGCAGGGCCTCTGCAGCTCCAAAGAGCCGTGCCGCCCGCGCCCCTGCCCCCCGGGCTTCTGCCAGGCCCGCGAATCCCTCGAGCGAATGTGCGATGCCCCATTTGTCCCCTGCGGCCAATCGCACTTCGAGGCTTTCCTTCAGGAACCGATATGCCCCCGCGAAACAACCGCGGCTCAGAGAAACGAGTCCAAGGTTGCTGAGGGTCTTGGCAATATTCTGCCCGTCACCCTGCTCTCGCCAGAGAGCCAAACTCTCCTCGAAGAGTGCGTACGCGGCAGAGTAGTCATTCTCGCGGTACAACACAAAGCCCAAGTTGTTCAGGGAAAGGGCGAGGCCCCATTTGTCCTGGAGCTGCCGCCGAATTGCCAAGCTCTCTTCGTACAAGGCGCGAGCTGCGGCGTGATCATCCTGGACGGAGAATAGGGTACCAAGATTGTCGAGCAGGGCCGCAATGTTCGGCCTGTCTCCCGCGTCTCGCCAGATCGCGAGACTCTTGCTGAGGAAGTCGCGTCCGGCCGCGTAATCTCCCTGGCCTAGAACGGCAATAATGCCAACCGCCTGCAGCGCTTTCGCACGCACAATTCTCGTTCCTTTGCCCTCGCTATTCATCAACAGGGCCTCAAGCCAGGTCCTGCCCTCCCCAAAGTAGCCGCGGATCCACCAGAAGCGCCAGACCGCCGCAGCCAATCGCAATCCTGACTCCGCCTGATTGTTCTCAAGCGACCATGAGAGTGCCGCCCGCAGGTCATCGTGCTCGAGCTCAAGGCGGGTAAGCCGTAGGGTCTGACTAGCCGCGACTAGCTCGGGTTCCGATCGCTCCGCTAGCGCCAGGTACCACATGAGGTGCCGGTTCCGGACACGAACCGCTTCTGCTGATCGCATTAGCCGTTCTCGAGCATACTGCCGAACCGTCTCCAGCATGTGGTACCTAACTTCCCTTTCCTGATGATCCATGATCACGAGAGACTTGGACACAAGCTGGGTCAGCAGGTAAAGGACATCCATCCCTGCGTCTTGATCATCCGCGCAGATCCCCTCCGCCGCCTCTAGTGTCCAGGGAGCGGCAAAAACTGAGAGCCGGCGCAGCATGGTACCCTCCCGCTCCGAGAGGAGTTGATAGCTCCAATCCATCGTCGCCTGAAGAGTCTGCTGCCGCGCAAGGGCCGTCCGGCTGCCTTGGGTCAGGAGCCGGAAACGGTCGTCCAACCGCGCAACCAACTCTGCGATGGACAACGCTTGGATCCGGGCCGCCGCCAGTTCAATGGCAAGGGGTATCCCATCCAGGTGCCGGCAAATTGCGATGACGGCGGGGGCGTTTTCAGCAGTTAACTTGAACGTCAGCCGCATGGCTGCGGCTCGTTCAACAAACAGGCGGATGGCTTCACACTCCATGAGATCATCCACAGTTCGGGCCCGTAGTGGATCGGGCAGGGGAAGGGGGGTCACTGGAAAGATGGTTTCTCCCCCGATTCCCAGCGGTTCGCGGCTGGTGGCGAGGATCCGAATGCTTGGGCACATGTGGAGCAGCGCCTGGGCCAATTGCGCGCAGGCGGTGATAAGGTGCTCGCAGTTGTCGAGCACGACTAGCATCTGTTTTTCGCGGAGAGCACTCATAAGAGTTGACAGCAACGGCTGTCCGGCCTCTTCTCTGATGCCCACGGCGGAGGCTAAGGATCTGGGGACGAACGCGGGGTCGGAAAGACCAGCTAGCTCCACGAGCCATACCCCGTCTGCATAGTTCTCCAACAAGCCTAAGGCCGCTTGAAGGGCGAGACGGGTTTTGCCGCAGCCACCGACCCCGGTCAACGTCAGCAGGCGGGTCATGGATAGGAACTGCTTGGTTTCCGCGACTTCAGAATCCCGCCCAACGAAGCTCGTCAGCGGTCGGGGCAGATTGTTTGCGAGAGTGGTAAGGGACTGCGGCAGTCGGAACTCGGTTGGAAGGTGCGGGTCGATCACCTGAAAGATCCACTCCGGCTGACGAAGATCCTTCAATCGATGCATGCCCAGGTCGCGCAACGCTACCCCCGGGGGCACGCTGCCGGCAACAAGCATTGCCGTCGTGCCTGAGAGAAGAATCTGCCCCCCATGTCCGGCCGCGCAAATGCGCGCCGCCCGGTGGACATCCATCCCTTCGTACCCCGTCGCCGTGATGAGGGGCTCGCCCGTGTGCAGGCCCATCCGGACACGGACGAGCGCCCCATCGGTCCACCGATGGTCCATGATGGCGCACTGAGCCGCTATGGCAGCTGCAATAGCGTCTCGTGCCCGAGGGAAGGCGACGAAGAATGCATCTCCCTGAGTTCGGAGTTCTTGACCACCGCAGTCCTTGAACGCAGCGCGGAGTAGTCGGTGATGGTCGGCGAGGACTTCCACATACCGAGCGCCTAGTTCTTGGAGCAGGCGCGTGGATCCCTCAATATCGGTGAAGAGAAAGGTGACCGTTCCGGTCCGCAGCCCGGGCATTTGCGGCCTCCGGGAGAGGCTATGATGGGGCCGCTTACATTAAGGGCGACGTTCGCGAAAGACGAAAGCCGACTCGGGACAATTCCAACAGTGAATACCAGGACCAAAACAGTCTTTCACAATGGACGCTTGATCAACAGGGGGATCGGAAAACCCGAGCCCCCCCGCTAACTGGCAAAGAAGAGAACACACTAGCCTACCGTGAGCTTCTTTGCTATTCGCTAGAAGAATCCCTTCAATCCGATAGCCCTTTAGCGTGGCGAAACCAAACGGCAGTCGGAAAAATCTTCGAGAGGCTTCCGCTCTCCCCCGCCCCCCCATAGTGAAGCCAATCCGTGCCAACCCCAGTAAAATAAGGGTTTTTTGAGGGTTGACCCACGCGCAAGTCCCTTGCAAGCGACACTTCGAGATGGCTAATACGAGGATCAGGCTCTGGCTTGGCCGAGGCGAATTGGTCGATCCTCTACTATCCGTTCCACCTCACCGCCCTTTCGACTCCATGCGGCAGGGGCCTCTTGGGGCTACGCTGGCAAGGTCGTTGAACTGTGCTGGGTGCTTCGAGTGAACCTGAACTTCTATCGCCTTTGGGGGGGCGGTCTTCAAAGCACAAAAGACGGAGCAGGCCTGGCGAACGGTCGCGGCTCCCGTCGGTCCTGTTGGAGATCCTGAAGAACCTCGGCGAAGGCCTGAGCCGGCAGAAGTTGCTCTTTTCGCCTACCCAATCAGGTCAAAATGATCGCCCGAGTTTATCGCGTCCCCCGTGTCCGCGAGACCGCCTTTCCCCCACCCTACCGGGGTCGCTGAAGTGTTCTGCGCGTGGCGCAGGTAAGTGGGGGCTGACGGCCTGACGCAGGCGCCCGCGCGGACGCTACGGCAGCGCGGTGAGGACGGCAGTCAGCTGCGCCGCGATGCGCTCAAGAGCGCCGGGTTCGTCCAGTATGTCGAGTGTGCAGAGATGGGCTCGCGGGCCTTCACGTCCTCGACAAATTTCATCGGCGCCTGGCCGGGTGCGGGCGCCGCCGGGTAGCCGCGGTTGAAGAGCGGCTCGAGGTGGTGCGCAACGAAGTCAGCCGAATGCCAAAAGTTCTGCCAGCGCCAGCGCAGCATTCCGGCGGACGTCTCCAGTGCGCCCGCCTGCGCGAACGCCGCCGGGCACGCCTCGGTCCAAAGGTCAGTGGAGTCCAACAACGACGGCTTGCGGAACAGGAAGAGTGAGATGGGGGACCCCATCGTGGCCATCCCGACCGGGCACACTATGTCTTGAACCCGCTTCGCCCTCTCGAGGAACTTCTTTCTCTCCTGCAGCGCTGCGTGCGCATCCTCCACGCCCCCCCTCTTGCTTGCGGCCGCTGCCGCAAGAACTGTCGTGGGGACCGCAGGCGCCGTCTCGAGCGCCGCCAGCGCGATGTTGACGGCCGCCAGGTCCCGGTGGACAGCAGTCGGCTTGTTCCACGTGGTCGCGCTCGTGCCGAGCAGAATGTCGTACACAACGACGGTGCCAAGGCTGTGCCCGACGAAGACGACCGGCAGCGCTGTCAGGGTGCTCGCTTTGTCGATCGGGTACGCTTCGGCAAGATAAGGCTCGATCGTATCCAGGACCACTTTGAGGATCTCCTCACGGGGGGCGTCACTCCCGTACAGGACCACATCGCTCAGGGTGTTTGCCTCGAAACCGCGCGCGAAAGTCCAGAGATGGCCCCATGGGTACCGGGGCAGAATGAGGAACCAGGCGGCCAGCGAGGCTGCCACAAGCCCCACGGCCGTTCCAATGACCCAGCCGAACACCAGCGGCGGAAGGCGAAGCATGCCGAAGCCCGTGCCCACCGCCCCAATTACCGGCACGACCAACGCGTAGAGCACCATGGTCAAGATTCGCCTGGCACGCGTCCACTGGCTAGCGTGGCTGGGGAAGAGGTGCGCCAACCAGCCCCCGCGTTCGTTGAATAAGTGGCTCCAGTCGGCGCGCTTCACAAGGAGGCGTGGCGCGAGGTCGCTACGGCCGAGATCCTGCAACCTGTGTATTGTTGCGGCGCGGAGCCGATCGAGGAACTCGTACTGAGCGGTCGAGTTCTGAGGGCCGATCCCGTGAACGAGAACAGCCAGCAACGGGCGAGAGCCGTTCACGCTCAAGCACCTCCCCGCAGAGTCGGGGTTGAGAGTTCCAGCGTCCTATTGCTGATCCCTTTGTGAGTTCTCAGAATCCCCTACGCTGCCAGACGGCTGGGTGAGGTGCTTGCAAACACCCGGGCATCCTTACACCTTCGCTAAGTGTCCGGAAGTGGAACCGGCCAACCGCCTTTGGGGATGCTGCTAGTTCGCGCGACGCGTGGCAAGCATATGTCCTCATACCAAACCGCCTTCGACAATCTCTATGCCAAAGGCTCAGCCGGAATCAACTCCACCCTTGAGCTAAAGGGCCTCACAGTCAAGTCTTTGATCTCTGAGGATCTCGGGGAAGTAATTTTCTTTGTAGATTCAAAGAACTGGGGGGAGCTGTATCGGGAACCTCGCGGTGTGCACAAAGGTCCAACGATGGGGGCACAGCTTGGCTGCGCCTAAACTGTTTGCGATCAACGCCCATCGCGGGGAGCAGGCCGAGATAGGTCTTACGGCTACGAATGGCAGGACCGTCGTCACCCGGTCGACGAAACCACCAAGCGGAACCTCCACCGTGAGGCAGATACAGGAACCCCTGTCGGTATAGAGATGTAGTAATCGGCGCTTTTCGCATACAAGCCGGGTAACGAGCAATTCTGGAGGACCGCCGACCTGGAAGGCAACTGTTCTGTGCATCACCCGCTGGCTCAAGAGCATCAGTGCGAGGCCGCGTCGGGCCAGGGAGAGCATCGCACGGAGCAGAACACTACCCGCAGATGCCATCAACAAGCCAACCACGCTATTTACCACGGGAGACCAAGCCGAGATGAATGCCTCTCGGACGTGGAGACCAAACAACCGCTGACGGAGGGTGCGCAATGTCGGCCCATAATCCACTTGACCTGCCGCCTGATCTGCCTGTCCCCGAGGATGACGGGGCGTGCGCTCATCTCAGCGGGATGCGCATGCCCCCCGTCGCGCTGTCGTCAACCGAAGGCGGCGCCGTCCACTTGTCCGCGCTCCCGGGGTGGACGGTCGTCTACTGTTACCCCCGGACCGGCCGGCCGGACCAGGAGGTCCCCAAGGGGTGGGACGAGATTCCCGGCGCGCGCGGATGCACGCCGCAGTCCTGCGCGTTCCGCGATCACCACGCCGCGTTCGAGGAGCTCGGCACGCGGGTGTTCGGCCTCAGCACGCAGACGACGGACTATCAGCGCGAGGCCGTGACGCGCCTGCATCTCCCCTTTGCGTTGCTAAGCGACGCTGATCTCGCGTTCACCCGAGCGCTGCGACTGCCAACGTTCGAGTTCGCGTGGAGCTTCGGGGCGCAGCCGGCCGAGTTGATCAAGCGTCTCACGCTGGTGCTCCGCGACGGCCGCGTGGAGCACGTTTTCTATCCGGTGTTTCCGCCGGACAAGAACGCCGAGCGTGTCCAGGCGTGGCTCGCGCAGCACCTGCGGTAGACTCGCGCGCCGGCCTTCCCGCCGCCGGGGGCGCCCCCCACCATTGGCTTGGCATCGCGCTAAACCTCGCCTCCGCCGTCGCCTACAGCACCTCCGGCTTCTACACCCGGCTGATCCCGCTTGACCCATGGACGATCCTGTTCTGGCGGGGCATCTTCGCGGGCGCGTTCATCGCCATCGTGATCGTGTGGCGCTACGGCCGTCGGGCCGTCGACATCGTCCGCGGCATCGGCGTGCCGGGCGTGACCGCGGCGTGCCTCTCGACGTTCGCCACCATCATGTACATCAACGCCTTCCGACGCACTTCGGTCGCGGATGTCATGATCATGAACGCGACGACGCCGTTCCTGGCGGCGGCGCTGGGATGGTTGTGGCTCCGAGAGCGCGAACGCTGGAACACCTTGCTGGCAAGCGCGGTCGCGCTGTTGGGCACCATGATCATGGTCGGCGGATCGGTGCGCGAAGGACACCTCGCCGGGGACCTGCTCGCGTTCGGGATGGCGCTGTGCATGGCCGGCGTGATGCTGATCATCAGGCGCCATCGTGAGACCCCAATGCTGGCGGCCGCGAGCCTCTCCGCCCTTCTGTGTCCGGTGTTTGTGTGGCCGCTGGCCCACCCGGGCACCGCCGGTCCAATAAACATGTTGTATCTTGGCCTGTTCGGCGTAACGCAGTTCGGTCTCGGCCTTCTGCTGCTCACGCTTGGCGCGCGGCTGATCTCCGCAACCGAGACGGCACTCATCCAAGCCGCGGAAGTGCCACTCGGACCGCTTTGGGTCTGGCTGGCGTTTCGCGAGGTCCCGCCGGTGCCGACCTGGATCGGCGGAACGATCATCATGGCCGCCGTGTCCAGCCATGTCTACATTAGCCGGCGCCCGTCCACGCCCAACACGTAGGCGATCGTCGCCGCCCAATCCGCCCGGTGCGGCGCCTGTACGGCCAGCGCGGGTGTAATCGACACCGCAAGTGGGCGGCCGCCCTCAGTGCAGCCGGGGATCCAGGGCGTCCCGCAGCCCGTCGCCGAGCACGTTGACGCCCATCACGCTGAGGAAGATCGCGATGCCCGGGATCGTGGACACCCACCACGCCTGTTGTAAGTAAGCCCGGCCCTCCGAGACCATGGCCCCCCACTCGGCGGCGGGGGGCTGCACGCCGAGCCCGAGGAAACTGAGCCCCACTCCGGTCAGGATCGCCGTGCCCAGCCGCAGCGTCAGCAGCACCACGACGGGCGCGAGCACGTTGGGGAGGATGTGCACCCTGATGATCCGCCCCTCGCTTCCCCCCACGGCCCGCGCAACCTCGACATAGGCCTCCTCCTTGACCGGCAGCACCGACCCGCGAACGAGCCGGCAGACGCCGGGCACGCCGGAGATGCCGATGGCGAGCAAGACGTTTTGAAGGCCCGGGCCGAGCACCGCGACGATCCCGATCGCCAGCAGCAGGCCCGGAAACGCGAGCCAGACGTCGACGGTCCGCATGATCACATCGTCCAGGCGGCCGCCGTAGTACCCGGCCGCGATGCCGAGCGGCACCCCCACGGCAAACGAGATGACCACTGAGATCGCGCCCACCGTGAGCGAGATGCGCCCCCCGTACACCAGCCGGCTCAGGATATCGCGGCCGAAGGAATCGGTACCGAGGGGAAATGCGGCGGACGGCGGTTGCAGCCTCAGATTGAAGTGCGGCGCGGTCGGATCGTAGCGGGCGACGTACGGCGCCAGGAGGGCGCCGAGCAGCAGGCCGACGATCAGGAAGGCCCCCACGATGGCGCCGCGGTGGCGGGCGACCCGCCGGAGGCCGATCGCCCCGTGCGACAGCGTCCGGACCGGCGGGGCGCTGCCGGCGGCCTCAGACGTAGCGGATTCTCGGGTCGACGAGAGCGTACAGGAGATCCACGCAGAGGTTGACGGCGACGAAGATTGCGGCGGCGACGAGAACGACCCCCTGGATCACCGGGATGTCCCGGTTGAAGATCGCGTCCACGGCGAGGCGGCCGAGCCCGGGCCACCCGAAGACCGATTCGACGATGACCGCCCCACCGAGGAGCCCGGCGAACTGTAGCCCGACGATCGACAGCATCGGGATCAGGGCGTTCCGCAGGCCGTGCCGGTACAGCACCCGCAGCTCGCCCGCGCCTTTGGCCCGCGCCGTGCGAATGAACTCCTGCCGCAGCACCTCCAGCAGACTGCTCCGACACAGGCGGGCGATGATCGACGCCGCCCCGGTCCCGAGCGTGACGGCCGGGAGGATCAGACTTCCGGCGGTGTCGGCGCCCGCCGGCGGCAGCCAGCGCAGGTAGTATGAGAAGATCAGGATCAGCACCAGCCCGAACCAGAAGCTGGGGAGCGAGATCCCGGCCAGCGCGACGACCGTCGCGGCGTAGTCGAGGAGGCGGCGGTGGTGGATCGCGGCGAGGGTGCCGAACACGAGGCCGAGCGCGATCGCGACGACCATGCTGGCCGCCGTGAGCCGGAGCGTGTAGGGCAGCCGGAGCGCGATCTCGGAGGCGACCGGCCGGCCGGTGCGGATCGACCTCCCCAGGTCACCGTGGGCCAGACGCCACACGAAGAGCCCGAACTGAAGGGGGAGCGGTCGGTCGAGCCCGAGCGTGTGCCGGAGGGCTTGGGCCTGCTCGGCGGACCCGTAATCCTGGAGCATCACCTGCACCGGGTCCCCCGGTACGAGGTGGATCATGAGAAACACGAGGATCGAGACGCTCAGCAGCACCGGCACGAGCTGCAGGAGCCGCTGGGCGATGTACCGGTGCACGGCGGCGGCTACTTCTGGATATAGGTATCGTCGGTGAGCAAGTCGCCGTACTTGTCCTCATAGAAGTCGTGGACCCACGGCTGCGCAAGCGTGATCGTGTAAGGACTCGCGATCGGGATCCACGGCGCCTGTTCGAGCAGGGTCTCCTGGAGCTGCCGGTACACCTCGAGACGCTTCGCGGGGTCCACGGTCACCCGACCCTCGTTCAGCAGACGGTCGACGTCCGGGTTGGAAAAGTGCACCCGGTTGGTGCTGGCCATCCGGCCGCTGTTAAAGAAGTAGTACAGGATATCCGCGTCGGGCCAGCCGTAACTGATGAGGATCGCGTCCTGCGCGCCCGAGGCCGTGCGCGCGAGCAGGGCGGCGGGTTCGATCTGCTCGATGTTCATCCTCACACCGGCTTTCTTGAGTTGGGTCTGGACGACGACGGCGATCCGGACATTCGTTTCCAGCGGGTACGTCCAGACCGTGAAGGCGAGCGGCTGGCCGGCCTTCTGGAAGATACCGTCCGGGCCCGGTTTCCACCCCGCTTCCGCGAGCAGCCGGCGCGCGCGGTCGGGATCGTAGTGATACGCGTTCTTGAGGCCCTTCGCGTATCCCCAGATCGTGGGCGCCAGCGGGCTGTCCATGGGCACCGCGAGCTTCTCGAGCGCGTAGTCGACGACCTCGTCCCGGTTGATCGCCCAGCCGAGCGCCTGGCGCACCCGGATGTCGGAGAAGATCGGCTTCGTGACGTTCAGCCCGAGGTACAGACCCCCGTCCTGCGGCGTCCGGAACACCTGGTACTTGCCGCTGGCGATCAGCTGCTGAGCTTGAGCCGCCGGCGTCGCCGGCAGGACGTCGAGATCGCCGCGCTGGAACGCGATCACCCGGGTCGATTCATCGGGGATGATGCGCGTCACGACCGAATCGACGTAGGGTGCCCCGCGGTTCTTGTAGAACTTCGGGGCCCACGCGTAGTCGGGATCGCGGTCCAGCACGATCCGGTCGCCGGGGATCCACTGCCGGAACTTGTATGGGCCGGCCCCGACGGGCGTCTGCCCGTAGTTCGGGCCGAGCTTGGCGATGGCGGCCGGGGACAGCATGCCGAGGAAAACGATGCGGAGCGACGAGAAGATGGGCGCGTAGGGCTGCTTGAACACGAATCTGGCCGTCAAGTCGTCCGGGGTCTCCACCCGGTCGATCGGGCCAATCCAACTGGAACCCGGCGCGGCCGTCTGCGGATTGATCAACCGCTCGATCGTAGCCCGCACGGCCTGTGAGTTGAACGGCGTGCCGTCGTGGAATCTCACCCCGGGGTGCAGCTTGAACGTAATCACGCGGCCGTCGGCGCCGATGGTCCAAGAGTCGGCTAGCTCCGGGATGAAGTTACCCGTGTTCTTGTCGGCGGTGACGAGCGTGTCGTAGAGCAGGGCGTGGACGAACACCCCCGAGGGTGTCTTGTGTGGATCGAGCGACGGCGGATCGGAGTCGGTCACCAGATTCAGCGTCCCGCCGCGAATCGGTGCCCCCACGCTGGGGGCCGCGACGGCTAAGGCCAGGACGAGGACGAGCAGGCAAGCAAGACGCATGCGCAACACGGTCGCGTTCCTCCTGGATCCGCCACGGCATCGGTCGGGTGGTCGGCGGGGCGCGATCATTGCCAAGGTGAACTTCTGTGGCGCCTTAGCATCCCCTGCGTGTTTGGCCGACCCCTCCGTTGGGATGGGGGGTCTGCGCCGCACAATCATGATCCGCCGGGAGTCTACCTCGGTAGCCGCGAATGTAGACCCAAGAACTGTTGCATACCGACTACGCCACAGTGTCCCAGCGTTTACACTGGCGACTCATACTCAGGGCATCTCTGAGATGCAGCGGCAGGGGTTGCTAGGAGCTTGCAAGTAAGACCAGCGGCCCACTGAGCGGAGATGCCTCGCGGAAACCGTTGATAATATGGAGCCGGCGAACGGATTCGAACCGTTGACCTGCGCATTACGAGTCGGCTCCCCTCTTTGTCGCCCTTTGCCGTGTCGTGCGCTGGTCCGCCTCCTCCAACTTTTCCGGCAAGCGCGACTGCCGCCCTCCGCCGTCCTCTCCACCCCTCTGCCGCCAGGTCCGGTAGCAAACCGGTAGCAGATTCCCGCCTCGTGAGCGCCGAACTTCTAGCAGGAAGTTGGCATTTCCCATCACAAGACTTGGGGGAGCCCCGACCTCCGGCAGCAGGTGAATGCAGATGAATGGTCACGGCGAGAAGTTGACTCGCAAGCAGGAACAGGCCATCGCCTCGCTATTGATCGAATCGACTTTTACGGCTGCGGCCACTCGGTGTGGTGTAAGGCGAAAGCACGCTTCGGCGCTGGCTACAGAACCCCGAGTTCAACACAGCCTATCGATCGGCCCGGCGCTGTATGGTCGACGCCGTCGTCGCCGACCTCCAGCAGGCCGGGGTGGAGGCCGTTTCGAGGTCAAGCCGGTCCTGGGTCCCAAGGACATATTCGAGAACGACGCCTGCGGCCCGCACTTCGGTGCCCGGGTGTCCGGAATTGAGGTTGCGGCGGAGGCATGCGAGAGCGGCTCCAGCGGCTGGAGGCGCTGCCCCAAGTCTGCGATGCGAACGATCGGGCATAGCCGTCTGGTCCACCGGTTGGACAAGGTGGAAGCCCGCCTTAACCCCGGGATACCTCGGCCGCTGGGTCCAGCCCTCCGGGAGCGGCTGCTGGGAGTTATGGGCAGCGGAGATCCCGCGGCGGTCCGCAGGGCTGTTGAGGACTTGCCCACCTGGCAAGCGCTTTTTCCCACAATGGACCCGGAGCACGTCGCGATCGTCCTCGATGTGTTCGCGAGCGGGAACTGGCCACGGGAGCGGACCGGCCGGTGCAACCTGGCGCGGATCGTCTACCACATCCTTGCGCAGGAGTGGGGCGGGCCCCTGGCCTTGCCCAGAGTGGTTGCGGATCTGTACCTGAACGATCCCGATACCTTGCCCATCCACAATTGCGCAGCGTGTCGGTACCGAATACCGACGTATGCTGGGTCTGGTTGTGAGAAGCGCGAAGTCTACTTCGCTGAATGTCCCCTGTGCGGCGGGCGCATCCGCTGGGAGTTGATCAGGATGAGCGACAGCCCGATCGGACCGGATGGGTATCCACTGCACCCTAAGCTCTGAGAGCTGGGGAATCCACCAGAGACGGGCCGGAGAGATACGGTCATAGCCGTGCGCGGAGCGGATCGCAGTAGCTCCATTTATCCAGCGGGCGTTCGGCGCAAGATCGATCTAAATTTTTGCACCGTCAGAAATGGCTGTTCGCGGTGGACCATGCGATGACAGTTCGGACAAAGGGGCCTCAGCTGATCCGGCCTTACCCTCTTCCGCCGGTTCTCATGGCTAGCTTCGTCTATCGTGGCTTGCAGACGTGGAACGGTCCCCTCGGCATGGAAGGCCGCGCTGGCTTGGGCAGGCCTGTGCGAGGCTTGGATGATACCTCCGACACCGGAGTTGAATGATGTTGATACTGCGGCTCTTGCACAAGACTTGTCGACGCTCCACCTCTGAAGAACATCCGGCTAATTACTCCCGCGGATGCGGTTTGTCGACGCACAGTTGGCAGGTTCGATCTGCGGCTCGCCCAAGTCTTCGTAGTCGGTTACGGTGATACCCTCACCGGTTGATACCCTAGCCGCCGCGAAATCTCGTCTGCGGCACGTCGCACAGCAATTCCGATGCGCAATTGGGCCGCTTGATCCATGCGGATCGATGGGCCAGACACGCTAAGCGCCGCCACCACTTGACCACGGCGTTCCCTGACCTCGGCCGCCACGCAGCAAATGCCCTCTCTGTACTCCTCGCGATCGATAGCGTAACCGCGCGACCTCACTGCAGTCAGATCTGCGCGCAACGCATCGCCGGTGGCCAATGTGTGCGTCGTGTGTCTCTCCAACCCCGCCGCGATCACGGTTGACAAGTAACCTTCTCCCGCTTGCGCGAGGATAGCTTTTCCCAACGCTGTGCAATAGAGCGGACTGCGTGTCCCAATGTGCGACACCATTCGTAACGACTGAGCGCTTTCGACCTTGTCAACATAAACGACTTCGGATTGGCTCGGGATCCCCAAGTGGACGGTCTCAAGCGTCTCGGCCGCAAGTTGCTCTAGCATCGACCGCGCTTGTTCGACGACATCGAGATCATCCAAGTACGCGGAAACCAGGTCCACGAGGCCCAGTCCGATACGGAAGCGCCCGTCCGACTGTCGCTCGACCAAGCCGTTGTGCTCGAGGCTATTCAAGAGTCGTAGAGCGGTGGTCTTGTGAACGCTGGCCTCTGCAGAGATGGCACTCAGTGGCATGCCTCGGCTGGGATGCCCACGACCCAAAGCCGCAAGTAGCCTTGCTGTTCTGTCGACGGTGGAACGGCTCTCGAATCCTTTGCGTACAGATGTTCGATCATGGCCCATCAAAAAACACCCCCACTTGTCAAATCCAGCAACCGTAGCCATAATAAAACCGCCAAACCAAAAATCGATAATAGCGTACCATATTCGTACAGCATGTGAAGGAAAACGGATGGGGTGAAACAAACTCTGTGGACGCTGAAGCGAGCTCGTCCGGGATCGAAGAGGGGGGACCGCCCTGATGAGAAAGCGTGACATCGCTCTCATAAAGAACGACGTGGCACACGCCCGACTCGGCCGCCGCGAGGCAATTGTCCGACTTCTCGCCCTTGGGTTGTCTGCCGCAGAGAGCGGGGCGTTACTGTCCACGATCGATTCGAGACCGGCGGCAGCCGCTCAGCCGCAAAGACGAGGCGCTGATGGAACTCTGAAGATACTCTACTGGCAGGCTCCGAACATCTTGAACGCCCAGTTGGCCGAAGGCAATCAGGAGATCCAGGCGACGCGGTTGTGCACTGAACCGCTCCTGACGGTGAATGCAGCGGGCCAGTTTACGCCGGTGCTAGCGGCCGAGGTGCCGACCCGCGCGAACGGCGGCCTGGCGCCGGACGGCAGATCGGTGACATATCGGCTCAAGCGCGGCATCCGGTGGGCCGACGGTCAGCCGTTTACCGCGGATGACGTCGTCTTCACGTATAAATTCATCACCGACACGCGCACCAAGGCGACCTGGTACGCAAGCTATTCGAGTATCGATCGTGCCGAGGCCCTGGACGCCAACACGGTAAAGATCACGTTCGCCAAACCGACGCCGGCATGGTATCAGCCCTTCGTGGGCGACAGGGGCCAAATTCTCCCGCGGCACGCGCTGGAAGCGTATCTGAACGAGTCGGCGCGCAGCGCGCCCTTCAACACGAAGTGTTTCGGCACCGGACCGTACAAAGTCGATTCGTTTGCCCCGGGCGACCTGATCGTCTATTCGATCAACGAGTTCTATCGGGAGCCCCTAAAACCGGCCTTTAGTCAAGTGCAGTGGAAGGGAGGCGGGGATGCTGTCTCCGCAGCACGTGCGGTCTTTCAGACGGGCGAGTACGATTTCGCGTGGAGCCTCCAGGTGGAATGGCCGGTCTTGCAGGCGATGGAGAACTCCGGGCGGGGCAAACTGCTGACTGCTCCGGGCGCCAGCCTCGAAGGCGTCTATTTCAACATGACAGATCCGAACACCGAACGGAACGGGCAGCGGTCGGCGCTCGGCATTCCCCACCCTATCCTGACCGATCTCCGCGTGAGACGCGCGCTCGCCCTGGCCGTCGATCGGCAGACCATGGCGTCGCAACTCTACGGTGAAGAAGGCGCCGCCACGGCAAACGTGCTCACCACGCCGACCCGATATGCGTCGAGAAATGCGCGGATCGTCTTCGATCTTAATGAAGCGAATCGGCTGCTCGATGCCTCGGGGTGGCAGCGCGGTCCGGACGGCATCCGAGTGAAGAACGGTGACAAGTTGCAACTGACGCTCACGACGAGCGTCAACTCACTCCGGCAGAAAGAACAACAGATCATCAAGGCCGGCTGGGACAAGATTGGAGTATCGACACAAATCAAGGCGCTCGACTCCGGCTCGTTCTTCAGCATCTCCGCAGGCAATAATGACACGTACCTGCACTTCTACAATGACGCCGAAATGTATGCAGTGAATTTCACGCTCTTTCCGAGCGGTTATATGGCGCAGTTCTACAGCGGGGATCCTGCACGGTCGGTTGCGCAAAAAGAGAATGGCTGGTCCGGTCAGAATGTGACGCGCTGGCAAAGTGCCGAGTACAATCAGATGTATGAACAGGCGTTGGTCGAACTGGATGCTCAGAAGAATGAAGATCTCTGGAGGCGCATGAACGACCTGCTGGTCGAGCAGGTTGTCGAAGTGCCCCTCATTGACCGGAAAATCGTCGCGGCCCGAGCGGCGACGCTCTACACAGGCAACAACATGAGTCCATTCGACAGCGCGACGCCCAACGTCGCCGATTGGCGCCGCGTGTCCTAAGCCGCATCCTCTGACCGGTCCGGCATCCTGACGAGGATTTCATGATGAAGATTGTCTCCGCCGAACTCATCAAGATTCGCATGCCCCTGGTCGTGCCCTACGTTGGCGCCGGAGGTTCACGGTCGTCGGTTGATCGTACGCTCGTCCGCCTTCGGACCGAGGATGGCCTGCAAGGCCTCGGGGAGACAGTCGGGTCTGCCAGCACCTTCGGGTTCCTGACCGCCATCTGCCAAGCCCTTTTAGGGGAGGACGGCCTAGACCGGACGGCCCTCCGGGTACGGATCGCCCCGCCTACGTTGCGCGACTCCGAGGGGCGGGATGGCTGGATGGCGGTCGCGGGCATTGAGATGGCGCTGTGGGACCTCGCGGGCAAGCGCTATGCGGCGCCGGTCTGGGAGTTGCTCGGAGGTGCGGTGCGGCGACGCGTTCCGGTGGCTCTTTGCTTCGGCGCGGCGTCGCTCCCCCTGGGAGCCACGCGAGAGGAGGCGGTAGCGTTCATCGCCGACGATCAGAACGTCGCTCGCCTAGTCGACCACGTCGCGCGCTTCGCCCGGCAGGACGGTTGCGGGACGGTCAAGATGAAGAGCCTAGGAGTGCGGCGAGACTGGGACGTGGCGGTGATGGCAGGCTTGCGCGAGGCCCTTGGGCCAGCCGTCGAGCTTCGCCTCGACCCCAACGCTGCCATGTCGCTCCCAGAGGCGCTGGCGCTCTGCACCGCGCTCGAACCTCTCCGGTTGGAGTACTACGAGGATCCGACATGGGGCCTCGAGGGCATGGCCAGCTTACGGCGACGGCTCCGGACACCGCTCGCCGGCAACATGTGCGTCGTCGAATTCAACGACCTGTCCTCGGCCGTTCGGCTCGGTGCCCTTGACGTCGTCCTGGGCGACGTTTTCTGTTGGGGCGGCCTGTCGGCGCTCGGGGAACTGGCAGCGATCTGCCGAACGTTTGGGCTCGACCTCGTGATCCACAGCTGGTTCGAACTCGGAGTGGCCACGGCCGCCAACCTCCATCTGGCTGCTGCAATTCCGCACATCAAGCGGGCGATGGACTGCACGTTGCCGCTCCACGCCGGTGACATCGTCACCGGGGGCAAGCCGCAGATCCGCGAAGGGATGCTGAGCGTGCCCGATGCGCCAGGCCTCGGTGTCAGCCTCGACGACGGGGCTGTTAATCGCTACGCCATCGAGCGCTGGGAGGCGATGCTGTAGCCGTCCGCGGCTACCTGTTACACCCGCTGGGGGGAAGTTCGAAGTGTCCCGTCTCACCGGAGCAGGAATCAAGACCGAAGCTTGCCCCCGCTGGTGGCCAGTCGTGGCCGCGTGACGATGAGCTCAATGGTCCCGCCGATGTTTGGAAAGACGAAATCTCCCTCCCGGCACCAGCTTCACCAAACAGAGTCGCAACGATTGAACCACCATGTGCTATTTGTGCAGCCAGCCGAAAAACTCGTTTCCTGAAATACCCAACCGGTGTACTTCATCATGGTCGACATTGCACAGCGTTATCAGGTTCTCGTGGTTGTTCGATCCGCCAGCCTTATGATGCTCGATATGATGCACTTCCAGGAATTGCCTGCGTTCCTCCGATCGTCTCTGCTCCACGGACCATCCACAATTCCTGCACCTGTTCATGTCCCTTTTCAAGACATCGTCATACACGGTGTCGGAGATATGTCGATCATGGTCTGGTAGTTGGTCTTCGGATTCGAGAACATAAAACTCACTCGAAAGATCCGGGCGGCCCGTAAACCGAGTAGCAACCCGATAGCCGTCTTCGGTCCGCAGCTCACGAGTTCTTCGGCCTACCTCCCTAACCCGGCCTGCCACGTACGCCAGCTGTTCTCCTGTCACAGGGCGCCGAACATTCGCAAGAAGGAAGGCCAGAATCCTGCTCTTTCCCGACCCTCCCTGCCGTCGAATCGTGTTGGCGACCTGCCACTTTCTGGCCGCCTCTGTGTCGGGATCGGTGCTCTCCAACACATATTGATCCGGCCGCAGATCCTCACGCACATTACCTGCCGCAATGCTTCCGGTTGAGATTTTGTAGCCATCCTGCACCCTCAGTTCCCGAACCCGTCGGGCGAACTCTTGAATACCTGAAACAACCTGAAGTTCCTTGCCTTCAATGACCTCGCTCTCGAAGAGTTTCATATACGCGAGTATTCGTTGGGTCGCACCCCTCGCGGAGGTGACGGCCTTGAGACGAACTCGTCCCAAATCCCTCGTATTATGCACGGCCTCTGCGAGGAGCAAAACCTCCCGACGGATTTCCGACGGGTCCCTTGCGAGGGGCTTTTCCAGTTCACGGAGAAGTTCTGTTATACGCTTGACGAGGTTCGCGGTCTCTGGATCAGGCTGACTCAACTCCGCTCCACCGCATTGCCGCGAGAAAAGACAGAGGGCCTGGTTTCGTTACCAGGCCCCCATTTTGGGGTTTTCCGCGCCTCTGCCAACGGGCGAGACCTCCTAGATTCGTGCCAGCTGTTTTTCCGATCCCATCCTCCGCTGCTTGATCTCTTCGAGTATCGCCCTTACTTCAGCCGCAACCGCACGTGCCAACTTGGGGGGAACCGCATTGCCGATCTGACGCGCCACCTGAATCTTGGACCCGTAGAATTCGAAGTCGTCCGGGAACGTCTGAAGCCTCGCCGCTTCTAGATGGGTAATCGGCCGGTCTGCCTGAGGGTGGAGATACCTACCCTTCTCCGGCTTAAAGAACTCCGTGCGAATCGTCAGAGCCTGTTTGTCCCATTCCAGGCGTCCGAAGACATCCGTACTCCCGGTGGGCTTGTTGAGCCAGCAACGGGGAGCCAGATCGGGCCTCTTCTTTATGAGATCGAACCGATTCCCACCGGGCGGAACACACCTGTATCGCTTGACCGACTTCGGAGTAGGATTCCGACCAATGTGCCAATCGACGCCCGTCGGTTGCAGAGGCAGATCGCCAATGGCATCACGGACCGTCATTCTCCCGGTCGTGGGGGGAGGAAGGCGCGGAGTGCCGCCCTTCACCGCCACTACGAATGTCCTCTTTCGCTGCTGGGGGACACCGTATTCAACCGCGTTTAGCACCGCGGCCGCGATTTCGTATCCCAGTTCCGTCGCCTTCCGCTCAAGGGACTTGAACTCCAACGATCGCAGGAACTCCGGCACATTCTCCACGATGAACACGGTAGGGTTGACCTGCTCGACGATCCGCATGTAGTGACGCCAGAGCTTATTCATGCTGCGGTGTTCCGCCAGCGGGATCATTTTCCCTAACGGGGAGAACCCTTGGCACGGAGGACCGCCGATGATGATCTCTGCCTTCACAGGAATGCGATCTAGACTCTCAATAGGCCCGTCCCAGACTTCGTGCTTGAAGTTTCTCCTGTACGTCTCCGCCGCCAGCTTATCAAAGTCCACCGCATAGACAGATTTGAACCCCGCCTGAACAAAACCAAGAGCCATACCCCCCGCCCCGCAGAACAGGTCAATGAACGTGTGTGGCTTCACTCCGTGCCCTCCCATAGAAAGCACAAATGTCCTGCATGGGGCACTTCTCATGAATCGGCCTCCGCGTCCGACAGATCGTCGAGGCGAGGTCGAGCAAGGCGAGATTCATTTCCCGACTGCGTCCCTTCGGCATCAGGTCGTCCACCGTCCTCCACATCGAAGAATCGGTGTGCGGCCGTTGTTTTGTAGATACGAACCCAAAAACTCTCCCGATGACGCGATAGATGTTTGGGTCAAAGAGGCCAAGTCGCCGGTGGTGTGCAAACACCAAAACGGCGCGACCTGTGTAGGGACCAACCCCCGGAATCTTGAGTAGCTTCTTGAGTGAGGATGGAAGTTTCCCCTTGAGCTCTCCGGCCAGATATAGCAAGGCCCTCCGGAGTATCTTGTACCTTTCGACCCTTCCCAAAGGCCAAAGAATGCCTCGAAGTGTCTTTCCGTCGGCCTCTGCGGCGTCATGTAGTGTAGGGAACCTCTTGACGAACTGCATGTAGACCGGCAGAACCTGCTGGGCCCCCGTGCGCTGAAGCATGAACTCCGCCACAAAGATCCGGTATGGTTCTCGCGTTTCGCGCCACGGATAACGCCGGCCGTGAGCCCTGAACCAACGAAGCAGTCGGCGGGCGAAAAGTCGCCGATATCGCGCTTGGTGTTCACCTTCCGGCTTCGAATCACCGCACAACTCGGGATGCACGTATTCGCGCCCTGTAGGGCGAACTCCTGTTCGTTATCGGCTGGTTGATCCTTCCATCCCTCATTCCGCTAACTATCCCACCCGCAGTCCTTCGCTTCTCAATTATGGAGCCTGCTTGTGAGTCCCCTTGTTAATTTCTTGTGTATTTACCGGAAATAATTTCTCGCCCCTCCCATGCCCCTGAAGCAGCCCATTTGTCCCGTGCGATTCCCCCGCCCGCTGATGACGACGAACACATTGCTTCACATCGCTTGTTGCGAGATGCATTCGCAATCTTGGTTTCTCGTCACGGTCTCAGACACTTGAAGATAGCGCTGTAAGCATCTCACTCGGTTGGTCGAATGCTTCATACCATTCTTTTGATGCCCGGATAGCGAGTGCCGGGCGATGTTCGGGGGCCCGTGCGATACAAGTCCGACATGCTGGACGATCGGGACCTTGGCCAGCCCCCGATCGGTGGGGTACATTAGGCGCGACGGCGACCATGCGAGCCGACCAGCGCAGTCGTAACCGGCAGGAGACCTGACGATGGCCGACAACGGTCCGCACAGAACTGCGACTGAAGTACGTGTGGGGTCTCCCCTCGTCCCGGGCGTCGATCCCTAGAGGAACGCTGGTGACCGGCGGCAGGGCCTCGTCCGTCTCGTTCGGGCGGCCGCGGGCGATGGAGAGGACCAAGAGAGACGAACAGCGTCTGCTTCCCAAGCATAGGTTCAAGGCTCTGCACCACCTCATAAGCGATATGAACGGCTAGCCATGGCTAGCCGCGGCCGACGACCGGCGGCACGAAACGTGCCTCCTCGACGCTCTTCGGGCGCAAGAAGTCGAGATCGCATCCTTCCGGCGCCTGCAACACGTGGTCGGCGAAAAGGCGCATGTAGCCGCGCACATGCGGTTGTGACGGCAGCGTCGACGTCGCACGCCGCCTCCCGAGTTCTTCATCGTTCACCTGAACCTCGATACGGCCGGCAGGGATGTCGAGTGTAATTTCATCTCCGTCCCGCACGAGACCAAGTGGACCACCCACTGCAGATTCCGGTGCAGCGTGCAGCACCACCGTGCCGTACCCGGTACCACTCATGCGCCCGTCGCTGATGCGCACCATATCGTCGACGCCCTGCCTCAGCAACTTTGGCGGAATTGGTACCGCACCCCACTCTGGCATACCCGGAACCCCGACAGGCCCGCAGTTCTGCAGCACGAGCACACTGTCCCGGTTGACATCGAGGGTTTCTTGCACGATTTTCATGAGCATGTCGTTATAGTCGCGGAAAACAACGGCGCGGCCTGTATGGCGCATGAGGCGCGGAGAGCACGCGGTCTGCTTCACGACGGCACCGTCAGGAGCGAGGTTGCCACGCAAGACCCGCAGTGCTGGCCCGAAGGATACAGGGTCGTCGAGTGTACGGATGACACCACTCGGCCCCGTTTGCGCAGACCGGTAGTTCTCGGCAACCGTCTGTCCTGTTGCCGTTAGGGCGCCACTCTCGAGGCACGGAAGCAGCACTCGCATGACTGTCGCAAGGCCCCCGTCTCTGTGGAAATCGTCCATGTTGCCTTTACCGTTCGGCTGAAGATCGACGAGTTGCGGGATACCGTCCCAGGCCACCTCAAAATCCTCTAGCCCGAGGAAGATGCCGCGGCGTCCTGCCATCGCCGTGATGTGCAACAGTGCGTTCGTCGACCCTCCGAGTGCCGCGAGCACGCGGATGGCGTTCCGGAACGCCGCCTCGGTCATGATCTTCGACAGCCTCAGATCCTCCCGCACCATCTCGACAATCCGTCTCCCGGTCGCCTCCGCGGCCGCGATCCGCCGTGCGTGGGTCGCAGGGATGTCGGAGGTACCTGGCAGCATCATCCCCAGTGCCTCCGAGATACTCTTCATAGTCGACGCCGTTCCCATTACCGCGCAGCCCCCCCCCGAGCTAGACATGTTGCGCTCCAGCGAGTCCCAATCGTCGTCGCTGAGGCGGCCTGCCGCGTACTCGTCGAGATAGCGCCAGTAGTCGGTCGCATACGTTACTCGATTTCCCTTGAAGCATCCGGATGAACGGTGACCGGCTGCGAGCTGGATCGTCGGCAGGTCGACGCTTGCCGCACCCATGAGCTGTGCAGGCGTCGTCTTGTCGCACTCTGCAAGCAACACGACCCCGTCGATGGGATGGCAGCGCAGCATCTCCTCGACGTCCATCGCCATGAGGTTGCGGTAGAGGAGATCCGAAGGCTTCACGAAGTCCGACGCCGTGGTAATGGTGTGGAACTCCATCGGGTAACCTCCACCAGAGATTACGCCACGCTTCACCGCTTCGACGAGGTGCTTGTGTGGCAGGTTGCAATTGTTGAAGTCGTTCCACGAGTTTGCGATGCCGATGATGGGCCGTCCACCGTACTCAGCATAGTCACGACCGACGGCCGCCATCGACATGCGGTGCTGAAACGTCGACGACTTCGGCCCGTCGAACCATTCCGCGCTGCGCAATCTCATGTCTGCCACCTCCGAAGCGATCGGTCATTGAGCCGTGTAGCCGCCGTCCACCATCAAGACCGCCCCGGTTACGAACGAAGCGTCCTCCGAGGCTAGAAACAGCACCGCTCGGCCCACCTCGTCCGGGCGGCCCAGTCGACCCAGCGGTTGCAGTCGGCGGATCTCTGGCATCATGGCCTCGATGCCACCGTGCTTGTCCATGGACCGGCGGGCCATCGGGGTATCGATCCAGCCTGGGCAGACGCAGTTGACGCGAATTTGCTCGGGGGCGTAGTCGAGCGCCATCTCGCGGGTCAGCATCACGATCGCACCCTTCGACGCCACGTAGGCTGCGCCGTTCCGCTCACCCACGATGCCCTCGATCGACCCCGTGTTGATGATGGCGCCGCGACCCTGCCGCTGCATATGGGGAATGACGTATTTGGAGCAGAGGAAGACGCTCTTCGTGTTCACGGTCATCTGGCGGTCCCAGCGCTCCTCAGAAGTCCTCGTGACCGAATCCGTGTCCTCGATACCCGCGTTATTGAAGAGGACATCGACACGAGTGAGGCTCCGGATCACGTCCTCGACCATCGCCTCGACGGCTCCGGATTGAACCACGTCCACAGTATAGGCCCGCACGCGGTCCTTGAAAGGAGACGCAGACACCCATGCATCGAGACGTCGCCCGTCGATGTCCACCGCTGCGACGGACGCTCCTTCCTCGAGGAAAAGCTCAGCCGTCGCTCGCCCGATCCCCGAAGCAGCTCCTGTGACGACGACTACAGTACCGATGAACCTCTCCATGCACGATCCCTCCTTAAACCCCTTGGACGTCCCCTGCTTCTGTAATCTGCAGAACCTCCGAGAACCCACGGAAGCAGACCAGCACGATCGAGGCGTGAAACTGCGCATCTGGTTTGATCCAGCAGGCCGTCCCGGCCTCGACCGCCTGGCTAAGGGTGATTGGATGTCCTGTCCAGGGCTCCAGCGCCACGTGGTAGTAGCCGCGCCAGCCGCCGTACACCTGCCAGAGCCAGAGCCCGGTGAACGCCTCGGAAGCCCAAAGCCCAAGCCCCGCGCCCCCACCTGGGTCCGTGAGCGCCCAGAAGGCGCGCCCGGCGTCTGGAAACAGGAAGTGCCCGGCAAACTGGCCAGCTTCGGGTCCGCGCACGACGCCCATGTCGACCGAATCACCGCCTGCGACGGGCAGCATGGGCCAGCGATAGCGCTGCCCGACGTGGCCCATGCTGCCACCGCTCGACTCATCCACCTGGGCCGTTCCTGGCGGCAGGTGGATGCGGCTGCCCGGCACTACCTGAAGCGCAGGATGGAACCCGATTAGGAACGGTAGCGGTGCGTGTCCAACGTTCCGGATCGAGAAGTCGACGCGAAGATGACGAGCGTCGTGGCCTAGACTTATTCGCCTGAGCGATTCCACGGGGAAGACGCGCCCGCCAGCGCGGAGTTCCAGCCGGACGGCTGCCTCGTCTTCATGGGTGGAATCCTCCCATGGTACGTTCCACCATTCGCCGGAGTCCGGGATGTCGAGTCCGTCGACGCTACATGGATAACATGTGGGAAAGAAGGTGTCCGCTCCACCCGACCAGTGGTCATCGAACGAATCCCCGACGGATGCGCGCTCTGGTGCGATCCGCGGATTGCGCCAAAGCCACTCCCGCCGCTCCGCGCGGTCCTCTAGGCTGAGGAGTTTGCCACCGGCCTCCGGCAGCACCGTCAGCCGAAGAAATCGGTTCTCCAATACGACGGCCTTGAGACCGTTGTACGCCCACCGATTGTCGGCCACCGCACGCGAACGGCTCACCGCTGGCGCTCCCCTGTGTCCGCACGGAACACGACGCGGCAGGGCGCACCATCGAGTCCGACGAGCGGCAGCGGTAGGCAGATAAGTTCGCCGGACGATCCGGGCACCTCCTCGAGGCGGATCAGACCTTCGAGCACGGCGACTTGACTCCCAAGCAGCGCCTCGTGCATGGTTTTCGGATCCTGCTCATGCGGGGTCGGCGTGTCCATCCCCACGAGGACGACCCCAGCTTCGATCAGTCGCTGTACTAGCTGCAGGCAGAGGGACGGGAAGCCAGAGAAGTATCCTCCTGCGCCCCAGCGCTTCCCCCAACCCGTGTGCAGCAGCACTCGGTCGCCCGAACCTGGCTCACGCGGCCAATCGAAGTCACCGTAGTCCACTTCTCCAGACTGCGGCTCTCCGCGTAGGCGGGCGATGATCGCGGGCCCGATCAGCTGTGTGAGCGGCCAAGTCTCGATCCCGCCGCCGTCCTTGATGAAATGGGACGGCGCGTCGAGATGCGTCCCGAGGTGCGTGTAGAGAAGGAGTTGGTGCGAAACCCAGCCCTGCACGGCGAATTTCGCAAACGGCAGGACGTAGCCGCCGGGCTCTCCCGGAATGCTCGGCGTTCCGTTACGGATCGGAATCGTCAGGTCAATGAAGTCCATGCGCACCCTCCTCACGGGCAGGCAGGTCCCTGTCAAGTCCCGACCTTTGGACGAACGGGCGGCTGAAGATCAAGCAACGCGGTCGGGGAGGATTAAGGAGGTGATGTGCTACGGTCGATACGCTCGGCCGTTCGCAGATAGCGAATACTGTGAGTGGCCCGACATCGCGCGTTCCGGCTGGACTCACCGATTCTCCGGGCGCCAAGCCCTAACCATGGTGCCATCGACTTTAAGGCCGCGTTCATCTGGCAAAGTCCGAGGCCGACCGTCAATAGGCATTGGCCACGAATATGCTCAGGGCCCGAGCCGCTCTCACGACCTCGGCGGCCACGGCGTCGAGGTTACGTTCACCCGGAACTACCAGCCGGGAGATGCTGATGCCAGCGACGGCAACGCCTCGATCATTCAACACCGGGGCTGCAACGCATTCCAGGTGTTCTGAGTACTCTTCCAGATCCACGGCATAGCCCTTCCTACGCACATCGCCCAAGTGCCTGACCAGTTCCGTCGGATCCACCAGGGTATTCGGAGTATGGGGGATCAAGTCGGCCTGCTTTATGTAAACACCCACCTCTACGGTCGGGCGGAATGCCAACATCGCCTTGCCGAGCGCGGTGCAGTACGATGGCGCCGTGCGACCGATGCTCGTGTCGATCCGCACCACTCGGTCGGTGACGATCTTGTCAACGTGGATGACATCTCTAAGGTCGTCGCTCAAGACCCCGAGGTTGACGGTTTCGTGGACCCGAGAGAAGAGGTTCTCCAAAACCGGGCGGGCGACGCGCGTAAGGGTGAATTGCTCCTGCAGCTGAATCGCGACTTGCAGGAAATGGAGCCCAGGTCGATAGAGCCTAGTCTCCTCATCGACGGCGGCAAAACCACTTTGAACCAGAGTTCGCAGAAACCGCATAGCGGTGGAAGGCGCGATGTTCAGCTCGCGCGCCAACTCCCGCACGCGCACCTTGCCCCTGGATGCCAGGATCTCGATGATCTTCAATACGTTCTCGGAGCCGGTCGCCTGGGCACGTTTCTTCGGCATACGCACTATCGCCTTGTACAGTCCGTCATTCTAACACCCAAGCCTCAACCCGATCCACCCGTATTCGCTTCGGGTGTGTGTGAATGAAAACGATCAAAAGGATCGACTGTGGCCAACGTCCGGCCCTTCGGCAAGGAAGCCGTGAAGATCACATCGACGGCGGGGCCTGTCGACCATCGAACTCGGGTCGCGCCGTGCGACGAGCGAGCTGCGCCCCTGCGAGAACGCAGTGTAACCGCATGCGATCTCAGTATACGGCCCACCTACTACTCCCGTAATCCGCCTGGTGACTTCGATGGATCCATGGCCAACCCATGGCCCGGCGGCGACATCTTTCCAAGGAGCCCCGCACGGTCCAGCGCCTCCAAGCCGATTGCAGCCAGTCGCACCCGCTCCTTGATCTGCAGATTCGCCGTCGACTGCAGGTGCAGTCCCACGGGGTCCGTTGGCGACTCAGTGCTCAGCCCGAACTTGAGGTGTACCGGCGCCGCGACCCGTACAATTTCCGGCAACTCGTGAAACCGAGATCCCCCTCCCAAATCGGCGGGAGCCTCCACGTACACGTCGAGAGGGATGGGGATCGCCTGCCGGATGGCGGCGATAGCGCCCAGGGGCAGGTCGACCGGCAGATTGAACGAGTTGGCACCCAAGCGCCAGAGGACCTGAGCCGAAGCCGGATTGCCGTGCCCCATGGACACCGAGGTCTTGAGCGAGACGTCGACAGGGATCTCACCGAGAGTCCTGAGCTGGTCCAGAACCGAGAGGAGCCCTTCGTCCGAGATCAGGAAGCCCCGGATGCCGGCGCTCAAGGCCCGCGAGACATCTTCCAGGGCAAACAGGAGCTGCGTTGCACCCTGCAAACGTTTGCGGGCCGAACCGCCCGCGCGGCTGCGGGGTTGTGCCAGAGGCCCGTTCTCCCCCCGCACGCCCATGAACAGGAACAGGCCGATGTTGTGCGTCGAGGCCATCGCTTGCATGTCCCTGAGATCTCGGTCACTGAGCTTGGTGATACCCGTTCCCTGAGACACCCGATGGACAGGCACGCCCATCTGGCTGGCGGCGTACACCATCACGTCGAACACTTCGAGGTTCTCGACTTCCGGAATCTCAATCCGGAAGCGCCCTCCGTCCGGGAAGGTCAATGGTGACTCCGGCACATGGGTTAGGTCGGCGGAAAGACCCAATGTTCTAAGCCAGTTACCCGGCGTTTCCAATATGGGCGCACCCTTCTTTCATGGCTTAATCAAGTACCCGAATCTCCCCGCGCCTAAGCGCCTCAAGTAAGGCCGGAGTTTTGCGCGATCAGGCCAGCTCCAAACGTGCATATAGCTCGTCCGGAGCCGAGAGCGCGGCAAGGGCTTCCTTCAGGAAGGCCTCCATGCTCCGTAATCGATCAGGGGCCAGGCCGCTGAGATCGGTATTCTGCCACGGATCAGCCTGGGTGTCGAACAGGAGCGACTCCCTATACCACGGGTCAAACCGAACCGGATAACGCCAGACCGGGGTCGGCGTATACGGCAGAAACCGGCCGCTAACCACTGTGTCAGGATCGGGCAGCCGAACGGGGTGGAACCAGTCGAGCGGATTCATGAATGCCGTCGAATACAAATACAGTGGCCGCTCCCAGTCGGGAGCCCTGTGATAAGTGTAACGGCCGTCCGTAATGTTGACTGCCCGCCCGTAGTAGCCGTATAGCGCCCAATCTCGAACCCGTTCGCCGGCCTCGGTCAGGAGAGGAACCAGGCTGTGACTGTGCGGTCCGGGGTCGACATCGAGTTCCAACAGATCCAGCACGGTGGCATATAGGTCTACGGCTGAAGTCAATGCCTTAACCCGGCGGCTATTCGTTGCCGCCTGTGGATGCCAAATGATCAAGGGAGTTTTGGCGAGCACGTTGTAAACATGACAATCCGGCTTGCCCATCGCGCCCTTCTCGCCAAGGTAGTGCCCGTGGTCGGAGGTCAAGATCACGGCCGTGTTGTCCCACAGCCCATAGTGATCCAAACGCTCCAGGAAGCGGCCCAGCCACCGGTCCACCATGGTCATCTTACCGGCGAACTGCGCGCGGACGAACGCCACCTGCCGAGGCGACAGCCGGGCTGGCCCGGACTCGTATACGTTCCCGTAGACTGGCCACAAGATCATCTCCGGGTCGTTCACGTCCTCGTCCGTGTACATTCGCGCGTACGCGTCGGGATTGTGGAACGGCTCGTGCACATCGAAGCTGTCGATCACAAGGAAGAACGATTCCTGATCATGGTTGTCGTCGATCCAGCGGGCCGCGCTTTGGAATACGCGAGGGGCGAAAAACTGCTCCTCATCCTTGAACCCGAATGTATTGCGGGCGTACGAGAGCGGGTTCATGTAATCGGTCGAAGGCTGCGCAGAATCAAAATTCAATTGCCGCAGAAAGGTCGGATCGGGCGAGCGGGGCGCAGTCTTCCAAGCGTCGTGTTCCTGGCCGCGGATGAAATCGAACCCCTGGTAATCGCTATAGTATCCTTGGCTTCCATGTTGGAAAAAGTGGAAGTGGTCGGTCACCAGCTGTGTGACGATGCCCGCGCCCCGGGCGAGACGCGCCAGCGGCCGGTCGAACGGCTCGATCGGGCCCCACGGACGCCAGAGGAACTCTTGGACACCGGCCAGGAATTCCCGTCGGGCGGGCATGCACGGCAAGCTGCCAGCAAAGTGCGTATCGAACACGGTCCCTCGGCCAGCCAGAACGTCCATATTTGGCGTCTTGACGTCGATCTCGATGGGTTGGCCATAGATCTTGAGAAAGTGGCGGTTTAGGCTATCGATCGAGATCAGGACAACGTTCATCGCAAGCTCCTCTTTCCGGCATCCTTCGTAGCCACACCCTGGGATTTGGGGGTCACGGACTCCCGATCATACGGCGGCTGCTCGCCGCACCCGCCAGCGATAATGGTCTTGCATCTCCCCGTGGTAGGGCAGTCCGAGGATCGCGTCCAGCATGTCCCGCGCCTGCGACTCAGACCGCGTCCAGGGGTCCATAATCACCAGTTGGAGCAGCGCCTCATAATCGCCATTCGCGTACGCATCGAGCTCCATCTCAACCGGCGCCACCCGATCTCTTAGCGCGTGCGCCAGAAGTGGCGCCGGCAGTCCATCCGTCTGGATTGCTTGGATGCCGCTTCCACTCACCAGAGCGGGGATCTCGACGGCGAAGTTTCTCGGGATCCCCGGCACATACGAGCCCGTATTGGGGACGTCGACGATCAGAACTCGCGGTGTATCCTTGGCAAGAGACTCGATGAGTGGAATCATCGTCTCTCCGGATGGCTCAGCCCCAAGCACCGACATCAAGGGTTGAGACGGGTTCGCCGCAGCGTCCCGGACGCGCGCCACAACGCTTTGCGTGTGCTGAAAGTAGCGGTCGAACCAGTCGTCGGGATCCTCTCGCCAAAGATGCTGGGTGTTCGCGTCCGTATGGTACCAAGACCCCCACGCCCCCCCCCCGGGCGTGCACGTGTCCCCGATGGGGAAAGCTCTGAATCGCCGGTACAAGTCGATCGCCTTGGGTCCCAGGTAATCGCTCGGCGGGCACTGGTTCCAGTAGTCTTGCGCGTGCTTCTCGATCCAAGCATCGACGAGCGGGAACGCGTTCTCGCCCCGGTACCGCAACTTCGTCAACCAGACGAAGTGGTTCACTCCGGGGATCTCGTAGGTAACGTCCCTGCGATCGAGTCCCATCGCGTCCGTGAGAGTATACACATGCCGGTACCCGTGGCAAAGTCCTACGATCTTGGATCGCGGATACTTGCCGGTCAGGTACGTGACCCCCGCCATGACAGGATTGGCAACCAGTACGTACCAAGCGTCGGGACATTGGACAGTCATGTCCTGCAAGATCGACTCCATTAGCCGGAACTGATAGAAGTTGATCCAGAAGGCCTCATCGTGCATGACATGGAAACTGCCTCCAAAGCGATATCCGCGATCTTTTGCCATGGACCAGCCCGCGCGCCACCGGTCATGTCCCTCCGCCAGGGCCGTGTTGATGACGAAGTCTGCACCTTCCAGGGCGATACGGCGGTCGGTCGTCTTCTCAAGTCGCAATGCGGCGCCAGCTTCCAGCGCATACCGGTTGCAGACTTCGAACGCGGCCCCCAGACGGTCTGCGTCGATATCCATGAAGGTGATGGTATTGCCCCGCAGTCCCGGTGTCAGGCAGATGTCCTTGACGAGCGAAAGCGAGAACATCCCACTCCCGGCACCAATGACGGCCACCTTCGGCAAGGCATCCGCTCCTTCAAAAAAGAATACACTGTTCTGTTAGTCGATACAAAATATAGGGTCTATGTAGCTGCCTGTCAACCCGAGTAGCGACGTCTTAGGCTGCTGTTTCACACCTGAAATCCTAGCGTCCCCCGCACATTCGCCCGCCCACCGTCTAGCCTCGATAAGATGCGTTGCGCTTTTGCATGCGCACACCAGTTCGTGTTGATTGATTACCTGCACACCCCATGCTCCGTCCAGGTTGACCCCAACGGTCGCCCCAGATCCCGGCCGAAAGCAGCGCGGACATACAAAGCAGGTTGATTGCGCAACGCACCGTGGCCGCCGGCTGTAACGCGTAGCACCCATAGTCAGTGCTCCACACCCACGAGCACGCCGCTGGCGAGGTGCCGCTGGAACAGGAGGAAACAAATGACCGTCGGTACGCTACCGATCAAGAGCAAGGCGAACATCGCCGGATAATTCGTCAACCGCTGGCCAGTAAGCAACGCGATGCCCACTGTGATCGTGCGCGTGCCTTGCTGTTGTAGAAACACTAGTGCGATTAGTAGATTTGTCCACATTTGGACGAAGTTGATCACGCCCAATGTCACGAGCGCAGGACGTGCCACAGGAATCATGATGCGCGTGAATATGCCGTGATAGGATAGGCCGTCCATTTGAGCGGCCTCGATGAGTTCATCCTGCACGCCTGCGTAGTACGACCGCATAAGGTAGACGCCGAAGGGGCAAGAAGTGGCGACGTACAGGAGAACGACAACCTGAAAGGTATTCACCCAACCGAGATGTGCCATATTCACGAACAGGGGGACGAGGATCACTTGGAAGGGTACCATCATGGCACTAAGGATACTAACGAACAAGAACCGGTACCCGGGAGGTCGCAGTTTCGTCAGCGAGTACGCCGCCATGCTGGCCACCAGGAGGTTCAGCAACACGCCAAGAACAACGACGATCGTGGAGTTGAGCAGGGCCCTCAGCGGGTCCATCGTGTTGAACATGAGCTGGAAGCTAGAGAGCGTCCAGTCCCGCGGTAATCCGTATGGGTTGGCGAAGTACTCGCCCATCGATTTGAACGAGTTGATGAACATCAGAAAGAAGGGGTAGAGGGAGGAGATCGTCACGATGCTCAACCCCGCATACACCGCGATCCTGCTCACGTGTAGCCTACCGAGTGCGTTCGCCACGTTCGGTCATCCCCCCGTCTGCAGAAACTTCATGGGAACCAGCGCGACCCCCAGCATCACCACAAACAGCAACACGCCGACAGCGGAAGCTTCTCCGAAGTTCATGTTGGAGAATGCGTCAACGTATATGTAAAACTCCATGGTCGTTGTGGAGAACCCCGGTCCGCCATTGGTCATGACAAAGATTAGCGCAAACAGGTTGGTAAAGGCGTTGATGATGCTGAACACACCGAAAAATTCCACGTACCGTTTCATGAGAGGTAAAATGATCGACCGCATCATGGTGACCCCGCTCGCTCCATCGAGCTTGGCTGACTCAAGAACCTCCGGCGGGATGGCGCCAAGACCGCCGAGGTACACAATGAGCCCGGTACCCATGAAGGTCCAGATTGCGGTAACCACCAGTGCGCCCATCGCCGTCACGCTGTTGGCAAGCCAGTCCACGCGCCCCACATGGAAGAGGCTCAACAGTGCGTTGAACGGCCCGTTGTAGGAGTAGATGTACGCCCAGACGATCCCAATTACCGTATACGAAAGCGCGGTTGTGGAGAAGATCGCCAAGCGGAAGAACTGCCAACCCCTGACTCGGCCGTGCAGCATCACCGCCAACACGAGCGGGAATAGAGTCCATATCGGTATACAGGCGAGCAGGATCACGTTGTTGATCGCGATCTGCTGAAACGTGATGGAATGGAGGAGGTGCAGGTAGTTGCCCAAGCCCACAAAGATGGCATGAACGCCATCCCAATCGAAGAAGCTGTAGTAGAAGGCTTCGAGGATCGGGACGAGGAGAAAGAAGGCCAGAAAGGCAACGGCGGGCAGTACGTATACGACGCCGATCAGCCCTGCATGATGCCGTCCCCAGAGACGCCGACTCAGTGATGGCCGTCGGGTGCGGGGAGCAGGAGTCACGAGAAGATGGTGTCCGCCTCTGTCTCGGATTGAGTAGAGATCGGAGGGCGGTGCCGTCCCATACCGGTACCGCCCCTCGCCCTCACTTCTGACGCGCGGGCAATGAGTCCCAGGCCTGCTGCAACTGAGAGAGGGCCTGCGTTGGCGTAACTCCGCCCGTGATCGCCGAGCCGAATACCGAGTTCATAGCGTCCGCGATGTTGGCCTGGATGAGGTTATCGAACATTGGCCAAATGTGGCCCGTCTGGGTCCTTTGGTAGAGATTCTTCTGCAGAGGATCCGCCAGCATGTCCGCCGGTATATTTTTGTCTGCAGGTACCAACCCCGCTTTCGCCATCGCGCCGCTAACGGCAGGTTGTAGCGCGTCCTGGATGAACTCCAGCGCTAGCTGGCGGTGCTTGCTATAGCTGGTGACAGAGGTCATCCAACCTGGGAAGGAGACAACATTGCCATACGAAGGGGCGCCCGGGTCCTGAGGGATGAACATCAATCCCACGTTGCTGCCGAGCGCCTTAGAGAATACTGGGACGTTCCAACTGCCCGCGTCGAGGATCATGGCAGCTTTGCCGTTAAGGAACATCTGCTCCGGGTCCTTATTGGTTAGGGTGTCAGGATTGACGTAACCGTCCTTGTACAGGGCCACGTAGCGCGTCAGGGCCTGCATGATACGCGGGTCCGTCCACTTGATGCTGCCATCCTTGAGACCGGTGATCTGTGATGCGGTGAGGTAGTTCATCAGGTAATACGAGAACATGTTGTACGCTTGATAGGCCCCATCGACGATAGGCAGGATCCCGTGTCCTTTCAGCATGGCGCAGTCCTGGAGGAACTGTGAATACGTGGTCGGGTAGCTGTTGATTCCAGCTTGGTGGAACAATGTCTTGTTATAGAAGCCTTCATACGATTGCAGTTCGCTCACGATACCGTAGATGCTGTTATCGGTGTTGAATCCCTGGGCAGTGTATTTGAGCCCGATCATGCTCGCTTTCTGCGCGGGGGTCAGGTACTTGTTCAGCGGGACCAGGTAGTTTCCGTACCGTAGGGCGTACAGGCCGGTCCACAGATTGAGGATGTCAGGTCCTGTCTTCCCAAGCGAGGCTGCATCAAAAAGCGAGAAGTACTGGGCGCCGCGCGGTTGCGGAACAATTTGGACCGTGGCGCCGGGATGATGCTTCTCGAAATTCTGCACGGCTGCCATGATCCATTGGTGCTCTGCTTGAGTAGCCGTAAAGTACGTCCAAAAGGTCAGGGTTGTGTGGTCAGATGCGGAACTGGTTGTCGACCCCGCCAAGCTGGTGGCGCTCACGAGCAACAGGATAGTCGATAACGCAAACACCTTAGACTTTTTGCTCATTCTGCACTCTCCTTTCCTTGGATGAAAGCTTGAGGGATCCTTGCATGGGCCGATGCAACGCTCAATCCATGTGTTTCTTCTACCAGAACGTTGTTTCTACGACATCATACTATGGCGACTCCGTAATGTAAAGGATTCTCCCGATGAAAATCGTCTCAGTCATTTCATCGGAACCGCGTCCTTTTCCACATGACTCCCGGACCATCAACAGAAGTTCCCCAGGGCGCGTTCGGCGCGGATGAGACGGGATGGTTTGCTCCCAGCCCCTCCTTTGTTAATCGCCTGCTCATGAGCCTGTTGAATTAGTAGGGAATATCAGGGGCTACAGCGTCCCGAGACGTCGTGTTCCATGCGAGATGTGGGCATAGACGAGGTGCGCGAGGTTTGGTGTCAGTGATCGGGCAGGGATGTTTCGCGAAACATCCAATCGGAGAACTAATTAGTTCGCCATGAAAAATGCAGGTCGAATAACCGATCTGGTACAGATCCGGTAGCGGGCTGAAGGGATGAGCGGGTCCTTTCGCCCGAAACTACCGCGTCGCACCGATCGTCACCAGTCGGTCCAGGTTGTGGGTCAGAATACCGAGTCCGATCCAGATGTCTGCACCATCTCGGCCCCGCAAGCGACTGCGTCGCCACTCGTACTTGCGACTGCCCAAGCTGATCGTGGCTTCCTGCCCACTCCGCCACCGTTGTTGACGGCGGAACCACCGCTGATGTTCATGTGCCGCCCGAGCGGCACCGAGTCTTCCTTTATAGGGCAGGCTAATCTGCTTGACCCCGGCGTTGCGCAAACGCGCTTCGTTGTCCTTGCTACCAAAGCCACGGTCGGTGGCGACGACGCGCGGCGTCCGCGGAACGGTCTGCGTATGGCCCGCCAGGGCAGCGGCCAGTAGGCCGCTATCTCCCGGGTTCCCCACGTGGACCTCGTAATGCGTGATCACGCGATCCTCGGTCTCCGTAAGCAGTGCCTTGTAGCCGAACTCCGTCTTCATGCTCAACTTTCCGCGGCGGATGGGGCGTGCCTCAGGATCAAACACGCTCACCACCCGGTCGGGAATGGACGTCGTGCCCCCGATGCGGGTGCGGGCTTGAGCCATAACTCGCGTCGTCAACTGCAGTTGGCGCCGCAAGCGCAGCCGGGTGCGCTGGACCAGCGCGGCCGTCCGGCCCTTCCCGTGCGGGCCGCGCAGCCGGCTATTGCGCAGGACGCGCTGGGCTTGCAGGCTGATCTGCCGAGTCAGCCGCAACACCCGCGCGGTCTGCGTCAGCACCGCGGTCTTCGCCTCGTTCGTGCGCATCCGGAGACTGCGACCAACCGCGGCGAGCGATCGCTTGATGCTCCGCGCCCGCGAGCGAAAGGTCGTGCGGACGGCCGCTCCGACGGTATGGAGCCGGCGGACCGTTCGCGTCACCACCCGTACACTATCGGCCAGCAGGCCGATATCGGTGGGATAGTCGATGGGCGCTTGCACGACCGTCGTGTCCACGCGCAGTCTGCGACTCCGCACGAGCTTCCGCTCGCTCGCGTGCTGCACCAGGAGGCGGTTCAACTCGTGCACGACCTCAGGCCCGTACTTCCGGGTCAGCTTGCTGAGCGTGGTGGGATGCGGCACCGCCGCGTCGAGCGCCAAATGGCAGAAGTGGCGCCAATGCAGACTGTCGGCGACTTCGCGGACCAGCGTTTCATAGCCGAACCGATAGCGGTGCTTCAGGTACATCAGGCGGAGATAGGTCTCCACGGGGACGGTGGGGC